>Ga0310690_10009992_pt1 | contig 11852 bp, 10 predicted proteins | sample AusTroGonzalo_MG_2_FD_207661 | JGI IMG/M metagenome (GOLD analysis project Ga0310690, IMG submission 207661) | Bovine rumen microbial communities from tropical cattle in Woodstock, Queensland, Australia - Gonzalo_04 (v2) (version 2) | ecosystem: Host-associated > Mammals > Digestive system >...
CGGAAATGCGCCTGCAACAGGCCCTGGCGGATATCTTTAAAATCGTGACGGAGGCCGCGGATGTGGACGTGGGGATTCCCGGCCTGGAAGGATAAGCCTTGAAGAAGGAACAGAAAGCGTACACCTGGCAAAGGCTGCGGGAGGAGCGGGAATACGGGCTGTACTGGTACAGCGGCCTGTGGCACGTTTTGCGACCGCTGATGGTGGGGCTCGCCGTGCTGGTACTGACCGTGGGCCTCCTGTCCACTCTGTGGAACAGGGTGTACGGGGAGTATATCGCCCCGGTGGACACGGAGGATTCGAGCGGCGTGCCCTTCGAAATCACCAGCGGCCAGAGCCTGAACCGGGTGGCGGCCAACCTCGAGAGCGCGGGCCTGATTCGCAACAGGACCGTGTTTAAGTATTACTGCGATTTTTCCGGCCTGGGACAGAAATTCCAGGTGGGGAGCTACGAGCTGCGCAGAAATATGAAGATGAACGAGATTGCGGACAGGCTGACCAGCGGAGACGGAAACCCCATGGTGAGAAACATCACCCTGATTCCCGGCGAGACGGTGGAGGCCTTCGTCGCGAAGCTCCTGAAGGACGGGATCATCAGCGACGCTGATTCCTTCCTGGAAAAATGCCGCAGCGGCCAGGAGTTCCAGGAATACTATTATGTGGACGACGTGATCCGCAGCGGCACGGTGAAACAGCGCAAATACGCGCTGGAGGGGTATCTGGCGCCGAATACCTACGAGATTTACACCAACGCCACGGAGGACGACATCATCCGGAAGCTGCTGAGCCAGACGGAGGCGGTCTTCCCTCCGGAAACCCAGGATCGGCTGGAGGAGCTGGGGATGACCATGGATCAGGTGCTGACGCTGGCCAGCATGATCGAAAAGGAAGCGAAGACCAAGGACTTTGCCCGGGTCAGCGCGGTGTTCCACAACCGGTTGAAGGCCGGGATGAAGCTGGAGAGCGACGTGACCATCCACTACATTACCGGGGAGCGGAAGATGGCGCTGAGCCAGAGCGATCTGACCGTCAACAGCCCGTACAATACCTATCGGTTCGCCGGCCTGCCGGTGGGACCCATCTGCAATCCTTCTTCCGACGCGGTGCAGGCGGCGCTGTATCCGGACGCGACGCTGACGGCGCAGAACTATCTGTACTTCTGCGCGAAAGAGCCCGAAAGCGGGGAGCTGTATTTCTCCCGGACCCTGGCGGAGCACGAACGGGCCGTGGAGGTCTACAAGCCGCTGTGGCAGGAATATGATCGGAGCAGGGGGATCGGGGAATGATGAACATACCGGAGCTCCTGGCCCCGGCCGGAAATATGGAAGCCCTCCGGGCAGCCCTGCATTTCGGGGCGGACGCGGTGTACGGCGGGATGAGGCGGTACGGCCTGCGGGCCTATGCCGGCAACTTTGACCGGGAGGCGCTGGAGCAGGCGGTGGCTCTGACCCACGCAAAAGGGAAAAAGTTCTATGTGACCATGAACATCTATCCCTTTGACGACGAGCTGGACGGCTTTGTATCCGCGGCGCGGGAAGCCTGGGAAGCGGGGGTGGACGCTGCGATCGTCTCCGATCCCGGCGCGATCGTGACCCTGCGGCGGGAGGTTCCGGGGCTGAACATTCATGTCAGCACCCAGGCCAGCACCGTCAATACCCCCGCGGCGGAGCTGTACCGGGATCTGGGATGCGAGCGGGTGATCCTGGCCCGGGAGACGAGCCTGGAGCGGATTCGCCGGATGAAGGAGAACCTGGGGGACAGCGTTCAGCTGGAAACCTTTGTGCATGGCGCCAGCTGCATGGCGTATTCCGGGCGCTGCCTGCTGTCCGCCTATCTGACCGGGCGCAGCGGCAACCGGGGGGAATGCGCCCAGCCCTGCCGGTGGCAATACGCGGTGATGGAGGAAAAGCGGCCGGGGGTCTTTCTGCCCATCGAGGAGGATGAGCGGGGGACGTATCTCCTGTCCGCCCGGGATCTGTGCCTGATGCCGATCCTGCCGGATCTGTGCGCGGCGGGAGTGTCCAGCCTGAAGATCGAGGGCCGGATGAAAACGGAATATTATGTGGCGACGGTGACCGGCGCGTACCGCCGGGGGCTGAACCTGCTGCGGGAGAGCCAGGAGGCCTTTCTGGCGGAGCTGCCGGAGCTCCTGGCGGAGCTGAAGTGCGCCAGCCATCGGGAAAGCGATACCGGTTTCCTGCTGGGGACGCCGGAGGTTCCCGGGGAGGCGGAGGGCTTCCATCAGGAGCGCGAATACATCGCCCGGGTGATTGAAGGAAGCGGAGCGGAGGGAACGGCCCGCCTGCTGCTGAAGAATCGGTTTTTCGCCGGGGAGATGCTGGAGCTGATGACCGCGGGCGGAGTGCGTCCGGTGGAAGCTGCGCCCTTTGTCCGGGAAAGCACGGGGGAAACCCTGACCACCCTGGGGATCGCGGGGGAGATCATTCGCATGGCGCTGCCCGGGGCAGAGACGGGGGATCTGCTGCGCGGGCCGGTGAGAAACCATCGGAGATAGAGGAAAAGCATGGGACGACTGAAACGATACGATCTGTACGAGGATGGGGAGGAGATCCCTTCCGCCCTGCCGGGAAAGCAGCCGCTGGGGCGGGAGGAGGAACTTCGGGAGCGGGACGCCCGCCGGCGCAACGCGGAAAACCGGGAGCAGCGGCGGCGGTATTTTGCCGCCAACGAGGCGGACGACGGGCTTGGCGCGCCGTCGCCTCTGTTTGACGATTTTGACCGGTTCGGCGGATCGGAACTGGAGGAAGAGATTCCGAGAAAGCCGAAGAAGCGGAGCGGCGGATGGATCGCCGTAACGGTGATCTGCCTGCTGCTGCTCCTCGCGATGGGGGTTGCGGCGCTTCCGCAGCTGACGGGGATCCGCTATCGGTTTCTGCCGAATCTGGCGATCGTAAACGGCAGCCTGATCTCCCTGGATCCGGCGAAGATGCAGTGGTTTGAGGAATGCAGTGCGGAACTGCTGACCGATCAGATCTATCAGGGAATCTATATCGACAACATCCATGTGGGCGGCATGACCCGGGGGCAGGCCCTCCAGGCGGTGGAAGCGCTCCATGAAACGCCGGAGCAGAGCTTTGACATCACTGTCACCGTGGGCAATGAAAGCTGGCATGTGAATCCGGAGCGGGTGCCGGTATCCCGGAATGCGGAAGAGGTGGTGGAGAAAGCCTGGGCAGTGGCCCGGGGGAACACGGGCAGCCTGCGGGGCAGCGGGCTGACGCCGTTCCAGGAGCGGGTGAACGAGGTTTCCCGGCTGCGCTCCTATCCGCAGACCTTTGCCACGGTTCAGGATTATGACCGCAAGGCGCTGCGCACGCTGACGGACGGCATCGTGAACTACGTGAACAGGGATCCGGTGAACAGTACGGTGGCTTCCTTTGACTTCAATACCAAGGCCTTTACCTTCACGGAGGACCGGCCGGGAGCGAAGCTGGATCCGGACCAGCTGTATACTCAGGTGGCGACGCTGCTGGATGACGGAGTGACCACCCGGGAGCTGCGGGTTGTGCCGGAAAAAATCCTGGCGGAAATCACCAAAACGGAACTGCAGAACCGCTTTGGTCTGATCTCCGCCTATACGACCTCGACTACGAACAACAAAAACCGGAATACCAACATCCAGCTGAGCGCCGCGGCGATCAACGGCGTGACCGTGCTGCCGGGGGAAACCTTCTCCTTCAACAAGGCCACCGGGGAGCGGACGGCGGAAAAGGGATATAAGGAGGCCGCGGCGATCTCCGGCGGCGCCACCCGGGACGAGATCGGCGGCGGTGTATGCCAGACCAGCTCGACCCTGTTCAACGCGGTCGTGCGGGCCGATCTGGAGATCGTGGAGCGCCACGGCCACGCCTGGCCCTCCAGCTATATCGAAAAGGGCTTTGACGCTACGGTGAACTGGCCGGGGCTCGATTTCCAGTTCAAGAACAATACGAACTGGCCGGTCTTCATCCTTGCGAATTACGCCAACCGGAAGGTGACCGTCAACATCTATGGGATGAGCCTGGGGGCGGATGTGCGGATTGATCTGGAGAGCGAAGTAACCCGGGTGCTTCCGCAGCCCGAGGGGACGAATTATGTGCTCAACAGCTCCCTGGCGCCCGGGGAAAGCAAAAAAACCGTAACCGGGCGGCAGGGATATATGGTGGATACCTGGAAAATCTGGTACCAGGGTTCCCGGGAAACGAAGCGGGAAAAGCTGTTTACCACCACCTATAAGGCTTATCAGGAGACGGTGGAGTATAATCCGCGGTGATGGACAGTCTCCCGGGCTGAAATCCATGCTTGCCCTTTCGCCTGGAGTGTGATATAATCTTTTTTGTGGTTCCCCATTCCGGATGCCGAAGTGGCGGAATGGCAGACGCGGCGGACTCAAAATCCGTTGCCCTTAAAAGCGTGCGGGTTCAAGTCCCGCCTTCGGCACGGCCTTGCAGATCAACTTCTGCAGGGTTTTTTGATGTCATGAAAAAAGCGCCCGTTTTAGGCGATTGGGGACTATTTTGGGGACTACTCGGCTTTTTCTGTACTGAGTCGATCACATTGAGCAGGGCCTTGGTGGCACGTTCGCTGGCGTCACAGATTCCTGATCTTTGTCATGTTTATTTCGACAAATTTCATGAAGATCATCAGGAAATTTCCACAAATTACATGACGTGCTTCAAATTTTCTTGACATTGCTCCTGAAATCCGCTATGATTTTGATAAATGGAACGAGTATTGCGCTGCCGATGGCCATCAGACGGTTTGAAGTCGGGCGGAAAATAACAGGAATGGTCCGAAGGAGGAAACAGCGGTGGAGAGAAAGATTTATCAGGCCATGAAGCAATGGGAAGAAGCGTCCATCCAGGAACCGCTGATGCTGATCGGCGTTCGGCAATCCGGAAAAACCTGGATTATTCAGCATTTCTGTAAGGAAACCTATTCGGATGTCTTTTATCTGAATCTGGAGGAACAGGCTTCCTTTCAATCTGCATTCGAGGGAGATCTGTCGCCTCGGGTGATTTTGCAGAACCTGGGCATTCTGGCGGGAAGAACAATTACATCCGAAACAGCCATTGTTTTTGATGAAATTCAGGTGTGTGAGAGAGCGATCACCGCTCTTAAGTACTTCTGCGAGGCGCAGGAAAACTATCGTGTCATTGTGGCCGGCAGCCTCCTGGGCGTAAAGCTTCATCGGTTTCAGTCTTCATTCCCTGTGGGGAAGGTACATCTATTGCATATGTATCCTCTGGATTTTGAAGAGTTTCTTCTTGCCTGCGGAGAAGAGATGCTGCGCGATCGGATCATGGAATCATATCAGACCCTTTCTCCGCTCCCATCAGCGATTCATGAAAAGGCATATCGGTTGTGTCTGGATTATATGATGGTTGGCGGAATGCCGAAAGCTGTCGAGCATTATCTGATGCAGGGAAAGGATATCAGCGCCTTTTCATCGGAAATCCATCGAAATCTTCATCTGGCTTATCTGGCTGACATGACAAAATATGTAAAAAACCCGTATGAGGCTGAAAAAATATCCCAGGTCTATCAGTCTATTCCCCGACAACTGGCCAAAGAGAATCCGAAATTTCAATATAATGTGGTACGACATACCGGAAACAAACGGGACTATGAATCTCCCATAGACTGGCTGAAAAGCTCTGGCATGCTGCTGGCGGTTAATGGACTGGAAGCTCCGCTGTCTCCTTTGAAAAGCCAGGAGAAGAACAACATGTATAAGCTGTATCTTTCCGATGTGGGCATGCTGGCCACCATGTGCGGCGTGAAAGCCAGGGATCTTCTTCCCGAACAGGCAAATCTCTATAAGGGAGCGATTGTCGAAAATTATCTGATCCAACAGTTTGCGGGATATCGGGAGGAACAGTATTATTACAGACCTTCGGACAGCATGGAAATTGATCTGGTGGATGACAGGAATGAAGGGATCATACCAATCGAAATAAAATCCGGCAGGCACAAGCGCTCCCGAAGCCTGCAAAACTATATTGATCAATTTCATCCGCCGTTTGCCATCCGCTTTTCCGCGCTGAATTTCGGAAAGACGGGTTGCCTTATATCTCTTCCGCTGTATGCGGCTTTCTGTCGATCGATGTCCCTGCCAGTTAAGACGCAATCGTAAAGTCTGAACGCACACGGTTGCCTCTACGGGCTGGGCCATGTTGTCCTCTGAAATGCGTGAGAAATCCGCTCTAAAAGGCGTTGCAATTTCACTCTGTTTTCCGTATAATGGAGAAAACCTACTAAGTAGAATGATTGAATTTATCCGGGCAAGGAGTCCTTGAAACATGATTCAGGAGGGTTTATGAACAGGCAGGAAATTCTGACGCAGCTAAAAGCGTTCCCTTATGATCGGAATGAATACTGGATTATTACAGGCAGCGCAATGGTCATATACGGAATCAAAGAACAGGCAGGCGATATTGACCTTGGCTGCAGTGTAAAAATGGCAGATCTTCTCGAATCAGACGGATATCTTTTCGGGCGGACAAAAGATGGAAACAGATGGTTCAAGGTGGGAGATTCCATTGAAATCTTTGAATCATGGTTGTACGATTCTGTTATAAGAATCAACGATTTCCAGGTCATTTCAGTGAACGGCCTGATTGAAATGAAAAAGAATATCGGCAGGGAAAAGGATTTCCGGGACATCAAATTAATTAAATCTTTCCTCAATCAGAAAATGGATTTGAGTCCTGATGATCCGTCAACGGAGGTGAATAAAATGGTGTGTTTTCTGACAAGCAGTCCGGTCATTCCCGGAACCGAATTGCTGAATCCGGCGAATTCCTTTATTGATGAACTGCGCGGATGTTTATCCAAAGAATCCCGGGTATTATTTATCTGTTCTGATCCTGATCTTTATGACAAAACAGATTTCTTTGCAAATGTAACAAAAGAAATCTTTGAGAATGCCGGCTTTTCGTTCGGCTCATTCTGTATCCTGGACAGCCGCAATGAACACAAAGCACCGGAATTGATCAAAAAATGCGATTTGATTATTCTTGCCGGAGGTCATGTGCCGACCCAGAACCGTTTTTTTAACCGGATCGGCTTGCGGGGGCTGCTGAAGGATTATACCGGTATTCTGATCGGAATCAGTGCCGGAAGTATGAACAGTGCTGAAACTGTATATGCTCAGCCTGAAAGAGAAGGTGAAGCGATTGATCCCGCATATCAAAGGTTTTTGCCAGGGCTTGGTCTGACAAAGACAATGCTCCTGCCACATTATCAGGAAAACAAGGATGAGATACTTGACGGGCAGCGTGTGTATGAAGATATTGCTTTCTCAGATAGTTTCGGTCGGGTCATCTATGCCATTCCTGACGGAAGCTACCTTTTCATAAAAAACGGAAAGGAAGAACTGAGAGGCGAAGCATATCGGATCAGCGAAGGAAAAATGTTACAGATAGCCCAAACGAATGACGTTTTTGTGCTATGAATCAGTGTTTCCATAAATCCATTTTCAATCATCATCTTCCACATCCCAGTCATCTTCTCCGTCCCAGTTCTGATACTGTTCCGGCGGTTGACCCTTTATCCGGACAATCATCGGGCCAGCGGTAATTTCATCCAGTTCCTTCAGTACTTTGCACTGGAAGGTCCAGTCGTCCCCGAAATCAAACAGGTATTTGAACTTCTGTCCAACCTGTAGGCCAACCTCTGCCAGGGAGACTTCATCCGTGGGCGGATTGTCTTCTTCCATACCCCGGACAAAATACGCGGCAACATGACTGTAAACCTTGTTGTCCAGGAAAAAACCATGACCGTGATCATTGTCGAAGTCAAAGGCATCCAGAATCGTGTCAGACAGATCCGCCAGGGTAGCCTGATTCGAGATCTGAATATGCCGGTAGCATCCGGTATCATAGGAAACGCTGATAACCAGGGATTTTTCGGGGATGGCGCTCTTTTTCTCCGCTTTTCCCGATTTCCCGGCGGAGAAAGCGGCATATCTTGCGAGGAGGGTGGAAATCTTATCGCGCAGGGTTTCCGGCAAATCCGGTTCATGGATCATTTCGAAGAAGGTTTCCATATACAGGGCCAGCTCCGGCTGATACAGGAACAGCTGACGATCGGACATTGAAAGCAGCTCGTCCAGCATCTGTTCCATGCCATTAACTGTGGCTTCCGGATCGGATTCCATCATGCGGAGAACCTCCAGTCTCTCCAACTCATAAGGCAGGTCTTCCTCCATAGATAGTTCAATGCCCATCTCTGCGGTCCAGTCCTCCAGCAGCGAATACGTGCGATCATCATATACCTGGATGGCTTCGGGGCATGTGTTTTCCCGGAACATGGCTTCCATCAATTTATCCAGCATCACGTCGGTTCGGGTTTCATAATCCCGGACACGCTGGATTTCTACCGTATTTCCCGTATCCAGATCAACGGTCAGCAGTTCCCATGGGAACACCCGCTCCTCAAGCCCTTCCGCCTCACAGGGTACTGTGAACAGGATCATTTTGCAGGCCCAGGTTCCCTTTTTCTTCAGCCTTTTTATTCTCGCCTTAAAGATTTCATTCGGCGTGTGTCCGATAGGATAGTAAATATCCGGTTCCGGCGGCATGGGGAGCTTCTCCATGGTCCAGGTATCCCCATGCCGACGTATCAGGGGAAACGTCTGGTTTTCTTCATGCAGAAAGGCCAGGGAACGGATTTTCAGCCCCATCTGCCCGGCCAGCCAACAGGCCGCGTCCAGGCATTCAGACAGGAGTTCCGCATCTTCCGCTGCGTAAACAAGCGTCGGGACTCGGTAAGGACGATATTTCAGAAACTGGGGCCACAGGGCATTCTTTTTTCGCAGGGACAGGCCATGGGTATCCGCGTACATTTGCAGGGATTCCATGGCTTCTTCCTCCAGCTCCTCCTTTGGGACAAACTCACACTGCAGGGATTGCTGGCCAAATCCCGCCGCAGTTTCTTCCATATCCGATATGCTTATTGCCTGATAGATCCGCCAGAGACCATCCAACGCGTCCTTCCCGGGATAGACAGCCAAGGCGCGATGCTGGTTCAGCATGCCCATCATACTGATGTAACAGGTTTGCTCATTCACCTGCACCGCGAAGATCTGAGTGTCCGCCAGGCTTTCCCAGAGTTTCAGTGACTGGAAAGCAAAGGCCTTTTCATATAACCGGTTCCATTCCATCGTTTTCCCCACCTCCCGATGATCTAAGGAAACACTGATTTATTCCTATCAGCATCAAAGCCTTCGGCTTTACATGTTGATTTTCCGTGGTTTTCTCGCTCTCTCCCTGGCGGGGGAGAGCTTTCATCAGTGTTTCCCTATATTTATTATACGTGCTTCCCCGATTTTACACAAGAATAAATTTCTGTTCCCTCGTTTGTTTCGGTAAATGTTGCTTCAGTCAATCACCGGAACAGATCGTCGCAGGTGATGAGCAGGGTGATAGAGCCTCCTTGCCGCCGGGAGAAAGGCCTTCCGCGGCGGTAAGCGAGAAGGGCACGGCCGTATCCGGATGACTTACGAGTTGCGAACATATCGGTTGCAGAACGTTGATTCGAATACAATTTTTCCGAAATTTACCGTTGAATTTACCGTCATATTAGGGTACAATGTTGTTGAAAGGAGGAGCGCCCTTTATGACAAACATTGTTCCGATTTCTGACATGAAGCATTACTCTGAAGTTCTTGGGCACTGCGACGACGGATCTGTCGTATATCTCACGAAGAATGGGCGAGGCAAATATGTCGTTCAGAATCTCGAATCTTATGAAAAGACGCAGGCTACTGTCAGACTATTAGCCGAACTGTCCAAAGGGATGGAATCCATACGTACAGAAGGGGTGCTCTCCGTTGATGAGGCTTTTGCAGGATTGGAGGGCTAATCGTGATCAAGGTGACTGTTTCCAAAGAAGCCCGAAAAGACCTTGTCAATATTCACCGGTACATCTCAAGGGAATCGGAAAACCTCCAGGCCGTGAACCGTATTATTCATGAGCTCCGCTCTGCTGCGGAAGATTTGCAATTATTCCCTCGCAGAGGAAGGTCTCTTGATGCCCTGATATCTGTACACACTGAGTATCGCTATCTGCCATGCGAAAACTACTGCATTTTCTATTTAGAGGATGAAGAAAACGTTGTGATTGTTCGTATTCTTCATCAGCGTCAAGACTACTTACGTGCACTATTAGGACTATTCCTGGAACGGGAATGATCCCGAGCGGGAAAAAAATAATAATGAAGGGAGAATGAGAAATGTACTGCGAAAAATGTTGCCGGATCATTGAGGCGGATCGCTGTCCTGTCTGTAAGAAGAGCCGGGTCAGGGAGCCTGAAGCGAAAGACCCCTGTTTTCTGACAGAGCAGGATTATTTATCTTCCGGAATTCTTGAGGATCTGCTGAAGCAGAACAATATCCCATATCTGAAGAAGGACGTCATGGGAGCCGGGCTGGCCATCAAAGTTGGCCCGATGCTGGACAGGAGCAGGTTTTACGTCTCTTATGAACAGCTGAGCGGCGCGACGGCAGTGGTTGGCGAACTGTTCTCCTCAGCGCAGGAGGAGGAAGCTCCCTGACGACGGGAGCCTGAAGCAGGGTAACAGCGACATGGTTGGAACAGGAGGAAAAACACAGCATGAAATATCAGGGCATCCGGAAAATTCTTGAAGGTAGGTTCATCACCCGGTATGACGTAGACTACGTGACGGAGGAAGGAAAACCCAAAACCTATGAGATCATCAGCCGGAACCGGGAGATTCGCACCCTGGAGGATCTGCAGAACCGGAAGGCGGATTCGGTGGTCATGATCCTGACGGACGAGAAGGGAGAACGGATCCTGATCAACCGGGAATACCGTATGGCGATGGCCCAGTGGATTTACAACTTCCCGGCGGGGTTGATCGATCCGGGGGAGACGCCGGAGGAAAGCGCCCGGCGGGAGCTGTGGGAAGAAACCGGGCTGCAGCTTACGCGCATCGATGAGGTACTGGATAACAGTTACAGCGCCATCGGTTTTTCCAACGAGCGGAACATCTGCGTTTTTGGCGCGGCGGAGGGTCAGTTCCGGAAGAGTACCTCTGACGCGGAGGAAATCATCCCGGGATGGTATACAAAGGAAGAGATCCGGAAACTGCTGCGGACGGAGGCCTTCGCCGCCAGAACCCAGGCCTATTGCTATGCCTGGGCCAGAAACTGATGGAGATATGGCTCATGTTTTGAAGTGATTCCGTGAATTATTGTTATTTCGGGAGGATTGGCATGACGCTTGAACAGGAGATTCGGAATATTTTCTCTGAATATCCTGAGATCATCTATGGATTCACAGACACCTCATACTGTTCCTATAAGGATTCCTATTCCTCCGCGCTGGTATTCGCCGTTCCCTATGGGGAACAGCTGTCTCCGGACGACTATACGGAGGAACGATTCGACCGGGGAATCCAAAGCGCCAGAACCAGGCTGGAGGATGTTGTCGCAATCATAGAGGACGTTCTGCGGAGACATGGGACAAAATACTGGATTCCTCCGGTGGCGCAACAAAACGAAACAGAACTCCTGGCGCTGTTCTCCTTTAAGACGGCCGCGGCCCGCGCCGGCCTCGGCTGGTTTGGGAAGAACGATGTGATTATCACCGAGAGATACGGTCCCCGCGTCAGGCTGTCCGCGATGCTGATCGACGAAAAGTTTGAATATGGCCAGCCGATTACGGAAAGCAGATGCCCGGCCGATTGCGTCAGATGCGTCGAAATCTGTCCCTGTAAAGCCCTGAAGAATCATCAGTGGACGCTCAACACAGACAGATCTGAGATGATCGATTATCAAAAGTGTAATCGAATGAGAAGCGCCTTTATCAATAAACTCGGACGGAAA
>Ga0310690_10009993_pt1 | contig 11851 bp, 20 predicted proteins | sample AusTroGonzalo_MG_2_FD_207661 | JGI IMG/M metagenome (GOLD analysis project Ga0310690, IMG submission 207661) | Bovine rumen microbial communities from tropical cattle in Woodstock, Queensland, Australia - Gonzalo_04 (v2) (version 2) | ecosystem: Host-associated > Mammals > Digestive system >...
TTAACGTTTTCTTTAGCCCACTCTTTGCTAACGTTTTCATTTTCTACAAAGTTTAAAGCGTGTTCTTTTCTTGTTTCTTCTTTAGTAGGTCTTATTATTATTGCATCTGCTACAAGTTCTTTAGTTTCGTCGTCCATAGCAAAAGTTCTTATAAATAACTTAACTGCATTGTTTTTAAAGTCCTTAGTTCTTTCTTTAAAGTCTACTTCTGTAGTTATTAGTTCATTTAAAAGTTTAGTAGCTAAAGCCCCGCACTTGTCTAGGTCTTCTTCTGTTAAAGGTTCTTTTATGCCGTTGTCTTTTGCATAGTCCCTTAATAGATAGTCAAAGAAGCTTCTTATTTCTACTAATAGCTTTTCTATTCTATTGTAGTTTAACATAGCTTCTAAAAGGTTTGTAGCTTTGTCTTCTTCTGTATCGTTAGGCTTGCTAAGGTCTTCTATAACGTCGCCTTTGTCTTCCCTATACTTAGCTATAAAGTTGTCGTAGTTCTCACGTGTAAAACTTTGTCCTTTACTAGCATTTATTATAACTTCGCTAAAAGCTAGTCCTACTTTTACGTTGTGGCTAAAGTATGAATAATCAAAGTTAGGACGTTTTGCTACTTCTTTTAAAACTTCTACGTTAGTAGTGTTTACTTCTGTTTCATTTATAAAAGGTTCTAAGCATCCCCTTAAGGTGTCGGCTAGTTTAGTCCCTTTGTATTTATTTATAGCGTAAAAATAGCGTGTTAGATAGCCTATAAACACTATTAAAGAAGTTAAAGCACTTTCGTAGACTACAAAAAAGGCTTTATTTAAAAAGGTCTTACTTAGAAGCTTAGTTAGTTCTTTTACTTCTTCGTTGTATAGTCCCCTTTCTGCTTCTGCTAGTTCTTCAAGTTGTGCCTTAGCCTGTTTTATTTCTTCTTCTGTAAATGTTTTATCTTTATTAGCTTCTAGGTCTTGTTTTAGCATCTCGTCGGCGTTGCTATTTTTCCATTTATTAAGTAAGTCTTTATTGTATTCTATATCATAGTAAGAAGCATCCTTAAAAGGTTGGCTTAAGTCCCCGTCTGTTTCGTAGTATGTTAGTTTAGGTGTTCCGTCTTCTGTAGACTTATTATTAAAATGTATCGCTAAAAGCATTTCTAATAGCTCTTCATTTTCTAAAATAGCTTTTTTAAGTTTTTCGTCCATAAGTTCACTTCCTTACTTTTTTATAACTTGGTCTTTTTTTGTTTGCACTTTTTTGCATTTTTTATAGTTATTTTTCTATCGCCGTTATTGTATATTATCGGCTATACTTGTTTTTTTTACGTCTTTTTTGTCTTCTTCTGCATCACTATTATTTTTATATATTTTTGTTAAGACTTCTTCTACTTGTTTGTTAGTTTCTAAAATAACGTCTCTAGCAGTATAGTTAAGTATTAAGTAGTTATTTATATTTCTACTAACTTCGTTTAGTGCTAGTAGTGGTGCATCCTGTTTATTTATACTTGCTAAAGTTTCTTCTAAGAAGTCTAGCGTTAAGTTATTAAAAGCATCTAGCTTTTCTATATTTACGCCTATTTCTTCTAGCTCTGTTGTTATAGTGTCTGCTTCTTCTTTATTAAAGTTTAGTTTTTCCATAAGTTCGCTTCCTTTCTCTTAACTTGGTCTTTAGGTTTTTATACATTTATTTTTTTGTCTAATATTTCTATTTTATTGTTAAAGCGGTCTATATCTAAAAAAGTGTCGCTTAGGTAGTAGTCAAAGTAGCGTTTAATCTTTTCGCTTCTAAAATACAATTTAGCATCTTTTACTATGTAGCCGTTTTCTGCATCCCACTTATAACTTAAGTTTATTTTATCGTTATAGTGTAGCATCACTTCTTTAGGTTGCTTCTTGTCTTTTAATAATGTTAGCAAGTCGTAGTAGCTTATAAGTTGTTTTTGCTTCATTATTTTACTTTTTACTTTCCTTTCCTGCCGTAGCATCTTTATAGATAACTTTATCTAAGTTAGCTATAGTTTCTGTTAGTCTTCTTGTTAGCATACTATTTAAAATAGCGTATTCTTCAAAGTAGTGTTTAAGCTCGTAAGTGTTAGGCTCGCCGTTCTTTTCTATTCTTATGTTAAAGTGGTCGCCTAAAATAGTAGTTAAGGCTTTTTCTTCTAAAAGTTCTTGCCTTAGGTCTTCAAGTAAAGACTTTTCTTTGTATTCCATAATTTAGCTTCCCTTTCTATTCTTATTCTTATAGTTATTATTATTTAGTTTTCTTTCTTGTCCTTTTCTTGCCCTTTAACATAGTTGCTAAAGTCTTCTAAAGCTTCTGCAGTTCCGCACTCGCTACATATTTCCGTTTTATTATCTCTTCTACTTATAGCGGGGTAGCCTGTATAAGTCTTTTTGCATCTAGGACAAGTTTTTAACTCGTTTTCTTTTTTTTGTGTTCCGTTTTGTTCCATTTTATTATTATTTCCTTTCTTTTACGTTCATTTTAAGCACTTTTAACGTATAATTGCCCGTCTTTTTGTTTCTCGTTGCGTTCTACGGCTCTTTATTTTACTTATTTTTAAGTATTTCTACGTCTAAAAGCATATTTTTATTATATTGTTCTAATAAAGTCTTAGATATTTCTATATCATAGCTAACTTTGTTAGGTTCTTGTATTTTAAAATAACTGCTTATTAGGTTTGCTTTTCCTGTATTCTCTACTATTGCCCTATAAGTTAGTAGTTCTTCTAAGTAAGCATCTAACTTAGTTTCTGTTAACTTGTCTTCTAGGTTCTTGTTTATATCATTTAAAGAAAAGTTAAAGTTATTGCTTCCTTTTTCTTGTGCTTCTATTAGTAAAGCTTGCAATAGTTCTTTTAAAGTGTCTTCTATAGGTGTTGTTTGGTTCTTTCTTAATTGTTTAAGGGTTTTACTTTCTTTAGTAGCATTGTCCTTAGTTAAGGTTCTATTGGTTAAGTAGTCTTCTAAGGCTTCTGCGGTTATAACATACTTACGCCCTATTTTACTTGCTTTTATTTCCCCTTTTTTAATATATCTTCTAAGCACTTGTAGGCTTATTTTCAAGATGCTACATACTTCTTTTAAGTCGTAAACTTTAAAAGTGTTGTCGTTCATAATACTACTTCCTTTCTTATTTTTAATTGAATAGTTTAGCTATTTCTTTTTTAGTTTCTTCTTTTTTATCTTTGTTTTGTTCTTTCTTATATGATGCTAACGCTTTTTCTTTAGTTTCGTCGCTTATATCTGCTAAGCCTTTTTCTATTAGTGCTTCTAAAAGGTCTACTTGCATTAAGTCGTTATAACTACATAAAGCTTGTATCATTTCTAAAAGGTCGTCCCTTATTACAAAAGTTTGTCTTTTATAGCCTGTTCTAACGCCTTTTTTAGTGCTAGGCTTTTGTCCTGCTTCTGTAGTAGGTTCTTCTTCTACTTTCTTTGTTATAGTTTCTACTATTTTCTTTTTGTCTGTTTCTTGTTTAGGTCTTTGTTCTTCTTTCTTCTTCATAGCATCCGCTAAGATTTTCTTTTTAAGCTCTTCTTGGCTTATAGTTTCTTTTTCTGCTTTAGGTTCTTCTTTAAATAAGTCTAAGTCTTCTGTAGCTCTTGCTACGTTTTCAAAAGTAGGGATGCTTCCTAAAGCACTTTCTTTTTTACTCATAATATTATTTCCTTTCTATATTTCTTCAAAGTCTAAGCCTAAGTCTACGTCTATAGGTTCTAAAACTTTGTCTAACTCTTCTAGGTTTAAGTCTAAGTCTAAGTTGTCTATGTTTATGTTTAAGTCTTCTATAGCTTCGTCTAGCTCGCTAAAGTCCACGTTAAAGGCTTCGTCGTCTATGTTAAAGTCTAGGTCTATGTCGTCAAAGTTATAACTTAATATGTCTTCTTTTATTTCTTCGTTAACTTCTTCTAGGCTTTTAGTATAGTGTTTCTGTTTCTTCATTAAAGCCCCCCTTTTCCTGTTCTATTACTTCTTCGGCTAAAGCTTCGTAGTCTCTAGCCCCTGTGCTTGTAGGTTCATAACTAAAAATGTCTTTTTGGTGGCTAGGTGCTTCTGCTAAAGCTACGTTAGTGTTTATGTTAGTTTTAAAGACTTTTCCTTTAAAGGTTTGTTCTAACACTTCTTTAACTTGTTTGTTTAGGTTCTTTCTTGTGTCGTATTTAGTAAGAAAAACGCCCGTTATTTTTAAGTCTTCTTTAAATAGTGCTTGTTTAACGTTCTTCATTTCGTTAACTTTGTCTACAAGTTGGCTAGTTCCCTGTAGTGCTAAGTATTCTGCTTCTATTGGTATAAAGACTTCGTTAGATGCTATTAAGCCGTTGTCTGTAAATATGTTTAAGCTTGGCGGACAATCTATTAAAATGTAGTCAAACACGCTTTTAATAGGTTCTAAAGCCACTTTTAAGGTAGCTTGACTTAAAGGCTTGTTTTTTATTACGTCTTCTTTATCATTTAAAAGCTTGTTGCTAGGTATTATGTAGACGTTTTCTTTAAGCTTTAGGATGCAGTTTTTTATATCTTTTTCACTTGCTAAGACTTGCACTATACTAGCTTCTAAAAAGTCTTTGCTATTAAGTCCTAAAGATATTGTTAAGGATGCTTGCGGGTCTAAGTCTATTAGTAAAACACGCTTCCCTTTATTAGCAAGTCCTACGCCTAAGTTTAAAGTGCTTGTAGTTTTACCTACGCCCCCTTTATTGTTAGTTAAGCTTATAACTCTTGTTTTATTTTCCATAATATTACTTCCTTTCTATTTATTCTTCTTCTAATAATAAGTCTATAGTTTCCTTAGCACTTTCTAAGGTTTCTAAGTAGCCGTAGTCTGTTTTAACTGCGTTGCTAAAGTCTTCCCCTACTTCGCCTTTAACTATAGAATAAAATAGCGGTTCGTTCTTGTAGTTATATTCTCTAAAAATAGTAAAGCCTTTATAAGTTAAAACTTTCTTCCTATTGTTTAGCATCTTCTTTAGCCCCTTTCTTAGCTTCTAATAAAGCTTCTGCTTCGTCTTGGCTTATTTCTACTACTTTAATAGTTAACGCCCTAAAGTCTTTTCTTTCGTTTAATATTGCTTCAATACTTCGCCCTATGTTGTTTGTTTTAATAATAGTTTTTAGTAGCTTCTTGTCTTCAAACACTACAAACACTTTATAATAGTAGTTCATAAGTTTACTTCCTTTTCTTTGTTTATTTCTCTTAGTAAATATTCTTTTAAGTCTTCGTCTGTTATTTCGTCGCTTTTAATTGTTTTAATAAAGTTGTCTATTCCTAAAAGCATTATGTCTTTTTCTTTGCAGTTGTCCGTAGCTTTTACGTCTTTCTTTAGCTTTCTTAATAGTTTTAAGTATTCTTCTTTCATAACTTAATTTCCTTTCTAAAATAGTTCTAAGTCGTTGTCCCTTTGGTGTAGTATGTAGTCGTATAGTAGGACTATTTCGCCGTCTAAAACTGCGTCCCGTCTTTCTACGTTGCCGTTAGCATCTAACTTAGTAAAAATAAGTCTTCTGTCTTTAAGTTCTACTATAAGCTTGCATCCGTTATTTACTTCTATTTCTAACTTTTCCATAATACTATTTCCTTTCTTTTTTTAGTTCGCACTTTTTCGCACTTTTAAGCTTCTTTATATTCTGCTAAAGCTTTTTCTAGCCCTGCTTTTAGGTTAGGTGTTTGCATCACTCTATTAAGTGTTAAGTCTAAGGCGTCTAAAGTGTCTTCTACTTCGTAAGTGTAGCCGTATTCGTGGTTAGCTAACTCATAAGCAAACATACTATAACAGAAGTTTAGCCCTGTTTCGTCTTTCTTTATTTCGTCTTCTATTTCTTGTGCTATTTTCTTACTTAGTGCTATGTATTCGTCTTTATGTTCTTTTAATAGGTAGCCCCCGCCTACTATTTCTACTAACTTGTTTAAGTCCTTTTCTGCATCTAGGTTAAGCTTCTTGCATCCGTCTTTAAATTGTTCTTCACTAAAAGCAAAAAAGCTATATTTGTTTAAGAAGTCGTTAACTTCTTTTCCCTGTCTTTCTTTAAGTTCTTTGTAGTCCATAGTTCTACTTCCTTTCTTCTATTACTTTGTCTATATTGTCTTTGCTAATTGTTTGTCCTTTGTTTATGTCTATTTCGTAGGCTTCTAAAAGTTTTCTTTGTCTGTCTGTAAGTAAGTAGTTCTTTAGGTTAAAGCCTGCTTCTAATATGTCTAACGCTTCTATAAGTGTGTCTAGGTCTTGTGCGTCTACTATTTTATTTTTAAGTCTGTATAGTCCATAAGTTGCTTTAGTGTTAGCTTCTTCTATTGCATCTTTTAAAGCTCTTATTTGTTCTTCTTGTTTCATAATTTTATTTCCCTTTCTATAATGTTTTTTCTTGGTTCGTTCTCGCTTCGTTTTTGTTTTTTTCGTGTGTTCTTCGTGTGTTCGTCTTGTTTCTAGCTAAGTTTTGTGTTATACTTAGTTAGAAGTTATATTTTAAAAAGCATCTTTTAACTTGGTCGTTTTTAGTTCGCTTCGTATAACTTCTTTTTTTATGTTTTTAAATGTAGTAGCTATAGTGTTCTTAACTCTTCTAAAGGATGCTATAGCTTCTTTTATTTCTTCTAACTCTTCTTCATATAGTCCCGCTTTAATATCTGCTATAAGTTCGTGTCTTGTTTCTCTTATTCCATAAAACAAGCCCGCTACTAAAATAAAGTGCATCACTATAGCAATTATTATAAAGTCTGCATCTGCTTTAGTTATGTTAAGCACTGCGTAGGGTATATATAGAAAAGCTAATAAGTTTTCTGTTTTAACTCTTAAAAGCTTCATAATATTATTTCCTTTCTTTATTCTTTTTTTTGTTTGCATTTTTTTGCATTTTAACTAGCTAAGTAGTTGTCTATTGTTTCTTCGTAGTTGCTCTTTAGTTTGTCTAAGTTGTGTGCGTATATAAGCGTAGTGTCTATTCTTTCGTGTCTTGCTATTGCTTGTGCTTCTTGAATAGTAGCCCCGCCTAAAAGTGCAAAAGTTATAGCACTATGTCTTAAGCTATGTGTAGTTATTCTGTCTGTATTTATGTTTATAGCTTTAAGTCTATTTTTTACTATTTCCCTTATGCTTCTTGTTTTAAGTCGTTGTCCGTTGCTTCTATCACTTAAAGAAGTAAATAAAGCATCCGTAGACTTAACATTTTTTCTTATGCTTAAGTAGTCCATAATAGCGTTATAAGGTGCTAAAGTAAGTTTTACGTAGTCGTCTTTCTCTTTATGTCCTTTTCCCTGCACTTGTAAGACTTGCTTACTTCCTAAGGTTCTTAAGTCTTCTACGTTAGCCCTTTCTAGCTCTATAGTTCTAAGTCCTGCGTGTAAAAGTAAAGTTATAATAGCGTAGTCCCTTTTCCCTACTTCTGTAGTAGTGTCTATGCTTCTAAGAAGTTCTAAGGCTTGTTCTTTTGTTAAAGGGTCTTTCTTAGGTTGTCTTGTAGTCTTAACGCTTTTTAAGTCGCTTGCTAGGTTCTTTATGCCTTTCTTTTCTAAAAACTTATAAAGCTTTCTTAGTGATACAATAAACAAGTTAACGCTATTTATAGTTAAGCCGTTCTTTTCTTGTCCTATTCTACTTATTAAGTAGTTATAGTAGTCTATTATGTCTTCTTCTTCTACTCTTTCTATGTTGTTTGTTTCGCAGTATTTAAAGAAGTTCTTAACGCCTTTTCTATAACTTTCTTTTGTTTTATCACTAACGCCCTTTAAAGATGCTAAAAACTTTTCGCTTATTTCTTCTGTAGGTGTTAGTCTTTTTTCGTTTATAACTGCTTCTTTTATCGCTTCTAAAGTGTTTAGCTCGTATGTTTTAATAGGTTCTAAAGCATAGTCCATAAAATTACTTCCTTTCTTTTAACTTGGTCTAGGTCTTACTTTCTACTTTCTATTAAGCCTAAAGCATAGTCTATAGCATCCTGTAAGCTTGTCTTAAATGTTTGTATTAGTAAAGGTTCTTTGTCTGCTATAGCGTAGACTTCGTAGCTTTTGCTTTTAGGTCTTAGCATTATTGCTATTTTATCGTCTATAACTATTTTATGTGTTTTTCTCATAGCTTCCCGTCCTTTCTAGCTCGGTCGTATTCGTCCTTAGCTAATTATATGATAGCATAAGCTTTTTTCTTTTGCAATAGTTTTTGATAACTTTTTAATAACTATTGAATAACTATTTACTAACTTTTGTTTGTTTTTCGTTATAGAATAAGGCTTTTTCATATATTTAAAAAAATAGTGTAAAGTGTTAAAGTTTAACACGTTATTAAGGTTTAACATTGTATTAAGGTTTAATATGTTTAACACGCTATTAAAGTTTAATATCTTTTTTTAGTTCGTATAGTTTCGTAAAGTTGCATCCAAAAAAAGCCTATATTTTATAAGCCTTAGTAAAACATTTTCCAAAAAAACTTATGAAAAAAATATTTTTTGTAAGTTTAGGTGTGCGTGTGGTTTTGAAAAAGTAAAAAAAAAGACTAGCTTATAGTAGGGGGGGTAGTCTCTAAGGTGTTCCGTCTTCCCTTATTCTTGCTAGTTCTTCTAAGTATTCTTTAGTTATTGTTCCTGCTTCTGCTTCTTTATGATGCCTACTACATAAAACAATTAAGTTATAATTGTCTAAGCCTTTGCTTTCGTCTTCTGCTAAAGGTGTTATGTGGTGCGTTTCTAAGCCGTTGTAAGTGTAGACTTTTTCTTGTTTGCATACTTCACAAAGATAGCAAGCACGCTTTTTTATTTCTTCTGCTTTCTCGTGCCACTTGTTCCTATTCCTAAAGGTTCGTTGTCCTGTAGTTCTATAGGTTCTTTTATTAGCTTTGCATATATAGTTAAAGTCGTGTATTTTTCCGCACTTGCTACAAGATTTAAGCATAGTTCTTTTACTTCCTTTCTATTCCTTTGTTATTGGCTCATTTTAGCCTATTCTAGCGACGTTATAACTTTCTTAGTGCAATTATACTATAAACGCTTAAAACGTCTAAAAATGGCTTAAAATGGCTTTTTAGTAGCTATTAGTCTTTTATTTCTTTGTTATTGTAGTCGTAAGTCCTAAAGTCCATATAGTTATTAGCCCCGTAGAAGTCTATAAACTTTACTTTTTTCTTTTTGCCGTTTCTGTTCTTAAGTATTGTTAAAGTAAGTTTCTTTATGTCTTCTTCCATAGCATCATTTACAAGTTTTTTAGTTTTCTTCTTTTCTGCTTCTGCTTTAGCGTTGCTAGTTATGTCTTCGTCGTCTCTTCCGTCTAAAACGCTATAGTGAAAAGATAATAAAACGTCTGCGGTGTATTCTATAGTAGAAGTGTCCCTAAAGCTTGTGTAGTCTGCTTCTTGGTAGTTAGAAGTCCTGTTAAAAGCACTAATAACTAAGATAGTTAGCTCGTATTTTCTAGCTATTCTTTTTAGGTCTTTAACTATTTTACTTACTGCTTGAATATCTGTTAGCCCTTTTTGTTTATTTTCTATTATTTGCAAGTAGTCTATAACTATAAAAGGCTTAGCATCTGTTATAGCAATATGTCTTTTTATAGTTGCTTCTATTTCTTCTATAGTTATTTCGTTCTTGTCGTTGCACTCATTTATAAAAATATGCTTCGCTATATTGTCCCTATAAGTCTTATAAGCTTTGCTATAAAGTTCTTGTGTTTCTTTAGATGCGTTATACATAGCCCCTGTTAGAATAGCCCTACTACTTAAGCAGTTTTTAGCCGTTGTGTAGTGGTTTTCTTTTTTATCTTCTAAAAACATAAGCCTACTAAGACTTTTAGCTATTAGTTCTTCTTTACTCATTTCTAAGCTAAAAATAAGTGCGTCTTGTCCTGTAGATGCTATATTGTCTGCTATTTGTAGTGCTAGTGTAGTTTTTCCTATTCCACTACTTGCCCCTAAAATAACTAAGTTCTTTTTAAATAGTCCGCCGTATAAAGAAGCGTCTAGCCTTTCTATTCCTGTGCTTAAAGGTTTATTTAGTTCTTTGTCTAAAGTAAGTTCGTTAAAGTCTTTTAAATAGCTTAAAGCGTTTTCTTGTTCTAACACTTTTTTAGCTTCTGCTTCTAAAGACTTTGTTAAAGTGTCGTTAAAGTAGCCTATTTCTCTTTTTAGTGCTTCTGCATCCGCTTTTAAGTAGTCGTTTATGTCCTTATTTCCTTTGTAAATGTCTTCTTTTTGTTTTCCTATATCATTTAAAGCATAAGTCCTAAAGCCGTGTTTTTCTAAGTCTTCTTTTAGGTCTCTACTTGCTTTTTGTCCGCTAAGTTTGTCGTCGTTGTCTAAGCATAAAACAAAGTAGCCTTTAAAGTTGTTCTTTATTGCTTCTTCTGTAAGTCTATTAGCGTTAGCTATTCCGTTTAGTGCTATTGTTTTTATTTTAGGTTCTACACTTTCTAAGCTAAGTGCATCTATTACGCTTTCTGTTATGAATATAACGCTTTTAAAGTCTGCTTCCTGTAGGTTTTGTAAGTTAAAAAGTTCTATTACTGCCCCTTTAGGTATATCATAACGCAAACGTCCTTTAGTTTTACGTTCTTCTTCTGTAAGTTCTTGTGTGTCCCTTAGAATATAAAAACTTTTGCTAACGGGTAGCACTACGTAGCCCTTTTTCTTGTCGTAGCCTAAGTTATATTTTTTTATTACTTCATTACTTAAGCCCCTTTCTTGTAAGTAGTTAGTGTCCCCTATTGCTTTAGCACTTGTTTTATAGTAGTTAGTGTAGTCTATGTTATTGTCTTTTTGTTTTGTTTTTCTCTGTTCTTTCTCTGTTAAAGTGTTATTCGTATAGGTTAAAGGGATGCCGTATTTTCTCGCTAGTTCTTGTTTTATTCTGCTAAAGTCTGCTTGTTCGTTTAAGTTATGGTCTAAAGCATATAAGCTAAAAATGTCGTAAGTCTTATTGCATCCATAACATTTATAGTAAGTTCCTTTAAATTGCATAGATGCGTTAGTGTCGTCGTGTATAAAGCAATTAAAAAGCTTTCTTCCTGTAGGTCTTCCTGTTTCTTCTGCATAGTCTTTTAAATGTTCTTTTATTAGTTCTTTAACTTGGTCTTTTTTCTCGTTCATAGTATTACTTCCTTTCTATTTTCCTTTTAACTCTTCTACTTTTTTAATAAAAGCATTTATAACTTTGTTATAAAGTAGTGTTATTTCTTGTTCTTCTTTTCTAGGTTCTAGCAGTTTCTTTAGTGTTTCTAGCTCTTGTAGTGATAAGTCTAACATAATTTTACTTCCTTTCTTAAGTTATATTCTAAAAAGCTTCTATGCTTCTAAAGATGCCTTAGGGTGTTCTTAGGGTTCATAGTCCTATAGTTTCTTTAGTCGCTAGTCGTCGCTTTTCTGTAAACATTATAGCAAAAAGGACTTGCCAAAAGTCCCTTTTTAGCGTCTCTTAATCTATTTATACCTATTTAAGCATCTTGACTAACACGCAAACGCCTATAAAATAAGGCTTTTTATTTTTTTTCGGTGTCTAGCTTGTTCCCCCTTAGTGTCTAGCTTGTGCCTGTAGCGTGTGTAGTATGTTCCTTTTGTTCTACTTTAATAACGTGTTAAGGTTTAATACGTGTTAAAGTTTAATACAATGTTAAGCCCTATAAAATAAGGGTTCTACGTTTTCGGTGTCTCGTTAGTTCCTGTTATTTGTGTTAAGCGTGTTAAGGTTTAATATCGTGTTAAGGTTATTAAGGTTTAATACTATGTTAAAGTTTAATATTTCTTCTATTTATTTTTTTATGTTAGTTTTTGTTAGTTTTTTAGTTCCATAGTTTTACAAAGTTAGTAGAAGTTTCTTTAGATGCTATTAAAGTAGTTTTCTAGGGTTATTCTTGGCTTAATTGATAAAATATAAGTCCTTTAGTAAAAACTTGTCTAAAATA
>Ga0310690_10009994_pt1 | contig 11850 bp, 7 predicted proteins | sample AusTroGonzalo_MG_2_FD_207661 | JGI IMG/M metagenome (GOLD analysis project Ga0310690, IMG submission 207661) | Bovine rumen microbial communities from tropical cattle in Woodstock, Queensland, Australia - Gonzalo_04 (v2) (version 2) | ecosystem: Host-associated > Mammals > Digestive system >...
CAGATGAACGAACGGCTGGCGGAGATCAAGAAGACTTCCTTCCCCAGCGATCTTGACTGCGACATTTCCTACGACACCACGAAATTCATCAATTCCTCCATTCACGAGGTGGCGGAGACCCTTTACGTCGCGGTGCTGCTGGTCATTCTGGTCACCTATATCTTCCTTCAGGACTGGCGCGCCACACTGGTCCCGACCATTGCCATTCCCGTTTCTCTGGTCGGTACCTTCGCCGTCATGAAAGCGGTCGGATTCAGCATCAATCTGATCACGCTCTTCGGTCTGATCCTCGCCATCGGCGTGGTGGTGGACGATGCCATCGTGGTCATCGAGAGCGTCAGCCGGCTGATGGACGAGGAGCACATGAGCCCCCGGGACGCGGCGGTCAGGACCATGCGGCAGGTGACCGGTCCGTGTATCGCCACCACCCTGGTCCTTCTGGCGATGTTCGTGCCGGTCTGTTTCCTTTCCGGCGTGACCGGCGTGATGTACCGCCAGTTCGGCATCACGATCTCCGTCGCGGTTTCCCTTTCCACGGTCAATGCGCTCACGCTCAGTCCGGCGCTCTGCAGTCTGATCCTGAAACCGGTCGATCCCAATAAAAAGAAATTCATCCTCTTCCGCTGGTTCGACTCCATGTTCGACTGGATGACCGCAGGATACAGCGCCATCGTGAGATCGCTGGTCCGCAAATCCGTCCTGGTGCTCGTCCTTTATGCCGCCATGGGCGCCGGCGCGGTCGAACTCTTCAAGGCTCTGCCGACCGGATTCGTCCCGGATGAGGATCAGGGCGCTTTCTTCATCACCGTCCAGCTGCCGGACGGCGCTTCTCTGGAACGCACGGAGGATGTCATTGCCCGTTTGCGGGAAACCCTCAAGGACATCCCCGAAGTCCGGGACATGATCTTCGTTTCCGGGTTTGACATTATCAACGACCTCAATGCCAGCAACAGCGCATTGGGGATCGTGATCCTGAAAGACTGGTCGGAGCGGAAAAACTGGGACCAGACGCAGGATGCCCTGATGGCACGCTTCTATGAGGCCACCGCGGATATCCCCAGCGCGATCATCGCGCCGTTCGGCATGCCCTCGATTCCGGGCCTGGGGACTGTCAGCGGTTTTTCGATGATGCTGCAGGATCGTTCCAACACGCTGACGCCGGAACAGTTCCAGCAGAAACTCAACCAGGTGCTGATGGAAGCCAATACCAGCCCGATCCTTGCCGACGTCTATTCCTCGTTCCAGGCGTCTTCGCCTCAGGTCTATCTGCCGATCGACCGGGAGAAGGCGATGAAACTCGGCGTCGATGTGAACGATATTTCCGACGCACTGCAGGGGACGTTCGGCTACACGTATGTCAATGATTTCAACAAATACGGGCAGACCTACAAGGTGGAATTCCAGTCCGCGCCGGAATACCGCGACGATATTTCGGATGTTTCCAAGGTCTATCTGCGCAATTCCTCGGGAAAGATGGTCCCGCTCAGTGCGCTGGTCACGCCGGAATTCCGGTTCGTCCCGCAGTATCTCCAGCGGTTCAACATGTATCAGTCGATCCTGGTCAACGGCGCTCCGAGCTACGGTCACAGTTCCGGTCAGGCGATGGCGGAAATGGAACGGATCGTCCGCAAAGTCGATCCCTCGCTTTCCGTAGCATGGACCGATATGTCCTATCAGGAAAAACGGACCGGAAACCAGACCGTGATCGTGTTCGCGCTTGCGCTGCTGTTCATCTATCTCTTCCTGGTGGCGCAGTATGAAAGCTGGATGCTGCCGGTTTCGGTGGTCCTTTCGGTCCCGATCGCTTTCCTCGGCGCGGTCGGTTCGCTCTGGCTGCTCGGGATCGAGAACAACATTTATACGCAGGTCGGATTCGTGCTGCTTTTCGGTATCGCCTGTAAGACAGCCATCCTGATCGTGGAATTCGCCAAGGAACAGCATGAAGCGGGCAAGGATCTTTTTGAGGCGGCGGAATACGCGGCGAGACTCCGTTTCCGTTCCGTGCTGATGACGGCGGTCACATTCGTTCTGGGAACGTATCCGCTGGTCATCGCCACCGGGGCATGCGCGGTCAGCCGCCGCAGTCTCGGCACCACGGTTTTCGGCGGCATGACGCTGTCCGTCGTGGTCGGTACGATCCTGATTCCCGTGTTTTTCGTGTTTACCCAGCTGATCGTGGAGAAAGTCTGCGGGATAAAAAAAACTGACGTAAAAAAGTAATTTGAAAACGGAGAAAAAAAGATGAAGAAATATTTTTTAGCTTGTTCGTTGAATTTTTATTTTACACCTTTAACTTTACTTTAGGAGGAATGAACATGAAAAAAACTATTTGGATTGCATTGATCATGCTGTCCGCGGTGATCGTTTCCGCCGCTGAGCCGAAATTCACACAGAAAGAACTGGCCTACATGCCGGCAACGGTGCAGATCGCGCTGTTCAAGGCGGGGATCATCACGCCGTCCGACGTGCTGGAAGCCCAGATCGCTCAGGTGAAAAAATATAATGGCGTGTATAACACCGACCGTCGGGACTTGCTAAATGAGTTGAATACCTTCAATGCAGGCAAGGTTAACGCCATCTGCTTCGACCGTTTCGCCGAAGCGCGCCAGGCCGCGAAAGCGGCGACCGAACGTTACCGCAACGGCACCGCGCGCCGCCTGGAAGGAGTGACGGTGGGGGTCAAGAATGAAAACGCCGTGGTCGGCTGGCGGGTCGACATGGGCTCCTTGGTTCTCAAGGACAATCCGGTCTGCACCGAGGACTGCCCCATAATCGAACGCCTGAAAGCCGAGGGCGCGCTTTTGGTTTTCTCTACAACCATTCCTGAACTTTATCTAAGTGCCATGACTTGGAGCCGCCTATATGGCGTCACCAGAAATCCATGGAACCTGGCCTATGGCGTGGGCGGCTCTTCCGGCGGCAGCGGCGCCTCTCTGGCGGCAGGCTTCTGCACGCTTGCCACCGGCTCCGACATGGGCGGTTCCATCCGTATCCCCGCATGCATGAACGGAGTTTACGGCTTCAAGCCTCCGCTCGGGCGGGTTCCCACTTCGGAGATCGCGTATGAATCGCTGGGACCCCTGACCCGTACGTTTGACGATCTGGTCCTGATGCAGGACATCCTTGCCGGCCCCCATCCGAAAAAGCATGCCACGCTCCGCCCGAAACTGGATTATCCTACTGAATACAAGTCTTTGAAAGGAACCAAAATCGCCGTATGCTATTTTAACGAATGGATTGAAGGCGGTTGCGACAAGGAAGTCAATCAGGTCATGGACAGGATCGTCATGGCCCTTAAGAAAGCCGGGGCGGAAGTAAAAATCATCAACTCCGACTGGGGCACCCGTCACGGTGAATTGATGACCTTCATGGCTGGCTTGCTGTCCACAGAAATGTACGAACTCATTGACGTTCTTGAAACAAACCCCAAGGATTTATTTTGCTGCAATGTCACGCCCCTGCTGTCGCAAACCAAGAATCTTCACCCCCGGTCCTTGATGAAAGCCACTAAGATGGGCGAATTAGCTCATGCGGAAGTGCAGAAGTATGTATTTGAAGACGGTTGCATTGCCTTGATCATGCCGACTCTGGCGACCCCCTTTGTCTCCGCGGCGTTCCAGGCTGACAAAGACAACGGTGCGGTGATCAATGGGAAAACCATATACAGCAATGAAATCTGTCTGACCCCGGTTTGGAATTTGCTCAACCGCTATCCCGTGGTGGATATGCCGGTGATGCTCAGTTCCAAGCGGGTGCCGATCGGGGTGCAGATCGTGGGCAACACCTACGACGATCTGGCGGCATTTCGGGTCGCTGCTGGATTGTCCAAAGTAATCCCCCAGATGTTCACCGGCGATCGTTTCCCTGATTTCCGGGAACAGAAATAAGTTCCACTATGACACACTTTACCGGGACTCCGCGGCCAATGGCCGCGGAGTCTCGGATTGACGAGATTCACAAAAAACGGAAAAGAAGATGAAGAAGTTGTTTTCGGCATTGGCAATGATTGCTATTACGGTGTTCAGTCTGTCCGGCTGCTCCGGCAAATCGGCGGAAACCGACAGCGCGGGCAAGGGGAAAGCGACCGACTATTCCCGAAAGGAGAGTTGGCTGCAGATCCCGGAAATCACCAAAGACGTCGACACGTTCTACATCTATTCGACGGCGTACTATGAGTCGAGCTTCGAAGAGGGTTCCCCCGATTACGCCACGCTCGATAACCCGGAAATGCTGGAGGGCGCGCAGGCCGAATATATGACAAATGCCAGCGTGTATGAGGAATCCACCAACGTATTCGTGCCGTATTACCGTCAGGCCGGTATGCGGTACGCGGGGGAGATCAGGAAGAAGACCGGAAACATCGACGCGGCGCTTTCCGGCATCTCCTATGATGACATACGTGCCGCGCTCGACTGTTACTTCGAGAACTACAACAACGGGCGTCCGTTCATCCTCGCGGGGCACAGCCAGGGGGCGTCCATGGTCAAGTACGTTTTGAAGAACTACTTCAAGGAGCATCCCGATTACTACAAGCGCATGGTGGCCGCATATGTCATCGGTTTTTCCGTCACGAAGGACGACCTGGAGAAACACCCGCACCTGAAGTTCGCGACAGGCGAGACCGACACGGGCGTCATCGTCAGCTGGAACACTGAAGGACCGAAGAACGTGAATGAGAATGCCCGGAACGCTGTGGTGCTGCCGGGGGCGATCAGCATCAACCCTCTGAACTGGAAACTCGACGAAACATATGCACCCGCGAGCGAGAACCTCGGCTCGTTCATGCCGAACGTAGAGCTTTTACGCTACGAGATCACCGACATCGGCGCGGACGCGCAGGTGGTCCTGAAGCGAGGCGTGATCGTGACGAACGCCAAATGGGATCACCCTGCGGACCCCGAATTCTTCGGACCGCAGAGCTTCCACGAAGACGACTACACGTTCTATTACAACAACCTCAAGGACAACGTGGCAAAGCGCGTCGCGGCTTACAAGGCGAGCGCCGGGGATACGCCTGATTATTCCAAGACATCCTGCTGGTACAAGATCCCGGAGATCACCAAAGACGTCGACACGTTCTTCGTCTACCCGACGGAGTACCTGGGCATCAACGAAGGCGATCCCGATTACGCCGCGCTCGACAACCCCGAAATGCTGGAGGGCGTGAAAGACCTTGATCACAAGTACATGGCAAGCGCATACGAGGAATCCACAAACCTGTTCATGCCGTACTACCGCCAGGCGGGATTTCTGCTCGAGGGGAACGCCTGGAAGAAGACCGGGGACATACGCACAGCGCTCACCGGCATACCCTGTCACGACATAACCGCCGCACTCGACTACTACTTCGAGCACTACAACCATGGACGTCCGTTCATCCTCGCGGGCCACAGCCAGGGGTCTGCCATTTGCACCCTCGTGCTGAAAAACTATTTCAAGGACCATCCCGAGTACCTCAAGCGCATGGTGGCCGCATACATCATCGGCTTCTCCGTCTCGAAGGACGAACTCAAGGCCAACCCGCACCTGAAGTTTGCGACCGGCGAGAGCGACACGGGCGTCATCGTCAGCTGGAACACCGAGGGACCGAAGAACGTGAAGGAAAACGCTCCGAATGCCGCGACGCTGCCGAACGCCATCAGCATCAACCCGCTGAACTGGAAGCTTGATGACACTTACGCACCTGCGAGTGAGAACCTCGGCTCGCTCGTGCCGGACGAGGAAACCGGCGAGACCAGGATCGGGGACCTCGGCGCGGACGCGCAGGTAGTACCTGATCGCGGCGTGATCGTGACGAATGCAAAATTCGACCCCATGGAAATGACCGAACTCTTCGGTCCTCAGAGCTTCCACAACGGCGACTATATTTTCTATTACAACAACATCAAGGACAACGTGGCAAAGAGAATCGCCGCTTATCAGAAGAAATAGTTCTTCCGATCACAAAGCATTGATTGAAAAAAATCCTTTCAACACTTTTTCAGGATGACTTGACTGAAGAATATGAAACGATTGTTTACATTTGATGACTTCATGGTCGCCCTCATTGTTGCGCTTGGCTATGGATTGGGCGCTGAAATCCCGAAACTTCTGGGGTGGCACCCATGGCTGTGCGTAGGGCTGAGCATGGTTGCGGGAAACGTGTTGGACATGCTTGTGAAAAAGCTTGTCTTCTGTGAAACCGTACAGAGAAAAAAGTCGTACAGTGTCATGGTTTTTGCCGCATTGATTCTCGTCTTCCTGGCAATCCAGTGTTTTCTCATCTTCTGTCTGAACGTTTCTCTGCTCAAGTATCTGGTGGAGGAATATCAGTATGCTCTCATCCTTCCTGTTCTGGGCCTGGCCGCCAGCCGCCTCGTCCGATGGTACTTCGTCCGAAAGGTCCGCAAGCGCTACGGAGACGGAAGCAAAGGCTTTGTGTTCGACATACCTGACCGTTCCGTTCTTGATGAACTGAACAGGCAGAACCAGCCCATTCAGGGGAAATATGATGCCACTTATGCGATCAAAACGAAAACCGGCACCTATGTCGGTTTTAAGCGGAAAAAGGCAGTTTACTTCCTTGGGATACCATACGCAAAAGCTCCTGTCGGCGAACTCAGATGGAAAGCTCCCGAGCCGCTTCCCGAATCGGAAGCCGTATTCGAGGCAAAACACTTCGGCGCTTCCGCGATCCAGGTGGAGCATGAGGGCACGATCCTGAAATACCACAGGCAGAGCGAAGATTGCCTGACGCTGAACATCTGTGTAGGACGCGGCAATACGGAGAGGAAGAAACCGGTCATCGTGCTGTTCCACCCCGGCGACTTTTCTTTTGGCGGAACGATCGATCCGCTGATGGATGTGGAGCGTTTCATTAACGAGCATCCCGAGTTTGTCTTCGTGAGCTTCAATTACCGCCTCGGCATCTTCGGTTTCATCGATTTTTCGGTTGTTCCTGGCGGGGAGTCCTGCCCGGACACGTTGAACCTCGGCCTGCTCGACCAGATCGCCGCATTGAAATGGCTCAAAGAGAACGTAGCCTCCTTCGGCGGAGACCCGGACAGGATTACCGCGATGGGGTTCGAATCGGGGGCGTGCTCCATCAGCCTGCTTGCGGCCTGTGAACAGGCGAAAGGACTGTTCCAAAAAGCGTTCGTGTTTTTCGGCAGTCCCGAATCCGCGAACGTTACCCCGGATGCGTCCAGAGCCCTGGCAAAGGACCTCCTGAAAGAAACTTCGACGACTACGATGGAAGAGCTGCTGCGGCTCCCGACAGAACAATTGAAGAAAGCGGCGCAGAAACTCTGGCTGAACGTCATCGCGCCGACCTGCGACGGAAAACTGATCCCCTCGGATGTGTATGAGGTATATCGGAGCGGAGCCGTCGCGTGCGGCGAATTCATCTTCGGAATCCCGAGCGATGAAAGGCAGATCTACAAATCGTTTATCGGCGCAAAAAAATACGAGGATTTTATCCTCGGAAGGACGGATGAGATCATATCCTACCTCGACGCCGATACCGCGAATGCCGTAAACGCCTACCTCAAGGAACAAACGGCAACGATACCGGAACTTGAAGCGAAGGCGAAGCTTTTCGAGCAATGGACCGCCTTGTGCGTTTATTACGGTGCAAAAGAATTGTCGATCGGCGGAAGCAAAGTGCATCTTCTTTTATGGAATCGCAAACCCCTGCTCAAAAATCTGGGGGCGGGCACGATTGATGTGGCGGCATCTTTTTTAGGGAATCTTGATGCATCGCTGTTGTACGGGAATGTGATGAACTTCGATTTGTCCGATATGCTTCAGCTGTTTTTGAAGAAATTCGTCAATGGCGACAGGATGCAGCTCTACAAAAATGAGATCAAAGGGATTAAGGCCATTGATTGGGACGATTTCCCTCAGGCTCTCATTGTTTCGGACAAGGGAATCCATTGCGGACCTATCGAAGACAAGCTGACCGAGATCAAAAGCCTGCTGGATTTTATGAATTCGCGGCTTATTCTTTTGTGACAGGAAGGACTTATTTCTTTCTTAAAAACGATGCGAAACGACGGAGACGCAACAGGACGATGAACGGAAAACTGGTTGTCAAAACTGGCCTCATCACAGCCGCTGTCATAGCGGCTTTGGCGTATTTCAGTTACAATGCCAGTTATAACCCCGATTTTTCCGCCATTGACTTCATCACAGCCGCCTCGCCGAAGAAAAAGGCGAAGAACAGAAAAAATGTTCAGGAGACGGTCTACTCGATTCAGGATTTCGACCTGAACGAGCCATTGGACGGCTTCGACGAGATCCCTGTGGAATCCGGGATCCTGTTGCGCCGGAAAACGCCGCTGCATACGCCGATGCTGTTCCCCGTGGATGCCGATTCCCCCGTTTACCTCAAAAAATGCACCAAACAGGCGGGGTCTCTGCGGGAACAGGGATATGAAATCCAGATGCGCCCCTGTCGTCCGTTCGAGTTCACAGCGCTGGTCCATGCGGGGAAATTCGATCTTCTGCTCCTGACGGACATCGAAGCAGAGGATGCAGCCGGAGAGGCCAGACCATGAGAAAGTTCGGCATCCGCGTGTGCTTCCTTCTGCTGGGGCTTCTGACCGTCCATTGCGTCTTCTGCTGTTTCCTTCTGTCCCGCATCAGCACCATCCATTTCCGCCTGTTCAGCCAGATTACCGAGGTGACCGTGTATCTGCACATGCTGGTTTGCAGCGTGTTCCTGTTCCGGGTATGCCGCAACGCGTTCAAGACAGGACGGCTCTATTTCCGGGAGAATCTGCGTTATTGGGGGCAGTTGTTCAGCGGCATCTGCATCTTCCTCCTCATCCCGGTCCATGTATGGGCGTTCACGGTCAAGTCCGGGGATCACTTCTTCTTCAAGGAGCTGTCGCTTTCCGGGTACCTGCTGGAAATCCTGTTCGTCACGATGGTCTATGTGCATGTGATGCTGGGCATCGCCCCCCTGTGTATCGCCGCTGGCTGGCGCGACCTGCCCACGAAACGGACGGTCTGCCGGACGATTTGCACCATCCTGTATCTGCTGTCGCTCGCGGCCATCACGTATTACACGAGGATGTGGGTGGTGCAATGAACAGGAACGTGGTCATCATCGGATGCGGCATGGCCGGACTCAGCGCGGCGCTTCATCTTGCCGGGCAAAGCGACTGCACGGTCCATTTGGTTTCGGACATGATGTCCGAGCGGTCCCAATCGTGCCTCGCGGAAGGCGGGATCAACGCCGCGATCGGTCCTGGAGACTCCCCCGAACTGCACTGCGAGGAAACGTTGAAAACAGGTTGCGGCCTTGCCGACGCCGAGGCGCTGATGGCAATGGCTTCGGCGGCTCCGGACATCATCCGCGAACTGGATGCGTGGGGCGTACCGTTCGTCAAACGAATCAACCATTCGGTTTCAGTCCGCAGGATGGGCGGACAAACCTGTCCCCGGACAGCATACACAGAGAACGGAATCGGCAGACAGATCATGGACGTGCTGATCCAGCAGGCGCGAATGTATGAAGCCGAGGGAAGAATTCTGCGTTATGTGAACTGGACGTTCCGGGCTCTGGTGAAGCATGACGGCTGCGTTTGCGGAGCCTGGCTGGAACATCTTGACACGCGGGAAATGCAGTTCGTTCCTGGTCAGGTGATCATGGCTTGTGGAGGCTTGAACGGCTTTTTCGGCAACGCCACGGGTTCGACCGCGAACACGGGGATCGCGGCGGCCATTCTCTTTGCGGACGGCGTACCGTTCTCCAACCTCGAATTCATCCAGTTCCACCCAACGACGCTGCGTTTGAAGGGAAAGAATCTGCTGATCTCCGAGTCGGCCAGAAGCGATGGAGGACGTCTTTTTGTCCTGCGGGATGGCAAGCCGTACTACTTCATGGAGGACAAGTATCCCGAACTCGGCAACCTGATGCCGCGAGACGTTGTTTCGAAGGAAGAGTATTCCCTCATCAAGCAGGGAGCTCAGGTTTATCTTGACCTGCGGGGGCTGCCCGCAAAAACATACGAAACCACGTTGGCAAGCATCGTGTCCGACTGCATCCTGTTCGCCGGGGTCGACCCGACGAAAGAACCGATCCCCGTGGAACCCGGCATTCATTATTTCATGGGCGGGATTCAAGTCGACAAATCCCACCGGAGTCCGGTGAAAGGACTGTATGCGGCAGGAGAATGCGCCTGCCAGTATCACGGGGCAAACCGACTCGGCGGAAACTCCCTGCTTGGGGCGATCCATGGCGGAAAAACGGCCGCCGAGGCTGTTCTGTGCTCCGAATTCAGCATCCCGGATGGCTCTTCCGAGGGAAAACCGCCTGTTTCTTTGGGGTATTTCAGGATGGAATCGCTTCAATCCATCATGCGTGCCGGAATGGGACTGGAACGTAACAAAGCCCAACTGGAAAACGCATTGAACGCCGTTGAAAAGGTGTCTGTTCCTGATGAAATACGTTTGTTCAGCCGAGCGATCCTGCTTTCCGCTTTGAACCGGACGGAAAGCCGCGGAAGTCATTTCCGCTCGGATTACCCGGATTGCGATCCGGCCTTCCAGAAAAGTAGTGTGGCGCAGTGTTGCGATGGAGAAATCCGGTTCGGTTGGGAGGAGAAGGCATGAACCGCACATTCAAAATAACCGTGAAACGTCAGAACTCCGCTTCGGACAAGCCGTATCGTCAGACGTTCGCATATTCCGGCGACGGCAGGATCACGGTGGCGGATTTTCTGCGCGCACTGAACGCGCAGGAAAGAATCATGGATATCGGGGGACGTGAAGTGTCGCCTGTCGTCTGGGAATGCGCCTGTTTCCAGAAGAAATGCGGAGCCTGTGCCATGCGAATCAATCACCATCCTGCTCTGGCGTGTTCCGTTTTTCTCGAAGATGCCGCGAACCGCAGAGGTGAAATCCTGCTCGAACCGCTTGGAAAGTTTCCCGTTGTCCGGGATTTGAAAGTGGACCGTTCCATAATCTCGGAGCGCTTGAAAGAAATGTGTGTCTGGCTGACGGAGAAAAAGACGTATGAGTTCGAACAGTCGCCGGACCTCCAGTTCCAGGCGGCCAGGTGCATGCTCTGCGGCATTTGCCTGGAGGTGTGCCCGACGTTCGGATGCAATCCCGATTTCGCCGGAGCCGCGTCCATGGTTAAGGCGGGCAAAACAATCGACCAGAACCAGGACGATTCCCATTTGCAGGAGATGCGCGGGGAATACCGGAAGCATTTCTTCGATCACTGCTGCCAGAGTCTCGCCTGTGTGAAAGCGTGTCCTTTGCATCTGCCTCTGGCGGAATTGCAGGCCGCCGCCAACCGTCAGGCAGTCTGGAAGAAATACTAATCTCTTTTTGAACGTCTCCGCTTCCGTGAATACCGGCTTGTTTTTTTCAGGAGTTCCAAGACAGCGTTTTCCTCTAAAGTGCATTATTTGCACTTTGAACCTGCACTTTGGGCTGGCTGGTTTTCTCGCCAGAGGATGTGACAAAAACGGTTTCTGAGTTCATTCTTCCCTTGGAAGATTAGGTTCTCACATTCGACAAAGCCTATGTGGATTTCGAACACCTTTACCATCTCCAAAGGAAAAGCGTGGTCTGGGTCACACGTTCCAAAGGAGAACATGTGTTATGAAGTTATGGGACAGCAACTGAGCGAGGAGGAAATCCAGCAGGCACGACACATGCGCGAAGCCGGTATTTTTGTGGGACAGCAGCCGATCGTTTTGAGCGACAATCTCATCCGGCTTGCCAGGGAAGAGTCCTTTGAAAAGTATCCGGAAACACTGAGACTGGTCACGGCATGCGTTCTGCGCGACGGCAAACCCGCCGAAATGAACTTCATCACAAATCAGCTTGAATGGTCGCCGTATTCCATCTGCG
>Ga0310690_10009995_pt1 | contig 11850 bp, 13 predicted proteins | sample AusTroGonzalo_MG_2_FD_207661 | JGI IMG/M metagenome (GOLD analysis project Ga0310690, IMG submission 207661) | Bovine rumen microbial communities from tropical cattle in Woodstock, Queensland, Australia - Gonzalo_04 (v2) (version 2) | ecosystem: Host-associated > Mammals > Digestive system >...
AAGATTTACCACATGAAAGTTGAGGTGGAACGCAAGGATGTCAGCGAGGAGCACAAGGCCAAATGCCAAGCCAAATTAGACGTGCTTTTGGTACAAAATGTCGACCTCTGCACCGCCATCGACCAATTGATGGAGTGCTACAAAAGCGGCGAAAAGGTGATGAAGGTGTATAAGCAGATGAAGATGTACAACGACCCCGCACTAAATCCGGTGCTCTACGGGCAGAAATGAAGAAACTTCTTGTCATACGCTTCTCCGCCTTGGGCGACATTGCCATGACCGTGCCTGTCGTCCACGATTTGGCCGTGCAATACCCTGATTTGGACATTACTATGCTCAGTCGAGAGATGGCGAGGCCGCTGTTTGAGCGGATGCCCAAGAATGTGCATTTCGTTGCCGCCGACTTGAACGGACGGCACAAAGGTTTGCTCGGACTTTGCCGACTCTGGCGCGACGCTCATTTAAGCGAATTCGATTACATTGCTGATTTCCATGATGTGCTACGCACTTGCTGGCTTCGCACCGAGGGCTGTCTGCGCCGAAAGAAAGTCGCCAAAATCGACAAAGGCCGAAAAGGAAAAATGGCATTGACACGGCAGAAAAACAAGGTTTTTGTCCAACAGGCCACCTCGTTTGAACGTTATGCCAGAGTACTGGAACAATTAGGTTTCCCGATAAAACCGCAATTCACCAAACTCGACTATACTTGTTTTTGCGAGAGGCAAAAACCTGCCAATGAGACTTGGATCGGCATCGCGCCCTTCGCCAAACACGAGGCCAAAGTCTATCCTTTGGAGAAGATGGAGCAAGTCATCAAAGCCTTGAACAAGAGAGAAAACACCACTGTTTTTCTTTTCGGCGGAGGCAAGGAGGAAAACAAACAAATCGAGAGGCTTTGCACCAAATACAACCACGTGCAACCCGCCAAAAGCCAACAAGGTTTGAAAGGCGAACTTTCTTTGATGGGACAACTCGATGTCATGCTCAGCATGGACTCGGCCAACATGCACTTGGCTTCGTTGGTCGGCACGAGAGTCGTTTCCATTTGGGGCGGCACACATCCCTACGCGGGCTTCATTGGATGGCACCAAAAGCCAGAAGACTGCATCCAGTTGGAATTGCCTTGCCGTCCTTGCTCGGTATATGGCAACAAGGCTTGTTTTAGGAGCGATTATGTTTGCATGAGCAGCATCAAACCCGAGCAAATTATCGAAAAACTAGGTTTGCGATGACCACCTCCCCTATCGCCGCCATGTTCGACCGCATCTCCACCAAATACGATGCGCTCAACCACTTGCTTTCGCTGAACATAGACAAAACCTGGCGGCGTAAAGCAGCCAAGGAAGTCGCGAAAAGCCAACCCACAAACATCCTTGACCTCGCCACCGGCACTGCCGACCTGGCCATCGCCTTGGCCAAGCACAATCCGCAAGCGCATGTCATCGGGATGGATATTTCGGAAAAGATGCTTGACATCGGCAAAGCCAAAGTCGAAAAGGAAGGTCTTGCAAAGCAGATAGAATTGCGATATGGCAATGCGTCCGCTTTGCCTTTTGAAGACAACGCTTTCGATGCCGTCACCGTGGCTTTCGGCGTGCGCAATTTCGAGGATTTGGACAAGGGACTTTCTGAAATCAGCCGAGTGCTGAAGTCCAATGGAGAGGCGGTCATCTTAGAGTTCTCCATGCCAGAGCGGTTTCCTATCAAGCAACTTTATTTCCTGTATTTCAAGCACATTCTCCCCATCATTGGAAGAATCGTCTCCAAAGACAAGGCCGCATACACCTACCTACCCGATTCCGTAGAACGCTTCCCAAAACCCGAAGATTTTCGCGACCTCCTGTCATCCAAAGGGCTGGGCAATTGCCACATGAAACGGCTTTCACTGGGAATCGCAACAGTATATGCCGTCCACAAAGCGTGATTGACGTTTTTTTTCTAATTTTGCCGCCAGTTTTTCCGCAATAAAAGCATATCGCTTGCGTTATGGACTATAACCAATAGAGTATAACCTTGAAAAGAATCCTAAAAATATTCGCCATCGCCTTGATGCTCAGTGCTTTTGCCATACCTGCTCAAGCCCAGCGACGTACCATCCATTATCTCGCCAACTACGAAAACGAGCCTTACCATTTCGGCTTTTTGCTGGCCTACAACCAGATGATGTATACCATCAAGACCGTGGAAGACTACCAGAACAACCCGCAGCCCGTTACTTCATGGCCCAACGGCAATTTCACACCTTCGTCGACGAGCAGCCTGTATGTATACAACATTGAGACGCAACAGTCGCCAGGATTCACCGTGGGTATCATTGGCAGCAAACGTTTGGGGCGCTATTTCGACCTGCGTTTCATTCCTTCGTTGAGTTTCAGCGAACGCCGTTTGGACTACACCGTTGCCATTGTCGACACATTGGGTGCCAAAACCATGAGAACCTTCACCAAGTCGATTGGTACCACCTTCGTCGAGTTTCCGCTCAACATCAAGTACCGCTCAAAACGTTACAACAATATCGGAGCTTATCTCATGGCCGGCATCAACCCCAAGATTGACCTCGCGTCGCAAAAGGAAAACAAGGAAACCGGCGCCGACGGCAACGAGTTCATCAACAATATGGTCACCAAGCGCTTCGACTTCGCCGCAGAGATTGGCGTCGGCTTCGACATCTACAACCAATGGTTCAAAATGGGCATTGAAATCAAGATGAGTTACGGACTTCTCGACATCGTTAAGGAAGCGCCCGACGGTTCAAAACTCATTTACACCACCCCCTTTGACCAACTGCGCAATAAATTATTCCAAGTATCCCTGATTTTTGAGTAGAATAAAAATCTGATTATCAAAGAATTAATTATTACCCTTAATTTTTTTCGTTCAAAAATGTCGGGGATAAGGAAAATTTGTCTACTTTTGCAGCGTCAAAAAATGACATGAAGTGGTCTCTTCGTCTAGTCTGGTCAGGACGTCAGGTTTTCATCCTGGTAACTCGGGTTCAAATCCCGGAGAGACTACCAAGCCCGCCAAATAGCGGGCTTTTTTAGTATCCAACTGCCTATGAACAAACTGCAAGTCGTCATCAGCAACCAATACAACCCTTTCCTCAACCGCGCTGTTGAGCAGTATCTCACTGACAAGCAAAAGGAAGGCACAGTGACCCTATACCTTTGGAAGAACCAAAGGACGGTGGTCATCGGCTACAACCAAAACCCCTATTCGGAGTGCAATGTCAAACTGCTCTTGGACGAAGGCGGTCACCTCATGCGACGCGGCACGGGCGGCGGTGCGGTATATCACGACTTGGGCAACATCAACTTCTCTTTCGTCGCCGACAAAAAGCTCTATGACGTAAAGAAGCAGCTCTCCGTGATTCAGGACGCGCTGCTCTCCTACGGCTTGACAACTGAAATCTCGGGACGCAACGACCTTACTTGTGAGGGCCGCAAGTTCAGCGGCAATGCCTTCGCCAAAGGCAAACAAAACGACCTGCACCACGGAACCATCCTCATCAAGACCGACGGCGCGATGATGCAGCGTTACCTCATCGTTGACAAGGCCAAACTGATGAAAAACGGCGTGAAGAGCGTGGCCAGTCGCGTCATCAACCTCAGCGAACTCGTCCCCGACCTAACCTCGGAAAACATCAAACAGCCTTTGATTGCCTCGTTTGAGAAGATTTATGGCGGCAAGGCGACCATCATCGATTTCGACACCTTAATTAATATAGACGAGGTGCAAACCATCACATCGGAGATTTCGTCGCACGACTTCCTATTCGGTCGCTGGGAACAATTCAAAACCACGAAAAAGGCACGTTTTCCATGGGGCGGCGTGGAAATTTCCCTGCAAATTGATGAAGCTAATGCCGTCATCAAGGACATTCAAATCGCCTCGGATTGCCTTGACACTGAAAGCATTGCTCATGCGGAGCGGTTGCTAAAAGGCTGTAGCACGAAAGGTGCGCCTGAACATGATGGTGGTAACGAAATCGTCTGTGACATCATCCATTTGGTTTACAGCTGAATAAAAAAACGTAATTTTGCAGGCCAAATAAGCAAGTCTAGGTCCATGAGTCGAAGGGCCGACCGAATGAATGACGGTGCTTCGACAGGCTCAGCAACCTGCTTTAACCGAACAATTGATAACTGAATGAAATACTTCCTCTTACCTCTTGGCTGCCAGATGAACCTCAGCGACACGGAGCGCGTTCGCACTGTGCTCAACGGCATGGGTTTCGTGCAGACCGAAAACGAAAACGAAGCCACCATCCTTGGTATCATCGCATGCTCAGTGCGCCAGAAAGGTATCGACAAGGTGTATGGCCGCATCGAGAAATGGAACGCCATGAAGAATCGCCAGAGCGTCATCACCTTCGTGTCGGGCTGCATCCTGCCCGCCGACCGTGTGCGTTTCCTGAAACTCTTCGACCTCGTTTTCCCCATGAACGACCTGCCCCAACTGCCCGACATGATCAGGCAATACGGCATCGTCACGCCTGCCTCATTGCATTTTGGAGAAGAGATTGAATTTCAGCCTGTTATTAAACCCATCGCGCCGCTGTTCCACAAGGACGACAAAATCAACCCGTCGGCCAACATGGACAAGTTCTGGTCGATTGTGCCGACGCAAACCTCCAATTTCGAGGCCTTCATCCCGATTCAGAACGGCTGCAACAAGTTTTGCACCTATTGCGCCGTGCCTTACACCCGTGGCCGCGAAGTGTCGCGACCCTCGGAGGAGATTCTGGCCGAATTGAAGGATTTGGTCGAAAAAGGTTACAAAAGCATCACCCTACTTGGGCAAAACGTCAATTCCTACGGCCTTGACAAGAAAGGCGAAGAGATTGACTTTGCCGAACTGCTGCGCCGCGTGGGCGAATTCGGCAAGGCTTCGGGCAAGGAGTTCTGGGTGTATTTCACAGCGCCACATCCTCGCGACATGAAGGACGATGTTATCGAAGTCATCGCGCAATACGACTGCCTCGGCAAGCAAATCCACATCCCCATCCAGTCGGGCGACGACAACATGCTGCAACGCATGAACCGCCACCACAATCTGGAAACCTACCGACACATTATCCAGACTATCAGGCGATTATTGCCCACGGCCACCATCTTCACCGACATCATCGTGGGCTTCACACACGAAACCGAGGAAGAGTTTGAGAACACACGCAAGGCCATGGAAGAGTTCAAGTACAACATGGCATTCATCGCACAATATAGCGTACGTCCAGGCGCAGTGGCCTCCGAATGGGACGACGATGTGCCCAAGGAAGTAAAGCGCAAGCGCTATCACCGCCTCACCGAGGAACTGATGAAGCACAGCCTCGTCTACAACCAAGGCCTTGTCGGACAAACCGTTAAGATGCTCGTCGAGACCCAAGACCGCAAGAACGGTTATCTTGCCGGCCATACCGAAGGTAAGATTGTCATCCGATTTGCCTCCAAAGACACGAGCCTCATCGGGCAAATCGTGAATGTGAAAGTGACCTCGGCTTCGCCGCTGTCGATTGAGGGGGAGTTAATACAATAGTCGGCGTTTAACTCCGTTGAATCTTCGATTTCGACAAGCTCAACGACCTTAACTGGTTGAGGTCCCTGAGCCTGCCGAAGGGCCGACCCAAAGAAAACAATCATGAAAACCATCTCCTTCAAAACCTTAGGTTGCCGGGTAAACCTCTATGAAACCGATGCTTTGGCTTCGCGCTTCAAGGCGGCGGGGTATGAGATTGCCGAGGGCGACGATGCGGCGGATGTCTTCGTTGTGAACACCTGCACCGTCACAAACACGAGCGACCAGAAATGCCGGCAGGCCATCCACCAGATACGGCGCAAACACCCTAAGGCACTTATCGCCGTCACGGGCTGCATGGTCAACCATAGGAAAGATGAACTGCTGCAATCTGGCATCGCCGACTATGTCATCGACAACGAGCGCAAGGCCGCCTTATTCGACATCATTGAAGAGCATTTCAAGAACGGCCACAGCGATCCCGAAGGCTACGACCGTGACCTGTTCAGTTACCAACCCGCCTTCGACACCTTCCACACGCGCAGTCTCATCAAAATCCACGACGGGTGCAACAACTTCTGCTCCTACTGCATCATCCCCATGGTAAGAGGAAGAGCAACAAGCCGTCCCGCCGAGGACATTTATCATAATGTGCGCGAGGTAGTCGATCACGGCTTCAAGGAAATCGTGCTGACCGGCGTAAACATGGGGCGATACCAATTTGAAAACACTAATTTTGAGCAACTTGTAGAGCATATTTTAGACATCGATGGAGACTTCCGCGTGCGCGTTTCCTCCATCGAGCCAGACCAGTTCAGTGACCGTTTTTTGGGGCTTTTCCAACACCCGAAACTCGCGCCGCACATGCATATCTGCCTGCAAAGCGGCTCTGACGACACCCTCAAACGGATGAACCGACACTATACCTCTGATCAGTTCCGCGAACTATGCCACCGCATTAAAACTTTCCGTCCCGACTTCAACCTCACCACCGACATCATCGTGGGCTTCCCAGGCGAAACCGACCAGACCTTTAAGGAAAGTTGCGACTTTGCCAAGGAAATCGGCTTCAGCCACATTCACACGTTCAAATACTCAGTGCGCACGGGGACAAAGGCTGCCGCCATGCCCGACCAAATCCCAGAAAAAGTGAAAACGGAACGCAGCGAAGTAATGCGACAAATTTCATTGGAGAACAAGACGAAGTATTTCGAGATGATGCAAGGCCACAACCAAAGGATGCTCATCGAGCGCATCGACAGCAAGGGAATGGCGAGAGGCTACGGCGAAAACTACATCCCCATCGTCACCAATGGAAAAAACACGGAAAAGAACACCTTTATTAATATAAAGCTTGATGAAATTACCCATCGCGAAAACGAAGACAAAATGGCCTTCAATACGCTGTAAATAAGAGGATTAGTTTTTTGATAGAAAAAATTTCAACGAATCGGTTTGCAATTCCCAAAAAAGTTGTAATTTTGCAGCCCGATTCAAGAAGAGTTTAATAGTAATAACGAAGAAAAGATATGGCAAACCACAAAGATGCATTGAAGAGAATCCGTCAGGCCGAGAAAAGACGTCTGCACAACCGTTATTATGCCAAGAACATGCGTAATGAGGTGAAGAAATTCCGTGCTTTAACCGACAAGAGCCAGGCCGAAGCCCAGCTCCCGAAGATTTATTCCATCATCGACAGAGTGGCCCGTCGTGGTATCATCCACAAGAACAAGGCCGCCAACCTGAAGTCGAAGATGACGAAGCACACCGCCAAGTTAGCGTAAGGATTTTTGTTTTTCATAGCAGCAAGTGCCTCTTCTAAGTTTTTGGGAGAGGCTTTTTTGGTTGAGGTGTGCGAAAAAATCTTATCTTTGCCCCACAAAACCAACCCAAATGAACAACGAAAAGAAATCCATCAAGGAATGGGCTGCCGATGACCGTCCACGCGAGAAGATGATAGCCAAAGGCAAGGCTGCACTGAGCAACGCCGAGCTGATTGCCATCCTCATCGGGTCGGGCAACGCCGACCTCTCAGCCGTGGAGCTGTCTCGCTCCATCCTCGACAGCGTCGGCAACAACCTCATCGACCTCTCCAACCTGACGCTCAACGACTTGATGCGACACAAAGGCATCGGCGAGGCAAAAGCCGTCACCATCATGGCGGCTTTGGAATTAGGCAAACGCCGTCGCGCTGCCGAGGCCGACAGGACCGACACCTTTGACCTCGCCAATACCCAAGACGCCTACGAACGCTTTCTCCCCTACATCGACGACTTCACACAAGAACATTTCCTCGTCATGTACCTCAACAACGGCAGGCGCATCCTGAAAATTGAGAGCGTCAGCACCGGCGGCCTGTCGAACACCGTCGCCGATCCGCGCGTCGTGTTCAAGAATGCCATCCTCATCGGCGCCACCACCATCGTCATTGGACATAACCACCCTTCGGGCAACACTAGGCCGAGCAAGGAAGACCGAAACCTCACCAAGAAATTCGCCGCCTGCGGCGACCTGCTTGACATCAAAGTCCTCGACCACCTCATCCTCGGTCACGGCACCTACTACAGCTTTCACGCCAACGGCGAAATCTAACCCCAACACATTATGAAAATCGTCACCATCATCGGGGCACGGCCACAAATCATCAAGGCAGCAGCACTAAGCCGCGCCATACGCAACGGCTATTCCGACAAGATACAGGAAGTCATCGTGCACACGGGACAGCACTACGACGACAACATGTCGCAAGTCTTCTTTGACGAACTCGGCATCCCGCGTCCCGACTTTAATCTCCATGTCGGTTCGGCCTCACACGGTGTACAGACCGCCCGCATGATGGAAGGCATCGAGGAAATCCTGCTCAATGAAAACCCCGACTGCATCGTGCTCTATGGTGACACCAACTCCACCCTTGCCGGAGCCGTGGCCGCCGCCAAGGTCCACGTACCTATCGTACACATCGAGGCGGGGTTGCGCTCGTTCAACAAGGCCATGCCCGAGGAAATCAACCGCATCGTGTGCGACCACTGCTCTACACTGCTCTTCACCCCGACGAAGGCCGGTTTGGAAAACCTGAAACGCGAAGGCTTTTCTTTTGATGAAGGCGGCGTTTCGACAGGCTCAACGACCGCTAAACCAACTATTGACACCCCAAAAGTTTACCACTGCGGCGACATCATGTACGACAACAGCCTCCATTTCTCCGAAATCGCTGAAACGAAGACTGACATCATCCAAAGGCTGGGACTAGGCGGCAAGCCATTCATCCTGGCCACCATCCACCGCGAATTCAATACCGACCAACCCACAAGGCTCAACGCCATCTTCTCGACACTCATCGAGCTCTCGAAGGAGAACGCTATCGTGCTGCCCCTTCATCCACGAACGGCCAAGTTGCTAAAAAGTAACCTCGCGCCCGAAAAGCAAGACCTGCTTTTCAACTCGCCCAACATCAAGGCCATCCCGCCCGTCTCCTTCTTGGAGATGATAGCATTGGAACGTAACGCCCGTCTGGTGATGACCGACTCGGGCGGAGTACAGAAAGAAGCCTATTACTTCAGGAAACCATGCATCATCCTGAGGCCAGAGACCGAGTGGGTCGAGATTGTCGAGAGCGGCAATGCTATCCTCGCCGATGCCGACGAAGCACGAATCATGGAAGCCTGGAAGCATTTCGAGGCCAACCCACCCACCACGTTTCCTGCCATCTTCGGCGATGGCCACGCGGCAGAATTCATGCTGGAAAAAATATTTTCCCTAAACCCTTGCAGATAAAGAAAATAGTTGTACCTTTGCGCCACGTTTTTAGAGCGTACAACAAATTATTTAATTCATTAACTATCAAACAATTATGAACCAGTACGAAACCGTTTTCATTGTAACTCCCGTTTTGTCTGATGATCAGATGAAGGAAGCGGTAAAGAAGTATGAGGATTATCTGACCCAATCGGGCGCAGAAATCGTTCATGAAGAGAGCTGGGGTATGCGCAAGTTGGCCTACCCGATCCAGAAGAAATCCACCGGCTTTTACCAGTTGATTGAGTACAAAGCCGAAGGTAATGTCATCGCCGATGTCGAAACCGAACTGAAACGCGACGAGCGCATACTGCGCTTCCTCACCGTGAAGCTCGACAAGCACGCCATCGCCTACAACGAGAAGAAACGCAAGAAAGCCGCTGAAGCAGCAGCCGAAGCCTAATGTCGAACCATCAAAAACTTAGAGAAATGGCACAAGTGAACACCAACAACGACATCAAGTATCTGACCCCTATCGCGGTGGATACCAAGAGAAAGAAATACTGCCGCTTCAAGAAGAACCGCATCAAGTACATCGACTACAAGGATGCCGACTTTTTGCTGAAGTTCGTCAATGAGCAAGGCAAGATCCTGCCCCGTCGCATCACCGGCACTTCCAACAAATACCAGCGCAAGGTCGCCCAGGCCATCAAGCGTGCCCGTCACCTCAGCCTGATGCCTTACGTAGCAGATTGTTTGAAATAATTGAAGGAGGACAAGTCATGGATATTATTCTGAAACAAGACATCAACAACTTAGGATACAAAGACGATATCGTCACCGTGAAGCCCGGTTACGCTCGCAACTACCTCATTCCCCAAGGCATGGCCATCCTCGCCACCGAGAGAAACCGCAAAGTCTTGGCTGAAGAGCTGCGTCAAAGGGCCCACAAGGAAGAGAAGATCAAGAACGAAGCCATGGAGAAAGCCCATGCCCTTGAAGGCCTGAAGCTCCAAATCCCCGCCAAGGCTGCTGCCACCGGCAAGATTTTCGGCTCCGTCAACAACATCATGATCGCCAACGCTATTAAAGAAGCCACCAACATTGAGGTGGACCGCAAGCAGATCGTCCTCAACGAAGACGCTATCAAAGAATTGGGCGAATACACGGCCAAGGTGAAACTCCACAAGGAGGTTCAGGTCGAAGTCGCCTTCAACGTCTACGCCGAATAAGAAAGATTGAACTTTTTCATGTTTTTTTGGCTGCCTCATCCGTGAGGCAGCTTTTTTTTGTACTTTCGCGCCATGCTTACAAAAAACAGTATCAAACAAATAAAGTCACTGCAACAGCAGAAATACCGCAAGGAACTCGGCCTCTTCGTCGTGGAAGGCTGCAAGATGGTCGAGGAACTGCTCCACTCCGACTTCAAGGTGGATTGCCTTTATGCCACCGAGGACTTCATCACCGGACATCCCGAGTTTCATTCTGCCGAGACCGTCAGCGAAATGCAGATGCAACAGATGAGCGGGCAGGACACGCCGCCCGGTATCCTCGCCGTGGTGCACATTCCCGAGCCGAAGCCACTTGCCGACGCGCCTTTGCTTCTAGCTTTGGACGGCATCGCCAACCCTGGCAACATGGGCACCATCCTACGCACGGCGGAGTGGTTCGGCCTGCGCGACGTGGTTTGCAGCACCGATTGTGTGGAGCTTTGGAACCCCAAGACGGTGCAAGCCACCATGGGCTCCGTGTTCAGGATGAATCTGGTTTATGCCGACCTACCTGCGTTTTTGTCGGACCAGAAAGCCAAGGGAAAGGCTATTTACGGTGCATTGTTGGAAGGCAAAAACCTGTTTGAAATAAGGGAAAAGACGGAAGGCATTCTGGTTATCGGGAGTGAGTCGCACGGCATCCGCGCCGAAGTCCTGCCTCATATCACCCATCCCATCACCATACCGCGTGCCAGAGGCAGCGCGACCGAGTCGCTCAATGCGGCCGTAGCCGCTGCGATACTGATGGCAGAAATGACAAAATAAAAAAACCGCCTCGTTTGAGGCGGTTTTTTTGATGACAATAACTAGTGTCGGTTTACTTGGTGATGACCACGCGCTGGACGCTGTTGTTGCCGTTGTTGTCGTATACGTTGAAGAAGTACACGCCAGCCTCAACATCCATGTTGATGGTGTTGACCATGCTGCCGAGTCTCTCGACGCGGATGAGCTGACCAGCCACGTTGTAGATGGCCACGCTGTTGAGGTTCTCGCCAGCGAGGGTGACGGTCGTAGTGGCAGGATTAGGATAAATCTCAGCCAGTTGGACACCGTTTTCGACGACAGAAGTAGCATCAACAGTCAAATTCAGCGGGATAATAACCAGGAAGTTATCCGGGTCGTTGGTCATGAAGACGACGTCAGCATTCAGATAGTCGCCATCAGAGAGGCCAATGGAATTGACGCTCACGGTGACCATATCGGTACCGCCGATTCCCATCGAGCCTTCAAACTTGCTCAGTGAAGCCCACGAAGCAAACACAGGATCACCCTGGCAATTCATGCGGATGTGGAAGTTACCATAGTTGGTCGAGAAGACATCTGAGCATTT
>Ga0310690_10009996_pt1 | contig 11849 bp, 10 predicted proteins | sample AusTroGonzalo_MG_2_FD_207661 | JGI IMG/M metagenome (GOLD analysis project Ga0310690, IMG submission 207661) | Bovine rumen microbial communities from tropical cattle in Woodstock, Queensland, Australia - Gonzalo_04 (v2) (version 2) | ecosystem: Host-associated > Mammals > Digestive system >...
AACAAGAACTAAAAGCCATCATCCAGCAGTACATGGAACGGATGACACAGAACCGTCTGTTGCCATAGGTTTCATTTCACCAATCCACACAGACGGTTAATCTCAGTATCTTTGGGTATCACCTTCGCGTTGACTACTTCAAAACGTTCATTAAACTCCTCACGCGTTCGCTTCCATCTGTCGTGGCTCCACAACCAAAACTCTGGGGCCTGACGTATATTCTTCTCTAACATGTCGAAATAAATGTCGGTGAGTTCGTAGTCTTTCATCTTCTGGGGTTCACGAGTGACCAATTGGATATCAGCCTCATAATACCCACGTTTTACCCTACGGATATCAAGAAAGAAAACGGCATGATTCATCTTCTTGGCAATTCGTTCTGTACCTGTCAACACTGGTGTGTCATGATGGAGGAAATCTACCCAGTGATGGATATTTACCCAGTAGGGCTTCTGATCGGAAATGTAACCGATAATGATCGGCTGTCCGATACGTCGGTATTCAACAATCTTACGCAAGGTGTCCTGCATGGCGATACACTCCGCCCCCATACGCTGGCGACTACGAAGGAAAAGCCTGTCAAAATCCTTATTCTCGATGGGATGGTAGATCTGTCCACAATGAATTCTCGACGATAGCCAAAGTGGTAACGAAGACACCCATTCCCAATTACAGAGATGTCCCAGATAGATAGCACACGACTGTCCGTTATCTACTGACTCCTCTAGCAACTCTGTACCTATAAATACCATACGTTTCTTGAGTTCTTCACGGCTGATTGTCATCAGTTTCACTGATTCCACCATATAGTCGCAGAAGAAATGATAAAAGCCTCGCTCAATCTTTCGCAATTCCTCTTTTGTTTTCTCAGGGAATGATTCCGTGAGATTTTTCCACACCACCTTCCTGCGATACCCCACCAATCCATAAAGCAGCCAGAACATCATGTCACTAATGACATAATGCACCCTTAATGGTAACAACGAAAACGCATACCATACGGCCAGGACGATGTAATAGAGTATCTTCATAACTTACTCAGGGTTGATAGGTTTTATACGGATGCTCCAAATCAAGATAATGGAAATTATGCTGACGCTGATGATTCCCATCTGGAATCGTCATATAGTCACCATACTTATTTGAGAGGTAAGTGTCGTAATGCTCAACCCCCTTCACACTGACACCCTCAAACTCAAACGACGTGGGAGTACCCAATACAGATTTATCCATCACACCTTTCGAGCCGTCGTCATAGTCGGCCACGTACTTGCACTGATCATAATCATATTTCGTCAGGATCCTACGAATCTTACCCTGAACTTCTTTCAGGGAATAGAGTTTACGACACAGTAAAGGAATCCATGAACTTGGCCCGTGTCCATGCTTGTAAGGATCGCGGAACAACAGATAGAGCACCCGCTTGTAATACTCATAGCGTCCGAAATGCCATTTCCGGGCCAGCCATCCCTCGGGTGCCCCGTCAATCGGAAACACATCCAAATAAATACCCCCCAGATACTTGAGGTGCATTCGCTCTATCAAGGTCGTACTACTGTCCTGAATCTTGGCAAAAGGCAACGGATAGACAGCATCGTTCTCAGCACAAACCATCTCAAACGGTTCTGGCAGCCACTCACGGGCATGGGCAATCAGATTATCGTAATCAGGACGTGGCATGGCTAAATCCAAATCATCATCCCAAGGGATAAAACCCTTATGACGGACAGCCCCAATCATCGACCCTGCCCACAAATAATAATGTAGGCCATGCTCTCTGCAAGTGACATCAACAGCCTTAAGAATGTTGAGAATCCTCAGTTGCAATGGACGTATATCATATAATGCCATCTCCTTTTTTGCTGCAAAGATAACAAAAATAAAATAAAATATGTAACTTTGCACCCAAAATATGCAAAGAAGATGAACAAAAGGAAGATTTACTACTTGCTGCACAATGGAAAGAACAGCAATTTGAAGTTTTTCATAAAGGGCTATCTACGGGAATATACTCCGAAGATTTTTGACCAAATCAGTCTGGAGCGCAAACTGAGAGAAGCCCAGAAACGCCCTGACTGGGACTATATTATGCAGCGAGTGAACTACTACTGCAAACTGGAACCTACGACTTCTTTTGACCGACAGGCGTGGGAGGAGAAAGCCATTGCCCTGCGCAACCAGCCCATGCTGCCCCAAAAGGTGTATTATTTTGATGCGATGGAGATCTCCAGATACTTCAACCAAGATTTGCGGTGGGTCATCAAGTCTGGCGACATCACCGACCTGATGCCTGTGCCGACGGTTGTCAAGAGCCGTCCCTTAGGGGATGACAATCAGAACTCCATCATCCTGAAACTGGAGAAGAACCGCCATTTCCTTTTCATCGATGACAAGAAGCCCTGGCGGGAGAAAAAGAATATGACTATCTTCCGTGGAGACCTCGGACCCCGTAAAGAGAATCGGGATGTATTTATGAATCTCTTTGCCGATGGTCAAAGTCCAATGGTGGATGCAGCCTCCACAAATCGTTGTGAAGCACATCCAGAATGGCAGAAAGGCAAGATGACCATTGGCGAACATCTCGACTACAAGTTCATCATGTCACTCGAAGGTAACGATGTGGCCTCAAACCTGAAATGGGTGATGTCGTCAAACTGCATCGCCGTCACCCCTCGCCATACCTGTGAGACCTGGTTCATGGAGGGTACGCTGAAACCCAATTACCATTATATCGAGGTGAAGGAAGACTTCTCTGACTTAGAGGAAAGGTTGCAGTACTACATCGACCACCCCGAGGAGGCTGAGGCCATCATTCAACATGCACATGAGTATATCGACCAATTTCGTGACAAGAAGCGTGAGAAACTGATATCGCTGTTTGTATTAAAGAAATACTTTGAGATAACAAACGGATGGAGCAGTAAAAACCGCTAAGTTTGTATTTATCTGAGCCAATAGAGCAATTGCTTATAATGCTTCTTTAACCACCAGCGGATAACGATCATCGCGTCTTTCTTCTTTGACAGGGCAGAACGGAACTGTCCTGTGAAAGACCCTTGCGTAGCCAATGCCGGCTGGCACCAAAGGCAATCGACGAATCCCTCTTTGATCAACTGATAATGATACCAGTCGATGGCGAGGTCGCACCGTTCCTTTCTTAGCCGTTCAAGGATGGCTGTGGCAGCATGGCGGTTGATGAAATAGGCACCAGCCATTCGACCCTTATCGGCAGGATAGAGCATCCGTCCTTTCTCCCGCTGACTACGGGGAACGAATTGCAGCGAACTGTCTTCGTAGGAAATCAGTACCTTCCTGTCGGCATAGTTACTCTGATATTCCTCTATACTCTTTTCATATCGTGAGAGAAAATTATCGTGCAGCACAATATCATCCTCCAAGACCAAGGCTCCGTCAAGTCCCTCTTCCAATAGATGTTCGTATGCCAGGAAGTGGGAGATGGTACACAGGGATCGTGGGGACTTCTTGTGCATTTCTTCTTTACCGTTCCGCATATAGAGATCCAGGTAAGCCTGTATCTGAGACTCGGAATCTCCCTCATTGACGAACTCATAGTCGATGCCGATACTCCGGAGCATCTTATCTATATGCTCTCCCCGTTCCTTCAGTTTGACTGCATGAATTACAAACGTTTTCATCTTCGCTTATTTTTGTTGTGGCGTATTATGCTGGGAATTGTCAGTTTCATTCCGCTTTCCGTTATAAGAATTGATGAAATAGCTCGGACGTCCTTTAACCTCATTGAACACCCGACCCAGATACTCCCCGAGGATGCCAAGGCTGAGCAGTTGGACACCACCAAGGAACAATATGGTTACCATGATAGTGGGATAGCCCTGTACTGGTTCGCCATAGAGATTTGTCATAAGGATAATATAGATCAGGTAGATAAATGCCACAGCAGAGACGACGACTCCCATAATTGAAGCCAAACGCAGCGGGGCTGTCGTAAACGACGTAATACCGTTCACCGCCAGATTCATCAGCGACAATGCGCCCCACTTGCTCTTACCTTCCTGACGCACCTGTTGCTGGTAGAAGATTCCCTTCTTATGAAAACCTATCCATGAATACATTCCTTTTGTGTTGCGCTCACTCTCACGCATCTGTCTGAGGGCCTCAACACAAGAGCGGTCCAGCAGTCGGAAGTCGCCTGTATCTTTCTGGATTGGGATCCTCGTCATAGACTGCAAGACCTTGTAATACCACTGTGATGTCCTGCGTTTCAGCCATGACTCTTTGCTTTTCTCACGCTGTGCATAGACATCGTCGTAGCCTTCTTCCCAATACCTAAGCATCTCCGGAATAATGTCTATAGGATGCTGCATGTCAGCATCCATGATAATGAGTGCGTCGCCTTGAGCATAGTCAAATCCTGCCATCATCGCCACCTCCTTACCGTAGTTGCGGGAGAGATCCAGGTAATTATAATGCGCATCAGTTTCGTGCAACCGTATCATCTGTTGCAGGGTATGATCCGTGCTTCCGTCATTCACCAACAGAAACTCCCACTCATAGTCAGGGTTGTCGGTTCTCACCTTTTGCATGTTCTCGACAATAAGCGGGAAGGATGCCTCTTCATTATAGGCGGGCAGTAATATGGTTACTTTCTTCATTTGAGTCCGTTTTGACTGAAAATACCAAATAGTTCAGTAGCCTTTTGGAAATCCTCGGGCGTATCGAGTTCGTAAGAGAAATAATTGGTGGTGTCTATCACCTTGAAGGTATGTCCCTGGGGGATGAGTCGTTCGAAGGCGCGTTCGTAGAAGATATCAATAAGTCCTTCTTGGAGGATCATCTGATCCAATTCACGGAAGAGTGCCTCACTATAGTCGGCAGTCATCTTCTCTATACCTACAGATTCACCCACAGCATCCTCCACACGACAGGTCTTGCTGATCTCTGTGATACGATTGTCCTGATCCACCACAATCTTCATTTCTTCCTCGCCCAACTCATGTCGGTTGAGTGCCAAGGCCGACTCTGGTTGTGAGGCCACTGCTGCCACCGCCTGAGGATCGCAGAGAATGTCGCTGTCCATCAGCAAAAACGCCTTGCCTCGCACCACCTGACCTGACATCCAGAGAGAATAGATGTTATTATTATGTTCATAATCTGCATTATGCAGGAAGTGGATCGTAAGTTCTGGATACGTCTTCTCCAGAAACTCGCGGATCATCTCACCACGATAACCCGTCACCACTACCAACTCCTGAATACCCGTAGCCAACATCGCATCCACAGTACGCTGCAACAGAGTCTTATTTCCAACTGTCAACAAGCACTTCGGCTTCGTGTCTGTCAATGGGCGCAGTCGCTTTGCCATTCCTGCAGCCAATATCACACCTGTCATATTTTCTTCCATAATACATCTAATTTGGCTGCAAAGATACTGTTTTTTAATGAGAAATGAGAAATGAAAAATGAGAAATGTTACATGATAGCAGCAAATTCTTCATTCATCGTTCTTTATTCTTCATTTTTCTTACTATCTTTGCAGCAAAATAGAAGATAAGTGTTTAAGAAGGAAACTTTTGGAGAACTGATCCGGTTTGGCATTGTGGGTGTCATCGCTACAGGATTGCACTACGGCATCTACTGGGTGCTCCAGCATTGGATCAATGTCAATGTGGCCTATACCATCGGCTATTTCGTCAGTTTCCTCTTCAACTACTATCTGTCGGCCCATTTCACCTTCCGCGAGAAGACCTCCACAAAGAACGGGGCAGGTTTTATTGGGGCTCACCTCTTCAACTACTTCCTGCAGATAAGCCTGTTCAACTTCTTCCTCTGGTTCGGACTCAGTCGCGAGGTGGCTCCTCTGGCAGTGCTGCTCATCGCCGTTCCGACGAACTTTATTCTCGTCAGATTTGCTTTCAAACGTTTCAAGAACAGATGAACAACAGACTCATCATCGGCTACGACGCCAAGCGCATCGTGAGAAACGGTACAGGACTTGGCAATTACGGACGGACACTCATCAATGACATCGCCCGCCACCCCATAAACCTGCGCCTCTACGCCCCCGATGAGGGAAGGAAGGACCTGCGAGAGCAAATTGTGAAGCAGGAGAACGTCACCTTCTGCTACCCCCACTCTTTACTTTTCACTTTTCACTCTTCACTTTTCACTTCTCTTTGGCGCAGTCGAGGCATCGTGAAGGATCTTCAGCGCGACGGCGTGCAACTCTATCACGGACTCTCTGGCGAACTTCCCATCGGCATCCGCAAGAGTGGCATCAAGAGCGTTGTCACCATCCACGACCTGATCTTCCTGCGCCACCCAAAGTTCTATCATTGGATTGACACGAAAATCTATGCTTGGAAGTTCCGTCAGACCATCCGCGAAGCCGATCATATCATTGCTGTCAGCGAATGTACGAAGCGCGACATTATGGAATACGGGCATATCGACGAAAGTCGCATCTCTGTCATTTACCAAAGTTACGCCCCCCGCTTTAGCGAAGCGAATATCATGGGGACTGTCCCCGTGATTCCCCCCCGCTATATTCTTAGCGTCGGCTCCATTGAGGAACGGAAGAACATCCTCCTCGCTATCAAGGCCCTACCCTATCTGCCTGAGGATGTCAACCTCGTCATCGTAGGTCGCCACACAAAATACACTGACGAAGTGACCGCCTATGCCAAGGCGAATCATTTGGAACACCGTATCCATGTCCTTCACGGTGTAAAAGACGAGGAGTTACCTGCCCTCTATGCTGGGGCGGAAGCCTTCGTCTATCCCTCCCGCTATGAAGGTTTTGGCATCCCTATCCTTGAAGCCATCAGCATGGGTCTGCCCGTCGTAGCCTGCACAGGTTCCTGTCTCGAAGAGGCCGGAGGACCTGACTCCCTCTACGTTGATCCTGACGACGAACAGGCATTGGCTCAGGCCATCCGTCAGAGTCTCAAGGGAGCCGAAGGTCGTGAACAGCGCATCGCCCGCAGTCGCGAGTATATCCGTCGCTTCGAGGGTCAGGATGTCGCCAGCCAGGTTATCCAACTCTATCAGAATCTTTTGGATTAAGGGAGAGACTCAGGCTGATGACATGCGGAAAGAGGACTGCCATCTCGGTACGGATCTCCTTCGAAAGTGATTCGAACTCACGAAGTATCAGCGAGCAAAAATCATTTTTTCATATCTTGATGATTTGTTTTATTCTGCCAGTAATTGCTCTACCGTCACGTCCTTGCGCTGCTTGCCCTGCTTGTCATAGAGGACGATGAAGGGGATGCCGCTGAAGTTGAACTTCTGCTGCAGATAGCCCCATTCAGAGCGAGTGATATGGATGTGCTCGCCCTGGATATTGTTGGGTTCGAGGAATGACTTGCAATGCTCGGGCGTGTCGTCAGTGATGTAGAGGTACTTCACGGGCTTGTCCTTGTTGGCCTCCACCTCGTCGCGCATCTGAAGCATCTTTCCGCGACAGGGGCCGCACGACATCTCCCAGAAATCGACGTAGAGCACGTTGCCCTTATACGGCTCGATGATGCGCTGGAAGATGCTGTCGCCCTTGGTCATCGGCCTGTCTTCCACCACATTGATTTCGTTCTCCTTCACATAGTTGCGGAAGGCCAGGATACCTTGGCGGATCAACTCCGGATGAGAGACTACAGACATGGCTGCCGCCACGTCATCGGCAGCCTCGTCATACTTATCCTTATGCCATTCCATCGTGCTGAAGACACGACGCAACTGGCACACCTGAGCGGTGAAGTCGGTGGGACTAATCTGTAGTTTCTCGTGCAACTTCTTCATCGCATTCATATTGAACTCGCGAGTGGTCTCAATTTTTTCTTCTTTCATCCGCTCAGCATATTGGGCATCATAATCGAATGGCAGATAGTTCAATACCCTACTCTCATTGATGGGTAAGAAGAGGTGATACTCTATCCTGTTGAAGAAGAATTCGTCAGCGCTGATCATCAGCAGGGGATTGTCCGTCATGTATTTGGCACGTGGTGCCACAAAACTGAAGAACTGCTGCCAATAGGCCTCCGATGGAACCCTGTTTTCAGTCTGGATCAGTTTGGATTCTGCACGCGAATAGGTGTCACAGATATACTCTACATGCTTTGAGAGGATATATGTGCGCAGGATGTCGGAAGCCAAGGGTGAGCAGCCTTCGAGTTCAGGCAGGCCTGCATTGGCTTTGCCTTCGTCTGTCACGACTCGGCCATTCGTGCCAGTACGATGGCTCTCGCTGCTCCATCCGTTGATTTGGCGTACCAGGTCATCCAGACGTGCCACCTGCTCGTCTTTCCACGCCATCAGCGAGTCGAGCCCCTTCTCATGCACATTGTTCGACCTGTCGAACTTGCAGTATTTCTCATCTATCTGCTTTATCAATCTGGTGACTTCACCGCTAAGACCTGTGCCACCAAGGATGATGCCCTCTTCCTTCGTGGGCTTCGAGGTGTCGAGGGTCACGCTGACGGTATCGCCCGGACAGGCATAGACATACCCCAACGGATAGGCCAGTACAAACATGGGGTAAGGCACATAGACATCCAGCGAAAATGTGCCGTCGGGCGTGAACTCGATAACGTATGTTTTCTCCTTGCGGACAAGATAGTCGCGCATGATGACTGTGAAACTGCCATTGATCTGGTTAAGCATCTCCTGCGGAATCTTCTCGTTTTTCGCTTCTTCGGGCACTACTATGCGACCTTGGAACACCACGTTACCGCCATGCAGACGGAACTCGCCAAGTTCCCCACTCGGGTAGTTCAACAACTGTGGCACTTCTGGCTCTTTCGCTTTCTTTTTGTCTTTAGCCTCTATGCCGAGCGGTGCAAGGAGCAAGGCAAGGAGAAAGATAATAATGGTTCGATTCATATTGGGTTTATTTGTTCATTACGGCTACAAAAGTACAAATTATTCTGCAATTATTGCTATCTTTGCCCCCACTTTTCTATTTAAGCGTATTCTCAAGGGCTTCCTTGATGGGATCGAGACCTGGGAAGCCGATGGTCTTGAAGGTCTGCTGCCCCTGAGCGTCGTAGATGGCATAGGTGGGGATACCTTCCGACTCGTATTTGTTAAGGATATAATCGTATTGTTCCCTCGTCAGATAGTAGTGGTCACCGTCGATATCCTTAATCATCTCTTGCCAGGTGGGCAGAGGTGACGTAGGTGAGGTGATATAGACAAATTGGACGTTCTTGCCCTTCAGTTCCTGCTTCCAGGGGGCCATCGCCTTATGGCCGGCCTTGCAGGGACCACACCACGTGGCCCAAATGTCAATGAGAACCGTCTTACCCTTATACTTGTCGAGGATGGTTTGGAGGATGCTCTCTGGGGCTACGTCGTCGTATTTCTGATAGAAGACATGCTCCTGACTGGCCAACTGCTGGGCGATACGCTCCTGCTCGGCTTGATACTCGCGGACGACATCCTTGCAATCCTCGCATTTCATTGTATCGAGCATATAACTCACTAATCTTTCATTCTCAGGTTTCAAGAGGGACTGCACACATCTTAGTTCATGGTTATAGAGGTTCTTCTCCATAGCATTCTTGTCATACAGGCCTATTTCCGTTGACCAGAACGCGGAACTGCACGGTGATATCGGTTCATTGAGATATTTCCAAGTATAGCCACGGAACTCTTCATCCGTAAGAGGAAGCATATCCTTGCATTTCTCGAAGTTCTCATGGATATTATCATAGGACGTAATGACAGTACCATCATCATCTACCTGATATCGGCAGAAAGTGCCAGCAAACTGACGAGTCCATTTGACATAGTTCTCCTCTGCTTCCATACACAATAGGTCTTTGACTGCTGTGGTGTATTTCGTTTTTTTAATGGCAGCAACACGCTGGTCGAAGATGTCCGTCAGGCACTGCATACGTTCTGCGGGTGTCTGGCAGTCCTTGACTTTGAGGAAGACTGTTTCGTCATCCCCGAAATTCTCATCATACGCAGCCATCAGATCCATATTGGTCCTGGCCATGTAGCCCTTGAAAGCCACAAAAGGTTTATGGTCACTGGTCACCTTCATCAGGATAGAAGTTTCCTGACCTGGGGCGATGATGATTTGAGGGAAAGCCATACCCTGAACACCGACAGTCACCTCGCGCGTCAGCCATAGAGGTACTTCTATTTTCACGGTACCATCGTCGGCAAACGGGAAGTACTTATCAAAACGCTCCCTGGAGCCTAATGGCGTGAAGCCACCCACATAGAATTCCAATCCCATGCCCTTCTTGTAGCCCAACATCTTCACGTTAATGGTGGCTATACCTTTATTAATCTTGGCGACAGGCAAGGTCTCGTCTTTAGCGTACTGCACCTTTTTCCACTCAGCAGGAATCACCACGTCTTTCTTAGTCTTTGCGTCACAGATGTTCCAGAACTTAAAGTCACCGTCGTTATAGCCCTCTAAGAAGTCCATCTCCTTGGTGTCCAGGGGTACAGGCTTGAAGTGCAGCGCCAGATTGGCCATTCCGCTCTGAGGCATCCAGAAGAGCGAGTCGAGTTGCAGGTCAGACTCCTGCCCGCTGGTCTTCGCACCACCCGTGATGCCGTACTTCTTGCCGTCGGGTGTCTGCACGAACGACTCCTTGGCAAAACGAATCCAACTTCCCGGCCTATAGTTGGCACAGACGTGCAGCACCGTCTCTGTCGGCTTCAGTTCCACCTTGGTGATGACAAACTCTCCGTTACTTCTTCCCATAAAGGCCGAAGGCTTCTCCCATACGACTGGTTTTTGGGCTTGCACTGCCAATGCAATAAGGACGAGCAATGCGGTGATGATGGTCTTCTTCATATTTATTCCGATTTCTTTGTCGTGATAAGTAATCTGTCCTTCGGATGCTCGCTATCCTTCTGAACATACATGATGCTCTTGATTGGGTTGGTTTTGGACTTCTTTTCCTTCATATCCTTTACCGTTACAGGCTTACCATCAATCTCGTAATCGAAATGCTCTGGATTGTTGATCAAGATATTCATGAAGGCCACTCCCAGTTTATCATCAGAGCCGTCAAACACAAGTCGCTTAACCTCCTTACCGTTGATGAGGATTTTGCCGTTTTCGTCAATCCCAGTCATCCCCTCTGCGGACTCTGCTGGCGTGGCGGTACCCTTGATATTAGGCATGGCGGTGCCCTTGACATTAGGTGCTTCTTTGTTACCCAAACGGAAAGAAACAGGTACTGAATATTTCACGCGGACGGCTTGACCATCTTGTTTGCCAGGCATCCAGTTAGGCATAGCACTAACCACACGGAGGGCTTCCTCATCAAGGGAAGAATACGTAGACTTCGCCACTCTTGCGTTGCTGATACTACCGTCTTTCTCCACAATGAAACTGACAATGACACGTCCCTGAGCGCCAGCCTCTCTTGCATCTTGGGGATAACGGATATTTTGGCTCAGATATTGCATCATACCAGCCATACCGCCAGGGAATTGTGGCATCTCATCCACCTCGTCGAAAACATTGTCGGCCTTGGCGAAACCCAAATCAATGGTGGAATTGGCACCAATGATACGGGCTGGGTATTCTTCGTTATCTATTTCCTCCTGGTGTTTGACGGTGGTGATGATCAATGCGCCATACTTGGCGGCTTCACCAAAGGACTTGATGGCATTCTTCTCTCTCATTACAGCCACTCTGGCGACAGCATCTCTGGGGAGAGCCCGCACTTGTTCTATTGTAGCAATCTTGTCGTCAACGATGAGCAACGGTTCTTCTCCTTTCTTTTTAGTATTGAGGATCAGAACTGCAGCATTCGGCTCTGTCTCTCCCAGCGTGGTTTCATAAGTTTTCAGTTCGTCATCGGATTTTGGTTCTACTATCTCAATGACATTAATACCCTGGT
>Ga0310690_10009997_pt1 | contig 11848 bp, 3 predicted proteins | sample AusTroGonzalo_MG_2_FD_207661 | JGI IMG/M metagenome (GOLD analysis project Ga0310690, IMG submission 207661) | Bovine rumen microbial communities from tropical cattle in Woodstock, Queensland, Australia - Gonzalo_04 (v2) (version 2) | ecosystem: Host-associated > Mammals > Digestive system >...
TGGTCATTGCTGATTTGCGAGGTGCAGACGCAGGATCAGGCAGCGGACGACCGACTACTTGGTCGGCATCGACCACAATACGGTTCGTATTAAGCGTCACGTCGATGGACGTAGCCGCATCGCCTTTCTTCTTAAGCATAATCGCATGCATCGGCGGCAGATAGCGGGACAGGGTAGTGATGGCATCGGTTTCAGCCAAAGCCACCGCCTGTTCCGTATGCTCCTGATAGATACCGTTGGCATCCATATAACCGATCTCCGCATCGAGGATCGAACGGTTGTCGGCGATGAAGCCCCATATATCGATATAGCCCAAGGTCGGGTTACCGAAGACGAAATAGGAGGCAGCGGTACCGTTGGAGAGGGTATATGTCTTGTTCGTTGCCGCCATACCGGGATAGAATGCCATCTTACCAACCTTGTCGGCGCTGCCGGCACTCTCTGCACGTTTGGCGCGCAGACCCGACTCATAGAGGTCAAGCACCTTATTGCCGGACTTAGTGTAGAAATAATAGATATCATCGTTTTTCGGCAGGCGTACCGCAGCGTTACGACCGGAGTTGGTGCGAGTAAAGACAGCCCATCCTTGTGCGGGTTGCAGCGGCAGGGAAAGGGCGTTCGTCACTTTCGACCACTCAGCAGCAGACGTCCGCATCGTATCCACTACCGGACTGTTGTTCTGATGGGTGGCATCGCGACTGAAGAGCGAGAGCCAGAAGGACGCGTTACCGGTAGTGTAGGTTCGTCCGTTGGCATCGAACGGTCCGACAGCCCAAGTCGGGGTCACCCATGTCAGGTCGGCATTGGACATGAAGATATCGCCGCTCAGCAAACCTTCGACCGGCGTGGAGCGGAACGCCCACGCGTTATGCGGTGTACTCAGATCGGCGATCACGCTATCGTACTCCAGACGCTGCTGTTGACTCATCGCAGCACCCGGGAGGAAGCGGATCGAATGGCAGACATTGTATTGGAATCCGACTTGCTGTATCGAGTCCTCAAACGGGATACTCTCCGGCAGTACGGGGTACGGCTTGCCGTCCGTCATCGGCGGGATAACCACATAGCATGACTGCAGCGGTGCAAAACGTGCTTCCTCATGGATAGGCAGGTTCTCCTGCGTGACACCGATCCAGTTATCGGGATTGTTCCAGCGATTATCATCGTTCTTCTGCGGATCCCAGCGGAGGTATTTCGGTACGACACTAATCGTGAACGGCACTGTACCTACCGGACATCCGTCTCCTTCGCCGGTCCAACCGGTTGAACCGCTCGACGACATCATCATCTCGATACCAAAGGTATAACTGTAGCTGTCGCGCATACGATAGCTGACCGGCGAGACGGGAGCGACCACTAAGGTATCGTTACCGTTTTGGTAGTAGCCGATATTTGTTTCCTCCAAACTCCATGTACGGTCCGTTGTCAGTATGATGGTATCCACACCCGGTCGATAATGCGGATCGTTGGTCGAGAGGAAGAGGATCTGCTTCATGGCTACCTTCTGCAAACCTGTTTCCGGATTCATCATCAGGGAGTCAATCGGAATGCGCAAGGAAGTGTTGGCATGGACGGAATCGGCAAGCACCACGATCGGGTACTGCAATTCCTCCTCCGGACGTTTCAGACCGCCGATGATCAGCGGCAGACCTTGTCCGAGACTTGAGGCAAGCGATATATGTACCGGTGTCGGACATACGTCAATATTCATATCCGCCAGCACTTCCGTTCCCGTACCCGGAATCGGGAAGATGGTATATTTGATCGTGGAATCCTGCGGCGTGACGACGGTTAGATCCGATTCGTACAGCGTCATGAAGCCGCTATCTACCAGATGCTTGAGGATAACATACGGCTTCACATCCTCGGAGAGACTGATGGTTAAATCGCCCTGCACCTTATCCATAATATTGCTATTCACATCCGCGATCGAATGGGCAAACTGGTTGGAGTTGGTGGTACGTGCATCATCCGATCGCAGAATGGTCATGACCTTCGCGATATCGCTGTAGTAATACCCGTATCGTGCCTTACTGGAAACAGCCGCCGTATCGCCGTAGAGCAGCCAGTCGTTGTAGCACGTACCGGTCACCTCGATCGGCGCTACGCTATCGAGCAGCAGCGTACCCTTCACGCGAAGCGAAACATCATAGAGCGAACCGGCGCACAATTTATCTATCTCTTTATCGGGTTTCTCCTCTCCGTTGAGCGTCAGGACCATACGGTTTCTTACTTTCAGCGCACGGGTCAAACCGCATTTACTGGATAGCAATTGGTTGTAGGCTCCGGCCATATGGGCGATGTAGGTATTTTTCGCATCCATCTTCGCCGAATGGACGATATAGAGCACAGGACGGATCGAGTCGTCGAGGTGCTCAAACACATAGCCTTCGCGCAATACATCTACAGCAGGATTGAGAGCATGTGCCTTCAACGACTCTTCAAACTTATCAATCAACTCTTGCAGGTTCGGGAAGATGGAGTCAGCGGATAAGGGCTTGTAATGGCGCTTCGGCAGGTCAATCTTACCGTAGATCGTATCCGGTTTCAGCGGATCTGAAGACGTCTTGGTATCATCCTCGTTGTAGTAATGGTCTTCCAACTTCAGGAAGGAGACGACACCGGCTTTGGTGATCTGCCGAATGGTATAATACTGATATCCCAATTCATCCAATTCCTCGGGGAAGCCCTGATAGTCCACACGTAGCACGATATGGGTAATGGAGTCGTTCTCGCTACCGGTTCTACAGGTCGTGTTCGCCTGATAAACCATCAACGGCGGCTTGGTGGCAAACAGACACATGTCATCGATGATAAAGTCATTACCGTTATCGTTGGCGGCCATGTTATAGACGCGCACACGGAAGTTGGTATATTCCTCGCTCTGCTCGATCGGGAAGAAGATCTGATGCCATTTGTTATTATCCGGAATAGCACCGGTCATGTAGGAAGTGATGTCGGCCCATGTGCTTCCATCTCTCGATCCTTGCACGGAGAAGAGGAAGTTCGGTCTTGTCTTACCACCCTCGCTATTCGGGTTGGCCACAAAGCCGGAGAAATACATCTTCTGTCCTTCGCAGAGGGTGGTATCGAGTCGGAGTGCAGCCACCTGACCGGCTGACGACATACCGTCGCAGAAGATCATATAGCCCTTCTCGGCGCCGCCGTGTTGCTCCATCTTATAGCAATAGGTATCGAAGTCCGGAATACGGTTGATCAGGTTATACTCACCCATGTTCGCCAAATTCTCAAGACCGTTGGCATTATGCGGACGGTTGTCCGGCAAGGCATCCGTCATCGGATAAGCGAAACCGTAGGATGCATCGCCCCAAGGCAGCGGATGCGGATAGACCGTATATTCTTCGCCGGGTTTGTTGTAGTCGAAATTCAGACGCTCCAGCACCTCGAAGCTCTGCTCGATCTCATCATTGGTGATGATGGCTTTACCACTGGCATCTTCCGCCTTCGGACCGTATTTCTCAGGACGGTGGTAGATGACGGTATAGCGGCAAATATTGAACCAATAGTTACCTTCTACCGTGGAGTCCTTGCCCGCCTTATTCAATTCCGTTCTCCAACTGTGTGAACGCAGGCAGTAGATCACCGTATCGGCATTTCTGTTACCCGGCATGGCGCTTTTAGAAGGCACGCTCAGGAAGTCATTGTCTTGCGTAATAGTGTGCGGACAGGCCTTGTAGGTTTTTGTTTTGGGATTGTAGGTGTACCATGATGCAGGGACGTCCCAACCGGCGCACCAGATCATCGAGTCCTTACGCGTAGCATCCCAACCGCCTGTATCCCAATTATCATCGCGCATGTAGTAGCCCATGACCGACTCGGAGTGCTTGCTTTTTTTGACATTGTCATAGTTATAGCGTTGCTCGGTGGTAAGCAGCAATGCCGATCCTGTCGGCGCCATAATGGTATGATCCTCCAAATAGAGGAGGTTGCGTGTTGCAGAAGCGATCGTGTCCTTATAGTTCTCCATGCGCTCCGCCATTTCCGTCCACGGGTGCAACTCAAAGATCTCACGCAGCGAGAGCGTCGGTTCGATGATCTGCTGAAGCGTATCCATAATGGCGGTATCCACTTGGTTCTCCACCTTCATGGATAGAGGCAGGTTATCGTAATAGACACTGAGGTCCACCGCATAGGTCACTGTATCTTTGTTCTGCGGCGGATAGACCATCGGCGCTTTGGAAGGAGGATCTTTACGCGCACCATAGTCTTGCGAAGGCACATGGAAGACGGTGTAACGTCCCTGGGTCACGAGTTTCTTTCCCTTGGAGTGATCCGACTCATCCTTCCATACCGAGTCTCCGATGATGCGGAACGGGAAGTTCCATTTACCGGTATTCATCGGCGGGGTCTGCCATTTCTCAGCCGGGATATCCGTATCTTCTTTGCCATCCTCCAGCGAATACCAACGCCACCAGCCGTAGAAGTTACGCTCACGGATCGGCAGTTCCACACGCTGATCGGTCGATTGAACCGCATTCGACGGGTTGTAGTAATAGACGATAGTCCGGTTCTCATGTACCTGCTGCACGCCATCTTTCAGGTCAGCGCCCGACGCTCCCTTGGAGTGAAGCAGATGCTGATGACCCGTATATTGGAACTTGCTGGCCTGCATCACATGGACGCGGAAGTTCACATAACGCCATACGCCCTCCACCTCAAGCGTATAAGCCAGGTATATGTTGGCAGAACGAGGTGAACGGACTCCGTCGCCCAAACAATGTACCGTGACCGTATTACTACCAATGCTGCTGATTTCGCACCAGTCCGGCGTATTTCCGTATTCATCGATCAAACGAACCTCCGCATAGGAGGGATTATTGAGGTGCATATCGGAGGTATGGTCATCCTCATGTGCATTCGTATAGGCTACCGCAGTACCCTCCAGATCGAGGATGTGCGTTCCTCTATGGTGAGCGGTTCGGAAGATAAAGGTATGCTCATCATTTACCGTTGGGGTGACCTCCGGCGGGAACACGAACGTATATTCATCGCGATCCACCGTACAGAGAAGCGAGTCGTACGGCGCCACGTGGTAGGTCTTACGTACCAACGGTATCTTCAGATGCGCATCTTCGACCGAACTGAAGGTGCTCCAATCGTCTTTGAAGCCATAGGCGTGGGCGCCGTCTTGCAGGGAGATCTGTACATCCAGCGTATCCACAATATTCACATACGGACCTGTGCCTGCCGGAGAGCGGGTACCAAGAGGACTGTCGCCGGAAGGCGTGATGGTCGTCATCAGCGTTTCCGGATCAGTTGACACACTCAGGTGACTCGAATCGGCGGCAAAGCGGCTGTCAGGGATATGAGTGATCGTATAGCGGGTCTTCCAGATGTCGGACGCATTGGTCAGGTCGGCTATATCCGCTTCCTCCAATTTGCCGCAGTAGGTCAACTTGTTATCGACCAGCATCGAGTAGATACGATAGGCTTTATAACGCGTCGTGACAGCGGAAACGGTTAACTTGTTATAGCCGAACTCCAGACGGTCACGACTCGGATAGGTGCCGTTATTCATCAGGTAATACTCCGGCTTGAGGTAAGTCCAGCAGAACGTAGCAGCCTTCGTCGAGTCGGTAGTCAAACTCAGATAAACCGAATCGGCTGCTGTGAACGTCAGCCATTTGGAATCACCATACTTGATCTTGACCACCTCTTCGAAATTGCCGTTGTCGTTGAAGTTCTCCCCTACATAACTATAGCTCAGCAACGCGGCTCCGTCATAGTTGCCGCCGTCTGCCAAACCTGGGCGGGACGAACCGTCAAAGTAGAATTTTTTGTCCACCCCATGCAGGGTATAAAACTCCACTTGCTTTTTCGTATGATCCGGGATATGGAAGTGCCACGGCGTGATATACCGCGTATCGCTGTTGGCGGCATTCGCAGCACCTTCGATCAACTGGGTCATACCGTCTTCTTTCTTATACAGCGTATTGCCTTTCAATTGGAATTGCCGGAAGATGAGTCCGCCCGATCCCGCCATGATATAATAGCGGTTTCCGTTGCCTTCCACCGACCATATCACCTCTTCCATCTCCATCGCTGTCTGTACCAAGGGCACGCGACAGGATACGTTATAGTTCTTGCCGCTCAATGTAACCGCCGTATGGACAACTAACGTATCGTGATCCTCGCCGGACGTGTTTTCTATCTTCGTCTTAACGGTCACATGGGAGTCAACGGCTTCGATGACCTCGAAATAAGTACCTCCGCCCGTGATCGAGCAGTGACTCGGACCCAAGTGGAGCGATCCCGTTTCATCCTCGGTACTTAAGATCTCTTCTCCCAACACATGGTCATGGATATCGTGCAACTCACGTACACGCATTTTCGAGAGCTTGAAGTTAATCTGATTGCTCACGTTATCCATCGGAGGGAAACTGTAACTCGCCTGGGTGGGAGCAAGTACTACTTTATCTACCTCCGGACCATGGTGGTAGGTCTTGGTGATCACCAAGATGTCGCGATAGCGCGATCCGTCCGGTAGTACATGCAGACCCGGCGCGCCGTCTTTCCAGATACCGTAATACGCCTTGATACGGTTCGATCCCGTACGTAGCGTGACGCGGATCGTATCCACGATATCAATGAAATTACCCCTGTAGATCACATCGACGGGACTATTGAGACCGCTGTTGAGCAGGCGGCAGAAATCATTGGTGGACTCCGTCATATGAGGCCGATCGCCATCGCTCACCGTGCCCAACGACTCCACACGCGCATCACGGATAAATTCAAAAGATTGCTGCAGGCGATAATCGCGCGAGAGCCACAATGCGTTCGCCGTAGTGATAGTCTTCTCGTTATTCGGGTGGAAATAGACGATCTCATCGCCCAACTGCATTTGCATCATCAGCTGCTTTCCGATCAGCTTGGACCAGACCTGCTGGCTGATATGCTTGCCGCTATGCAGATCAAACACCACACTATCCACCCATCGATGATCGGCTCGCATCGTATCCGGCAGGATGATATAGTGCTCATCTACGATACCTACACCCGAAAGCGTGAAGGTCGTACCATTCGTCTCACCTGTCACACCGTTAAAGTTTCCATTCGCCGACGGGGCATATTGAATAACAGAATCTCTACTATTGGAGCGCTCGAGACGTAGCGTATCCCATTTTACTTTTGTAGTATCCGTATAGAGATAGTGGGTCGAGAAAAGCTTGGTACTGTCGATACAGGGATGCGTAGGTTCAGGCCATCCTTGGCTCGATTTGAACAAACCTGCCCAGGTATTATTGGCAATAACGGTATTGGGGCTGGTATAATACAAACCGATGTACTCGTCCTTCTCCGGCTTGAAGTTCTCGTAAAACATAACGGAATCTTCCGCTCCCTTCATCGTCTCTCGATGCGGTGCAAGGACATACTCACCCTCCTCGCACTCTTTGCATATCGTGTTTTTACCGATCAGCAGGTACGTACTCATATACTCCGGCTCCACGTTATCCACGTTCGCCATTCCCTGCCACGTATTCGTCCAATCGTCAAAAGTGCGGGCGGTCGCAAAACGCGGTGCCACACCCGGATGCGTCAGGAAGTAACGCTTGCCTTCCTGCATAAACGAAATTGCCACACGGATATTACCCTTATACTCCGCCTTGGCATAGAGCGTCAGGTTGCCGGTAACACTCAGATCCACCGTGTCACCCGGTTGGTACGTTGTACCGTTACCGTCCGTTTGGGTGTTCCATCCGGCGAACTCATACTCCGCCAACAGACGATGTTCGCGGAGTACAACTTTCGTCTGACCTAACAAAGGATAAGTCGTTTCAATCGTATCACCAAAGCAACCGTTGTTGTTATACTTGACCCACTTGGTCGCATCCGCCGGCACGAACTCCAAACCTCCGTTATGTTTGTTTTTATTGACATACACACGGCACCAACCGTTTTGACCGACAATCGGTTCACCTCCGACGACGGGAACGGTATCTCCTTTTTGCTCCACGCTCCAACCGGCAATACCCTGTCCCGGATCGGTAGCACTGAATTCCGGCTGGGTATAAAGCATGGCTTTGTATGTGTAACTTGCGATTTGTTCGGTCACATGCCACATCTCATTCGAGATCCATGAGGTATCGCCCGGCTCCGGGTGCATCTCTACATTTCGTCCCGTACTAACTTTGAGGAACACACCTGCCGGACGGAAGAAAACGCCGAGGTTGTATGCACCGGTATTGGTTGTATCCGCCATCATTCGTCCGAGCGCACCTTTTGGTGCCTTGATGCCGGGCATGTGTTGCAACGGCAACTCTTCGAAAAAAGTGTACTGCGCAGCAAAGGGTGCAGGCGGTACGTCCGTTGTACGAGCAAAGTGATTCTTGTATCCTACATAGTAACGACAACTGTCCAACTCCGGCACCGTCATCCAGTCCGTCTGGTAATACGGGGTACCGGGCACACTGTCCATACAGTGCAAACGGTCCATCGTAAGGAAACTTGCCAAGGCGGTACTATCCGTTAGTTTTGGATTATTGTTCTGTCCCGGCCCCTTACGGTATTTCGCCCAGAACCGTTGGCTGTATGCGAAGTAGTACTTGGAATCTGGACAAGAGGACACCGTCTCTTCATCCAACACATACAAACGGAAGATCGTACGCTGAGTAGGCTTGTGCTTGTTATCCGCGTATGAATACAGTGCCTGACCTTTTGCAGCCGTTTCCTTCTTACTTCCGTCTATCGCATAGTCATAGGATGACAAGGTCGTATTGAATCCTATTACCGAAGCATTCGTATAGGATTTAGGAACATTGTTTCGAGGGATATCGAGCCAATACACCTCACGATAAGGCATACCCAAGAAACCGATACCTTTCACGGCGCTGAACTTTCCTTTTGGATCTCTACCCAAGGTATTGTTCGGGTCGAACGAGGTGGTAGCACGACCTGTCGGTACCACAAACACCACATCCACTGCGTTGGCATTGTTCTTATTGTTCGTCAGTTTACCTTGGGTCTTGAAGTTGCCATCCAAAAGGAGCGTATTACCGTCCTTACTCCACATCGTATAGCAAATAGCAGGATACCTTGGATCAGCACTCATCTGCTCTTCGTAAGGACGAACCAAGGCCGTATCGATCGTCCAAACGGAATTATCAGATGGCTTGGTCGCCGTCGGGCTCTGCGGAATCAACTTGAGAGTTTGAGTGGCTGAGTAACCAAACCGGCCACCCGTATAGTCCTTGTAGTCGCAGACGAAAAACTCTTCGCCCTGTTCTTCCGTGCCGTTACCGTTCAGATCGATCCATGTGGACAGCAAGATACGGTCGTGCTTTTCCAGATCGACCACCAGACCACCTTCCGTCGGCGTGAAGCCCACGCCATAGATTTTTGCACATGCTAACAGTACCGAAATCAGCAGCAGAAATCGTACCTTAATTCGTATAAAATAGTTTTTATTCATATTCAAAATTATCTAAATTTCGTAAAAAATCACGCAAAAGTACAAAAATACCCGCACGTATGCAATACGCACGGGCAAATATATACCTAAAGTTAAGAAAAATAGGTAATTTTTTACGAATTATCGGTTAGTGTTTACAAGAAGTAAAGGAGATTTACGAATTGTTCCCTCTTTTTACGAATTGTTACGCCGTTACCGGATTGGACGGATTTTTAATGGACAAACAAAAAGTGCACCATCCAAGGTGCACATTTTTATACATCATGCACTTTTCAGAGTGCATATTCATGCTAATGCAATATGTCGTCTTTGGAGCGCAGTCAGCACACTCTCAGAAGCGATAGGATTAAGACCGCGGAAAGTAGTGCGACTCTTAAGTTCGGAAAGCGGCATGGTAAGCAGCAGTTTGGCAATGCACTCATCAGCGAACGAATTGCTCACTACATTAACTCCTGTAAAATCAAGTACAACACGCTCGTCTTGTTCCAACAACGGCATCAACTGCTCGCGGACACGTTGACCTAACGGACGAGTACCAAGATTTTCACCATATTGTCTAAAACTAAATGTTACCATAATTCTTCCAATTCGTTGTCGTTTAAAAATGCTTCGTTATATTGCTCTGCCACATTCGTACGGAATGCAACTACTTCTGCAGGGTCAATCTCAACATCCGTGCGAAGTTGCATATAAACGATTGTGCCTTGCCATAATTCACTTTCTTTGGTTGTTATAACGTCGTCTTTTACTTGCATGGTGTGATTTCCCGACCGCACCTCATACAACAAACCTGCTTTTTGAGCGAGGCGTAATGCCGAATAGAGGCCAAAGCCCATTCCTTGACCATCAGTAATGGTATCTTGAATGCACATTTTCAGGGCTTCCGATTCTGTAATGTCTCGGTACTTTTCATTCTCTTTTAGCGAAGCCTGTACACCCATTCCATCATCTGCTATCAAGAAACTGAGAATGTGATTTGACGTATCATATTGCGTAAGGACAGTTCCAAGATCCTTGCCGGAATGGATAAGGACATTATCCAGCATTTCATAAAAACAATAACTCATCGCTTGTAAAACCGTTACTTCAATGTCCATATATTGCGTCAAAACGCCAACAACATGTTGATACACATTGTATATATTATGTTCATCGAACACGTCAATAGTGACCTCTCCATTTAACGCGTTGAAGTATTGTTTTATAAGTGTTGACAAGTTCATATTCTTGTGTCTTTGCAACTTTCGGCTGCAAAGTTACTGCTTTTTTTTCAATTATGCAAATAATTCCGAACTTTTTTGCGTTTTCACTCCGAACTTTTTGACAATTCTACTCCGAACTTTTTTGCGTTTTCACTCCGAACTTTTTGGCAAGATCTGTATAATCTGTCTTATCTGTGGGCTCATATTCTCCCACAGATTGAACGGATTGGACGGATTTTTATTATTCGTCCAAAATTACCCTAAATGGTTCAAAAAGAATAATTGTTGGCTAATGGTGGGAAATTGTTGACCAAATAAAAAAGTGCACAGCCGAAGCCATGCACTTTGGGGACAAAGGATGTCTAAATGCGTACAATGAGACCCATTTAGAACACGGTGGTACGACGGCGAGGCACACGGCCATTCAATTCCGGATCCGAACCGGATACTGCTATATTGTCACACAATGCCGATTTGGTGCAGCAAGGAATCGATTCCAACGTAGGTTGTATATATGTTTTTTTCTTCATAGCGTTGTCCTTCTTCGTTTTATTCAATCGTTTGACCTAAGATCGTGTACAGTTTTCCGTCACGCAAGATATAGACGTGACCGTCAATAATCAGCTTTTGGCTGTTAGCTTTTGGCTGTTGGCTAATACTCTCCACATCCGTAGTACTTGTGTTGGAGCGTACCACAAAGCGTGCATGGGTATTCTTCGGCACACCTGCAGGGCCGCTTTCAGGCACCACGAAGTAAGCACGGAAGCCACGTAGCGGGTTGTGGGTATTCGGCCAATAGAGGATGTCGTTTGCGCCGACGAAGAGGTTGTTTTTGTCTTCGTACACCATCAGTTGGCGCGGTACACTACCGACGAACTGTACTTCGTTGGCTGCACCGATGGTCTGACCGCCGTTCGTCTCGATATGCACGTTGCTGAACACAAGCGGCATCGGGATAACCTCCGGCGTCGCCGGAGCCCACTTGATGAGATAAGGCACACCGGCATCGATATGGTTGGTGGGGCTTACTTCGATCTCCAATTGCAATTCGCTTGTTTTGGTCGCGTTCGTGAACTCATATATCTCCGCACCCGTGAGCGGCGAAGCAGCTATCTCGCCCGACGTCATGCTGAACGGCAGACAGATCGTGTTGTACGCGCCGTCACGATAGAGCTCTCGAACCATACGAACGGTTTGGATATCTTGATCCAAC
>Ga0310690_10009998_pt1 | contig 11847 bp, 10 predicted proteins | sample AusTroGonzalo_MG_2_FD_207661 | JGI IMG/M metagenome (GOLD analysis project Ga0310690, IMG submission 207661) | Bovine rumen microbial communities from tropical cattle in Woodstock, Queensland, Australia - Gonzalo_04 (v2) (version 2) | ecosystem: Host-associated > Mammals > Digestive system >...
CATAGGACTGGTTCTGTGCGCCGCCTTCCTGACTTCCCGGATAGACCTCTTTGTAGTAACGGGCCTGCTGGTACTGGGATGGAGCGTTATCCTGCTCAGCTGCTGCGTCAAAACGCCGGGCCGCAGGAGTCTCTTCCAGCAGATGAGCAAGGAACAGGTCCTGATGAAACTCAACGATCCAGAGAATCTCCTGCTGATTTACCTGGTAGTCAAATGTGCCATCGTAGTCATAGGGCACTGGTTCGAAGGTTTCATGAACCTGGCCCGTTTCCTGGAGAACTTCCGCTATTAGAATTCCAGCCGGAAGCCGCTCTGCTTTAGCTGGTTGTACTTTTCAGCATTGAAGCAGTAAGTCTGCGGGATGCGCCGTGCGGCATGGGCCGGCCGGTCACCCACAGGACTCAGCAGCCCCAGTTTGAGCATCTTGGCGGCAAAGTTGCGGCGGTCGAATCGGACGCCCAGGATGGCCTCGTACAGCCCCTGCAACTTGGATAGCGTAAAGACTTCCGGCAGCAGCTCAAACCCCACTGGCTTGAAATGAATCTGCTCCTTGAGCCGCTCCAGGGCCAGCCGGAGAATCCGGTCGTGGTCGAAGGCTAGGGGCGGCACGTCCGATACGGGGAACCACCGGGCATCGGCGGCATCGTCGCCTCCCTGCACCTCGTCCTTGCGCACCAGCGCCATGTAGGCGATGGTGATGACCCGCTCCCTCGGATCCCGGTCCACGGCCGAAAAGGTGCCGAACTGGGTGATGGAAGCCGTATCCAGTCCCGTCTCCTCCTTCAGTTCCCGCCGGGCGCCGGTGTCGGCGTCTTCGTCCATCTTGAGGAAGCCGCCGGGGAAGGCCCATCGGCCCTTAAAAGGATCCAAGCCGCGTTCAATCAAGAGAATAGACAGTCCCTCCCGGACATCGTATCCGAAGATGACGCAGTCCGTGGTAACTGCCGGATGGGGATAGGCATAAGTGTACATACGCGTAATTTCTACGCAAAGATACGAAAAACACTTCTTGTAACCAACACCTCAAGTTTCTAGTAACCGGCCCCCCGGCCCCCTGGCGCAGCTCTTCCCTCCTACGACAAAGGAAATGTTGGAATCAGATGATAGATTGTCGTATATTCTGAGTAAGTGATGGTTAAAGCTTTTATTGACACCAACGTCCTAATGGATTTGTTTCTATGGGACAGACCAGAAAAGCCGGTCGCAAAGATGGTCTTTTCTTCAGCCCAGGCGGGGGTATTTGAGGCATACATTTCTACCCAGAGCATCATTGATACGGCCTATTCTGCAAAGAAGCATGGGATGACTTTTGAGACCTTCAAGTCAATCCTGCAACAGCTCCGTGGTTTTGTCAAGATCCTTGCCATAGAGGAACTGGAATTGCTGTGGGCCGTGGAGCATCACAGCGGAGATTTTGAAGACGACGCGCAGTACGCCAGCGCATACAACGGAGTATGCGACTATTTTATCACAAGGGACCAGGCCCTGCTGAAACTGAACTCCCCCATCTGCCCCATGACGGTGATAACCCCATCAGACTTTGTGGCAGCTATGGAGGCTGAAGATTAATTTACCCCGAAGCGGTAAATGGTGGCGGAGCGGTAAGTCTGTTCCGGAAAGATGACAATGGAAGGGAACTCCGGGTGGTTCACGGCGTCAGGCCAGCCCTGGGCTTCCAAGGCTAGGGAACTGCGGAATTCCAGCGGTTTTCCGTTCTTGCCGGCTTCTCCGCCGTTAAAGAAATTACCGCTGTAGAACTGCAGGCCACGCTGGTCAGTTATGACTTCTACGGTACGGCCGCTCACCGGGTCCATTACCTTGCAAACTGATCTCATTCCTTCTCCGTCCAGGCACCAGTTGTGGTCGTAACCTCGACCGTACTGTAGCTGCACATCCGGCTCTGCAATGCGTTCGCCAATGGTATGGGGCTCCCGGAAATCGAAGGGCGTTCCTTCCACGGAGGCAATCTCGCCGGTAGGGATGCTTAGGGAATCAACCGGAGTATAGGCCGAGGCATGGATGGTCATCACATAGTCTTCCACCGTACCTTCGCCTTCACCGCGGAGGCAGAAGAAGGGATGGTGCGTAATGTTGAAGGCCGTCGTTTTGTTGGAATTGCCCTGAATATCCACTTTGAAATCGGCACCGTCCACGGAGTAAGTGATGGTGATGATGCGGTTGCCCGGGAAGCCGTCCTGCCCGTTGGGGCATTCCAGGCTAAGGGTTAGGGACTTAGAGGTAGCCGCCTCCACCTTCCAGGGACGCATGTCGATGCCCTTGAACCCACCGTGCAGGGTGTTTACGCCGTTATCGTTGGCATCCGTGTGCCAGGCTTCCCCTTCAATCTGGAAGGTAGCCTTGCCGATGCGGTTGGCCACCGGCCCTACCGTGGCGCCCAGGAAGCGCTCTGCGGGAGGAGTGAGGTAGTCCTGCAAGTTGTTGTGGCCTACTACTATATCGGCCCATTTCCCGTCCTTGTCCTTGGTGTAAAGGGACACCACGCGGGCACCGAAATTGGTCACCTGGACGGTTATGCCCTCGCTCCTGAGGGTGTACAAATCGATGGGGACGCCTTCCACTTCTCCCTGGAAAGCCTTGCGGGGAATGAGCTTAACGGAAGGGTTGCAGCCGGCCAGGGCCAGCGCGACCAGGCTAAGGGTCAGAATTCTTTTCATGATTATTCCATCAGTTTCTTATACTTGAATCGCTTGGGTTCGGCATCGGCCCCCAGGCGCATCTTGCGGTTGGCTTCGTATTCCTGGTAGTTTCCTTCGAAAAACACTACCTTCCCTTCGCCCTCGTAGGCCAGGATGTGGGTGGCCACGCGGTCCAGGAACCAGCGGTCGTGGCTCACCACCACAGCGCAGCCGGCGAAGCCGTCCAGACCTTCCTCCAGGGCACGGATGGTGTTGACGTCCACGTCGTTGGTAGGTTCATCCAGCAGGAGCACGTTGCCCTCGTCCTTGAGGGTCAGAGCCAGGTGCAGGCGGTTGCGTTCACCTCCGGAAAGCACGCCGCAGAGCTTCTCCTGGTCGGCCCCCGAGAAATTGAAGCGGGACACCCAGGCGCGGGCGTTCACGTCCCGGCCGCCCATGCGCACCCATTCCGAATTGCCGGCGATGGTCTCGTAAACCGTCTTGTCCGGGTCTATGCTGCGGTGCTGCTGGTCCACATAGGAAATCTTGACGGTATCCCCAATCTCTATAGTACCGCTGTCCGGCTGCTCAATGCCCATGATGAGGCGGAAGAGCGTAGTTTTGCCGGCGCCATTAGGGCCGATGACCCCCACGATGCCAGCCGGGGGCAGTTCGAAGGTCAGGTGCTCGAACAGAAGCTTGTCGCCATAGGCCTTGGAGACATCGTTGAACTGGATGACTTTGTTGCCCAGATGCGGGCCGTTGGGGATATAGATTTCCAGGTTGGCTTCTTTCTGTTTGGTATCGGCCGCGGCCAGTTTTTCGTAAGCGCCCAGACGGGCTTTCTGCTTGGCCTGGCGGGCCTTGGGCGCCATGCGCACCCACTCCAGTTCCCGCTCCAGGGTCTTGCGGCGTTTGCTCTCGGCCTTCTCTTCCTGGGCCAGGCGCTTGGTCTTCTGGTCCAGCCAGGAGGAGTAGTTGCCCTTCCAGGGGATGCCTTCACCCCGGTCCAGTTCCAGGATCCATCCGGCCACGTTGTCCAGGAAATATCGGTCGTGGGTAACGGCTATCACCGTTCCCTTGTATTGCTGCAGGTGGGCTTCCAGCCACTGGATGGATTCGGTGTCCAGGTGGTTGGTGGGCTCGTCCAGCAGGAGCACATCGGGCTCGCTTAGCAGCAGGCGGCACAGGGCCACGCGGCGGCGCTCACCTCCGGAGAGTTCCTTGATCTTCTGATCCGACGGCGGGCACTGCAGGGCATCCATGGCCCGCTCCAGCTTGGAGTCGATCTCCCAGCCGTTCACGTGTTCTATCTTTTCCGTAAGCTCTCCCTGGCGCTCGATGAGGCGGTTCATCTCGTCGTCGTCCATGGGTTCCATGAATTTCATGGAGATATCATTGTACTCCTGCAGGATGTCCATGACCTCCTGGACGCCCTCCTGAACCACTTCCAGCACCGTTTTTTCCGGATCCATCTGGGGCTCCTGCTCCAGATAGCCCACGCTGTAGCCGGGCGCCCACACCACCTCTCCGGTGTAGGATTTCTCCACCCCGGCGATGATTTTGAGCAGGGTGGACTTGCCGGAACCGTTGAGGCCGATGATGCCAATCTTGGCGCCGTAGAAAAAGCCCAGCCAGATGTCCTTGAGGATGACTTTGTTGTTGTGGGGGAGCACCTTGCTCACCCGGTTCATGGAGAAGATGATCTTTTCGTCGGCCATAGTTTCGGTGTTTGTCTTGCTAAGATAGCGTTTTTTTCCGAAACAAATCCCTCGCGGGGGAACTAATCGTCAAAGCGGATGTGGAGGAAGTGCGTATGGGAATGAGACTGTTTAATTCAAAAATGATTATATTTGCAGTTGGAGCACGAGATGTGCTTTAAACAAAGACATATCGCGTAAGCATTAGCGCTATTCGGCTTATCGAAATCTGGACAATTTCTATAACAATCCGAATAGGTTGCAATGCCGACGCCGGGAACGGCGTAGGTTGTGACTTATTTGTATTTGTTAGGGTGTCCAGAACCTCGATAAGACAGTAAGTTATCGGCCTGCGCTTTTTTGTGTGCAGGAAACAGTAAGCAACTGGAAAGATGTAAGATGATTATTGGTTTCGATTCATTCTTTTGTTCTCTTCCCAGTTGCTTTTCGTATCAAGCATATCCAGAAATAGATTCTCGTCAGGAGCATGAGCTTCCTTTATAGTTTGACGGAAACGCGAACGAAGCGTTCTTAGGCTGCCGATAGACACCCGCTGCATGATGATTTGTACAACGGGGTCAGGAATGCCAGCAAAAAACAAGGCTATTAATCTCTTGTTGTTTCCTCGTATTCCAGGAACCTGGTCTTTCAACTTGTCTATGATTCCCAAGCAATATTTGTTCAAGTTGTTTTCCAATTCATGAAAGAGATCTGGTGTAGCTTTCAGTTCCTTGGCAATTTTTTTATACTCTAGTAAAGCATTGTTTTTCTCAATATCGTTTCCGGTTTCATAATACTGGACTGACACACCGAAAAGCCGGGCAAGTTTTTCCATGAAAAGTACGCCTACTAAAGTACCATTCCACTTTCGTATTGCCTGCTGTGTGACGGCTAATTGCGCCATTTGCTCCTTCATTTGTGCCTCTTGGTTTTTCTTCCTGATGTAAATGAGCAGCAGAATAATAAGAAGCATTAATGAAGAAAGAATACAAATCGTAACGTACACGAGGCGCTGCCTTTGTATCCTGTTTTCATGAATGGTGCTTTCGTGTTGATAATAGTCTTTCTGAGCTACCGATAGAGAATGCTGCAGAAGGACTCTTGTTACTGAATCCTGGACAGCCATGGCTCCTGTAACTCTTTGAAGGGCGTCTTTATAGCGACCCTCCAAAGTATCGAGCCGGAATAAAATGGAATTAAGTGATGCTATTTCAGATGGCGAACGGGCAACGTCGTATGCTTTCACCATACATCTCCGGGCCGAATCAAGTTGCCCTGTTCGCGCCAGCGCCAGCGCATAATATCCATAGTCACGGAAATCAAGAAGACTTATTGGTGTATTTCGAAAAATTGTAAGGGCCTGTTGAAGTGAATCCTTTTTAATCACATTTGTATAGGCAAGTATCTTCAGGCATGAGGTACGGAGGTACGCATTATCACAACTCTTCAGAAGGCTATTTAAATAGTACTGGCAACTATCTATATCGTGGTTCTTTATATAACCGTCTCCATTATTAAAATAAGTGACAGCAAGTGCATAAATGGCATATTGCGCATATAGAGAGTCTTGATTATCTGAAAAACTGTCGATAGCCTTCCTGAAGTGTCCTCGTGCTTCAATGAAATTATGAGTTGCATTGAAAACATTTCCCATGTTCCTATGGATAAGCCCCAAATGGTGTAAATCATGAAGCGTATTTGCTTCTTGCTTTGCTTTTTCAAAAGAGACGATTGCCGCCGGGTAATTCTTGGCGTTTTCCCTTACAATTCCTTGATAGTAATGGGATCGCATCCGATTATATAAATCACCATGGATTTCATAATAATTGACGGAAAGGGTAATGAGACTGTCATCTAAGACATCAATGTAATTCTTATCCAAGGCAGCGCTGTATAAGAGTTCATAATAAGCCCTATCTTTTTTCCCCGACAGACGGGAAGTGTCAATCTGTTTTAGGGCAGAGAATGCGCTGTCTGGATGTTGATACAACAGTGCATCAATCTTGTTCAACTGGTGCTCCATTGAGGAATGGCAAGCTGTCATCAAAAGCCATGACGCATAGAAGAAGTATCGAAAGAATCTCATGCTTCAAGTTTTTTTCAAAAATACATAAAAACACCCCAAAATGCCAAGTGTGTAATCAAAATGTAACGCCACTTTAAAGTACAATATTGATAATCAGCCACTTATTATTAAAAACTGTAATGTGTTTTTCTTTCTAGTTCTGGTGGGACTACCGAAATTTGTAGAAACCAATAATCATAAAAACAAAAGCAAGGAGTAAAACAAAACAACTGAGAAGAGTGGCAATAGGATTTGCAGCTCTTTTTATGGCTCTGACAAGTGCCACGAATCTATTATCCAAGGGGGTAAAGGATGGGGAGACGATCGTGATCAGTCCTGTTGACACCAATGCTCCCGGGATTCCCAGAGGCCCGATTTTCAACCCTTTCACAGCTTATCGCCTAAACAATACCGTTGTTCTTGAGAGCGACACATCCTACGGCATGGTCAATGTAGTCCTCGTTTCAACAGCGGGCGACTATTACACAACCGTCTTTGATACCGAAGATAGCTCTGTTCTTATTCCCATCAGCGGTGATTCCGGTGACTATTCGCTTCTGATTACAGATCTCTCTGGCGCACAGTTTGTAGGTTATTTTATAATACTGAGAGAACAATAACTGACTTATGAAAACGGTAAAACTATTGTATATTGCTCTTTTCCCATTTCTTTTTTCATGCTCCCGGATGGAGATTCCTTCTGTGATTTCCGAAACATTAGAAGTCAAGAATTCGGACGACGATGTATTGAAATTATCTCCGACCGACACGATTCTTGATGCAAACGCCGCTTCCCGCGTAGCGAATATGTTTTTGAGGCAGAACTCCATAATGACGAAGTCTGCTACGGATAAGCAAATTGATAGTGTTATCCCTTACTTGGGAAGCAAAGACCACCCTCTTTTCTATGCTGTTAATTTTATAAACAATCAGGGCTTTATTCTTGTTTCTGCAACACGCAAGTTCTATCCCATTCTCGCTGTTGTCGAACAAGGCCATTTCGATGATAACATTATGGATTCCCCCGTATCTATCATGCTGGATGAGTATGAGAGAGGAATCTCATATTATGAAAAGCAACCGGCAGATAGCACCAAACGCTTCTCTTCCGCTTGGAAGAACTATATTGAGTCTGTTAGTGCCGTTCCTGCCACTACTAAACTGGATGGCGTCGATGCCATTGTTGTCAGTCAGATTCAAGCATGGGAATCGGCCGGATACTTTGTTTATCCTCTGTCTGGGGGCGCCCCCGATTCTCTTCCTCAATCCGTGTATGATAGTTATGTGGCGATTGCTTCCGGCAATGATAATCCGGATTTTGACTATATGCAAACTTCCTTTATCTTGATGGAAAGAATTACTTCCCATGAGCAGACCGGACCGCTTATCTCATCGCACTGGCATCAACGAAAACCATACAATAATTCTACGCCCATTAAACAAGACTCAACGGGAACATATGTTCATTGTCCAACAGGTTGTATTCCAATAGCCCTCGGACAAATAATGCGTTATCATCAATGGCCTTTATCCTTTACATGGTCACAAATGCCTGATGCATTACCATCAAATATTGCTACCGAAACGACACTCTCACAGTTTTTATATCAAATTGGTAGTGCTGCACTAGTAGATTATCAGCCAGATGGGACGGGTTCTATTGATCTTGTGACATGGTTGGACCTCCTATTATTCTACGATTATTCCGCAACACTTAAGTTCCCTCATTCGGCATCTGATGCGATTAGTAGTATTCAAAACCTAAAACCTGTCTATATGTCAGGTTGTCTAAGTGGGCAATTAGTTGGGCATGCCTGGGTAGCAGACGGATACATGGGTGGGGGCACCTATGAAACATATTCCCTTCAGACACTTTCCTATCCTAACTTGGAATTTGTTGGAGGCGGAATTCCATATACGTCTTATTCGGGAAACGGATCCCTTATTCATGTTAATTTTGGACACGGGGGAACCTATGACGGATGGTATAGTGATTCTAATATACCTTATTATACCAGTCTCCGGTGCGATATAATTCTTTCACCAGATAATTAACTATATTAAGAGTTTCTATGAAGCATTCTTTATTCCACGCACTTCTCTTAGGCCTTTTTTTGTTTTTTTCTTTATCGTCAGCGTATGCCAGGGATTACCGCGAAAAAGGCTTCAAGGGTAGTGCCGGGGTTTCTACCCAAATTCAGCTGAACACAATCCACGCCTGGGAAGTCGGTTTGGACCTGTCTTTAGGGACGATGCTCAATTCAAACCACTATGTTGGAGGAGAGATTTCTTTGCGTTCGCTCGCCCAAGTGCCCTATTACGTGTATGAGACCAGGCTGTCCATCCATTATATGGCGTATTGTCTCAACCGAGACAGTACGCCTGTATTAGGTGTAAAGGCGGGAACTGGCATTGTGTCACCCGGCTTTAGCCAATTTCAGTTTTATTCCGTGTTTCTGGAACCCCTTGCCGGATGGAGTTGGAGACTGTCTTCCGGATATGGACTGACCCTTTCGGCCGGACTTGATTTAAACCACTCCTTTATTCCTATCATAGGAGGTTCCAACCCCTGCTGGCTTTTCGTAGCGCCCAAGATTTCTTTTGCATTTGAATTTTAATATAGTATCCCGTATCGTTTTGTTTTGGCTGAACTTAACCAAGAGGAGGTTTTTATGTCAGTGTTCCTCCTCGCGTCCTGCGTAGAGGACATTGACAGGGATACCGAAAAGTGACTGTAAAAGAATTTGAGATTAAGTTTTCTTGAAGCCGTAGCTTGGCGCAGGTCAGTTTTTTCCCTGCGCTCCTGCGCCATGAATGTGGATTCTGTGACCTGTGATGGCGCCAGTCCGCGCACTTTAAGCAGACCTGCGCCAAAAGCCTAATTCGTCCGGAACAGATCGCGGGTGGGCAGCTGGGAGTCGAAGCGGGAGCGGAGGTTGAAGCAGAGGGCGCCGGTGTTGCGGGAGAAACGGGAGCCCCGCCAGGTGGAGGTGTTGGTGACAAAGATCCAGGTTTCGCCGTCGGCATACTTCTTAATGAGGGCCGATGTGCCGGCAAAGGAGCCGGTGCGCGTCCATTCGCCTTCGGGGCGGCAGTCCAGCCAGCCCAGGCCGTAGGTGTCGTCGTCCATCCATACCGTCATCTGGCGGATGCTGAAGGGGTCCAGCAGGTCCGGGACCGGGCCTGTGCCGTCAATGGCACACACCAGGCGGGCCAGTTCCACCACCGAGCCGATCCAGCCTCCGGCGCCGTAAAGGCCAGAGATATAGTTACCCCCATAGCAGCGCAGCACGGAGGCGTATTTGCCGTCGAACGATGCTGTGGGCTTGTCGTCCGGCTGCACGAAGTAGCGGGTTTCCCCGGGCAGGCGGTCGGCCAGATAGTCGCCTCCCAGGCGGAAGCCGTGGCAGCCGGCGGGTTCAAATACCTCCTTCTGCATGAATTCCTCGTAGGGCATTCCGGACACCTTTTCAATGATAAGGGAAAGCAACAGGTAGCCGAAGTTGGAATACTCCTGGGAGGTTCCGGGCTCAAATTCCAGCGGCCGGGCCACTTCCTTTTTCACCAGATAATCCGACGAAGGAGGCTCCGACAGTCCGTGGCGCTGCATGAACTTGAGGGTGGAGAACATCACGTCCCCGCCTCGGGAGGTGAAACCGCCCTGATGGCGCAGCAGATGCTGCACCGTCATGAGGTAGTAATTGTCGTCCTTGATGTAGCGGTCGTATTCGTTCAGAATGCCGAAGGGGCCGAAAACGGGCGTCTCCAGAAACACCTTTCCCTGCTCCTGCAGGCGCATGATGCCAATGGCGGTGAGGAGTTTGGAAACGGAAGCCAGGCGCATGGTGGTTCCCGGGGTCATGGGATAGGAGGCATCGGCCCGGCCGTACCCGCGGGCATAGAGGAGCGAATCGTTCCGGACCACGGCCAGCGCGGCGCCCTTCAGGGACCAGAAATTCATGAAACTGTCCACCACCTGGTCCATGGCCGGAAGGTGGGATAAGTCGTTGATGATGCTCTCGTTGAGGTTTTCCACCCAATCGACGGGATACTCCGGCTCGGTTTCGGGCTCCAGGTAAGCCACGGCCTCTTCGCCCTGGCCGCGCAGGTGCAGCCAGAATCCGGCCCCCACCAGGATGACGAGGGTCAAGAAGCCGTATATGAGCCGGGAATGCCTCACTTGACCAGACCGGCGCGGCGGCCGAAGTCAATGATGAAGTCGGCCGTTCCCTCGATGCCCAGGATGGAGCTGTCCACGCAGAGGTGGTAGTTGGAGGCCTGGCCCCAGGCTCCGAAGGTGTAGTAGTTGTAATAGGTCTCGCGGGTGCGGTCTTTACGGCGCATGAGTTTTTCCGCTTCGGCGGCCGTGAGGTGCTCGTTCTCCATGAGCCGGCGGATGCGGTATTCTTCCGGGCCGTCCACAAAGACATTCAGGCAGGGACGCTCGCGGAGGATGTAGTCTGCGCATCGGCCTATGATGACGGCGTCTCCCTTGTCGGCGATGGCGCGGATAACCTCGCTCTGGATGTTGAAGAGCACGTTGTCGTTCACGTAGCCGCTGTCCAGATAGCTCAATCGGCCCGAAGCAAAGAAGCTGGAAACGGAGAACAGGCTCTTTTCCTCGCCTTTGGCAAAGAGGGTCTTGGAGTAACCGCTTTCCTCGGCGGCCTTGGAAATGAGTTCGTTGTCAAAAACCGGAATGCCCAGTTTGCGGCCGATGGCCTGCCCCACGAATCCTCCGCCGCTGCCAAAACTCCGGCCCACATTGATGATGGTATTGTTTGTCATGTTTACTGTTCCGTTATCATTCTTTAGATCTGGCTTCCCAGGATGGAGGGATCATCCCCGTCCTTGAGCTTGGCGAGCTTCTTGATCAGGCCTGCCGCCAGGATGGCCGTAATGATGGCCGATATGGTATCGGAGATGGGGAAGCTGTACCACACACCCACCTCGGATTCCAGCAGGGCCGGCAGGATGTAGATGCAGGGTAAGAGGAAGAGGAGCTGCCGGGAGAGGGACAGGAAAATGGATTTCTTGACCATGCCCAGGCACTGGAAGAGATTAGTGGTCACCATCTGGAAGCCCACGATGGGGAACACGATATTCATTTTCTGGAGACCGCGGGCGGCTTTGTCAATGAGCACCGGGTCGTTGGTAAAGATCTGTACGGTGGGGCTGGCGAGGAACTCGGAAACCACAAAGCCGAAGAAGGTGACCAGAGTGGCCCAGCCGGCGGTCTTGAGATAGACTTCCCTCACACGGCCGTACTGCCGGGCGCCGAAGTTGTATCCGGCGATGGGCTGCATGCCCTGGTTGAAACCGAACACAATCATGACGAAGAGGAAGCTGATGCGGTTCACGATGCCATAGGCGCCGATGGCCAGGTCTCCACCCCATTTGACAAGCTGCTGGTTGATGAACAGCACCACGATGCAGCTGGCCAGGT
>Ga0310690_10009999_pt1 | contig 11847 bp, 11 predicted proteins | sample AusTroGonzalo_MG_2_FD_207661 | JGI IMG/M metagenome (GOLD analysis project Ga0310690, IMG submission 207661) | Bovine rumen microbial communities from tropical cattle in Woodstock, Queensland, Australia - Gonzalo_04 (v2) (version 2) | ecosystem: Host-associated > Mammals > Digestive system >...
GAGAAGTTGATTCCCTTATTCATTAATAATATACGTCACCGCAAACCACTGCCCGTCTACGGCAAAGGTGAGAATGTGCGCGACTGGCTCTATGTAGAGGACCACGCCCGCGCCATCGACCTCATCTTCCACAAGGGCAAGATTGCCGAGACCTACAACATCGGCGGCTTTAACGAGTGGAAGAACATCGATATTATCAAGGTGGTCATCAACACTGTTGACCGCCTGCTGGGCCGTCCCGAGGGTGCCGATATGGACCTCATCACCTATGTCACCGATCGCGCCGGTCACGATATGCGTTACGCCATCGATAGTAGCAAGTTACAGAAGGAATTGGGCTGGGAGCCCTCGCTCCAGTTCGAGGAGGGCATCGAGAAGACTGTCCGTTGGTACCTCGACAACCAGGAGTGGATGGACAACGTCACCTCCGGCGACTACATGAAATACTACGAGGATATGTACGCCAACCGGTAATGGTGGTTTGATTAACGGTTAATGGTTAACGATAAGCGGGGCCTTGTGGCCTCGCTTTTTTGCTTTTTGAGATTTTTTTTCATTTTTATACAATAAATAAAAATAAACCTCGTTTTTTAACTAGAAAAATAATTACAAAATAGTATATATAATTATGAATAAAGAGTTGACAAAAGCAGAGGAACAGGTGATGCAGGCCTTGTGGAAGATAGAGAAAGGGTTTGCCAATGAGATTGTTGCGGCGGTGGAAAGTGACGCCGCGTATAATACGGTGCTCACCGTGGTGCGTGTGCTGGAGCAGAAGGGATTCGTGGCGCATGAGACCTTCAACCGCTCGAACCGTTATTATCCGCTCATTTCGCGAGAAGAGTATATGAAACAGATGCTGGGAGGCATTGCGCACCGCTGGTTTGGTTCGTCGCCGCGGGCGCTGGTGTCGTTTCTTGTAGACAAAAAGGAAGTCTCCCTTGAAGATCTTGAAACCATCACAAAAGAACTTGAATCATGATACGCTGGATGATTATTTCGACGCTGGCCACTGGCCTTTTCTACGCGCTTTACCTCTGGCTTTTCCGCCGCGACCGCTGGTTTGAACTATCGCGCGCGTATCTATTCATTATAATAGGGTTCTGTTCCCTGTTTCCCTGGTTCCGGTTGCCCGCGAGCATGATGTCGTCGACACCCGCGACAGAATTTCTGATGACAGTCGACATCCCCGAGCCGTATGTCGTCGGGAGCGCTCCGATGGAGGAACCCGAACTCTCGCTCAAGCTGGACATTATCCCCATGATCTTTTTGGGAGGCGTGGCCCTGATGATGGCGATACTCATCATCCAGCTGACGGCACAGGCGGTGCGCATTCGCCGACTGCGCAGGGAGTACCCGGTTTATGGCTGGGGCAACGGATTCGCCATTCCTAAAGGGGCGCTGCTCATCCTCGTCCCCGACAACACGGAGCCTTACTCGTTTTTCAAGAATATCATTGTCGGTACACGCGACCTCGACGAGGAGGAAATGCGCTGCATCCTCGCCCACGAGTCGGAGCACGTGAGCCGAAACCATTCGCTCGACATCGTGTGCATGCGATGGGTATGCTGCCTCATGTGGTTCAACCCCTTTGCGTGGATGATGCTGCATGAGTTGAGGGCCGTGCACGAGTATCAAGCCGATGCAGCAGTCGCCGACGGCGACAACAAAGATTATCTGCGTCTGCTCTACCGGCAGACCCTCGGTACCGGATATGGCCATATCACCAATAATTTCCAAAGTATTAACATCAAAAAACGTATTGTTATGATGAACAAAACGAAATCGCGCTTCGGCGCATGGAAAGTGCTGGCGGCGTTGCCCGTAGCGGCGCTGCTGATGATGGTGGGGTGCAAACCCGCCGAAAGCACCAATTCCGACACCGCTGCGGTCGCTCTCCAACAGGAAGAGCCTGTCTACGACATGGGCCCCACGCAACAGGCTGACGGAGAAGTGGCCAATGTGGTGGAGGTTGACCCTGAGTTCCCCGGCGGAATGGAGGCTTTCTACAAGTATCTCGCCGAGAACATCAAGTATCCCGAACAGGCCAAGAAGGATAAAATCCAGGGCAAAGTGTACATCTCCTTTGTCGTGGAGAAGGATGGCAGCATTTCTGATGCCAAAGTGTTGCGCGGCATCGGTGGCGGCTGTGATGAGGAGGCCCTCCGTGTGGTCAACGCCATGCCTAAGTGGACTCCCGGCAAGATGCGTGGAGAAGTTGTTCGCGTGAATTATAATTTGCCGATTACCTTTAAGTTGCAATGAGGAGACTCCCTTTCGTTGCGCTTCTCTGCGTCCTGTTGCTGGCTGGCTGCGGTGCCTCGCGGCCGGCCGGCGGCTGGGCGAGATGCGATTGCGGCCGGGCTGTGAAAGTGCCGGACAAAGCATTTCGCACATGGCTTATTGACAAGGGGTATGCCGAGAAGGCTGGATGGAAACGTCTCCGTGCCACCGAGGAAGGGTGCGGGTTGAGGGAATTGGAGTGTTACAGTCAGGGCATCGAAAGCCTTGAGGGAATTGAAATGTTCCCTCAGCTGGAACAGTTGACCTGTAGTGACAACCCTATCGAGGAGTTGGACCTCAACGCGCTGCATCATCTGGAGCGCCTCTACTGTCTCAGTGTTCCGCTCAGGCGGTTGGAGATGGACAGTTGCCACCAGTTGAAGCGTGTGCAGTTGAGCTATACGAATTTGGATAAGGTCGACCTTGCGTCTTTTCCAGAATTGGAGTTGCTGCTCTTCATCTTCTCACCGCTGACGGAGATAGACCTCACGCCCTGTAAAAACCTCAAGCAGTTGTATATCCGAGGCACACAGATTCGCGAGGTAGACCTGCGACCTTGTGCTAAGTTGTTGGAACTTCACGCGCTTGATACGCCGTTGGAGACACTTATCGTCTCCGAGGAACAGTACGGTAGTGAGATAAAGGTGTCGGTGGACGACTCGGCGAGAATAGAAGTGAGATAGGCAATAATTAATGTCGTAATGCGTTATTGAGTTAGCGTGTTAATGCGTTTATTATTGTATGAAGAAGAATATTATTTTTGATTTCGGCAATGTGTTGGTGCAGTGGCATCCGGAGCATGTGTATGGTGAGTATTTCGGTGACGAGGCCAAGGCGTGGTGGTTTCTGCGGCATGTGGCCGACATGGACTTCCGGCAGCGCATTGACGCCGGCGAGAGTTTCGACGGATGTATCCGTGAGAAGCAGGCGCAATATCCCGAATATGAGCAGGCAATTGAACTCTACCGTTCGAGGTGGCGCGAGATGCTAACGGATGAGGTGCCGGGGATGCGGGAGGTGATAGTTGAACTAAGAGGTAATAACTACGAGCTATATGGACTTACTAATTGGAGCATGGAGACATTTCCGGAGGCTCGGGAAAGGTTTGGAATACTGCAGATGATAGACCGCTATGTGGTGAGTGGGGCAGAAGGACTGGTGAAGCCCGACCCGAGATTGTTCCAGGTGCTGCTCGACCGCTACGGGCTGAAGGCTGAAGAGTGTACGTTTGTGGATGACAACCCCGACAATGTGGCCGCCGCCCAAGGAATGGGCATGAAGGGTATTGTCTTCGTGGGTGCTGAGGATTTACGTAAACAGTTAAGAGATAATAGTTAAGAGATAATAGTTATGAAAAAGACCTTATTGACTTTTGTGTTTTTTGTTATTTGCTGTTCACCTTTCACTATTGCACAGGGACGTTTTGATGCCACGGTGTTTGCGGGGTTAAATATGAGCCAGATTGACGGCGACGGTGCAGGAAGTTATAACCACCTAGGATTACGTGCCGGAGTGGGGACTAGTTTTGCGCTGGGCGATGTCCGTTCGCCGTGGCGCATGGTGGTTGAATTGGCATATACCAATAAGGGTTCACATATAGAGGAATACGACCGAAATCTCTCGGCCAGTTATATTGAGTTGCCGATTATGATATCGTACAATTTCCTCGACAACAGGATGCGTATTGCAGCGGGTGTGGCACCCGCAGTGTTGGTAGGTTCCAAGGTGACCAACTATGGCGCCGAGGATATTCCTTCGCAGGAGAATTTCACAGCATTTGACTGGTTTCCGATAACTGTCGGTCTTCGATATCGTCTTTTCGATCATCTGGGCATCGAGGCGCGCTATCAGAACTCGTTGCTCAGTATCACTAAGGAGAACGGCAGCGGCACCTATCGCATCTTCAAGGATAATAAAGGGTGCTTCAGCCGATTGGTTTCCTTCGTTTTGACGTATACTTTCTAGCGATTCTCAGCTACTTTTTTACAACACTCTTGTAACCACTCAACAGACCTGTCTGGGCGTTGCCTATGAAAGCGAGAATCTGCTTGCCCTCGTCGGTGGTGCCGTAGCGTTCTTTCACCTGCTCGATGGCGTCGGTGACGTTGAGACCTTTGACGAAGATGTAGCGGTAGATGTCGCTGATGCGGTTAATGCTCTCCTGGGTGAATCCACGGCGCTGGAGGCCTAGGGTGTTCACGCCGCAGTATTGGATGGGGTAGCGGGCAGCTTTGATGAAAGGAGGCACGTCCTTGTCGATGAGGGCGCCACCCTGGGTGATGACGTGGGAGCCGATATGGATGAACTGTAGGCAGGCAGTCTTGCCGCCGAGGATGACATAGTCGCCCATGATGATATGTCCGGCAAGGGTAGCGTTATTGGCCAGCACGCAGTTGTCGCCTACGACGCAGTCGTGGGCCACATGGACGTAAGCCATGAGGAGGTTCCCGTTGCCGATGACGGTCTTGCCGCTGGCGGCGGTGCCACGGTTAATGGTGCAGCATTCGCGGATGGTGTTGTCGTCGCCAATCTCGACGGTGGTGTATTCGCCAGCGAACTTGAGATCCTGGGGCACGGCAGCGATGACAGCACCGGGGAAGATGCGGCAGTTCTTGCCGATGCGGGCGCCGGGGAAGATGGTTACGTTGGGACCTATCCAGGTGCCGTCGCCTATTTCAACATCTTCGCAGATAGTGGTAAAGTTCGAGATTTTGACGTTTTGGCCAATCTTGGCGTCGGGGTGTAAGTCGTAAAGGGTCATTATTGAAATTGCGTTATTGCGTTGATTCGTTATTGTGTTAGTTTTATTTGAGGTTTTCCGGGTGGTTTTTGATGTATTCCATGAGGAAGAGAGCGAAGGCGGTGTTGGCCTTGTGTCCAGGTTTGAAGATAGAGAACTTGCCGTTGAGTAGGGAGCCTGCCAGACGTACGTCGCCCACAAAGTCGAGCAGTTTATGGCGTGCAGGCTCGTTGGGATAGTAGGGATTGGTGGTGTTGAGGACACCATCATGTACCTTGAAATTATTGATATCTTTATTGAAGGTCTTGCCTAGACGTTTGAGTTGTTTGGGAGTGAGTTCCTCATTGACGTAAACCAGAGCGTTGTCGAGGCTTCCGCCCTTGATGAGGTTGAAGCGTAGCAGGGGCTCTATTTCGTGGAGAAACACAAAGGTGCGGCAGGGTGCGATGCCGGCGGGATATTCGGAGAGGTTGTTTATGTCGGCCTCCTGTCGGCCAATGACACTATTGGGGAAGTCGATAACGCAGTGTACGGCGAAATGGTCGCAGGGCTCGAGGTCATATACAGAGCCTGTCGGTTTGAATTCGAAGTGCAGAGGTTCGGGGAAGTTGTAGTATTTGCGCGGAGTGGACATAGTGCGTACGCCCACACGTACGAGCTCCAGCATCCAAGGACGCGAGGAGCCGTCGATGATGGGAACTTCACCACCGTCGAGTTCTACGAGGGCGTTGTCGATGCCCATGCCGTGGAGGGCAGACATAAGGTGTTCGATGGTGGCGATGGTTTGACGGCCACTGCCCAGAGTGGTTCCACGCGAGGTTGCACCGACGTTACTGGCCAGCGCTTGCTGGGTGATGATATTGGTGCGGTCGGTGCGACGGAAGGCGATGCCGAAGTCCTCGAAGGCGGGCTTCACGGTGACGGTCACTGTGCGGCCAGTGTGAAGTCCGGGACCTGTGACGCGGAACTCTTTATTGATGGTGGTTTGGTATTCCACGGGTGAATGCGTTAATGTGTGAATGCGTTAATGTGTTAGTGGGTGGTGGCGGGTACAAAACGAAGGGACTCCATGCGGTAGAGTTGTGGTTGGTCGTTTTCTAGTCCGGCCTGACGACGGCTGAGGTGAAGGGGGTGGATGAGATTGGTGAGTGTCACGCCAGGTTCGAACCAGAACTTACTGTTGCGAAGGGAGAGTCCATAGACGATATAGGTGGTTAGGTCATAGGCTGTGGCAGCCAATGCTGAGGTGGGTTCGGAACCGAAACGGTTGCGAAAGTTAGTGAGAAAATCGATATGCACGCTGTTCCCCATATCCCAATTAGAGGTGAATGTGTGGTAGTTGAGCAGTTGCAGTTGTGCGAAGTCGATATCGGAAAAGTCGCGGGTCCAGTCGGAGAGAGTGTACAACGTAGGAGAATTGCTCTTGATGGCAGCAAGACGGTTGAGAAGGTTGCTGACGTAGACGCGCATCTGGTCGGCTTGTTGGTCGTAGATGCTTAGCACATGGCAGTTGGGAGAGGCTTTTAGGGTGGAAGTGAGCTTGTTGCTCTGACTCCAGTTGAAGAGTGTGTATTTGATGTCGCCGCGTTCAGAAAGCTGACGTTTGATTTCATTCAGCAGAGGTTTCTCACCGCTGCCGCCATGGATGATGAAAAGGTGTCCGTCAGGTCGTTCGGCTTTCATGTTGTCGAGCATGGTCTTTATCTGACTCTCTACAGAAGGTTGGATTTTAACCATGTAAGAATTGTCAGCGCAGATTTCACTGCGTGTGGACATGGGGTTGACGATATAGACTCCGGCTTGACGTGACAGGTCAGCTGCTTTTGTGAAGGCATCTCGGAAAAGGAGTGCTACCACGACATCAGACTGTGCCACGTTGTGAGACTGAAATACTTTCTCCACGCCCTGTGCACTATTGTCGGGGACATCCACCACGTTGAGTTCCACACGGGCGGTGGTTGTCGTTGAAGACAGCTGCTCGAGAGCCATAAGCATGCCCTCATAGAATTCAATGAATTCAAACTGGCGGTAGCTTTTCTTTCCACGTTGTTCGATGTCGAACTTTGTGGTTGAAATATCATCTATCTCGTTTAGGTGCAGCGGCATCAGTAAAGAGATGCGGATGACATCACCCACGGACCGAACGGAGGGAGCCGGAGTAGTGGAAGATGAGACGTCTTTTGTGGTAGAGGGAGTCTGCTGACTGTCGTTCTTCTTGTCGTTTTTCTTTTCAGTTTGTTTTTTTGCAGATTCCTGTTTGTCTGCATCCATCTTTTCATCGGAGGATGAGAATTGGCCGCGGAAGGGAAGCCACACGGTGTCGCCGGCATGCAGGAAATGGATGTCGACGTGGGTGACGGCATCATAGCTGTTCACTTTATACGCTTTGGCAATAGAGTAAACGGTTTGGCCGGTCTCCACGATGTGGACGTAGTATTTGCGTCCGTTCATCACCTGAGTCTCGTGGCTTACTTTGACAGGTGTCGTGCCCGGGGCCTGGGCGAAGGCATTATTTCCCCTAAGACCAATAAGTCCTATAAGGCCAATAAGTCCTATTATGTGTAGTTTTCTCATAATTATTCCCATTCTATGGTTGCGGGGGGTTTGGAACTGATGTCGTAGCAGACGCGGTTCACACCCTTGACGCGGTTGATAATCTCGTTGGAGATACGGGCCATGAAGTCGTAGGGGAGATGGCTCCAGTCGGCTGTCATGCCGTCGACGCTCTCCACGGCACGCAGTGCCACTACGCTCTCGTAGGTGCGTTCGTCACCCATCACGCCCACGCTCTGCACGGGTAGCAGCATGGCACCTGCCTGCCAGACTTTATCGTAGAGCCCGGCATCGCGGAGGCCTTGGATAAAGATGTGGTCTACTTCTTGGAGGATGTGTACCTTCTCGGGGGTGACATCGCTGAGGATTCGAATGGCGAGGCCGGGACCAGGGAAGGGATGGCGTCCGATGAGCTCATCCTTAATGCCCAGCTGGCGGCCCACGCCGCGGACCTCGTCCTTGAAGAGGCTTCGGAGAGGTTCCACAAGTTTCAACTTCATATAGTCGGGCAGACCTCCCACGTTGTGGTGACTCTTGATGGTCTGGCTGGGACCCTTGACGCTGGAACTCTCAATAACGTCGGGATAGATAGTGCCTTGTCCGAGCCATTTGGCGTCGGTGATGAGTTTGGCTTCGGCATCGAAGACATCGATGAAGGTCTTGCCAATGGCCTTGCGTTTCTTCTCAGGATCTTTCACTCCAGCTAATACATCATAAAAGCGTTGCTTAGCGTCGACACCTTTCACGTTGAGTCCCATGTCCTTGTAACTCTCGAGCACATTTTCGAACTCGTTCTTGCGGAGCAGGCCGTTGTCAACGAAAATGCAGTGGAGTTGATGGCCGATGGCGCGGTTGAGCAATACGGCAGCCACAGTGGAGTCGACACCGCCGCTGAGGCCCAGTACCACTTTGTCGCCGCCCACTTTCTCGCGCAACTCTTTTACGGTTGTCTCAATGAAACTCTCGGGAGTCCATGACTGCTGACAACCGCAGATGTCGACGACGAAGTTGTGCAGTAGGGTGTTGCCGTCTACGGAGTGGTGTACTTCGGGGTGGAACTGGATGGCGTAGGTCTCTTCGCCTTCTATTTTATAGCCAGCGAACTTGACGTTTTCTGTTGAGCAGATGACCTTATAGTTGTCGGGGAGAATCTCGATGGTGTCGCCATGGCTCATCCATACTTGGCTGCCCATGGGGATGCCTTTCATCAGGGGACTGTTGCTGTCGATATAATTGAGGTTGGCGCGTCCGTACTCGCGAATTTTACTCTGTTGAACACGTCCACCGCCCCATTTGGCCAGATATTGGGCACCATAACAGACTGCTAGCAACGGCAATTTACCCTTGATGTCCTTCATATCGGGCACGGGAGCATCGGGGGCGTTGCAGCTGAACGGACTGCCGGAGAAGACCACACCTTTTACGTCGCTGCCGAGGGTGGGAATCTTGTTAAAAGGGTGTATCTCGCAGTAAACATGCTGCTCCCTAATCTTGCGGGCAATGAGTTGAGTGTATTGAGAGCCAAAGTCTAATATGATAATGGTGTCCATATATATGTTATATTTAAAAATGCAAAAATACTAAAAATGATTGGAATGGCAAAATTTTTTTTGAATAAATTTTTTTTCGTATCTTTGCATTTTGTTTTGAAATGATTGATTGGAGAAAATATATATTAGCCAATGGATTGACAGTGCTGACGCATGAGGCGTGGGATACGCCTTTGGCGACAGTGAATGTGCTATATAATGTGGGAGCACGGGACGAAGATCCGGGTCGCACAGGTTTTGCGCATCTATTTGAGCATCTGATGTTTGGTGGTACTGAGCGAGTGCCCGATTATGATGCTGTGGTGAGTTCGTTGGGAGGAGAGAATAATGCTTTCACAAACAATGACATCACCAACTATTATGTAACAGTTCCTGTTGGCGGATTGCAGACAGCGCTGGAACTGGAGGCGGATCGGATGGAAGGGTTGAATCTGACGCAGAAAGTTTTAGAGGTGCAACAGAAAGTGGTGAAGGAGGAATATAACCAGCGGTATATGAATCGTCCGTATGGCGATATGTGGTTGTTGTTGAGATCGCTATGTTATCAGGTTAGTCCTTATCGCTGGGCGACCATTGGCGCTGATATCCAGCATGTAGCGGAGGCTACATTGGAGGATGTGCAGCAGTTCCATGAGAGATTTTATCGTCCTGACAATGCAATAGTTGCCATCGCAGCCCCGTTGAAGCATGAAGAGATGGTTGGGATGGCAGAACGTGCTTTTGGCACGCTACTTCTCCCTCGCAAAAGAGTGGCAGAGTCTAGATGTTTTGCCCGAGAGCGGGAATATCCGCAGGAACCTTTGCAGATTACGTCGCGGCGATTAGAAGTGATACGTGAAGTGCCATCAGACGCTGTATACATGGCATGGCCGATGTGTGATAGGTATGATTCTGATTTCCAAGCTTGCGACTTGATAAGTGATATTCTAGGCACGGGCAACTCGAGCCGTTTGTATAGGGGAATGGTGAGTGAAGGACGTCTGGTGTCTGAGGCCGACGCCTGCATCACGGGTGATGTGGGACAAGGTCTGCTGATGGTGAGCGCTAAAGTGCGAGAAGGAGAGAGTTTTGAGGATGTGATAGATACGATAAGGAAAGAGGCTCGTCGATTGACAGAAGAGACTGTCGACCCTTACGAACTGGAAAAGGTGGCAAATAGGTATGAGAGTACGTTTGTATTCTCGCAGTACAAAGCCTCGGACCGAGCAACGGGATTGTGCTACTACACATGGCTTGGCGATACCTCGTTGGTGAATAGGGAACCTGAGAGATATCGCCAGGTGACACCGGAGGGAGTACAGCGTGCGGCGCGGCGACTCTTTCGTGAGGAAAATGAAAATATATTGATTATAAGGAAGAAATGAGCATTCGTGAGAGCATAGTGACATTTCTCAGGAAATTGAAAGAGATGGTAACCCATATTAACTATCGTCCTGTGACGAAGGTGATAGGGGGTGTGATGCACAAAATCGTGCTTGAATGGTTGATGCCGAAGCGCTATCGTAATTTGACGAAAAAAGAGATTTTTGAAATTATCTTCAAGAGCGACACTCCGGCAGGTAAGAAGTTCGATGTGTGGCTTTTGGTGCTTATCGTGTCCAATATTGTGTTGCTGATGTTCGACAGTGTTTGGGGCGCGACTGACACGATGACTTCCGGCGTGCATGAGTCGTTCTCGTTCTGGATTGTGAAGGCCTTGGAGTGGGCTTTTACATTGGTTTTTACTTTCGAATACTACTTGAGAATCTATTGCTTGAAGCACCCGATGAAGTATGTGCTTTCTTTCTGGGGTGTGATTGATTTCCTTTCCATATTCCCTGCCTACCTGAGTCTGTTCGTTCCCACTACGCAGGCGCTGACGGTGCTGAGATTGCTGAGGGTGATGCGTGTCTTCCGCATCTTTAAGATGCAACGCTTTCAGATTGAGGCGTTCCATTTGATGAATGCCCTGCGCAACAGCGCTATCAAAATCCTGATTTTTATGATGGTAGTTTTGGTGGCATCTGTGATACTCGGTACTCTTATGTATTCCTTTGAGGCGGAGGTGAATCCCGCCTTTAAGAGTATCCCCACGGGAATCTATTGGGCTGTGGTGACTATCACCACGGTGGGTTATGGCGATCTGGTACCGTTGACGACGCCCGGCCGTTTCCTGTCGGTGATAGTGATGCTGTTAGGTTACTCCATCATTGCTGTGCCTACAGGCATTGTGGCGGGCGAGACCCTTAAAGAATATCGTCCAGGGAACCGTCGACGCCGTCCTATTCCGGAAGAATTTGACAATGATGAGGAAAATGAGGCAATAAATAACTGACAATGACGAGAGTGCTCATATCCGACCGTACCCATGAGGTGCTTCCGCAACGGTTGTGTGAAGCGGGTTTCGAGGTTAGCGTTGAACCCGACCACGACTATGAGTCACTGATGCAGGCCGCGCAAGGCTGCGATGGTTTAGTGGTGAGGAGCAAGGTGAATATTGACAGCACTTTCATCGACCGTGTGCCGTCATTGCGGTGCATCGGCAGGGTAGGAGCTGGCATGGAAACCATCGATGTGAACTATGCCGAGGCGCATGGTGTTCGTTGTCTTAATTCACCCGAAGGCAACCGTGATGCTGTGGGCGAGCATGCCGTTGGGCTATTGTTGTCATTGTTGAATAACATCGCTCGTGCTGATGCCGAGGTGCGGCGGGGATTGTGGCAACGCGAAGTCAATCGCGGC
>Ga0310690_10010000_pt1 | contig 11846 bp, 11 predicted proteins | sample AusTroGonzalo_MG_2_FD_207661 | JGI IMG/M metagenome (GOLD analysis project Ga0310690, IMG submission 207661) | Bovine rumen microbial communities from tropical cattle in Woodstock, Queensland, Australia - Gonzalo_04 (v2) (version 2) | ecosystem: Host-associated > Mammals > Digestive system >...
TTCCGCGTCCAGCAGCATCAGCACCCGTTCCAGGCCCATTCCGAAGCCCACCGCCGGAATGTTCTGCTCGCCGATCTGTTCGACAAGATTGTCGTACCTGCCACCGCCGCAGACCGTCAGCTTTCCGTCCTTCGTCTCCGTAACCAGTTCAAAAACGGTTTTCGTGTAATAATCCAGGCCCCGGACAATCCGGCTGTTCACCCGGTAGGGAATCCCCACCTGTTCAAGGCACTGCTGCAGCTGTTCAAAATGCGCCCTGCATTCATCGCAAAGCAGATCCAGCATGCTCGGCGCGTCCCTGGTGATCTCCTGGCATTTCTTTTCCTTGCAGTCCAGCACCCGCAGCGGATTCCGTTCAAACCGTTCCCGGCAGGTTTCACACATTGAATCGATCCGCCCTCCGAGGAATTCCTTCAGGCGGCTGTGGTAAACCGGCCGGCAGTTCGGACAGCCGATGCTGTTAATCTCAACGCTCAGGTTTCGCACCCCGAGATCCTGCAACAGATGATAAGCCAGCAGGATCAGTTCCGCGTCCGCCGTCGCCTCCTTCGCCCCGAAGCATTCGAGGCCGAACTGGTGATGCTCCCGGAGGCGCCCGCTCTGTGGATTTTCATAGCGGAAAATCGGAGCGTTCAGATAATACATCTTGCAGGGCAGCGCGTCCGCATAAAGGTTGTGCTCCAGGAAGCACCGCACGGCTCCGGCCGTTCCTTCTGGTTTCAGGGTAATGGAACGGTCGCCTTTATCCTTAAAGGTATACATTTCCTTCTGAACGATATCAGTGGTATCGCCGACTCCGCGCAGAAAAAGTTCCGTATGTTCAAAAACCGGAGTCCTCACTTCGCGGTATCCCGCCAGCGCGGCCGCCGCGCGCATTTTCGCCTCCAGATACTGCCAGCGGTAGCTTTCGCCCGGCAGCACGTCCTTGGTTCCCCGGGGAGCCTGTGTCAGCATAGTCATCCTCCTGTTCCCTGCGTCATAACTTGAAAAGTATATCACATTTTTGACGCTTGTAAAACAAAAAAACTCGGCATACGATGGTGTATACCGAATTCTGACCGTTATCCCTGCCGTTTTTTACCATGAATAATAGGAGGCTTCTTCGACGCACTGCTGATGTGCGCTGTCCACCTGGTCCGAAGCATGGGTCTTGCTCTTGTAGAAATGAATGCAGAAGTGGCCGTCAAACCCGTTGTTGCTGATGGTGGACGTTCCGTGGGGCATAGCGTTCATGGATGCCGCATAAACATGCCCGTTATACTTGACCAGCACCGGCCGCCGTTTCCAGGTCCAGTGTCCGACAATACTCAGGATGGTTTGCGTATCGGAATAGGAATAGGGTTCCACATCCATATGGTTGTATCCGGTCCAGCGTTTGCAGGTAAAAACCTTTCCGGTTTTGCAGTCCTTGACCTTAAAAACAGTATGGTGAGGAATCGCGTTGGAACCGCCTTTGAACCAGTTGATCTTTTCCGTCCCGCCGGAGGAGGATGAGGAGCTGTCCGAAGCGGCTTTTTTTGCGCTGGAACTGTTCAGTTTTGCCAGCGTTTTGGAATTGACGGAACCGGTGACGCTCAGTCCGTTTCGCTTCTGGAACGCCTTCACCGCGTTCTTCGTCATGTTCCCGTAGTCGCCGTCCGCGCTGCCGTCCAGATATCCCAAGGCAATCAGGCGCTTCTGGACCTTCCGCACCGCGGCGCCCGTATCGCCCGGAGAGCACGTTCCGTCCGAAGAAGAGGAGGAGGACGAGGAAGAAGACGACGACTTGCTGCCCGCTTTTTTGGCGCTGCTGCTGTTCAGTTTATTCAGGGTGGTGGAATTGACCTTCCCGGTTACTTTCAGTCCGTTGTTCTGCTGGAAAGCCTTCACCGCGTCTTTCGTCATATTTCCAAAGCTGCCGTCAGCGCTGCCGCTGAGATAGCCGAGGGCAATCAGCCGTTTCTGAACCTTGCGCACCGCCGAGCCGCTGTCGCCGATCTGGCAGGTCCCGTCGGAGGAACTGCTTCCGGAGGAAGAGCTTCCGGAAGAGCTGCCGGAAGATACGCTGATATATTTCTTATAAACATAGCCGGTTTTGCCGTTGCAGGAAATCCTGTACCAGCTTCCGGATGTTTCCTTAATGGTAACTTTATCTCCCGAGTGGGCAACGCCGACCACGTTGCTGTCCGTGGATGCTTTGGCCCGGATGTTCAGGGCGTCCACCGTTACGGTGCCGGTCTGCGCCAGTGCTGAAAACAGGGGAACGAGGCAAAGGAGCAGGGTCAAAGCAAAGAAATGCAGGAACTTTTTCATGCGATGACCTCCTTTTCCGCGATAATCGGTTTCATTTTATTACGAAAATATTACGATGTCAACAATATTTTTAATATTTGTTTTGAAATTATTTCTATTTTGTAATAAATCCACGAATACCAACCCTCTTGACACACTTCCCTGCCCTATGATAAAATGCCCAAGGTTTCTGAGAAACCAGTGCCGAAGACAGCCGGTACCGCTCCCGCGGTTTAAAGGGGTTCCCCGCCTGCCGAGGTGTAAGAGGATTTTGTTTTTATTCCCTTGCGCCTGCACGCAAGGGTTTCTTTATTCCGAACCGGACAGGAGGTGCAATTGGAACAATGAGCAGCAATCTCGAAATCAAAAAGCAGGTTGTCGCCGATATCGTTGAAAAGCTGAAGAACGCCGAATCCATGGTCGTCTGCTCCTACAGCGGACTGACGGTGGAACAGGTCACCGCCCTGCGCAAGCAGTGCCGTGAAAACGATGTGCATTACTGCGTTCTGAAGAACCGCCTGGTTCTCCGTGCGCTGAAAGAGCTGAACATCGAAGGGCTCGACGCTCTGCTGGAAGGCCCCAACGCCTTCGTTTTCGGTGAAAAGGATGTCACGGCCGCGCCGAAAATCATCTCCACCTTCATCGAAAAGAACAAGCTGACCTCTCTGGAAATCAAGGGTGGCCTGATGGGCACGGAAGTGATGGACGTCGCCGCCGTGAAGGAACTCGCCGCCACGCCGAGCCGGGAAGAACTGCTGGCCACGATGGTCGGTTGTCTCGTCTCCCCCGTTTCTGCGCTGGTCTCCGTTCTCGAGCAGATCGCCGAGAAGAAGGAAGCAGCCTGATGATCCCCGCGGCCTGAATGCCGCCTGACAAACAAAATTTATTGGAGGAAATCATAATGAATATTCAGGAGATTCTTGAAGCAGTAGAAGGTATGACCCTGCTGCAGGTTAAAGAACTGGTTGATGCCATGAAAGAAAAGTTCGGTGTAACCGGCGCGATCGCCGTGGCCGGCGGCCCCGCTGCCGGTGGCGCTGCTGCCGCTGCTGAAGAAGAAAAGACCGAGTTCGACGTCGTGCTGAAGGATGCCGGCTCCGAAAAGATCAAGGTCATCAAGGTTGTCCGCGAAGTCGTTTCCGGCCTGGGCCTGAAGGAAGCCAAGGACATCGTCGAGTCCGCTCCCAAGACCATCAAGGAAGCTGTCTCCAAGGAAGAAGCCGAAAAGATCGCCGAGCAGTTCAAGGCCGTCGGTGCAACCGTCGAAATCAAATAATCGGATTTTGTGGTATAATCACAGGCAGGTGGTGCAGATCACCCGCCTGTTTTCGTTTTTCGGGAAGGAGGTTTCCTATGCGCCGGAGCTGCTGTCTGCTTGTACTGATGCTTCTGATGATGCTCCCGGCCGGCTTCTGCCGGGCAGAGGGAGAAGTCATCCCGCCGCAGTGGGACGTGCCGGACTATGTGACGCACCTGCTGGATGTTGCGTCCGGCGAGGTCGGATACACCGAGGATCACGGCCGGACCAAATACGGCGAATGGATCGGCGACCCCTATTGCCAGTGGTGCGCCGAATTTCTCGGCTGGTGTGTGGATCAGGTGGATCAGCAGTACGGAACCTCCCTGCTCAATGAGGTTTATCCGCTCTATACCGGGTCCAATGAAGGCCGCGACTGGTTTATCACCGCCGGCCGCTATGTGATCCGCAAAGGCATCATTGAAGACTGGGGATATGAATGGTTGAAGGGTGCGGATTCCTATATTTCCCCCGGGGATTATGTTCCCCAGCCGGGGGACTGGATTTTCCTGACATTCACGAGTGGGGTGGATACCGACCATGTCGCCATGGTGGAGTATTGTTCCCGGGATCCGGAAACCGGAGGCATTCTGATCCATGTGATTGAGGGAAACGCCCCCGTTGCCGTTGCCCGCAACACCTACAGCCTCCTGGACGGAAGAATTCTCGGTTACGGAACGGTCCACGACGTCGCGGACATCACCATGCACTTCGGCAACCGAGGTGAAAAAGTCCGTCAGCTCCAGGAAAAGCTCGTCTATCTCGGGCTGCTGGATCCGCAGTATGTGAACGGAACCTTCGGAAACGCGACAAATAAAGCGCTCCAGGCCTTTCAGCAGGAGCGAAACCTCCGCCCCCTCGGCTGGGCCAACCTTTCCACCCAGCAGCAGCTGGACGCCGCCTGCCGGGCAAAATATGAAAGCGACCCCACCAGCTGGGTGGTTTCGGATGATGAATAAGGACGGTTTTCAGCCGCCGTGGTCATTTCGATCAAACAGCCTGCCGGTTTTCTTCGGCAGGCTGTTTCTTTGTTTATTTTCCGCCCTTCAGCAGTCCCAGCGCAGTCTGCAGCAGATCGCCGACCGTGTTGGCCTTCCTGACCGCCAGTTTGATGGCTTCCTTTTCGATAAAGTTCAGCTTGTGATCCTTGTTCTGTTCAAACCAGTCCATCAGCAGTTGCAGGTCTTCCTGATTCATCCTTGTTTTCCTCCTTTGTCCGGTTCCAGTTTCAGAATAATCAACTCACACGGATTGTTGATCCGTGGAATCCTCGGTTTTGCAGCGTTTGTCATTCCCCGGGAGATCATGACCTTTCCGTTGTCATGAATTCCGTGGGTCAGTTTCGGCAATAGCCCCTGTCCCGGCGCGTAAAGTCCCCGCCCGAACAGCTGGATCTGTCCGCCGTGAGCGTGCCCGCAGAGAGTAAAGTCGATATTCCTCCCCCGGACATAGTCGCGGTAAACCTCCGGGTGATGACAGAGCAGCAGCCTGAATTCCTTCTCTTTCTCAAATCTTTCCAGAAATCCGAGATCCGGCGGGCCCTTTTTCCTGCTGCTCAGGCCGCCGATACGGATGCCCCGGAACAGGCAGCTTTCATCCCGCAAAAGCGTCATTTTGCTTGCCGCCGCCCGCGCCAGATAGGCGTCTGATTCCCTGTATTTGATTTCATGGTTCCCAAGCGAATAGAAAACCGGTACGATTTCCGGAACCTCCTGCAGAAAGCGTTCCGCGTTCCTGTTGTCCCGCCGGTGCCTGTCCACCAGATCCCCGGGAATCAGAAGCGCGTCGCATGCCGCAAAGTCTTCCAGCATATCTCCGAAAGGCGCGCTGTGGATATCCGAGGCTACGGCAAGCACCAGCTTTTCCGGAATTTTAGGCGACCGGATGGTATGTTCGGTAATGATTCGCTTCATGCTTCGGACCCCGCTGTTTCACGTTTCTTTTTCCGGCTGAAACAAAACAGACAAAGATATCCCGCAACAACCAGCAGGATTCCGACCAGCCCGGTCCCAAGCGCCAGCTTTCCGAACAGTGCCCGGAATTCTTCCGCCAGTCCCGCCGACGCTTCCTGCAGCATCCCGTCCGACTTCATCACCAGGATTCCGATGCATCCGGCCAGCGTGACGATACCGGCTGCCGCCAGCGCAGTCCCGTAATATTTCAGACTCAGGAAGATCTCCCGTCCCAGCAGCAGCATGATCAGTCCCGCGCAGGCCAGGCTCGCCGCCAGGCCGAGCATCGGCAGCTGACGGACAGCCCGGATAATCCCGCGGATGTCCGCCATGTCCCTTGCCATTTTCGATCCGAAGGTGATGGTGGTCTCCCGCAGGGGGAATACGGTGTCCTCAATCATTTCCCGCAGGTCGCTGATCACGTTCTGCGCGTCTTCCGTCAGCGTCTTCTCCTCCGCGGCTGTATAGATGATGTCCTGAATCGCTCCGATATTCCACCGGGGAAACACCCCGCCTTCACCTTCCGTCAGCAGCCCTGTCCACCATTCCGCCGACTTCCGGTTCATTTCTTTCAGCTCGTCCCTGCTGATCGTTGCTTTCACGTTTTCCGCCGAAAAACCGTATTCCGCCGCCATCTCGTCAATATTATCGCAGATCTGACGATATTGCCTGTCCAGCATTCCTTCGTCCGCTGCAACATTGAGATGCAGCCCGGCGGATGTAATCATCTGCACTGCCGTCATTCCGAGAATGGTAACGCTCAGGAAAGCGGCCAGCAGGAAAGCCGCGATCCAGGCGCATACGCGTTCGGCCTTCGTCGCCCCTCTCGCTTGGATGCCGCTCATGCTTTCACCACCAGTTTGATCAGGATATTCAGGAGTTTATGAATTTTCGGTCCGAACCGGAGGATCCCGAAAGCCCCCGCAGCCAGAATCGGAGCCGCCGTCACAAGGGGCAGGAACCAGAGGCCGATTCCTTCTTTCTTTTTGTTCTCAGTGTTCACTTTTTCTTGATCTCTCCCTTCTTCTGTGCCTTCTCTGCTGCATATCGTCCTTCATTGGCGCGTCTCCCCGGAGCTGCAGCAGCTGATCCCGCAGCGCGGCAGCCCGTTCAAACTCAAGTTCTTTGGCTGCTCCGATCATTTCCTCTTCAATCCGCCGCATCAGCGCGTCGCGTTCTTCCTCCGTCAGTGTCTCCGGCGCGGTTTCTTCGACCTTCCGAGTGACTTCAAGAACGGAACGGATCGCGTTGCGGACGGTCTCCGGCGTAATTCCGTGCTCCCGGTTATATGCTTCCTGGATTGCCCGCCGCCGGTTGGTTTCCGACACGGCTTTGGCCATGCTCTCCGTCAGCGTGTCCCCGTAAAGAATCACTCTTCCGTCAACGTTCCGGGCCGCGCGGCCGATGGTCTGAACCAGGGAAGTCTCGCTGCGCAGGAAACCTTCCTTGTCCGCATCCAGAATCGCCACCAGCGCGACCTCCGGCAGATCGAGGCCCTCCCGCAGGAGGTTGATCCCGACCAGCACGTCGTATTCGCCAAGCCGCAGATCCCGCAGCAGTTCCATCCGTTCCATCGTCTGGATGTCGCTGTGCAGATAGCGGACCCGGATGTCCAGTTCCCGGAGGTAGTCCGTCAGGCTTTCCGCCATGCGTTTTGTCAGCGTGGTCACCAGCACCCGTTCGCCTTTTTCCGTAACGCTCCGGATCTCGCCCACCAGGTCGTCCACCTGCCCGGTCGCCTTGCGAAGAAGCACCTGAGGATCCAGCAGTCCCGTCGGACGGATGATCTGTTCAACCGTCTGCTGCGTCCGTTCCCGTTCATAGGGCCCGGGCGTCGCGGAAACATAGATCGTCTGGCCGATCCGCTGCTCGAATTCTTCAAACAGCAGCGGCCGGTTGTCAAAAGCCGACGGCAGCCGGAAACCGTATTTCACGAGCATTTCCTTCCGTGCCCGGTCCCCGTTGTACATGGCCCGGATCTGCGGAACCGTTACGTGGCTTTCGTCGATCATGACCAGGAACTCGCCCGGAAAATAGTCCAGCAGCGTGTAAGGCGCGTCCCCCGGTTTCCGGCCGTCAAAATACCGCGAATAATTTTCAATCCCCTGGCAGTAACCGATTTCCCGCATCATTTCGATGTCGTAACGGGTGCGCTGCGCAATTCGCTGGGCTTCCAGAAGCAAGCCCTGTGCCTCGAACTCCTCAATCCGTTTCTGAAGATCCTGTTCGATTTCCCCGATGTGTTCCTCCAGGTGTTCCGGATCCGTCGCGTAGTGCGTTGCCGGAAAAAGCGCCGCGTGCTCAAGCGTCGCAAGCACATGCCCGCTCACCGCGTCAATCTGGGAAATCCGGTCAATCTCGTCCCCGAACATTTCAACCCGGAGGGCGTGCTCCTTTTCTCCCGCGGGAATGATCTCAATCACATCTCCCCGTACCCGGAAGGATCCGCGTTCAAAATCCGTGTCATTGCGCTCATACTGGATATCGATCAGATCCCGAAGCAGCTTCTGCCGGGGGTATTCCGTACCCGGCCGGAGGCTGATCATTTGCCCTTCGTATTCGCTGGGGTCTCCCATCGAATAAATGCAGCTCACGGAAGCAACAATAATGACGTCTTTTCTCTCCCGCAGTGCCGCGGTCGCCGAATGGCGAAGCCGGTCAATCTCGTCGTTGACGGATGCATCCTTCTCGATATAGGTGTCGGAGGATGCGATATAGGCTTCCGGCTGATAATAGTCATAATAGGAAACAAAGTACTCGACCCGGCTGTCCGGAAAGAATGCCCGCAGTTCGCTGCACAGCTGTGCCGCCAGCGTTTTATTGTGGGCGATAACCAGCGTCGGTTTCTGAACCTTTTCAATCACGCTTGCCATCGTAAAAGTCTTTCCGCTTCCGGTCACGCCGAGCAGAATCTGATCTTTCAGTCCCGCTTTCACGCCGGCTGCCAGTGCTTCTATGGCCTGCGGCTGATCGCCCGACGCGCTGTACGGCGCCTTCAGCACAAACTGATCCATGCCTTCTCCTCTGCCTGTTCTTTCTTATTCATCATTCTGCAGACTGATCCGGGCCTTTTCGTTATTTTTTTCCGGATATCGCAGGGTAATAATCTGTCCGTCTGAAGCCGTCCGGGTTTTTTCGAAAATCTCCCGGGCGATGTCCAGCCGGCTTTCCGGATCCTCCAGACTCGTGCTGAAATGGGTCAGCAGCAGCGTGGCCGGCGCGTTTTCCCGGGCAATCTCTGCTGCCTCGCTGAACATCATATGATGATTCTTCAGCGCCTGCGGGCGTTTTTCCTCGTCCGCGTACATGCCTTCAAGGATCAGCAGATCCGCGTTCTTTGTGTATTTGATCAGCGTTTCACAGGGCCGGGTATCCGTGGAAAACACCACGGTAATCCCCTTCCTCGCTTCCCCGAACACTTCCTCCGGCCGGATCTTTCGTCCCCCGACCCGGATGGTTTCTCCCTGCTGAAGCTTCTTCCATTCGGTGACGGGCACCTCCAGGGCTTTCGCTTTTTCCGGGGAAAAAGTGTTTCTTCGCTCAAGGGTCATCCGGTATCCGTAGCACGGAATCCCGCCGTGATCCACCGGGAAAGCCCGGATCTTCAGCCCGACGGCTTCCAGCTCGCCGCCCTCCGGCGGAAGCTCGTGAAGCATCACCGGATAGCTCAGCGGCGGAACGATGACACACAGCCCTTCCACAACCCGCTTGAGTCCTTTCGGCCCCCAGATGTTCAGCGTTTCGGTTTTCCCGGCTTTTTCGAGGCTCAGGAGCAGGCCGGCCAGTCCGGTGCAGTGGTCTCCGTGATAATGGGTCAGCAGTACGTCCTCGATGCACCGGAAACCCCATCCGAGTTTCCGGATCCCGACCTGCGTTCCTTCTCCGCAGTCGATCAGCATGGCCCGCCCGTTTTCTCGCACATACAGGGAGGAAAGCGCCCGGTCCGCCAGCGGCAGTGTCCCGCCGGTTCCCAGCGTGCAAAGCTCAAGCATCTTTCCTTCCTCCCTCCCGAAAAGCCGTAAAAATACAATAATATATGATACTCTACTTTCGGGTTTCTTGCAATCCTGTGCCGAACCGCCGGGCCCGGATTCCGGGCAATGCATAGTGATGCTGTTCGTTTCCCTTTTTTCCGCCCTTTCAGGCACATTTTATTCATTTATGCAATATAATTGCATAATATGCATTTCGAGGCATTGGATGTTCCCTGATTGTATTTTCCGTAAATTTCTTTATTTCTGTACTTGACAAGGGCTGGCGGCAGGTGTATATTGCATGCATAATCATGCACGAAGGAGGGGTTCCCATGAATAAAAGTGATATCAAGAAGGTCGTCCTCGCCTATTCCGGCGGTCTGGATACGTCCATCATCATTCCCTGGCTGAAGGAGAACTATAACAATCCCGAAATCATTGCCGTTTCCGGCGACGTCGGACAGGGGACGGAGCTGGACGGTCTGGAGGAAAAAGCGCTGAAGACCGGCGCTTCCAAGCTGTACATTCTGGATCTGACCGACGAATATGTTGATGACTACATTATCCCGACCATGAAAGCCGGCGCCGTATACGAGGATTATCTCCTCGGAACCAGTCACGCCCGTCCCTGCATTGCCAAGGGTCTGGTGGAAATCGCGAAGAAGGAAGGCGCCGATGCCATCTGCCACGGGTGCACCGGCAAGGGCAACGATCAGGTTCGTTTCGAACTGGCGGTTAAGCACTTTGCTCCCGATATGCCCATCATCGCCCCCTGGCGCGAGTGGGATATTCAGTCCCGGGACGAGGAGATCGACTATGCGGAAGCGCATAATATTCCGCTGAAGATCACCCGGGAAACCAACTATTCCAAGGATAAGAACCTCTGGCATCTGAGCCATGAAGGGCTTGATCTGGAAGACACGGGTAACGAGCCGCAGTATGAAAAGCCCGGTTTCCTGGAAATGGGCGTTTCGCCCATGGACGCGCCCGATGAGCCCACCTACATCACGCTGGACTTTGACCAAGGCAAGCCCGTGGCCCTGAACGGCGAAAAGATGTCCGCCAAGAATATCATCCTGAAGCTGAATGAACTCGGCGGGAAAAACGGGATCGGCATCATCGACATCGTGGAAAACCGCCTGGTCGGCATGAAGTGCCGCGGCGTGTACGAAACCCCCGGCGGGACCATCCTGTACAAGGCGCACGAGGCGCTGGAGTCCATCTGCCTGGATAAGCTGACCATGCACGAAAAGCAGAAGCTGTCCATCACTTTCGCTGAGCTGGTTTACAACGGCCTCTGGTTCTCCCCCCTGCGGGAGGCGCTTTCCGCCTTTGTGGACAAGACCCAGGAGAAGGTCACCGGCACCGTGAAGCTGAAGCTGTATAAGGGCAACATCATCAAGGCCGGCGTCTGGAGCAAGTATTCCCTCTATTCCGAAGACATCGCCACTTTCGGCGCCAGCGACTATAATCAGAAGGATTCCGCCGGATTCATCACGCTCTTCGGTCTTCCGACCAAGGTGCAGGCGCTGGTGGATGCCGCAAATAAGGAATAAAAGGATAATATGAAAACAAAGGTATTTATCGACGGCAGTGCCGGAACCACCGGCCTGCGGATTCGGGAACGTCTCGCCTCGCGGCAGGATCTGGAACTGCTCGTCCTTCCGGAAGAGCTTCGCAAGGATCCCGCCGCCCGGGCGGATGCCCTGAACACGGCAAAGGTTTCTTTCCTCTGCCTGCCGGATGACGCTGCGCGGGAAGCCGTTTCCCTGGTCGCTTCTTCCGATGTGGTCATCATCGACACCAGCACGGCCCACCGCACAGCCGCCGGCTGGACCTACGGATTTCCCGAACTGAAAGGCCAGCGGGAGAAGATCATCTCCTCCCGCCGCATTGCCAATCCCGGCTGCCATGCCAGCGGCTTTGTTTCGCTGGTCGCGCCGCTGGTTCAGGCCGGACTGCTCTCATCGGGCGCCCGGCTTTCCTGCTTTTCTCTCACGGGTTATTCCGGCGGCGGCAAAAAGATGATATCGGCCTATGAAGCGGAAGACCGCCCGGTTCTCCTGGACGCCCCCCGGCAGTACGGGCTCACCCAGACCCATAAGCATCTGCCGGAAATGGCGGCCGTCTGCGGGCTGGATCACGCGCCCGTCTTCTGTCCCATCGTCGCCCCCTATTATGCCGGCATGGAAGTCACCGTCCCCCTGACGCCTTCCGAAACTTCCGCCTCCCCGGAAGAAATCAAAGACGTCTATCGGGAGGCCTATTCTTCCGGACTGGTGCGTTTTGCGGAATCCCCGGAGGAAGACGGTTTCCTCTCGGCCGGTGCGTTTTCCGGGCGGGACGATATGG
>Ga0310690_10010001_pt1 | contig 11846 bp, 11 predicted proteins | sample AusTroGonzalo_MG_2_FD_207661 | JGI IMG/M metagenome (GOLD analysis project Ga0310690, IMG submission 207661) | Bovine rumen microbial communities from tropical cattle in Woodstock, Queensland, Australia - Gonzalo_04 (v2) (version 2) | ecosystem: Host-associated > Mammals > Digestive system >...
GAAAAATGTAACTATTTAAACTATATACCTTACAATAAAGTGCCTGTTTTTTCTGGATTAGAGGATTTTATAACTTGCCCTGCCAAATATGCTCACGCATCTTTTGCTTATACTATTCCAGATAATTCCATGGAACCAGTTTTTACTAAAGGTTCTCATGTATTTGTAGAAATTGCCGGGCTTCTTGAAAACAAAGACTACGGTCTATTTCATGCAGATGGAAAATTTTTGGTTAGAAAATTTCTTTACCGAAAAGGTGGTTTTGTTTTAAGAGCTGAGAATAAAGATTTAGAGATTGAAGATATTTTAGTTTCTGATTTAAAAAGCTTCGAAATCATAGGAAAAATATATATAAATTAATCAATATGAGGTTACAAATAAAACATGGAGTTATTTAAAAACATATTTTTTAATACGGATAAGCTTACTCCTTACTCTACTATTAAAATAACTTATGCTGGTAAACTTTTTGAAGAAAAATCCAAGGAAATTTACTTGCATTATGTATTTAATAAAAATTGGGAAAAAGCTACAGATATAAAAATGCTGGAATCCGAACTTGGCTATCAAGCTGAAATTGAATTAGATAATAATAAAGAATTAAATCTTTGCTTTTTTAATGAAAAAGACGAATGGGATAATAATCATGATCTAAACTATGATTTTCCAATTGAAGAAGCAGAATTTGCATTAATCTCTTTAGATGATAGTTTACTACAAACTAAAAGATTATCTAAATTCTATTTATGGAAGAAAAAAGTAAAGATTCGATTTTATAAAATCATTCGATTTATTACTGGTAACTACAAAAGAAAAATTAGTGAAGAAAAAAACTGACAAATATAAATTTGTCAGTTTTTTATTATATATTCCAACCACCATTTACTTGAATTACTTGTCCTGTTGTATAAGTATCTTCTATCAACCAGCATACACATTTTGCAATATCTTCTGGTTTCCCTATTTTTTCTAAAGGAATCTGATTTCTAATGTTTTCCCAATCTTCTTCACTATAGTCTCTTGTCATATCTGTTGCAATCATCCCAGGAGCAATTGCATTTACTCTTATCTGAGAAGGTCCTAATTCCTTAGCCAACGCCTTTGTTAATCCAATAAGCCCTGCTTTTGCTGCAGAATAATGAACTTCGCAAGAACCTCCTGTTACTCCCCAAATAGAAGAAATATTAATAATACAACCATTTTTATCATGTAACATGGTTGGTAAAACTTCTTGAATCGTGTAAAAATTGGCAGTTAAATTGGTTTGGAGCATATTCTCCCAATCACCATCTGTAATATCTGTAAATACTTTCGTTTGCGCAATACCCGCATTATTCACTAAAATATCAATGGTACCGAACTCTTGTAAAGTATATTGGACTAAAGCTTTTACTTCTTCCCTTCTAGCGATGTCTGCTCTATACGTTCTTACCATATCGCCTAATTCTTCTTGTATTTGTTTTGCCAAATGGTCTGATTGCTTATAATTAATAACAACTTTCACTCCCTTTTTTACAAGTTCATAAACAATTGCTCTTCCAATTCCACGCGTTCCGCCTGTTACAATCGCTACTTTATTTGTATTTTGTTCTTTCTTTTCTTCCATGATTTAAATTTGCTCCTTTATAAGTACTTGTTAATGAGTGACAATTAGGACATAATAATATTAAATTTTCTTCTGTGTTGTTTAAATAATTTCCATCAATATGTTCTATTTCCAACGGTATGTTATTAGTATATGGATTTATTTGGCCCCAGCCGCATTTAGTACATTTATTATTATATTTTTTCATCATATACGTTCTAATATACATAGATATTTGATACTTGCCTCTTAATCCGTTTACTTCTTCCTTTTTCCATTTATTTATATAATTGTTATATTCATATTCTTTTTGGCATTGAATAGAACAATATTTATTTCTTTTAGAAATTATTGTATGACAATTTATACAATATTTCATTGTCTGTTTAGCTCCTTAATATGAATTCAATTTTTATCTTCATAAATCTTTATTGTATATGTTTTCATTTCAGAATCATCTTCATCATCTTCATCATTAAGAATTTTTGAAGTTCCACCAAGCATCATTTTAATTCCCAAAATAGTAATAATTATCCCAATAATGATTCTTATTATTGTTTCTGCTGCTTTATCATCATTAATTATCTTTTGTTCTCTTTTGGTATTTTGCAATTCACGATTTAGTTCTTCTTCAGTAAAATCTACTGGTTCTCCACAATGTGGGCAAGTTTTTGCATTTTTAGAAATTTTATTTTTACAAGCTTTGCACCTTATTAAAATATATTCGTTTGAGTCTACCGATTTGTTTGCAAACATTGATTCAAAAGTATTATTACTTTTTGTTTGAAAATTTTCTTCTTTCATGCCAGTGAAAACTGTTTGTGCCTTTTTCTTTTTCAAGTATCCTAAAGCTGCAAAAAGTACCACTATAAAAATAATAAAAGCATAAAATCCTATTATTGCCCATATTACCTCTTTAATGTTTTTATCTATATCTGCATCTTCTAGTCCAACAATTACGCCACAAATTACAGATACTATTAGTATTATAATAATCGTAATTATTATAATTCTATTGTTTTTTCTGTTATCTCCTCTATTATTACTCATCTTAATACCTCTTTCTTAAATATTATATTACTTATAACCTATTTTTTCAATACTTTTAATAATCTTTGTATTTCTTTTTCAGGATATATTTTTAATTATTTGCTAATTTTCTTTAATAATTATTTTAAAAAGACTTTTTACCCTTACAATGAGCAAAAATAAAAAGCCATAAATCAAGAATTATTTCAAGATTTACAACCTTTTGGTTGGAGCCACTTGTCCGACTTGAACGGACGACCTACTGATTCATACTACTATAGTTTTCACTACCATTTCTGTTTGTAGTCTGGACTTTCTCTTTACCATAGATTTCTCTTTAGGTACACCGTATAAAGTCTCTACACTCGAAGAAATTAGATTCTTCTAGCTCGGGATTAGCACGAACGAGCATTCCCCGAATTAGCGGTGTCCACTTTAAGAATTTCTTCTTAAAGGTGCAATTTGATTTGAAAATATCATTTTACAAGTCAGTTGCTCTACCAACTGAGCTAAAGTGGCATATTCAATTGGTGACCCCTACGGGAATCTACCCGCGTCGGGCGGACAATTCACTGGATTGTCCACTTATCCTCCTTTTCGATTCCCTTTTAAAAGAATCTATCAATTAGATAAGCAAAGTAATAATAGCACTTAATTAAATTAAGTGGTGACCCCTACGGGAATCGAACCCATGTCTCCGCCGTGAAAGGGCGATGTCTTAACCGCTTGACCAAGGGGCCATAAGAAATGAACTCTTATTCAGTTTATTTTGGATAAGAGTTCCTGGTGAGCTATCCGCGACTCGAACGCGGGACAACTTGATTAAAAGTCAAGTGCTCTACCACCTGAGCTAATAGCCCATCACCATTGCAGTAAGATTTAATAATCTCAACGCTTTTCTATAATACTATTTTTTCGGGAAAAAGTCAATACTTTTTTAAACATTTTATCAATTTCTACCTTATATTCTATCTCATTGTCAGAGATTTTATGAAAACTTTTTCTTTCTAATTTCTTATATTGACTATTTTTTTTATTTTGTATATAATTATCATGTAAAAATTTACAGATGATGAGGTATCACATGAAGTGCTTTAAATGTGGCAAAGAAATTCCCTCTAAAAATGGAATTTGTCAAGAATGCTATCAAGAAATCATTGAAAATAAATATCGAAAAAGAAAAGTCATTCCTAAAAATAACTTTATCTTAAGCCATTTGGATAAAGATGAGAAAATAATCAATAAGGTTAAAACCAATAAAGCTTTTTATTATCTTTCCTTTTTCATAATAACAATTGCCATTCTTTTATTTCGAAAGACAATTTTTGAATTTGGTATACAACATCAAAAATCTTACTTTCTTATGCTAATTTTCAACGTTTTATTGTTATTCTTTGGCATTTATCTTATTATGGATTTCATGGCAAGAGATATCTATTTAACCAATAAGCGTATTATTGGAAAATGGGGATTATTTCATGTTCAAAAAATTAATATTCCACTAGAATCGCTTAATCTAATTACAACACCTTCTGCTGGTAAATTAGAATTTAGCGATTCCAAAAAGAACTATCTTTTTGAATTTGTTGGAAATGCGCAAAAAATCAAACATTTAACCATTGAGCAAAAATTTAATACATAAAAAACCTTGAAGTTATTAATAACTCCAAGGTTTTTTTATTCTTAATTTTAATCTGCTAAGCTTTCCATAGCATTCTTTAATTTTGAAAGTTTTCTACTAGCGGCTTCTGCTGTTTTTTCCTTTACACCAACATAGAACTTTAATTTTGGCTCTGTTCCAGATGGTCTTACACAACACCAAGCATCATCTGCTAATTCATAATATAATACATTAGAATTTGGAAGCCCTGTTTTAGTCTTTTTGTTGGTTTTATAATCTATAATAGTCTCTTTCTTATAATCTCTGAAGCTTTCTACTTTATAACCAGCAATCTCCTTTAATGGATTCTCTCTAAAGCTATTCACTAGTTCTTTCATCTTCTCTGCACCATCTGCACCTTTTAAAGTGACAGTCAAAAGATCTTCTTTATAGTATCCATATTTCTTATAAATATTTTCCATTTGATCTACTAGAGTTAATCCTTGCTTTTTATAGAATGCTGCTGCCTCGCTTAACAACATAACCGCTACAATACCATCTTTATCTCTTGCATGAGTTCCCGCTAAACATCCATAACTTTCTTCAAATCCAAACATATAGGTATGAGAACCTGTCTTTTCAAATTTTCTCATTTGTTCCCCAATATATTTAAATCCTGTTAATGTTTCAATACAATCTAATTTATACTCTTTTGCAATTGCTTTTGCTAAATTAGAAGAAACAATAGTAGTTACTAATGCACCATTAGTAGGGATTTGATTTCTTTTTTTCTTTTCAGATAATATATACTCTGCAATTAAAAGTGCTGACATATTACCTGTAAATGGCATATATTCACCCGTTTTCGTATTTTTAGCATACACACCCAATCTGTCAGAATCTGGATCTGTTGCAAGAACTACGTCTGCATCAACTTTTTTGGCTAACTTCAATGCTAAAGTAAATGCTTTTTTATCTTCTGGATTTGGATAATCTACTGTTGGAAAGTTTCCGTTTGGTAATTCTTGTTCTGGAACTACATAAACATTTTCAAAACCAAGTTCACTAAGTACAGTTTGAACACCAACATTTCCAGCTCCATGAAGCGGTGTATAAACAATTGTTAAATCTTTCATTTCTTTAATAACATCACGGTTAATAGATTGTTTTATTACTTCTCTGATGTACATCTTATCCAATGCACCACCAACAATATTATATAATCTTTTTAGTTTTGCTTCTTCCAAACTCATTCTTTTTACAGAGCTATAATCTTTTACTTTATTTACTTCTGCAATAATTTCTTTATCATCCGGAGAAACGATTTGCGCTCCATCTTCCCAATAAACTTTATATCCATTATATTCTGGAGGATTATGACTTGCTGTAATCATAACACCAGCAATACATCCTAGCGTTCTTACTGCAAAAGATAATTGTGGTACCGTTCTTAAAGATTCATAAATATACGTTTTAATTCCATTGGCATTTAATGTTAGCGCAGTTTCTTGTGCAAATTCTGGTGACATATTTCTAGAATCAAAAGCAATTGCTACTCCTTTATCTTCGCCACCTTTTCTAATAATGTAATTTGCCAAGCCTTGTGTTGCTTTGGTTACAGTATAAACATTCATTCTGTTAGTACCATTACCAATGACACCTCTCATTCCAGCTGTACCGAATTCTAAGTCTTTATAAAATCTGTCTTTAATTTCTGAATCATTTCCTGCAATTGTTAACAATTCTTGTCTTGTTTCTTCATCAAAATCTGGATTTGTACACCAATCATTATAACGATTCATATATTCAACTTTGGCAAAATAATCTTTATATAATTTTCTAGCAGTTTCAGGGCTATCTACACCTTCTGCATTTTTGATTGGCGCAAATTCCTCTTCTCTTTTTACTCTTAATACTACGACATCTTCAAACATTTCATAAGAGTCAAAAATAAACATTTCGAATTTGTATGCATTTGGTTTTTCTGCCTTTACATGTTTTCCTTCACTATCAATATAATTTGCCTTTTTTACTGCAATATGATATGGAAGTTTTACTTCTGCAACTTTTTCCAATCCTTTAATATTGTATAAATGGAATATAGCATTAGCATCTCCATAAACCAAAGAACCATAATCATCTCTTAAATTTGCCATTTCTTCAGAAATTTCTGTGTATTCTACAACACCTACTTTTTTGTTCTTTCTGCAAAATACACCTACTTTTTCTTTAGGATCTGTTTTTTCAATTGTCTTTACAGCTCCTAATACTTTATTCGTAATAGACATACCCATTAAAAGTGGATCTACCGGTTTTACTAAAACGTTATCTACACCATTAATAAATACCCATTCGATTCCTTCTTCTTTCATTTGCTCTAAAACTTTAGCTTTTGCCATAGAATGTAAAGTTCCACCATGTCCATTAGCAGCTTGCTTTACCATACCATTTTCTTCTAATAAAATTTTACCATTCATATCAAGCATAGGTAATTCGCCTTGTTTAAAGAATCTAACAGACTCTTTTGGATATCCAAAATAGTCATGTTCCTCAAAGAAGGCAACAGTTGCATCATTATTTTCTCTACTGGTCATAATATACCAAGGAATTACAGTATCATATTGCTTCCAAGCTCTTTTTAACGTATCACATAATGCTTCAAAAATAGATTTATTGTTTTCTACATCAAAAATATATGTTCCTTTTGGGCCAGAATGTCCAAGTCTTGTTCCTTGCCCACCTGCCATTGTTACTACCGCTAGTTTATGATCTTTAATCGCTTCAATACCTTTTTCTTCATAAACCTGCTTTTCTGCAACTGTTAAACGGGCTTTATCTGTATGTTCAATTGGCTCAATCGCAATATTCCCTAAATCTAACGGTTTTTTCGTACTTTCATATAATTCATCCATTAAATCAAAATCAATACTTTTAATTTGATTTAAAAGTTGTTCTTTCTGGCTGTCATTCATTTTATTATAAAATGACAATAAATGCTCTTGACCGTGTTTTTTCAGTATGTTTTTAATCTCATCTAATTTTTTCATTCTACAACAATATTCTCCTTTCGCATATAGCTAATGATAAATTTTGACAATACCATTTATATACTATTTTTTGTTTTTAGTCAATATGTTTCATTACGCGAAAAGTTAGTTTCCCTAAATATAATTGTATTTTCTATCTTCTTTTTTATACAAAATCGCACTTTTGAATTTCTTCTAAACCTTTGGTATTTAAGATTTTTGTGTAGTCAGATATTTTAAAATTTTCATTTTTGGCAATATCACTAATATAAAAACAATTTACAATTGTGAAATTTATGTGAAAATTTATTAATAATCGATTTGTTCTTTCGATAAAATCATCTTTGCCTGCTACAATTAAGATATCCTCCTCTCTCACATTTTCTAATTTTTGTGATAACTTATCAAATCTTACCTTTTTCCAATCAACTTGCTCTAACATACTAGCATGTTCCCAAAATATTTTATTCGTAACAATTACTTTGTTTGAAATTTCTATCAAATCCCTATCAAAAAATGTTATCACTTTTTTTCCTTCGTTTATTTCTTCATATATGTATGGTACAAGCATTACAGCCAAATGATAGTCATTGACACAAAAAGAACATATCCTATTTTCTTGATGATACATATACGTTAGCTCCTTCCTAAAATTCTTGAACCCATTTTAATATGAAAATCGATACACGTCAATCAAAAGCGTAGCCTTTATTTCGACAATTTATTTCGTGCATATTTTAACCATTTTCTGGAAAAATAATTTTATCCTTAATGTAAGATACTCTTTTGAAAAATTCCTTAAAATATAGAAAGGAGAATTATGAAAGCATTTTTCAAGATATGCCTTCTGATTGGCTTATTATTTTTGTATATTTTTATCAATGCTTATACTTATGCAAATTCCGTTTTTCCTAATTTATCTTCTAATATTTTCAGGCTTCATATTGTTGCAAATTCAGATTCTGCAGGTGATCAAGCTTTAAAACTAAAAATTCGCAATCACATTCTTCAATACTTAGAACCATTAACTCGTTCTTGTAAAAATAAGGAAGAAGTAATACAAATTATATCCAATCAACTGCTTTCTCTTCAAAAAATCGCTATACAAACAATAAAAGAAAATGGTTATTCTTATAATGTTACTCTAGAAATAGGAAATTTCTATTTTCCTACTAAATATTATGGCAATATTTCTATGCCCTCTGGAAATTATGATGCCCTTAAAATAAAAATAGGCGAAGCAAAGCGGTCAAAATTGGTGGTGTAGCTTGTTCCCGGCTTTATGTTTTACTGATATATCAAATGGTATGATTAGTATCGCTACACAAAATCTTTTAACAGAAAATTTCACACAGGAAGAAATCTCTGTTTTAACAGATTCTTCTCCCGCTATTCAATTGAAGTTTAAGCTTTTAGAGCTATTTCACTAAACATTTCACAAAAAATGTATTGTCAATATAAAACTTTTATGATATGATGTTAGCGCTTATTTATGATGTAATAATTCATATTTCTTATTATATGGGGGGATACATTTTGGAAAAATTAATCATAACGGGAATGACTCCATTAAAAGGAGAAGTTTCTATCAGTGGCGCCAAAAATGCTGCTGTTGCTATACTTCCAGCCACGCTATTAATTAATGGAATTTGTACAATAGAAAATTTGCCAAATATTAGTGATGTTAAGTTATATTGTGATATATTGGAAACTTTAGGAGCAAAAATTACTTGGCTTTCTACTCATGAAATAACGGTAGATACAAGAAATATAACATCTATTAAAGCTCCTCTAGATACTACTAGAAAATTTCGCGCTTCTTATTACCTAATTGGTAGCCTTTTAGGAAGATGTAAAGAAGCACAAGTAGGGATACCTGGAGGATGCAATTTAGGAAACCGCCCAATTGATCAGCATATTAAAGGTTTTGAAGCTCTTGGAGCTACGGTAGAAGTGGCAGCTGGAGATATTAGAGCAAAAGCTAAAAATTTAGTAGGGGCTTCTATTTATATGGACGTGGTTTCTGTTGGTGCAACTATCAATATTATGCTTGCTAGTGTTCTTGCAGAAGGTACTACTATTATTGACAATGCTGCAAAAGAGCCTCATATTGTTGATTTAGCAAACTTTCTAAACACCATGGGTGCTGACATTAGAGGTGCTGGAACAGATATGATCAAAATTAAAGGTGTTAAAGAATTAAAAGGAAATGCCACTTACTCTATTGTACCAGACCAAATTGAAGCTGGTACTTTCATGTGCGCTGCCATCGCTTCTAAAGGTGATATTATCATTAATAACTGTATTACCAAGCACTTAGAATCTATTATCGCTAAAATTGAAGAAATTGGTGGAAATGTAGACGCAAATGGGGATCATTTAAGAGTTTGGTACACAAAACGTCCTACAAAAGCTAACATCAAAACTTTACCATATCCTGGTTTTCCAACAGATTTGCAACCACAAATGGGAGTGGTTTTAGCAACCGCTCAAGGTACTAGTATTATTAATGAGAGTATTTGGGAATCTAGATTTCAATATACTTCTGAATTAAATAATATGGGAGCTAAAATTACAGCACAAGGAAAAACAGCTATATTTGAAGGTGTTGATTGTTTAATTGGTGCTCCTGTAACGGCGACAGATTTAAGAGCTGGTGCTGCTTTAATTATTGCAGGAATTTCTGCTAAAGGAAGAACCGAAGTATACAACTTATCCCATATTGATCGTGGATATGAAAATATAGAAGAAAAATTCAGAAAACTTGGAGCTAAAATCGAACGAGTTAAAGAATAGAAATTGCGAGAGGAAATTATGCTAAATTTCTGTAGTTTATATAGTGGTAGTTCTGGAAATTGCTTATTTGTTCAAACAGGAAAAACAAAAATTTTAATAGATTGTGGAACTAGCTTAAAAAAGATACAAGAAGGTCTCTTACACATTGGAGAAAAACTCGAAGATATTGATGCTATTCTTGTGACACATGAACACGTAGATCATGTGCAAAGCTTAGGAAATACATCTCAAAAATTTGATATTCCTGTTTTTGTTAATTTTGAAACATTAGAAGCTATGCCAAAACAAAAGGAAAAAATTGAATTACATAACCAAAAGATTTTTGAAATAGGAAAAGAATTTAAAATTGGTGATTTAGCAATCCATTCCTTTTCTATTCCGCATGACGCTGCTAACCCTTGTGGTTTCAATATTTATAACAACAAATCAAAGCTTACCATTGCAACAGACTTAGGACATATGAATGAAGAATTAATCCATCACATGAAAGATAGTACTTTCTTATTGATTGAATCTAATTATGATCCAGAGATTTTGAAATATTCACGTTATCCTTTCTCTTTAAAGCAAAGAATTTCTGGTCCTAAGGGACATCTACCAAATGATACTGCCGGCAAAACTATTTCAAGACTTGCTTCCACAGAATTAAAAGAAGTTATGCTAGGCCATTTGAGCAAAGAGAATAATTTCCCTGAACTCGCTTATCAAACAGTTGTAGAAGAGCTACAAGAACATAATATTGATCTCAATGAATTGCGACTAAGTGTTGCTAGCAGATCTAAGCCTAGTCAAATAATAAAAGTTTCATAAAAAATCGACCATTCTATTGGTCGATTTTTTGATTTTCTTATAATTTTAATATTTTACTAATTTGTTGTAACATGTATTTTTTTATTATTTTTCTAAATATGACAAATAGACTAGCGATAGCTAGCATTTTTATAAATATTATCAATTTTACCTCCTATACTTTCTTGAGAATTTAAAATAGAATTATTTTAAAAAGAATCTTGCGAATTTAATAGATTTTAGCATAATCTACTAAGAAAATCAAGCAGCCCTTTATGAAACTCTTAAAAGGCCTATATCAAAAGCAAAACAAGACATTAGTATTCCAATAAAATCTGCTATTAGTCCAATCATCAAGACTTCCTTAATCTCTTTTACTTTTACCTTTGAACTATAAATGGTAGTAACATAGATGGTTGTCTCTGTAGAACCCATGATGCAAGAAGCAATTAATCCTGTTTTAGAATCAACGCCATATTCTTTCATGATTTGTGTAGCAATTGCTGTGGTGGTACTCCCTGATATTGGTCTCATTAAAATTAATGGTGAAAGTGCTTTTTCAATTTTAAAAATCTTTAAAATTGGTTCGATACAATTAGAAATAAAATAAACGAATCCTGATTGTGTTAACATTCCAATCGCTACTATTAGTGCTAACAAAATTGGAAAAAGTTGAACTACCGTTTTTTCTCCTTCTTTAATGCCTTCTAAAAATAATTCTAATACATTTTTCTTTTCGATTATTCCAAAAAATAAAATAATAAAAATGAAAAATACGATAACCGTATTACTTAAAAAATAAATCATCCGTTTTCCTCATAAAAAAATATCATATAATCATTAAATTATATGATATTTCGCTATAAATATTTCTATACTTCATTCTATTTCTAATATGAATTCTATAGTTTTTTCTTCTTCTACTGGCAGTGCATCACAATTTTGAGGAATTTTTAATACCGGCGCTTTTTTCTTAAATTTAATTTCGTCGGATTTATCATTGTCATTGTCCATAGTAAAA
>Ga0310690_10010002_pt1 | contig 11844 bp, 7 predicted proteins | sample AusTroGonzalo_MG_2_FD_207661 | JGI IMG/M metagenome (GOLD analysis project Ga0310690, IMG submission 207661) | Bovine rumen microbial communities from tropical cattle in Woodstock, Queensland, Australia - Gonzalo_04 (v2) (version 2) | ecosystem: Host-associated > Mammals > Digestive system >...
CAAAGAGATCATCTGTTACGAGATCCTTTGCCATTGCCTTTTTCCGGTCATATTCGGCATCCTGTTCCGGCAGATAGTAGAGTCCGTCGCGTTCATCAAATCGCTCTGCCACACCGAGCTGGAATTCCTGACTGGAAATCGGCACATTATATCCTTTTCGGACGTAATAAGCAACAAGCTTGTCAAAAAGCAAACGGGGATCTCGTTCTCCAACCGTGATCAATTTCCTGTCTTTGATTATTGCAACAGGCAAATATTGGAGATGGGTCCGAACAAAATCCCATACACCGGCTTCCGATTCAGCTTCTTTGATGAAGCGTGCCTCGAATCCCCCATTGGGCTTATAAGCAGAAATAACCAAATCTTCTTTTACACTGGTAGTCGTTGCCATGGCTTTGATCCCACCATGTTTTTTATCAAGAACAGAAACATTACTGACTATAAAACCAGCATTTGACATGGCATCTTGTATTGCATTCCAAATGCTTGCTTTTGTGTTGGAGAATTCCACAGTCATCCAACGGCCGGGCTTTATTGCTTTATACATTTCCCTAAATGCTTTTTGCATCAAAAACTTATAGTCACTAACATCTTTCCCTTGGACACAGTTTTCGATAGCTTCTTCTTTATTGTTTGTCAAAACAGCAAGCCAGGCTTCCCAAATAAAACTCAATTCAGAATACATAATATTTGCGCCAAAAGGCGGATCTACAAAAATATAGTCTAAGGAGTTTGGGGGAAGCAATTCCGTGTTTGTAGAACTCTCAGTAGAAATGCAATTCCCCCAAATGCGCCATTCTGCCGTTTTCGACTTCTCTTTAAATAATTCTATCGCAGATTGTTCCACAACTTCACTTGGAATGTACAATGTGCCTGTTAGTGGACCATTAATCCTGCCAGTAGGATTATAAGAATTAATTACAAAACGGTTACACTTTAGCAAATTCCTTGATAAGAACGATGTTGCAATTCTCTTCATTTGCTTAGGTAAGCGTGACCAGAAAGATGCAAGTGAATATAAGTTTCGCTTTGTATAAAAATGATGAACATGGGTAATACCATTTGATTGTTTAGGTTGGCGCGTGTTAAATCCGTTAGGAAGCTCATTATTTGGAAACCAATACGGAATATCCATTGCGTCAATTTTATCAATCAATTCAAAGTCGAACTGATCAGGAGACTTTTCAAACCGTTTTTTTCCTATGGCATAATTAATTAGTACGGGGATTTGTTTTGCTTGTCGAATTGTCTTCTTCAAATTGTTGTCATAAATCGAGATGAAGGATTTTTGCATACTACGTTTTGTTAAACGCGCATGACAATGCGGGCAATTAAATTGATCTAATACTCGTGCATGTGATTTATCGACAGCAGCATTCAAGAAGATAACTTCTTCTGCGCAATTGGGACAAACAATCACGTCACTCCATACAACATAATTGATTTTCCCCATTACGGGGTTGCCATCTCGTCCAAGAATAGGTTTCCCGAGTTCATCTACATGCTGAGTTTCATACATCCAGCCACATTCTTCCTCGACATCAGCAAGAATGCGCTCTGCTTCCTGTTCAAATTTAGCGACATCAACAGGAGTGTTGTAGTTATAAGCGATAAATGTTGCGGCCGGAGAAAGATCGTTCAAAATAGCTTTTCTTGCTCCGAGTTTGGAGATTGGCTTAGACATTCCGAATTCGCCATCAGGATCAAAGATGTTTCCTTTTCCATCGACTTTATATCCTAAAGAACGAACCTGCTCAATATCCCCACACATCTGTGCTGCAACACCAGTCATGCCTGTCCCGCAAAATCCGTCAAACACAATGTCTCCCGGCTCCGTGTAGTGCAGGATATAACGCATGATTGCCTTGTGAGGGACCTTGGTGTGATAACTGTGGGCATTGTAGATGGGATCATTCTTTCCCTCAGAGACATCAGCAGCAAACGGTTCCCGGACATAATGGAAAAGATCGTCTTTAGGCGGTTTCTCCCGTTCCCATTCCTGAATAAAATCGTTGATCCAAGGATTCGGACAGGCACAGTAATACGGCGGATCGCTTAATGCCAGAATATCTTCATCTTCTCCGATGGGGAAGCCTTCGATCTTCCTGAACTCCGGATCTTTCAGTTTTTCTCTGAGCTTTTCGGTAAAATACTCCCGTCTGGCCTGGTCATTCGGGAACTCCATTCCAAGGCAGACGACAGGATTATCTGTATTCGGGACCAGCGTTTCGGAGAAGAGTTCTCCGCTGCCAGGCTTTGCCTTGGTATACTTCGATTTGAAAAGCTCGTTAGACATTATTCATCTCCGTAATGACATTAAGGAATGAACTGTAAAAAGTTTGAGCCATAACACATTTTTGAAGCATTATTTTTACATTGTTAAAAATAGTTTGCTTGTATTGATAATAACTTCTTGGGCTTTTACCTATTCTGTCTGAAAACTCATAGCAGGTTTCTGGATTATTAAAACATTCTAGATTTGCGAGGATTTTATTAAATGTCGATTCATCTTTATTTCTCTTATTAAAAATACATATCGGCATTGCAGCAACAACCCATGCATCCATGGATTTTGATGGAGTACATAAAACCACATTATTCGGCAATTGTTTCGAGAGCAGCCAACTTTTCAAGAGCTCTGGAATAGCCATAATTGCGTGGCAGGGGATTGTACATGTTCCATTGGGGGCAGGGCATGGCGTGGTAATTGGAAGAGGATAGTCTGTCTGGACAGGGGTTATTGATTTGCAGGAAGAGTAACTCTTATACATGATATCTGCATCTATTTGCAGAACAAGAATGTCAATTTGTGTGTTTTTAATAAAACTATCTAAGGAGCCATAAATTTTTAAAGTTTCCTTACACCAATTGTAAACAAGTCCCCATCCTCCGCGGTCCCAAGTATTACTGATGGCATCATATTTCGGGTGGATAGGGTGGATTTCAAAATCAATGTGATTTGAAATAGAGATTTCTTCGAGAATACTCTTTAACACTATTTGATCCGTAGGTCCTTCTGAGACAATACCAACAGAAAGCTTATTAGATATCATTTGGCATTCCTCCAATTACCCCGGAAATCCACATGTCAGACAAAGAAAGAAGACCGGATTTCCTTTTGTCTTCCAATTCCTGGTTCCAAAGAACACGTTTCACGCATGTTTTTCCTTGAACACTTCGAGATACAGTAAAGAGCCGGACTCGATCGTCCAACAATGGAAGTCCATTCAATGCTAGAGGATTGTGTGTTGTCAAAATAACTTGTTTGTTATGCGGAGAATTTAGAATCCAGTCGCACAAATTTCGGAAAAGCGCCTGACACAAACGAGGATTCAATGCGTGATCCGCATTATCCACCGCATAAAAATGTGGCGCAGTTGGCAAAATCGCAAGAAGAGCATGAAAAAGAATATATAATGCTCCTTCGCTTGCATCATACCCGCTTAAAAGATTACGACTCGTCTTCATGTAACGGTCAAGGAAACGAACAACTGTTTTAGAATGTGGAATAGAAGAAGATACGGGAACTGATTCGCTACCTGAACTTCCAAATGTATATGCCCAATCAATAAGGCTACGAATATCCTCTATGACGTTCTGATAATACGATCTGTTCTTTTTATCTGTTTGCAGCCACGTCCTTAAATCCGCCAAAGCATCGGCAACATGTCCACCTCCAATTCCCAATGGGGGACGGGAATAATTATCATTTATAATACCCCGTAAGATTGGCGTAACGGGTGCATAAATTGCATAGTTTTTAAGAATAGAAAGAATATCAAATGCTGCTTTGTCAAAACTGTCTTCAGGATCAGCTGCCTTGAGTGCCGCAAGACCGATAGAAAAGTCCTTGTTGGTATTTGAATGGTGTGATCGCCCTAAGACTTTTTTATTATTATGCTTCAAAATCTCCGTGTGATATTGCCAAACATAATTTCCCTGAACAATGGGGTTAAACAATGAAACTCTATATGAAGAGCTTTTTGTTTCTTTTGTAGCATTATGGGAAGCAGAAAACTCAATATGACTTGATCGAAAACCAGGAAATGCACATTTGTACAAAGTTGAAACTCCTGGACGAACCCCCCGGATTAACAAAGCATTGTCATCTACTCTTCCGTTTGCAGCAGCGGAAAGAATACCAATTCCTTCAAGAACATTGCTTTTCCCGGAACCATTCGCTCCTACAAAAACGTTGACTTGTCCTAGATCAATAGACAAATCCTCGAGAGATTTAAATCCTTTAATTGTGATGTTGTTAATTAACATGGTTTAGCTCCTTATTTTATTCTAATACGATTCTGATTTTATTCGGATCTTTGCCTCGCACGAGAGAATCTACATGCTCAGCAAAGCGTTGTTTCAATTCATCAACTTTGGCTGGACCGCCATTTTGAAGCGCTGATTCCAAATCTTGCTTGGAAACCACGATCTTGATCAGTCCTTCGAAAACCTGTTTCAGCGCACTAATCAGCGCAGGATTGATAGGATTGTCCAGACTTCGAGTTTCAAGGAACTGTTGAATCGCGGCTTTGTCATCCGCCTGAAGCAATTCCATGTGTCCTTGTGTAACAGGGTCCTCCAAATTGGTCAGGATGATTTGCGTCCAGTCCTCCAGCATGTCATCAAGCTGATTGTCAATTGACCGCAGGATGTCCGCGGCTTTGCCATGTGCGTGTTCGCGGCTGGGAGCATATTGGCAATTCGGGCAAATAGTATTATTTTGCTGCAATGACATTTCTGTAAGACTACTGCAGGAACGCAACTCATTCAATCTATTTTTGAGATCATTGAGTTTTTGCCGTGGCATCAGTTCAATGACGGAAAGCTCCTGAAGCGCTTTCAGGCGAATGTCATTACGAAGCTTTCCGCATTTTGTTTCGTCCGCAGCATTCAGTCGTGCATCCTTATGCAGCTTCATATACGTGATGATATAATCGCGTTTCAGCGAATGAAGCTCTTTTGCAATTGGCGAAAGAACAGCAATTATTGCATCGGCGCTTCCAGAATTGCTCAACCTCTCCCGAATTGAACGGCTAACCTCGCGTGCTTTCTCAATCCAGGCATCGTCGGAAGGCAAAACAGAAAGAGCCGTCTGGAGATAATTCTCTGTCTGTTTTTCTTCCATTACAAAGTCACGAAGTTTTCCCAGAACATCGATCATCGAAACGGCATTGCCAAAGGATTCAATTTCTTCCTGACTCTTTTTCAGTTGCTTCAATTTTGATGGAGTATTGAAGTTCTGCATGTATTCCAGGAAATCTTTTACACGGGAAAGCTCTTTTGCCGCATCATGGAAATTGCAAATATCCAGAAGATCAACGCCGAAGAAACTAAGGCCATTTTGGATTTGACTTTGAATATAAACGATGCGTTCCACAAGTTTCGCGATTTGTGTTTGCAGTTCCTGAACAGGTTCATTTTTCCCTTGCGTCACCATTGTCGGATAGCCTTGCGGTAATCCCAGAAGTTCAAACAAGGCTTTGAGCCCGGGCAGATTCCAATCCTTCGGCTGCTCGATATGCTGGAATGAAGCAAGATCCTCGATTGGTTTTGAAGCAAGACGATCAAGCCCAGTGGCATCAAACTTTTCTCCGAGCATGGAAAGCGTGATTTCGCCAGTGCAGACCAACGCGGCCAAAACAACCACAAGATACTCTATCTCCAAACGTGATGCATTCAGATCAAAATAATAGACGCCTCTATCATACTGAACAAGTTCATCGTGGTTGACAACCTGGCCTGCGCCATGACTTCTAAATGCATCCAGGACGCGTCTCGCATATTTAGAATTCGTCGTGGAAATATGATCGCCATCCAGCAGATTCAATGCTTCCAGTACCAGCGCCCCCTGTCTCGAATGACCACCTGCTATGACCCGAAGCGCATCAGCCACCGCCTGCGGTCTGGACTGAACGGCAATTGATGTGCGGAATTTGGGATAGTCCGGCGCTGAATCCTGAAAATACTGTTTCATCAGGAATGCGCAGATTGTATTGATCATATCGCGGAAATTCAAGGTTTCATTGTTTCCGATACCGGAAAGCTGACGAAGATTCTCCCCTCGTAGCCAATTAGCCAATGTTTTGCTTTGTCCTTGATATGTAATCTTGAACGCAGATGTATTCTTTTCCTGAAGCCATTTGACAATTATATTCTTGAATGTACGGGCTTTTTGTTCGTAGGCGGCTTTGTCCGGGCCTGTAGAAATTGCTGCCATGTCCAATGCGCCGGCATAATTCTTGATTGCACTGGTAAAAGCGTCATCGGCACCATCCAATTTGAAAAACACTTCATCCACTTTTCTTTCATCTTGGAATTTTACAGGAGAAAAATGTCTGAGGAAGTAGATGTAGTAATCTCGCGGAGGCTGTGCCGTGGAGCGTTCGTTTGGTGCACCAAAGAACATATAGCCGCAACGCGGCGCTTGGCGATCCGCCCAAATGATTTTGTCATATTCCCAAATGTTGTAGCCCGTTACTTTTGATGGAACATCCTGAACTTCCATCATGATTTTCAGCGCTTCAAAATAGGCTCGATCAAAACTCTCATCATCAAGCATTTCCGCTCGATTGTGAATCTTGGCGTCATAATCCACAATGCGCTGAACATCAATGTAATACTGTTGGTTCGCGTCATTTCGAGTAATGAATTGGCCGCTGACAGCTTCCCGAATCTTTGACATAATCAATTCAATGCGCGTCTTCAAATCATCAGCTGGTTCCCCACCTAATTCTTTTACTCTGGAATCATAGAGACAAAGTGTATCTCTCATTTCTTCCGTGGTGATGCCAACAGGATTGTTGATACCTCCAGTCGTAAGCCGATTGACAGCAAGTCCGTTAATAATACGTTCCGCCATTGGTTGATCTGGACGTCTCAAAGAAGTCCTGATTTTTTGTACCAGAACCGAGGTACATTCCATGATTTGTCTGACATCTTCAATTGTACGGGATGCAGCATTGCCTGTCAATGTTTCCCAATAGGAATCATACGCTACAATTCCAGGTTCATCTTCTGGAACTGCTTTGTTCAGCAAGGCGTTCATTTTGTCTGAAAGCGTTCGGAGAATCATGCGTTTTTCGACAGCAATGATTCTTTCGAAAATATCAATATAATCAGGATGAATGGGGAACATTTTTACATATTCATCCATTCTTGCTGCCATATCGCCATAGAACGGAGCAAATTGTTCCAAATGAGTGCGGATGATGCGCTGCTGGTCAAGAGTTTTTCGCAACAAACGTTCTGTCACAACATATTTTACATCATTACGTGCAATATCGATTTGTTCAAAGCGTTCATGAACGCGCCTCAGGCTATCACTCGCGAAAGCAAATCTCTCGTTGTCAAAAAGAGCTTCCTGAAGCCCCGCAACAAAGCGGAATCGAGTATTTTTGCAAACTTCTCCCAGTTCGCGCATAAAGCCGAAATCACCAGCGAGCTCCATTCCATTCTTGGTTCTCAAATAATCAAGCAACTCATCCAAAACAAACAAAAAACCGCTATCAGGATATTTTGCGTTGAATGCAGACATCATATCCTCGAGCCATCTTTTGTTGTTTGTAATGGCATCCGCCGATGGAATAACAAAATGAATTCCTTCAGATTTCAGGAAAGAATCTAACTCGTGAACAACGATATCTCTGAATGAGGTTTTGACCGCACCGATTTCAACACGAATAACCTTAAATTTGCCTGCAATTATCTTCGCTGATTCTGCGACTTTTTTATTTGTGAGAAACTGAACCATGTCAGCATCTGATGCAATGGCAGATATTACAGACATCAAATGAGATTTACCAGTCCCGTAATTACCGACAACGAAAAGCCCCATGTTATCATGCGGATTTTCAAACTGCAACTGTTCAAATACAATATTGGAAAGCCGATCGGCCATTGTATCGGAAATGACATAGGACATTATCAGATTTTTGGCGACTTGTATTTCTTTGGAATCTGTCAATTGAATAACACGTTCCAACGGTTCAAATTGAATCAGATCTTTGTATTTCATATTCAGCTCCTGTGGTTCGTGTTGTTTAATGAGTTGCGTCCAGATTCGTCGAAAAAGAGAACGTCTTCTGTAAGATCTTCACAGAAATAATCAGCATATTCGGGAGAAGCATATGTCAGTTTCCCGGTTGAAAAGTTGATTTTGCCAGGCCAATCAACGATAATAGCTTGATTCCGAGCAGCATTTTTTAGAATAGATAACGGATTGATTCTTAGAGATCGGTCAAAGAGAATTTCAATGTCCGTAAGAAAAAGAATCCCAGTTCGATTCAGCAACTGAATAAAGAAGTCTACAACAATTTTGGTCCGTTGATCCGCTGTTTGATCATGAAGAAGGATTACTAACTCTTTTCCTATCCGCAATGGGCGACTTTCATTATTCCAAAGCTGATGTAGCATATCTTTTTTTGACTGGGAATCACCCGTGATAAGCAACAAACGACAATAACGATCCGCTAAGGAATCGCAGAGTTCTTCATATTCTTGTTTTTGTTTGTTGTCCATTTCTTAGCGAATAGTTGTATGAAGTATGCAAATTATACTCTATTGAGGAGGAAAATGCGTCCTAGGCGCGCAATCTGTCGAATTAACGCTCATCCTGGCATAAATATAACCCCAGCATAAATGGATTTCAAGCCGTTTCATAGCCCCAAAAGCATAAAACACGCTGTTTTTTCTTCATTACCGTCATTTCTTCGTCCCCACAGTCTTTCCGGTGGCATCGCGGTAGGTTGTCGAGTTGCCGGATTGCGAAGCTGTACCGGCCACTTTGCCGGTAGCATCGCGGTACGTAGTCTTGTTGCCGGACTCAGTTGCGGTGCCTACGGCCTTTCCAGAGGAATCCCGGTATGTTGTCTTATTTCCGGTTTCTGTCGCTGTTCCAACGATCTTCCCGGTAGCATCCCGGTAAGTTGTTTTGTTTCCATTCGTCGTGGCAGTACTGGTCACTTTGCCATGGGCATCACGATAAACTGTTTTATTTCCGTCTGTCGTGGCTGTTCCGACGACTTTGCCGTGGGCATCACGGATTGTCTCCCGCTCACCGCAAAACGCGGTGGCGGTCAACAGTAGCATGATTGCGGTCAGAAATCTGTTCATTGTTTGCTCCTCATCTCCAGGTTTCCGGTGTTAATATATCATTGTGTTCGCGCTTTTTCAACCGTGATTACATTTTTGCCTCATTCTTCCCTCAACAGGAGAAGCAAGGTCTCTCCATGGCTTCATCCGGTCTCAGGATGCCACGAGTTTGGGCTATCATGCACATACGGCCAATAACGGGATAAAACGTGTTCCACTGGAGAGGCGGAGGAAGGCCATTGCATCCGTGCGTTTCCTTAATCAGCTTTCGCCCGTAATACAGCTTCAGATACCACGAATTGCCGTCCAGGACCATCGTGCCGACTGATGGATGATATTCCTCTGCCCAGGTGTCGATGTGGCTCAATTCAAATCTTGAACGGAACGCGATCTTCTCGGACATCGTGATACTGCACGACCGAATTCCCTCAAACGTCTTCAGGTCAAGCTCACAGCGTTTGCAGTCGAACGTTAAGGTCCTGCCGAGCATATCCGGCCAAATATCTTCGTGAAAAACGAGCTTGTTGTAGTTCATGGCGTGTCTCCGTTGTTGCGTGTTGGTGTTTCGGATCGAAATCTCCGTGATTCCTTCGTATCCGTTTTTTCTTTCGTGAGTACAATGTAGCACGTCATGCTGCCATCTAATGTCAGTCTAAAGGTTTTTCCGAAAAAAACGGAAAAAAGTTTGTCTGTGTGGAAAAATGAGCATTCCGTCTTGATTTTGCGTGCATGCGGGTGTATATTCATTCCATAATCTTTCCCCGTCTTCCCCACTCCAAGGATTCCCCATGGCCAAGCGTAAAAAGTCGTCACACAAACGCAAGTCGACCGTCAAGCTGCCAACAAAAAAAGAAATGGATTCGATTGTCGAAGATCCTTTGCTGTCCTATTTGAAAAAGCAAGGTCTGAAATGTATCGACCGGAGGGATCGTCTCGGCTGTCTGTGGATTATTGGAGGGTTAGATATTTCAAAGAAGATAAAGCCGCTTCAAAAGAGCGGGGTGTCTGTTTTCTTCAAACCAGGTGGCAGCACTGCTACAAAAGGAAAAGATGCTTGGTGGACAACGGATAGGCCAGACAATCTGTCACTTGCTGATAAAAATCAGCCACCTCGTTTTCGCAAGCAGCCCTCGACAGCGGACTCATCGACGAAGCCGTGTCCGATGGCACAAGATATTCCTTTCCAAGAAAAAGTGCCTTCTGACGGAAGAAAGGCTTTTAACAGATGGCTTGCAACTCAATACAGTAGTTCCGGCACTGTAGGAAAAGCTTCGTGGGCCGTTGCAAAAGCAGGCGAATATGCAGCAAACAATCAGCTTATACAGTGCAGTATATTTGACATAGATGATCCAAACCTCTTGGCACAGATTTGGGAACAGCTAAATGACAACAGTAAGTTTGTCGAGTTCCGAAGAAAGAATGGAGTAGCAACACCCGCATTCAACAAGTATATTCTGTTTAGGGGTGGCAAAGGAACGACCCCTACAATGAAAGCAATGAAGAATGGGGACAATATTCAAGGCATGGTAACATCTCAGCAACAGAATGAACAAGCTGGATCCGAGTCTGTTAAAAATCCAGCTCCCGATTCCCCAGCGAATCAACCGGAGAATAAACTGTTTGAAGGACATATCGAGTACAAAGAAGGAACCACGGGTATAACCTTTGACAACCTATTGATTCCATATTTGTGTGGTGCAAAGTCTATTCAAATAGTTGATCCATATTTGCAAAACTATTGGCAGATACGTAATCTTGATGAATTGCTTCAAGGACTAGTGAAGGTTAAAAGTCCGGAGACAGATATTGATGTTACCGTGATAACAAAGTATAATGAGAAGTATAATGAGGACCCTGACTTAAGTAACAAACAAAAGGAGTATTTAGACCAAATATGTGATGGTTTCATGTCAGCAGGGATACATTTAACATATTGTTTTGACAATACTATTCATGACCGCTATATTACAACCGACACAGGTTGGATAATTATTCTTGGACGGGGCTTGGATATCTTTCAAACCTATGACGGGAAAAAAGCATTTTGTATTAAGAAATCGCTACAATCTTTTCGCGCCTGTAAGAGATTCACAATAGCTTATATCCATAACCAAGGGAAGAGTTAACCTTAGCAATCTGTCTTGATTTCGCCTGTGTTCAGGCTGACGAAAAAAAAGAAAGACACGCAAAAACTCGTTCGCCCTCTGCCGGGAGTAACCCGGCAGAGGGCGGTTCGGTTTCTGTTCTTGTAATCGCGTTGCTCGCGTCGAATCTATTACTCTGCGGTGCTCCCCGAAAACAGAAAAATGAAATACCTTGTGGGATGAGTACGGCCCATCTCGCACACGTAAGAAAAAAGTTTTTCGATTCACGTGTCGTACCCGTCGTATCCGTCGTCCAGGACGGATACGATGGGATGAGGTATGTGGTGGCGAAAAACGTCAAAAAATGCCGCCCCTAACTCAGCCCTCAGCTTGCTCGTTTCCGAGCGGAAGGGAAGGAAGAGGCGACCACATCTACTGAGATAATAATACTGTTCTCATCCTTTCAGCACGGCAAGAGGCATCAACCGAACAAGCGGTTCAACGAGGTCACTTTCAGCTGCGATGACCTCATCGATTGCTTTGTATGCCTGAGGCGCTTCGGAGAGGTCAATGTAGCCCTTGTTGATCTTGCCGTATTTCCGGTAAGGCTGCCAACGCTCGCAGACGATTCCGGTCATAGCGGCATCGCATTCCTCAACCGTGAGGT
>Ga0310690_10010003_pt1 | contig 11843 bp, 11 predicted proteins | sample AusTroGonzalo_MG_2_FD_207661 | JGI IMG/M metagenome (GOLD analysis project Ga0310690, IMG submission 207661) | Bovine rumen microbial communities from tropical cattle in Woodstock, Queensland, Australia - Gonzalo_04 (v2) (version 2) | ecosystem: Host-associated > Mammals > Digestive system >...
TACAGAAACAGCTTATATGATTCTTCCTAAGCAGGAAGAAATGCTAAATGATCCTGAATTTCAGGAGCTTGCGGCTAAATCAATGGCAGACGGAGTATTAAGATTTTTTAATGTTCCTCCTGAACCGCAGAAGATTGCATATAAGAAAAAAAGCCCTGTAAGGCAGACTGTTAAGCAGCCTGTCCGCGCCTCAAATAAGCGCTGATTGCCTGATTTTTAACATATAATTAAAGAGGTTAAAGTATGCGTGATATAGTAGATCTCCTTTCTCAGTTTTTCAGCGGAATTTCTGACATGAAGGTACCGGCGGAGCAAGACCTTATTGATTATCTGGTCCGCAAGGGTTCCGGCATTATTAACTGCCAGGCCGCTACTTTTTTTTCGGTTGACGAAAATAGAAGGACTCTTACCTTTCGGAAAAGCATAGGGCCGGTGGGGGGAGACCTTACCGGTGTTACATTCCCTTATGGCGGAGTGGTTGGAGCATGCGCAGAAGAACGCAAGGGAAAACTTGTTAATGATGCGGAAAACAGCCCTTATTTCTCAAATAAGGTTGATAAATCCAGTGGCTTTAGGACAAAATCCGTTATAGCCGTGCCGGTAATTGCTGATGGAAAGCTTTTAGGGATAATGGAATATATCAATTCTTTTGAGGGTTTTTTTAATACAGATGATTTTAAGGCCGCAGCGATAATGGCTAATTATATTGCTGTGTGCATAGCTTTCTCAAATAAAAAATAATGCTGGCCTGATTGCCAGCATTATTTTCCTGATTGCTTGTATAGAGCCGCAATGCGGCTTGAGTCTTTTATTTTTCTATTTCATTTTTATACCCATTTTCGGGCATATAGTTGCCAGATGGCATTCTGCGCACAATGGCTTTCTGGCATCGCAAGGCCCTCTCCCATGCAGTATGAGCGCATGAGAGAACCATATCCACTCTGATTGCGGAATTATTTTTATAAGGCCCTGTTCAATTTTCTCCGGGTCGGTTTCTTCTGTTAGCCCAAGGCGGAAAGCAAGTCTTTTCACATGAGTGTCCACTACTATTCCGCCAGCTATGCCATAGCCTGTGCCTAAAATAACATTAGCTGTTTTGCCGGCAACGCCGCGCAATGTCATAAGTTTTGCCTTGTCCTTTGGAATTTCCCCGCCATAATTTTCCATAATGGAGCGGCTCGCCTCTTTTAAGGACAGGGCCTTGCTGCGGAAAAAACCCGTAGGGCGTATTATTTCCTCAATTTTTTCTATTGGAGCTGCTGCCATGGCAGCAGCGTCTGGAAATGATGAAAATAATATGGGTGTTATTTTATTTACCCTTTCATCTGTGCATTGGGCTGAAAGTATAGTGGCTGCAAGCAGCTCAAATACATTCTTGTGATTAAGTTCGCAGCCCGCATTCGGATATTCTTTTTTCAAAACTTTTATGATTTCTTCTGCCTTGTTTCCCGGTATGGGCGGTTTATTTTTGTTAGGGGCGTTCCTTATTACTCTGTTCCCCGGCTCGCTCAGGCGGCCATGTTTAAAGAAATGCTTAGTGAAAACTGTGCCGCAATGGAATGATTTTCCATTTGGAAGAACAGTGCCATTGTGCAGTTTGGAGAAAGGTATGCCGAATTTTTCTTCGCAGGAGACAATGCGCACATTATTTGTGGACTGCGTAGCCTCTATTATTTTCCCTTCTCCGAGATAAAGCATTACATGGCCTATTCTGTTTGGCATGAAGGTGTCAGAAAGAAACATCAGGTCTGCCGGTTTTAGAGATTCCGGTTCAATTGTTTCAGAAGCCAGAAACTGCCCGTGCGCATTGCGGGGCAAGTTTATGCCCCATGCGCGGTAGGAAATATTTGCCAGACCGGAGCAGTCTATTCCCCATGCGCTGCGGCCTCCCCATACATAAGGATCTCCGAGGAAGGTTTTTGCTGTTTCAAGTATGTTTTTCCTTAAAGATGATATATTTTCTTTTGAGATTTTTTCTATTTTCCTGGTTTTGCCGGGGATCGGATATGGCAGCTTAGTCCCAAGTGAAAGGCTTGTTTTTTCTTGAAGGGGCTGGCTGGCAGGGCCGGAAATTATGCCGTTTGCCATAATTTTCTTTCTTGATACAATGTGCGAAGGATTAGCGGCTATGCCAAGGCGCAAGTCTTCTGCTTTAATCCAGCCTTCATAATGAGGCAGCAGTTTTAGGCCGCATTGCGTTTCGCTTTTTTGTTCCAGTGTTCTTATGAAAGCCCATTCGCCGCTGGTTTTAATTGCTTCAACAGGCTCATTGAAAAGAAGCTGTGTCTCTATTAATTCTTTTTTTTCTTTTTCTGTGCCGCTGAGAGGGGGCTTTCTATAAAGCTCTGAAACGCTTGCTCTTACATTTAACAAAGCTCCTATATTTCTGGTTATGACATAGCAAAGCCCCCGCTTCGTGCCTAGCCATGCCTTTTCAAATGCCCTGAAAGGATAAATTTTTTCGGCTTCCGCGTCTGATGGGGATGCGGGATCATTTACTGCTATATCTCCATTTTCATTGAAGCCCTTTATTAGCATGAAATGCCCTGCGGTTTTTTTCAGATAGAAGCCGGGAAGCTCATTTTCCCCGAAAGTAAGGCTTGCGCATATAGGAATGCCTTTTTCTATTAGGGCTTTCGCTTCTTCAATGCTGTTAAGCCGGGTGGTGAAAGCGTATGCCCCGGCTGCGCCGCAGCCTGCTGTGTTCAGAAACCAGTTTCCGCATATATCAGCTGTTTCGTCATGCGTGATTTTTTCAAAGTCTGCCGCAGATACGGTAATGCCTGCTTCATTTAATGCCATGCAGCAGCATACAGGGCTGCATATCCTGCCCGCTCTGTCTGTTGGCTGCGTGAACTGGCTGGCAGGCGGTATTGGCAATATTTTAGTTTGCAGGGATTTCCTGCTTCCCCGCCATGCCGAATATTTTAAACTGGCATCAGTGGCTGTGAATGAGACAAGTCTCAGCGCAGCCCCTTTGCCCGCATTTATTTTTATTCTGAATTTGAGACCTTCGGCTGGAATTTTTGTTTTCAGAATATCTGTGTCTATCAGGATGCTGCCGTCTTTTTGATTTTTGGCGCTTCCGCGCTTGACTGCGGAAGTGCTGAAACAGCCGAATGAAAGCCATTTGCTCCAGGATTTTCCTGTTAATATTTTTGCCTCAAGCTCAAAGCTTCCTTCATTGTTGCCGCCTAATATGACATTAGCGCTTAAAAGAAGCTCATTGAATGGAAAGGGAGTTTTATATATTCCTGATTCTAAAACAGCCTGTTTTTTAGGGCTGATTACAGAAAAAACGCCTTCTGGAAATTCCAAAGGCTTAAGGTTTTTTATTTTTGCATCTTTGAAATCAGAACGGAACAGCAGCACGGAAAGAAAAGAGGAGGATTTTTTTTTAATCATCTGCTTTGTCTCATGCGGGAAATGAAAAATCGGGGCACCCGGAATCGAACCGGGAACTCTTGCTCCCAAAGCAAGCGTGAGAACCATTTCACCATGCCCCGCTTTAAAAAAAACCGGCTTCTTTTAAGAAAACCGGTTTTTGGCGCCCTCAATGGGATTCGAACCCATGATCTCCGCCTTGAAAGGGCGGCGTCCTAGGCCACTAGACGATGAGGGCAGCGGACTTTTGTTTCTTAAAGCAAAAAACATATTCGCATACATTTTTTGCTATAGTTATATTGTATTAAGAATTGAGACATATTGTCAACAATTTTAAATTCGGATGATAGCCTTTATATTAGGTTTAATATTATGGAAAACGGAAAACAAATTAACGGCAATGGCAGAGCTGCGGACAACAATATGCAGGCTGTGCATGGAATGCACAATACTATGCTGTCTGAAAGATATGAACGTGCACATCCTTATTCTAAGATCAACATAGTAGATTTAATAGTTAAAGGCTCAATATCTGTTTTTATTATTTTAATGGTGTTGCTGTGCGTTGTTTATGCCGCTAAAGACAAAATAGCTGCTTTAGCCGTAAGCATGATTGGCGATTCAATGTCCGGCAAGTCATATTCATCTCCAGGTTCTCAAACTGGAGATATTTTGGAAAATATGTTTCGCTCTAAAAAAACGGATATTGCTGATACTCCGGAAAATAGGGCTAGCGGCAAAAGCATTGATGCTTCCGAGCTTTTCCCTGCTGAAAAGCCGCAAGGCAGCAGCATTGGTTTTGTTACAATGCCGGAGATGGATGATGATTTGCCTCAAGAAGTTAACAATAACCCTTCTGCCGCAGTTGCCGCACAAAAGCCTGAAAATTATATGTCTGCAATAAATCAGATGACAGAAATTATGTCTTCGCCTGTTTATCAGTCCTATATGAAAGAAATTTCTGAAGCGATAAAGCAGGACACAGGCACTGATGTAAGCAAAAATCCCATGGCAGTTTTTGGAGTGCTAAATAAATCTCCTAAGGCAAAGGCTGTAGCTGAAAAATACAGGAACAATCCTGAGTTTATGAAAATAATTGCTCAGTTTGGCGGAATGTTTGGAGCCGGTAAAACTTCTTTTGGAGGCAATCCTTCAGCTGGCATGCCTGGCGGTTCTTTTTCCGGTAACCGGTTGCCAAAATCTTTCAGCTTGCAGGTTTCTTCGGGAAGTTCAGCAGGCCAGTCTGCATCTGGAGACGATGATTCTAAATATGTGCATCCGGCCGGAAATGGCATCTTAGGCGCTTCGTCTCAAGGCAGTCCCGCAAAGGTTGTGTCCGTGCCAAAAAGCGCATTTAGCACCCGCGGCGCTTCTGCCGCAAATTCTTCCGCCGGAATGCCTTTTGAGGATTAGTTTTATACAGGAATTTATGTATAATATAATAACAGAATTGTCTTTTCTGCTGATATTACTGTTATGATAATAAATAACTTTGGCCGGATAGTTAAGTTTTTTAAAGACATCGTGAAGCCTGTGAGCGTATATATAATACCTCACAATGGCATGAATTCAATGCGTGTCAATCCTCCCATGTTTCTTCTTATTTTGGGAGGGTTCATTTGGACTGCCATAACAGTTTGGGCTGGCGTTGTGGCGGCCAGGCATTTGGACTATTATATAACCAAGCAGGATAATGCGGAGCTCAGGAAAAAAATGGAAAAAATTTCCAGAGACATAGAAGACGGCATGAATTATCTTGCAATGACGAAAAAAACAGATAAGCAGATTCGTCAGGTTTTGGGCTTGAGGGATGATCCTTCATCTGGATTTGAGGAAGGAGTAGGCGGCCCTAGCCCGCGCGACATGGAGAATTTCCGGAATCAGATTTCGGCCCATGCGGCGGAGATAAGGGAAGCCGAGCTTTCTGAAGCCATGAAGTCAGTTACCAGGGAATCTAAGCGCAGGCTTTCCAGCTTTGGCGAAATAACTATTTATCTTACAGACAGGCACAATAGCACAAGGGCAACGCCGCGAGGCTGGCCGGCTCAGGGCAGGGTAACCTCTCCTTTCGGATACAGAGTGCATCCCCTCGGCCTTACCAGCTACAGGCATTCAGGCGTTGACATAGCCAATTCAGCCGGCACGCCTATAGTTGCCACTGCGGATGGCGTGGTGCGTTATGCCAAATGGGCGCAAGGATATGGCTTCTGCGTTCTCATAGATCATGGTTTTGGATATTCAACTCTTTATGGCCATTTGAGCCAGATACTGGTTAAGCCTGGCCGCAGGGTGCGTCGCGGCGAGGAAGTTGCCAAAATGGGCACTACAGGCACTTCAACGGGCAGCCATGTTCACTATGAAGTATGGGTTGGAGGCATTCCCCGCAATCCTATGCCTTATGTGAAAAACAATATGAGCGAGGATTCCAATTTTTCCGATCTGTACGACGGAATATTTTCAGTTCTTTAATTCGGAGTTAAGATATGTCTAAGGCATTATTTGAAACAAAAAACAATGACACAATAGTAGGAAATGAGGCCTTCTTTGAGGGCACTCTTACCACAAAAGGCTCAGTCCTGGTTGACGGACAGGTTAAAGGCTCTGTCTTTGAGGCAAAAACAGTTTCAGTAGGCAAAAACGGCAAGATTACTGGCGATATAAACTGCGAAGCCTGTTGTATCAGCGGAATAGTGGCAGGAAATGTTACTGCCATAGAAAGCGTGGAACTGCTTGCCGGCGGCAGGGTTGATGGAGATATAAAAACCAAGAGAATGCTCATGGAAGAGGGAGCTCTTTTTAATGGCCGCTGCGAAATGAATTCAAATTTTGCGCATACGGAAAAATCAGCGCTGGCTGCGACAGAGGCAATAAAATAAATTATGATCGGATTTCTTTCAAGACATCGCAAACCTATTTTTATCGGCACGGTAGTCGCATTCCTTTTAGGAATTTTCGTCTTCTTTGGCCTTGGCTCAAGCTCGTCCTATGGTTCTGTAGGCGAAGTAAGAGGCCAGAAACTTTCTGACAAAATTTTTACTCTGCAAGTTAATAAAATGACTTCACAGTTACGCGATTCCGGCGTGGAAATAAATTCCATGATTAGGAAAGGCGTTTATCAGCAGGTTTTCCAGTCTATGGTTGTGGATGAGCTTTTTTATCAGGAGGCTCAGAAAGCAGGTCTTGTCGTTACTGATTTTGAGGTGGCGGCTGAAATACAAAACACTCCGGCTTTTCTTGATGAAGGGAGATTTAGTCCCCGCGCTTATGTGCAGACAATTTCTTCCGAATTTGGCATGAGCCCGCAGGAATATGAGTCTTGGAGAAAATATCAGCGGCTTGTAGCCAAATATCGCGAATACCTTATGACTAATGTAAAGGTTACTCCTGATGAGATAGGCGCCTTGCTGAAAGCTGCTGGCATTAAGGCAGATGATAAGAAAGCTGGCAGTTTCATGACAGAGATCGTAAGGACAAAATATACTGCTATTGCTAATTATATGCTTACTCAGCTTGTAAAAGGCGATGAGGTAAAAAGCTATGTTGAAAAACGCTTCCGCCTTAGCGAAGCTGGCGAAGAGTGAGAGGCCCTGCCTTTAACTTATCATTGAAAATCCCCTGCCTGCTGCGGGGGATTTTATTTTTAAACCTCGTTTATGCAACTTTATGATAAATATCAGCAATCTTACCAAGACATTCGGTGATTTTAAGGCCGTAGATGGCCTGAGCCTTCATATAAAGCCCGGAGAGATTTTCGGTTTTCTTGGCCCGAACGGTGCTGGAAAGACTACAACCGTCAAAATTCTTTCAGGCATAATGCGCCCTTCTTCAGGCAGCGTGTCAATAGCCGGCTTTGATGTGGATAAGCAGCCTGAAGACGCAAAGAGAAATCTGGCCTATATACCGGATGAGCCTTTTGTTTACCCCAAGCTCACTGCCTGGGAGTTTCTTCGCTTTATAGGCGATATTTACCGTGTCCCGGAGACAGAACAGAAAAAACGCATCCCTGAGCTTTTTGATATGTTTGACCTTACAGACGTTTCAGACGGCCTGCTTGAGGGGTATTCACATGGAATGAGGCAGAAGCTGCTTATAGCCAGTGTGCTTTTGCGCAAGCCTAAGGCTATCCTTTTTGATGAGCCTACGGTGGGCCTTGACCCTAAGAGCATAAGGCGTTTTAAGAATCTTCTTGGTGAGATGGCAAAAGGCGGAGCGGCAGTGTTTATGTGCACGCATATCTTGGATATGGCCGAAAAGCTTTGCTCTGAGGTAGGCATAATCTTTGAAGGGAAGCTGATTGCCAGGGGAACAGTTCAAGATGTTAAGGCGGCTGCTCATTCAGGCTCTGATTCATCTCTGGAGGATGTTTTTCTGAAGCTTACGGAAAAACAAAGCCATGATTAAGCTGTTAATTCTTAATAAACTGCGCTGCGCATACAATGACATGAATTCGGTGCGCGGCTGGGAACTGGTAAAAAGCGCAGCTTTGGGTTTCGCAGGGCTATGCCTTCTAATAGTAATGTATTTTGGCTTTCACAAGGTTCTTAAATATTTGGAAGAAGTTCAGCTGATAGGCCCCATACTTTCCTGGAAGCTTACAGGAATGCTGCTGCTGATGATGTTCGCAATGATTATTGTTTCATCAATAATCATTTCCATGACTACGCTGTATTATTCTTTTGACCTTAAATTTCTTTTCTCATGTCCGCTTTCCAGGAGAACTGTATTTATGGATAAGGCGGCAGACACAGTTATTTTTTCATCCTGGACTTTAGTTGTGGCTGTGCTTCCTTTTGTGATTGCCTTGCAGCAGGTAAAAGGATTAAGCTTAGGCTTTACCGCATCATATCTTTTTCTGATGATTCCTTTTGTGATGCTTGCTGCTGCGGCAGGCATTTTTTTCAGCCTGCTTGTAATGTATGCCTTTCCTTCTTCGCGCACGAGAGACATAACATGGGTTCTGGGCAGCCTTTCGGTAGCCTTTGTATATGTTATGTTCCGTTTTGCTGAGCCTGAAAAACTGCTTCACCCCGATTCAATGCAGGTTATAGCCCAATATATACAATATTTGCAGGCCCCTACGGCTCCATATTTCCCGTCTTGGTGGGTTACCAAGGCTATGATAGCTTTTTCAGCTGGGAAATGGGCAGTTTTTGCCGGCTATTCAGGCCTGCTGATAGCCTGTTCCGCTATTGTTTATTGCTTTATGGCCTGGGTATGCGATTTTTTCTATATGCGAGGCTTTAATGGCGCTCAAGGATCTCCCAGATTTAAGGGCGGAAGGGGAAAATTCCTGGAGCAGAAATTAATCTCATTTTTCCCCGGACTGGCAGCTCAGCTTTCGCTGTATTGGAAAGACAGGCTTATGGTGCTAAGGGATGCGAAATACTGGTCGCAGATAATACTCATACTGGCTCTTGTTTCGGTATATCTGTTTAGCATAAAGCAGCTGCCGCTGGATACTCCAAGCGTTAAGAATTTTATCTGTTTTCTGAACATAACTTCCGCCGGATTTGTTGTGGCTGCAATAGGCTTGCGCTTTACCTTCCCGGCAATAAGCATGGAGGGAAAATGCTGGCATTTAATGCGCAGCCTGCCGGTAAAAATTGAGGCAATAATGCTTGAAAAGCTTCTGGTGGCATTGCCTTCGGCAATGCTTATCGGCGTAGTGCTAATAGTGCTGTCAAACCATATACTTGAAGCGGACATATTTGTTTCTGTTCTTTCCACGGTTTCAATACTGTTCATAACAATAGGCGTTACGGCTATGGGTATAGGCTTTGGCGCTATTTTCCCTGATTTTAATGTGGAGAATATTCATAAGCTGGAATCTTCCTATGGCGGATTTTTTTATATGGTCGCCTCCATGGCTTATCTGGGCCTTATAGTCGGCATAGAGGCTTGGCCTGTTCATGTTCATTATCTTGGCGGATTCGCCGGGCCCATGACCCGCTGGCGATTGTTTGGAATAACAAGCTGCACAATAGGTTTTTTGCTGGTAAATTTCCTGGCAGTATGGATCCCATGGAAAATAGGCCTTAAAAATCTTCAAATGCGAGAATGATTTTTGCCTAAATTGCATTTTTTTTGTAAAATAACTATGTTATCAGCAGAATTTGCAAAAATTCTGTTCCAGCGTTGTAAAGACGGGCAAGTGGCGGAACTGGTAGACGCACAGGTCTCAAAAACCTGCGGCCTTATGGCCATGAGGGTTCGATTCCCTCTTTGCCCAGTTAGTCTCTCCTTTTTATATCCGATAATTGCTTTAGCATAAAAATTGCTTGGACTATTGCTGAGTCCTGATAATTTCTCTCAATATCGTGTTCAGCTGAAAAAAAACAGTATTTTATATTTATTTTAATTTATCGTATAATTGTAAATAATATACTAGCGGAATCAGCATATTCCGCCTGGAGATTCTGTTATGAAAATTGTTCTGATGATTTGCGCTATTATAGCCACATTGGCTTTTACGGGGCTGATGATTCAGGCTATCATTACTCTTAGGCAGTTTACTCATACCGGCAAGGCAGTGGAATATTTGGCTTTAAATGCTGACAGCAAGCTGGAAGCATTGGACCCTGTGGTAACCAGCGTTAAAAATGTGTCAAACATCGTTAATAATGCCTGGTTTAAGGGCGCTGCAGCTGTTTACGGTTTTGTGTCCCAGCTCAGCAGAAAAAAATGAAATTTCCATTTTTCTTAAAGTATTTCAAGGATGAGGAAATAGAGAGAAAGATCTCTTTTCTCCATTCAACGAAACTTTTTGAGAAAATCCCTTTGCGCAATATTATATATGTGCTGGATGCTCTTCAGGAGCGCTCTTATGTAAAAGGGGAAACAGTCTTTTCTGAAGGGGAGATAGGCCGGGCGCTTTTCATAGTTTCTTCAGGACGCATTGATCTTTTTAGAAATGCGTCTGACGGTTCAAAGAAGAAAATATCTTCAATAAGCCCTGGCGAATTTTTTGGAGAAATGGCATTATTGGAGGAACGCCCTAGGACTACAACGGCAATTGCTGGCGAAGATTCTCATGTCTTTCTTCTGTTTAAGATAAAACTTGAAGCTTTGCTTTATTCTAAGCCTTCCATAGGCGTTATTATTTCTACGCAGCTGGCTAAAATAATCTCTGCCAGGCTTCGCGAAATGCTGGATGACATTGAGCAAAAGGCGGGATTGAAATGACTGCTAATGGCTCTGGACGTTATGCCCAGTTTATAATTCCCGGCATAATGCTTTTGGTATTGCTTTACCTTGTGATAATAACAAGGAATACTCTTCTGCCATTTATTTTAAGCGCCGCTCTTGCTTATGTTCTGAATCCATTGGTAAATTACTTTGTCTTAAGAGGCTTTAAGCGCTATGCGGTGGTTATAGCCTTATACATTGTGGCTGGCATAGCGGTTTCAGTATTGGCCTATATTTTCGTTAATTTCCTAAGCGGACAGTTTGTATCATTCCATGAAAACTGGCCGGCTTATGTTGAGAAAATAAAAGTGCTTGTACAGTCAATTAATGACAAGGTTGTTAATAAATATCCTTTTCTCGCTCAGCTTAAGCTTCAGGGTAAAATAGTTCCGCTCATGACTTCCGTGCCGCAGTATATATTAGGGGCAATACCAGCTTTGTCATTCCTTTTCCTGATTCCGTTTATATCTTTTTTCATGCTTGTTGCCAATAACAGCGTAGTGTCTTATGTGCTGAACCATATTCCCGCAAGGAAGACTGAGCTTGTAATGCATGTTCTTGCACGCATAGATGTTTCATTAGGAAATTATCTCAGAGGCATGCTTACAGAGGCCTTCCTTCTTTTTCTGATAGCCTGGCTTGGCCTGTCAATAATGGGAATTAATTATGCGGCTGTGCTTTCGCTGATAATAGGCCTTTCCGGCCTTATACCGTACTTGGGAGCTTTTGTTGGCGCAATAATTGCCTCCATAGTCGCATATGTTCAGTTTGGTTCATTTTTCCCGGTGCTTAAAATAATTATGTTTTTTATTGGCTTGCGTTTTTTTGATGACTGGTTCATGCAGCCTTATATTATGAAAAAAGCTGTAGAGCTGAATCCGGCGCTGGTAGTATTCTCCCTTATGGCAGGCTGGGAAGCAGCCGGTTTTTGGGGCATAGTTTTTTCAATCCCTGTTACCTGCATACTTAAGGAGCTGCTGTTTATCTCTGTTGAAATACAGGAAACTGAGTTTAGCTGGAAACCTAAGCCGCAGCCGATGCGCACAAGCATACCATATACATAGGAAATATTATGAACATAGAGCTTAGCGATGTAATGAAGGGCTTTAAGCCATTTCTTTTTGAAGAACTTTACCGCAAGGAGAGGGCGGAGCGCGCTAAAGGCCGTGATATAATAAGTCTCGCCGTTGGCGACCCTGACATTCCCGCACATGAAAGCATAGTTGAATGTGCGGTACAGGAACTGCATAATGCGAAAAACCACCGGTACCCGA
>Ga0310690_10010005_pt1 | contig 11840 bp, 17 predicted proteins | sample AusTroGonzalo_MG_2_FD_207661 | JGI IMG/M metagenome (GOLD analysis project Ga0310690, IMG submission 207661) | Bovine rumen microbial communities from tropical cattle in Woodstock, Queensland, Australia - Gonzalo_04 (v2) (version 2) | ecosystem: Host-associated > Mammals > Digestive system >...
TAATAACACAGATAAGTCAGTAGATTGGTTCTTCTCTGTTATTAAAGAAGATAAAGAAGGCGTATACTCATTCAAGAAGGGTATCTATCCAGTAGAGAGAATAGATCTCGATTATGGCTTAAAGGCTGATTCATATGGAGACATTATGATACTGGGAAGTGGGCCTAAGAACACTATCTTTGATACACGTAATATGAGACTGGCTTCTAATACTACATTTAGAGACTGTGGATTTATTTGCACCAGTGTATGTGTAAGTGAGTTAGCTACATTTGATAATGTAGAATTCACTAATTGTGAGATTGTCTTTGAGACAACAAGATTATCTACATTTAGAAACTGCACATTTAATGCTTGTGTATTCCGCTTTGTAGGTACTTGCAATAATAATGTGATAGTTAATAATAGATTCAAGTCTACTATAGTACCGCAGTATTACGGTGGTAATAATCTTATAGCAAATAATTTAGCTTATTAAGACAAAAAATGACAGGTAGGGTCATTCGACCCTACCTGATTTCTTATCCAATTCATCCAGATATACTTTAGTCTCATTTATATACTTTCTATTACAGTATATAGCTATAGTAGTTCTACAACTCGTTATAGGCTCTTTAAGATGACATATCATAGTCTTCCAATCCATGTCATATTCTACTTCGAAGTCTCCATTAAATATAATGAAGTTCATGAATATAAATGGAGAAACAGCTATAGCCTTAGTGTATTCTATAAACCTAGCTAACTCATGACCTCTAAAGAATTCAGAGAAGTCTATATCTATACACTTATTTATATCTTCCTCATCACTTACATACTCTGTCATAGTGAATCTATCCCAACCATTACAATCCATTATAGGCACATCAATCTTTACTGCAGACATAATAGCAATTTGCTCATCATAGCTTCTCTTCGTCGGCAGCGGTACAATATACTTATGAGTAGACTGAGAGAAGTAAGTATAGCAGTAAGGAGCAGTCATCTCTATCTCCACAGCAAAGTCTATATTATAATTAGTTGTAATAAGATCTTGTCTCTGACCATCATCCATTGTAGGTATTTCCATCTTAAGATGAGCACAACAGTCAGGAACTCTAAGGAAGAATTCTTTATTACCAGTAGCACATCTAAGCTTATACATGAATGGTATATATGAATGAGTATTAAGATATTCTAAGAGCTTCATAGGTTCTTCTATCTCAGCATTCTTAGTTATCTTAAATCCATTATCAAATGCTACCTGTAAGATGATATCCTTAGGGACATGGATATCTAAAGCTATATCTCTAGTCTCACTCCATCCAGCTCTATGATTGAGTTTAAGAAACTCCATAAGATCAAGCTGTTCTGCTCTTGTATTTACTCTCATCTTAAATACAAAGTTCATAAGTACTGTCTTATTTATAAGCTGGATATATAATCCCTTGGGTTCATCATTAAAGAAAGTTCCTTCTATACGAGATCTCTTTAATAATAAAGGGAACTCTGGAGTAGAGTCTATCCATTGTCTATTATGAGCCATATCTATTGTAGGTATAATAGCCAGAAGAGGATTAGTTCTCTTCATCTGTTGATTTAGATCAGAAAACTTTCTAAATTCATCAAAACTATGTGTTCCCTCTACATATACAGAGTTAAAGAAATTATCAGGGAATTTACTTAAAAACCACTCTTTTGCGAACTCTACGCACACAGCGTAGGCCTGGTACTGTGATGGTACTGCTATACTCGTACGCATCACTCTACGCGATTTCTTGCGTGTCAGATCGCTCGGTTTGATGGGTCTGAGACGCGTTGTTTTATTATCATATCCGTATCTCATATTTTTCGCCTCCAAAAAATAAAGTCTAAAAGTGTATTTAACTTTATGTCCGAGTACAAAAAATAAAGACGGGGATTGCTCCCCGTCTTATATCTTTTACTCTGTAGTGGCTCTCTTAACTAATGTGATGTATTTATTATCCATCTCAAATATCTTCCAATACGGTCCTATCCGAGGATCGATATTGGTATTATAAGCTTCATGATTGGCTACTATATAAATCCAGCATAGACCAGCAATTTCATCATCTGGTTCTATCAGTCTTATAGTGCCTACTGTTTCAGTATCCAGATCTATATTATCCAATACACGGACAATATCCCCTACTCTATAATCATTCATTAGTTAGTCCTCCACTACTGACAGGCTATGTACTCCAACCATACCACCGTACTTTAAAAGAGCATCACATAACTCAGTTACATGAATATCTTTGAATACAGCAGCTTCTCTGGCATAGAATATTGCTGATAACCTTTTTATAGGTTTCTTTCTATTCCCATAATACTTACGTATATAGGCTATAGCTCCATTAACATTCTTAACCCATGTGATTGTCTGTACTTCTGTGTTTTCCATTTTAAACATCCTCCTCATAATTGTCGTCATTATCTGACTTGCATATTTCCATACTATAAGAATATGCTGGCATATATTCCAGACTATAGTTTTTCTCAAGATAATCTGCAGCTTCATCTGCAGATAGCATATTACTCTCATCAGCTATAACTTCTCCGTCTATAACTAATTTAGTAAAATATATATTTTCCATAGATCTGAGTTCTTCACAAAAGTCTCCTATAGTGGGTATTATATCTTTATACTCTTTATCTGTTATCTTGACTTCAATATGCTGGATTTCATCTTCTGTTTCTCTATCAAGAAATCCATTGGTAATTAATTCTTTAACCTCGTTTTGCGTTAATCCTAAATCAGTAAACTCTTCAGAATTATAATTGCATTTCGGTAAAGAACTTGTGGGTATTGTTATTATGTAATCTACTCTTCTTCTTTCCATAATCATTCGTCCTCCGAATCAAAATCTATTTTTATCTGCTTAGGTACATAGTCTGGTGCATAATTATTCTTTAAGAATAAAGACGCATCATTTAGACTACAACCATCTTTTTCTGTATAGATAACTTCATCATCTATAACAAGTAATTTTAATGAAGTATCAGTATAACCAGCATACTTATTAACTAAATTAGCTACTGATTCTGATTTATTCAACGTATCCCAAGTTTCTCTATCAACAATATTAAGCACAAAAAGTTTCTTAGTATTATCGGGATACTGCTTTATCATTTTACCATGACATGTTAAATATGCCACGTCTGCCTCGGATAATCCATTGTCAGTAAAGATTCTACTCTTATAAGATGTATTCTTTAAAGCGTCTAATCTTATTCTGATAGTAATCTTTGATTTGATGTCTTTGCCCAGCTTAGGCATCTTCATACAACTCCCTTACTTATTATACAGTCTCTATATTGAAATGATGTACTATATAGTCATTATCGTAGTTCGTTTCTAACCATCTAGCTACATCAAATAGATTCAAACCCATCTCTTCTGTAAAGATAACTTCATGATTAAACTCAAAACGTTTAACTATAACTGAAGAAACTGTCTTTATACAGAAGATTTTTATTAAATCATCTACTGTAAGATGCTTAAGATTAATCTCACTATTTACAGGTATTAATCTGTAATTAGTAGTTTCTCCATCCTCATCGTCTTTAGAATAACATCCCTCTCTTAAGAGCTCTTCTTCTTCATTAGGTGAGAGCTCAGGGATCTCTTTTATTTCCATTAAAGGTTCCAACTTACCGTATCCTCCGTCAGTAGTGTTTACGTCTGATACAAATGTGATTAGCTTATCCATCTTTTCCATTTTAACACAACTCCTTAACGTTCATCTAAATCATAATCAGGATCTCCTGTCTTTATATAGACATTGGAAATCTCTGTATCCATATCATAATTTTCCTGTAGATACTCTGCGATTTCATATGCATACACAGGATCTTCATTCTCATTAACCAACTTTTTACCATTTATAGTAAGTTTAGTAACCCACATATTAGGTTTAAGCATAAATGATATAAACAAATCTTTTATTGTTCTAGGCATTTTATTCACATCCTTTCGATAATTAGGTCTTTTTTGCACCCTTCAAAGATGCGATCTCCAATATCTATACCCTCGGGGATAATTACATGCACAAGAGAACTACAACAAGAGAATGCATAGTTTCTTATAGCATAAACTTTATCCAAGTTTATAGACTGTAATAATACACATTCACTAAATGCTCCAGAGCAGATCTCTACATTATGAGGTAAGTTAACCACCTCTAAGGAGTAGCATTTCATAAATGCATCTGGAGATATACGCACTACACTGTTAGGAATAAGTATATGCCTTAAAGATATACAATGCTTAAATGTGCCTATACCGATTTCTCTTATTCCATATAATGGAAGAGAAACAGTCTCTAATGCTGTACAATTAAAGAAAGCATAGTCACCTATACATCTTACACTCTTAGGAATACTTATAGACTTAAGTGATTCACAATTAGCAAATGCACTCTCCTCTATATATACCAATCCTTCGGGTAATATGATATTCTCAATATCTCGAAGTTCAGGTTTTATCTTTGTAGGTCCATTAGGTGTATAACAATGTAAATCCGCAATATCTATTGAGGTTACATTCTTATTAAATATAAGACTCTTATCCTTTACCTTATATTTAGCCATATTTTCTCACCTCCCTATTTAGCCTAAGCAAATAGAATTAGCATTATTCCTTTGCTCATCTAATATTCTTATCTGCTCGATGTATTTATCATCTATTGCAGAATCTGTATAATTAATAATTAAAGTTTTGGGTATATGCTCTAATTCATAATTATCTATAAGATATTTTAAGACATCTTTTCCAGTACGTGCATCGCTCTCAGTGTAAATTTCTTTACCATTTATATAGAATAAACGTACAGTTTTGTCTGTCTCTTTTTCTTGAATAATTCTATTTATTATAAAAGATATATTTATATCTTTTATTTGACTAGGATTTTTATCATCTATAAGTCTAAGACTGAACTTTTCTATATTATTAGCCGTCTGTCTCTTATAATATTTATTAGAAGCAAGCTTTTCAATTTCTTCATTAGATAATTGAAATTTATCTGAAAATTTTTCAGATATTTCTTTAGCAACTAATTTATTTATATCTAATTCTATATCGAAATTAAATTCTTTTATAGTATTATTTTCACTCATTGTATTTACCTCATTTCAAAAAATAGCAGTGAGAGGGATTGCTCCCTCTCACGCTCATCTATGTTATCCCTACTCCATAAAATGGAAGATCATTTGGAATTACTTATTGCGTCTGTTCTTCTGATCAACGAGTGTACACATTTCTACCAATCCAGAATCATATATTCTATGGAATCCTGCAAGGGTATTATAGCTAGCAAGTGTGTTATAGATTGCAGCCTTAGCCTGCATATCTATTTCAAACTTTCTCTGTGCAGCTTCCCTCTCTATATTAAGAATGTCATTTACCAAATTTAGATTATGACCATCCTCAAGATTAATAGCTCTTTTAAGTCCGTTAGGAACTTCAAGCGATCCGTTATTCATTTCAGCTAATGTACTGCTTAACATTGCTTCATATGGTGTGAATCCTACAAAGGGTGCGTTCTCAATAGCCTCAGCAGGAATCTGTGCTGTAGGAATAGGATAAGCGCCTATAGCAGGCTCTTCAGGGATAGTGCTAGGCATAAATGTAATTGCATCACCGTCTCTACCATTGACGATAATAGCATCATCAGTTATCTCTGCTTCTGTAAAATTCTCAGCATCGTTTTCATCGATTATTGTCTTAATAGTGTCAACAACATCCATTAATTCTTTTACATTCATCTTCATTGTTTGTAACCTCCGATTAAATTAATATATTTATATGTGTTTAACCACATACTTATTTATAATATATAATTGATTTCTAAATTAATTTAAGCTGATGGAATCTCTTCTCGATCTGCTTAATGGTATCTTCTGTGAGTTTCTCAAACTCCATAGATATTGATACATTTAATAGATTATATATAACAGTGGTTATATCCTCTTTTGTACTGTAATCAGTAGTCTTCTCTATAAGCTCATGTATTTCCCAATTTCTTATTACAAAATAGCACCCAGGGAATCTATCAAATGTCTTATCTACATCTTCTTTAAATATAGAATAAGCATTAGTTATAGCACTTAAAGCATTATAATATCTTTCACTTAAAGCCATATTCTTCCCGGGGCGTTTAATGAACTCAGATATAGCACAAATCTGCTGTATTACATACTGATTGAATTCAAATTTACTATTTATCACTTTCAATTTAGAATCAAGAGCAGCACTACTACCAAAGATTAGATGGAAGTCTCTATTATATTTAGTTTTATCATAATCAGCCTTTAATACCAATGGTCTCTGTCTAGGCTCTGGTAAATCTAAATCCACATAGGATACTATCTCATCGAATTGTCCTACATAGATTACAAAAAATAAGCTATCCATCTTCATAGCTTCTATAGTATCAGAGATATATTTATTTCTTATTTCCAAAGCCTTATTATAATTATTATAGTACTTACTATCATAAATCTCTCCCATAGCTTTATCTATAAGATTAAGATAATCTTTAATACTATCTACTAAATCGATCTTTCTAGTAATAATAAATGAACCCATAATTTTCACCTCGTTATAAAAAAATAAGACTGCATAGTGGTTAATCACTATGCAGCCTAATATAATTAATCCATAGCCTGAAGCATCTTGATTTTCTCAATCTCTGCAGGCGTATAAGTATACAAACTCTTAAGAGAATTTGCATTAATGATTGTATCTCTAGCATGAATGAAATCAGCATTGCATCTTCCATCATTTCTAGATATAAACATCTGTCTAGGACTTATTATCTTATTAGCTAATCTAATAAAGTCCTGATTATACAGATACAAGATGTTCAAGGTGTCGCCCATTTTATATAATTCTCTTATATAAAATAATAGACTATATCTTCATCCTTCTATTTCTAGTTAGGATGTCCTTCCACTTCGATTTAAATGGTCTTACCTGACATGCCATACCTATTAATAAATAGGCTCTACTCCCTTACGGGATAGTCGTTGAACGTTCCTCTTATATAAGAGGCTTCGCTGCTGGTTAAACATTGTTTATAGATCTTAGGATTCTATATAACCCTCGATATATTATATAGAACTTTTATTTCACCATAATCCATCTCCTCACTTATTTCTGACTTTCGTCTCCATATAGGCAGAGGAGCATTAGTTACTTCCAGCAATTCAAAAGGATACGCACACTATATTACTATAGTATGGGACAGCGACAAATTTCTATCAACTTATATATGTCGCTATTTACATTTAGACTATATCTTCATCCTTCTATTTCTAGTTAGGATGGCTAGCACTTCGATTTAATAAGGGCTTATTGCTGCTTTGCCTTAACCATTTCTGGCTCTACTCTAATAACTTGATAGTCGTTGAACCTTCCTCTTATATAAGAGGCTTGGCTGCTGATTGTACATTGTTAACGAACCTTAGCACTATTAATATTATTAATAGCTTTTATCTCAGCATAGTTCATCTCATAACTTGTTTCTGACTTTCGTCTCCTTATAGGCATATGAGCTTTAATACGTTCCAGCAATTCACTAGCTATTTTTTGCTATTTGTTTCCAAATAACCGGCCCTGATGGAAATTTGAGTCTGCAGCGAGAGGTTTTAATACCAGTAAGCTTATTGACATAGTATAATCTAGGTTTATACCTATAACTTTTACGGCTAACATACTTCCATATGAAATTGTCATTATTTATCATCTAAACGTTACTTTAGACATAGACTATATCTTTACCATAGTTATATAAATATAACCTTAGGTACTTGCTGCTTCGATTTAAAGGGTTTTCACCTACCTTTTAAAAAGGCCCTACTTCTGTTGGCGTTTACAGATCGCCCAAGGAATAGTCGTTGAACCTATTTTATATAATAGGCTGCTGATTAGACATTGTTTATCACTCTTTAGGACTATTAATAATTTTTATATTATTAATAGCTTTTATTTCACCATAGAGCATCTCTTCACTTGTTTCTGACTTTCGTCACCTATATAGGTAGAAGAGCTTTAGCCTTTCCCAGCAATTCAGCAAGATTCAGCACTATCTTTCGATAATACTGCCCACAATCTAGGATTTCGGTTAATCACGACAGGAAGGCCGTCTTTATCTTTGATCATACCGTCAATAATATCATATATTGTCTGGTCATAACCTCTTATCTGACACTTATACCATTTTTTATAAGCATCAGAATAACTGAAGTTAAACGATTTTACCAGTATATTTATAATAACCTGCTGAAGTAATTCACAAAGACCAGCAAATGGTAACATTACTTCATCAGCTTTAAGATTTACATCCTGCTTAATAACAGAACGTGATGAGAAACTATCAATATCTTCACATAGGTCGTTAATCTATGCAGTTCTCTTATGAACTTCTCTATCTGTTAGATAGACGTTGAGACTATATCTTCATCTTAATAACTAAGATGCTTTCCACTTCGATTTAAGGGGTTCTCACCCACCTACTTAGGCCCTACTCCTGTTGAGCAATTTTATGGTGGTGCTCTAAAGGATAGTCGTTGAACTTTCCTTTTATATAAAAGGCTTAGCTGCTGGTTAAACATTGTTAGCGGATTTTAGCACTCTATTTAATAGAGCTTTTATCTCAGCATGATCCATCCTATTACTTGTTTCTGACTTTCGTCTCCCTATAGGCAAATAGGCTCTTAGCTTTTTCCAGCAATTCAAAAAGATTACATACAACGAATCACTTCGTTATACGACATTATATTATTTTATCTTCCACCGAGAGAGCTTCTTATGTCCCTTATCTCTTTATATTACTTTATTGTTAAATAATAACTGTAATATAAAGTTTCACACCGTAGACTATATCTTCATCCTTCTATAAATAGTTAGGATGTCCTTCCACTTCGAAGTATATAAATTTATATACCCCTACTCCCTTATGGGATAGTCGTTGAACTTTCCTCTTATAAATAAGAGGCTTAGCTGCTGATTATATATTATTATTAGTACTTAGGACTATCTAGACCACTCTCAACTTCTAGATAGCTTTTATTTCACCATATACCATCTCATAATTTGTTTCTGACTTTCGTCTCCTTACAGGCTTATGAGCATTAATACGTCCCAGCAATTCAAAAGGATTTTTCACACTACATTACTGCAATATGGGGCAACATACATGGATTATTTAGTTTACCCTTCTTTTTTGCAAGTATATCTCTTATTGCTATATAAACAGCATTGAGATTATACTGAATATCATAGAGGAGTTTAAGTCTCTCTTTTCTTTTACGAGTTATACCTAACCCATTGTCGTTTACTTCATAGACAAGCTTAGCAAGCATGTTAAACTGGTCATTGCATGCTTCATATCTAAGCGTACCATTATCAAGACTGCTTGGTCTAAGCAGAGATGAATAAACGCTTATAGTATGAGTCCAGAGTATATCTTTATTAGCCATGATATCATTATAGAAATGAAGCTTCGCAGGATACTTATTCAAATAGAACTTCATAACCTCATCAAACCTTCTATAGAATTCGATGAGACCAATACCCCTAAAGGGCTCGTCCTTTTTGATTGGCAGTGCTACTTCATTACCATCGGAGTCCATCTGTACTTCAGCATCAATAATATGATTAAGTCTAGTAGCTCCGATGAATGCTTCAAGTGAGCAATACAAGTTAGGATGAATTATTTTATACTCATCTTTTAAGACTAAATATCCAGTAATGGATACATCATCATCCATATACTGAACCTTAGTGTTGCATACTGTACATGTCTCTCCATGGTTTATAGAACCACGTTTGAGACCGCACTTACATCTATAACGGCCACTGAAACTATCAGTATCTGTTATAGAGTTTGAACCATAACGGCTTGAGAATATACCGTCCTGATTCTTAATGTCGTTCTTGATTCCCTTAGGGGCTGTAATAATAAAGCCCTTACCGGATTTGATATCAATCTCTCTTTGCTTATCAAGATTGATTCTTTCAAGCTTAGTCTTATATTCGTATTTGTCGTTATACGGATATTGTAGCGCGAAGCTAAGCTTTGTCTGCTCAGCAGACATTTGTCTTCTCATTAATTATACCTCCCTATTTTTGATTTAAGACATAGAAATCTTATTTTTATGTATTAGAGACTTTAAATCTCTATATACTAGATTATATTATATTATTAAATGCTAAATTAGAAAATAAATCCTAGAGGGATTGCTCCCTCTAGGCTTATCTTATTATACATCATATAATACAACAGACTCTTTTTCAAGACTAGCCTTTACATCTATTATACGCTGGTTTGTACTTCCAGCATAATGATATTTCACATCAGCAAGATTAGCTACAAAAGGCCCATCTACAAGAATATCTATATATTTAAGCACTTCAGCCTGTACTGGATTATTCATTAACTCCTCGTAAGTATATCCGGTATATATCCAGATATTCTTATTCGGGAACGTAGAGCGTATCTCTTTACAGAACTCTAATACATCTTCTACGTTGCAGTAATCTAATGGATCTCCACCAGAGAGAGTTAATCCTTCTGTATAATCCTGACTCAGATAATGATATATCTCATCTTTAGCAGCCTGATCAAATTCTTTACCAGACTTACTATCCCATGTCTGAGGATTATGACAACCCTCACAATGATGAGAGCATCCAGAGAGAAATACAACTACTCTAAGACCTTCACCATTAAGCTGATCATCATGTAAAATATTATGATAATTCATAATTTCAACTCCTTTGATTTATTTTTAGTACTATGCATAACTTATTAAGGGATTCTACTCTGTCTATATTATTCTTAGTCGCTTTAGATTCCCCATTCCATATAGCCAATGCATAATCACAGTCTTTAGTCATCTTTATATCTTTAAGAGCATAATAATCTCTTTCAGATTCATAACTATCTTTACTTTCATTTAGACATACTGTTGCCCATAGAGAATCTCCTTTAAAATTCCTAGGCTTATCCCCACTGGTGTATACAATAACGTCTTTATACTTTCTCTTAGATAAGTAATCTTGTATAATGGTATCTACACCATCACAATCTCCTATAAGGATAGTCTCCTTATTGGATATAATTCTCTCTATAAATATCATAACTTCATCGTTAATCTTACTTATAGATCTAGAACCACTTATAAACACTTTCTGCCCCACAAAAATACACCCTCCTAAAATGTTTAATAGATGGCTACCCAATAATGGGTAGCCGTCTATATAATATATTGTTATTTACATAGATACCCTTTCAGCAATTTCAGCTTGCTTAGCAGGGTTAAATCTAGACTTACCCTTAACCTTGTTAAAACCGAGATCATCATAACAAGATAGATTTATACCGTCGGTTTCCCGATATTTATTAGCGGATTAGACTATACCATATTTAGCATTTGCTAAATTACCCATTATAGTCGTTGAACCTTTGTCTGTTCTAGACACTTGGCTGCGTTTGATTATCCAATGTTTAACGATTTTACTATACCGAGCCCGTTACTACTCGCCATTACATTATTCCTAATGTAACTTAGTTGTTAAACCTCTAAGGAAGTCCCCGCAATTTAGAGTATTTTACATGGCCCTCTCGGTAGTTAAGCCATTCATTCTGTTTATCTCAGTAATATTATCAGATCCACACTTAGGACACTTATGCATCTCAAGCTGTTCATATCCACAGTCTTCACAGTATGCAAGATCCATATTAATACCCTCATAGAAGCCTTTAGCCATTCCTCTTCTTACAAGCTTCTTCATAGCCTTTAAGTTATAGTCTATAGGATATCTACAATACTGT
>Ga0310690_10010006_pt1 | contig 11840 bp, 13 predicted proteins | sample AusTroGonzalo_MG_2_FD_207661 | JGI IMG/M metagenome (GOLD analysis project Ga0310690, IMG submission 207661) | Bovine rumen microbial communities from tropical cattle in Woodstock, Queensland, Australia - Gonzalo_04 (v2) (version 2) | ecosystem: Host-associated > Mammals > Digestive system >...
TTATCATATTGGGAAAAGATTTTTCAATACAGGAAAGGTTGCACTTAAAGTTGGTTTTCATAGTTTTATGGAACAAATACTAAAACATTTACATTTCACGCTTTTAGTAATAAAATAGAATATACAATTTTTTTAAGAGGGCACCTGTATGCTAGACTACAAAATAGAGAATTATGAACATATACTTTTCCCTTCAAGCGAAAGGTCTTATGATCATACATTAGACATGAGAAAATGTGGGAAGGTAACTAATAAGGATGACAAAAACTTTGTAATTCATATTTGCCTTAACAACCAACAGGTAAACAAAACAGCCGATTTACCATATCCGCATTTTATGTGTAATAGTACGATATTCCGAAAACGTGGTGCTGGTAAAAATGATTTAAGGATAATAGTTTGCAATAAAAGCGACGTTGATAAATTATTAGAGAAAGACGATAATTATATTGTTGCTTTATACCATGAAATTGGTCATTTTCACTATAGCGATGAGCAAGATAAAAAATACTCGGATGATAAATATAGATGGCAACAAATAAAACTCGGGAAGGTGCCCAAAGATGAAATTTTGGCCGACAGTTTTGCCGCTAAAGCTTTGGGTAAAGAAAGAGTTATCAAAGCACTACAAACGTTTCATAGTCTTTTTATGATGAGTCCTGATTACAATTGTGATGAGGGAAAGCGTATTATTAAAGAATTCGAACTTAGAATAGCTGCATTAAAAAAGGATAATTAATGCGTAACAGAGCCGAGAAGTAAATCTCGGCTCTCTTCTTGTTATGCTTCAAGAGCGATTGTGTGATGCTTCCCGCCGACCGAAACCGATTCTTCATCGCTGCCTTCTTGCATGATGATTTCATCGTCTTGTCTGATCCGGAGGACATATTTTGTGCTTTTGAATTCGTGTCCCCCAATCTAGTGCATAGGGATTTTTGAAGCGGTCGCACCCCGTTAGGAAATAAAAACGGATGGATTTTCCGTAAAAAAAGGCAGTCCAAACGAAATATTCGTTTTAGACTGCCTGTGGTGGACAATAAGGGACTCTCTTCTCGTATGGCGCAAAGCAAATCGTTTTTATATAGGAAATGCTTTTCGCCATACTTCGGTCATCGCGGAAAACGCCGCACTGTGGCGTTTTCTATTCGCTCTTGGTTCTCGCCCCTTGTTTAGTAAAGAAAAAGGTCCAAAGCATTCGCTTTAGACCTATCTTGGTGGACAATAAGGGACTCGAACCCCTGACCCTCTCCACGTCAAGAAGACGCTCTACCAACTGAGCTAATTGTCCATTAGGTAGTGTTATTGTAGCACAGTGAAAAAAGTTTTGCAAGCACTTTCGATATTTAATTCTTGAATTGTGATAAAGAATCGATCGGGGTGAAAAGTCAGCTTTTCGCGAAGGCGTTTTGAGTGGGAAAGGATGGGAAAATAGGAGTAAACGATTGCCCGTTTTCCTATGGAAGTGATACAATAAAGGCATGAAAGAGAACGCACTGGGAAAACTGAAAACGAGAGATCTGGCATATATAGCGCTTGCTGTGGCGCTGAATGCCGTCTGTGCTTTCATCACGATCCCCGCGATCGTTCCTTTCACGTTGCAGGTATTCGCCGTATTTTTCACGTTGGAATACTTGGGCGGGAGGCGTGGCGCCATCGCAGTGTGGATTTATCTTCTCTGCGGCGCGATAGGCTTGCCCGTTTTTGCGGGATTTCGAGGCGGTTTTTCGGTGCTCCTTTCCGCTACGGGTGGCTTCATCATGGCATTTGCCGTCGTGGCGCTTCTGTACTTTGCGGTGAGTTTCTTTAGAGCGCCGCGTTATCTGCGCTACATTCTTGCGCCGCTGTCGCTCGCTCTCATTTATTTGGGTGGGTGTGCGTGGTTTGTCTATATGATGGGCGGCACGCTGATGCACGCTCTCTTGGTGTGTGTGGTGCCCTTTATTTTGCCCGACGTTTTGAAGATCGTTTTGGCGCTTTTTCTCTCAGATCGCCTCTCCAAGATCAAGGCTTGAGTGATTTTAGGGGAAATAAGGTTCCGAACATATTTCGGGTGGTTTTAAATCTCATTTAAGTTTCTTCGTGTACAATCGTGTTATAATAGTAGTCAGATCGGGAGGAGACTCGGTCGGAGGAGGAGAAGATGCGGATACTTTTGGCGGAAGACGAAAAGGATCTGTCGCGGGCGCTTGTCGCCATCTTTACCAAGAACAATTATTCGGTAGACGCCGTATATGACGGCGAGGCAGCTGTCTCTTATCTTACGGAAGGGAATTACGATTGCGCCATTTTGGACGTGATGATGCCCAAGTTGGACGGAATCAGCGTGCTGAAGAAGGTCCGCAAGGCGGGGAATAATCTGCCCGTCCTTATTCTGACTGCGAAGTCGGAAATAGACGACCGCATCCTCGGCCTAGACAGCGGTGCAGACGATTACCTTACCAAACCTTTTGAAGTCAAAGAGCTTTTGGCGAGGGTCCGCGCCATCACGCGGCGTTTGACTGCAGGAGTGGATACGGACCTTTCGTTCGGGAATTGCACACTTTCGCGTTCTACGTATATTCTCTCCACCCAAGAGGGCTCGGTCCGTCTTGCAAATAAAGAATTTCAAATGTTGGAAATGCTGATGAGTGCTCCGAAGGGCGTCATTCCGCCCGAACGCTTCATGGAGAAAATATGGGGGTTCGACAGCGAGAGCGACATTAGCGTCGTGTGGGTGTACATTACTTATCTTCGCAAAAAACTTGCGAACGTGCAGGCGAACGTTTCCATTAAAGCGATGCGAAACGCCGGCTACACATTGGAGCTGTTATGATCAAGAAACTACGCAAGAAATTCATACTTATCGCGCTAGGCGTGGTGGCGGCGGTCATCATCTCCATCGTCGTGGGCATAGATGTCGCGAACTACGCCAATATGGTGAAGGATGCGGATAATATCGTGGATGGCATCGCGACGGGATCGGTGGTGCGCCCGGATGAATCTTTTGAAGAGATGGGAGGAGCGCGTCCCGGCGCACCCGTCGAGCCCGGTCAGACGAACGGTCCCAAGGGACTTCCAAGGGAGACAGCGTTCTCTGCAAGGTACTTCGTCGTACAGACGAATGAGGAAGGCGAAATTACCGGACGCGATCTAAAAAGCATAGCTTACGTCAAGAGTGAAGATCTAGCGACCTTTGTGGAGAAGGCGGATTCGAGCCGCGGCTTCGTCGGGGACTATCGGTATGGAAAGTATAAAAATGAAAGCGGCAGTTACGTGTATATCTTTCTCGATTGCGAAAAGGAGATCGAAGCGTGTCGGGATTTCATCATTTCAAGCATCATCGTCACGGTCGTAGGTTTGGTGATTATTGCGATCCTTATCGTGTTTCTCTCTAAAAAAGCGCTCAAACCGGTGGAAGAGAGCTACGAGAGGCAAAAGCAATTCATCACCGATGCGGGGCATGAGCTCAAGACGCCTCTCACCGTTATCAGTGCCAATGCGGAACTTTTGGAGTTGGAAATCGGAGATAATGAGTGGATCAAGTCCATTCAAGGACAAGTGAAAAAGCTGAGCAAACTAACCAAAGACCTCGTATTCCTTTCTCGAATGGACGAGGGTGGCGGCAACTTGCCGACTTCAAAGTTTTCGCTTGATATCGCTTTAACGGAAGTTGCGGAAGGGTTCAAAGAAGCGGCACTTGTCGCAGGAAAGAGCTTCACAATTCGGTCGGAAGGAACCGAAGTTACAGCAAATGAGGAGATGATCCGTCGTGCGCTCGGCTTGATACTGGATAACGCCATCAAATATGCCGAAAGCGAAGATATAACCGTCACGCTGAAGAAAGAAGGAAAAACGGCGGTGATCGAAGAAACAAATGTTTCTTCTTTACCGAAAGGAGCCCATCCGGAATTGTTCGAGCGTTTCTATCGTCCCGATGCTTCTCGGTCGAATGCTACCGGGGGACACGGCATCGGGCTGTCCGTCGTGCAGTCTGTTTTTGCGGCGCATAAAGGAAGCGTGAGTTGCGTCAGTGACGGCACAAAGGTCACATTCCGATTGGAGCTTCCGCTCGCGAGCGCATAGCAGAGTAAGAAAAAACAGGCAGGTTTGGACACCTGCCTGTTTTATCATTTCTTTTTCTTTGATCTTTTTCGCAAACTTACGGGGCAGAGGACGAGACAGGTCCGAGGGGGAAGGTACAGGCGCAAATAATTGCCCGCTTCACCGGGGATGCAGGCGCTGACCGCTTGGTGCGACATACGTGCAAATCCGCCGTATGCTTCGTCATCGCTCGTGAACAGCACTTCGTGATCCTCTCCGCGACTAACGGGGATTTTGTATCCTTCTTGTGGGGTCGTGGGCGAGAAATTGAAGACGAATACCAGCCCGCCGCGCTCGAAAACAAGCACTTTGTCGTCTTCGTGGATAAGACGAAGATCGGGGTAGGTTTGACGGAAAATGGCATATTCTTTCGCTGTATCGATCATATCGCGGTCGAAGGCATAGAGCTGTTCATACTTCAAGTCGTTGTTTTTGAGCAGGCTCCATTGCCTACGGCAATAATGGAAGCTGTTATTATTGCCGGGACGGGGAAAGTCTATCCATTCGGGGTGACCGAATTCATTTCCCATAAAATTCAAATATCCGTCGCCGCCTGCCGCTACGGTCAGGAGACGTATCATTTTGTGCAATGCGATCGCTCGGTCCATTATGGGAGAGTGGGTGCTCTTCTCCATTTGGTCGTACATCGCCGCGTCCGCCAAACGGAATATCATGGTCTTGTCCCCAACCAACGCTTGGTCATGGCTCTCCACGTAAGCTATCGTTTTCGCATTGCGGAAGGTGAGTTCGTGCCATATGTGGCCGAGGTTCCAGGCCTCGTCGGGGCAGTTCTTCACGAGTTTGATCCACATATCGGGGAGTCCCATGCCCAAACGATAGTCGAAGCCGATGCCTCCGCTGCGTATGCTTTCGCACATACCGGGCATACCGCTCATATCTTCGGCGATAGTGATGGCGTGCGGATCCACTTCTTTGATGAGTTCATTCGCGAGTTGCAGATAGGTCACCGCCTCCAAGTCGGTATTCATGGAGAAGTACATGGACAGATCGGAGAAATTACTGCCCAATCCATGATCGTGATACAGCATGGAGGTCACGCCGTCGAAGCGGAATCCGTCGAAATGATATTCTTCCAGCCAAAACTTCAGATTGCTGAGCAGGAAATGTAGCACCTCGGGCTTGTCGTAATTAAATAGTTTCGTGCCCCAAGCCGGATGATCGCCCATCGCTCCTTTGTGGAAGAATTGGTAATCGGTGCCGTCGAAAAGGTTTATCCCTTCCAACGTATTGGTCGCCGCATGCGAATGCACGACGTCCAAAAGGACGCGAATGCCCATGCCGTGCGCTTTGTCGATGAGATACTTCAAATCATTCGGATAGCCGAAGCGGGAGGATACGGCATAGAAATTACTGACTTGATAGCCGAAAGATCCGTAGAACGGATGCTCCATCACCGCCATTAGTTGCAAAGTATTGTATCCGTTGTCTGCTACGTGGGGCAGGACGTTGTCCGCAAACTCGCGATAGGTGGCTATCTTGCCTTCCTCACTCGACATACCGATGTGCGTTTCGTAAATGAGAGGCGCGCCCTTGCAACGGAAGTTGTCGTGCCGCCAGTCGTACGCTTCGTCGTCCCATACTTCGCAACACCAACTCTGCGACACCCAGTCCTGCGTAACGCGACGAGCGTAGAGGGGGAGATGTTGTGTAAATGCGTTGCCGTTCTGCACGTAGGTTACCACGCGACTGCCGAATCGCAGAGTGTCGCCGGGGAGAAATACCTCCCAATTTCCGTTCGTAAGTCGGGTGAGAGGGGTGGCGGTCTGACTCCATCCGTTGAAGTCGCCCGCAAGATATACGCCGTCTGCGGCAGGCGCCCATTCCCGATATATCCATCCGTCCGGCAAACGATGAAAGCCGTACCATTTGTGTGCGTTGGCGAAATCGTTCAAAGAGGTCTTCCCTTGTAAAAGCTGCGCGCGCTTAGCGGTGTAATGCTCCATACGCAGGCGGATATCCCCTTCAAAAGGGCGTAATTCGGGACATTTTCTCAGAATCGAATACATTTTTTATCTCCTCTTATATTATTTTATCACGGATTGGCTTTTTCTGCAATGGGAGAAGTGCACGAAAGCCGAAAAGGCGGTATTGACCGACGGGAGGATTAAATGATATACTATTTTGCGTGCGGATACTCTTTTGGGGAGCACGCGTCTAGGCAGAATGAATAGGAGGCACGGATATGAAAGTTTTGAAAATGCGTTTTTCATACGGAAAGCCGCTTTCGGAGAGTAGCAGGATCGTGGATTTGGACAGCGGCTCCCATTTTTATTTCAGAGAATTCGTCGAAGACGAAACAGGACGTAAAGGCGCTAAATTCTTGGCGGAAGGGTCGAGTGGATATGACTTCGACTATAAAGACGAGGAAGTGACGCTCTTCCCCGGAGATATTTATAAAGGAAGTTGGAGTTACACCGAGTGCGAAGGTCCCACCGAATGGGAGGAAGTAATGACGTGTTACGAAGTGCAGCTTATAGAGGTAGAGGAATAAGCGCGAATTATGAAGATTGATAAGAAGGTGGCGTTGAGAAGAAACGAATGTCCGCGCGAGGTGCACGTGAACGGCGTGCCGAAGATATACGATCTGCCCGAAAGGGAGAAGAGAATGTTTTACTCTCAGTTGTTATTATTTATAAACGATCACTGCAAGGCGAAACAAAGAAATAGCGGGGAAAGATAAAAGGAACGCGGAAAACGTTCGCGGTTTTATCTGATACTTTTTCATTTGTTTTAATTCGGATAAAGGTCTCGGAAAATATCCCGAGATCTTTTGTTGTCACGAGAGTGAGTAATTGCGTTTTTTCGAGACTCTTTAAAAATACTTGCTGTTTCGCCCGAACAATTCGTCGAGGCTAATGTCATAGAAGTCGGCGATTTTAATGAGCGTTTCATAGTCCGGTCGTGCGCTGTTTCGTTCATAGCGCGTATAATTCACGCGCGAAATTCCGAGTGCATTTGCAAATGCTTCTTGCGTAAGTCCCGCTATTTTTCGCAATTCTTTCAAATAACTTCCGATTTCAATGTTTTTCCCTGTTTGCATATTGACATTGTACAAATTGTGTACTATAATAATGGAAAATGTACACTTTATGTACATTGTTGGCTTGATCGCTTTTTATCAGGTCGGAAAAACACACGGAGGAATGAAAAATATGGATGAAAATGTAATGGAAGAAGCGCAGAAGGAACTCTTGCTGGCGTCTGCGGCAATGGAACGTGATGATTATCAAAATGCCGGTAATCATTTTGCCAAATTACTGGAGTATAAGCCCGAGGATCCTGCGGCGTTATTCTACGTAGGCTTTTGCAGGTTGCATGCATGCGAGCCGCATGAAGTTATTTCCGAATTCAAAAGTATGTGTAACAACACAAAAGAAGCTTTTCTCTCTCTTGCAAAAGCAGATATGACGGATGAAGAGAAAGAGAAATTGGGACAAGAGATGTTCGTGAAATTCTTGCCGATGACGAAAGTTATCAGCGGATATGTCTTTAAGCTCTATCAGGAAAAGATCCTTTCGTATGAAGAGATCGAATCGGTATACACCATTGATTGGATAGGTCTCCGTTGTATGGTCGACCTCGGAAGCACTCTTATGTTAGAGTTCCAGCAGAAGCCCTTGTTCGTCGCATGTGCCATCAAGGCCTGGAAGGAAGCTATTGATATTCGTCATAGTATCAGTGAGTACAAGAACTACCAAGACAGAAAAACGAAATTGTGGTTTGAAAAATGCGAGGAAGCGATCAAGAAGTTTGAACCGGATTACGAAATGCCGAAGTTTAAGCAACAAGGAGGCTGCGTTGTCGGCGGTGATGGGGCAAACGTTCCGAAAGGAGAATAATCATAGATCCGATCGAACTGAAAAAGCGTGTTCATGATTACTACGTGCAACGATTCTTATTGCATTTTCTTACGCGAAGAGTCTTGCCCGTTCCGAAAACGAACGCTTTTAACGTGACATTATATGGGCTCCTGCTTTTGATATTGATTGGATTTGACATAATGATCCCGATCTTACTTTCTGCGTATGCGTGGCAAATAGGAGTAGGGATCCCTGTTCTGATCATAATTACGTGCGAGACTTATCTGCGTTTTTACGGAGTAAAGCTCATCGAGTGCTATCAGCATTATGCCAAAACGGAGACCCGTAGGCGTTGCCGTTGTGTGCCCTCCTGTTCGGAGTATGCCATTCTGTGTCTGAAACGATACGAATTGATCAAAGCCTTGATCAAGATAGGCAAACGACTGTTCGGGACCTGCAAGGGCAGCGAATTTATCATCGATATGCCTTAATCGGACATATAAATTAAAAATTGGAGGAAAAAAACATGAATACTTATTTAATCAAAATGAACAAAACCGGTACCGGTGGAAAATTCCATAGCGAAGTATCTTTTACTGTTCGCGCAAGCAGCGAAACGATGGCGATCAAGGAAGCGGAAAGACGTCACCCCGAGCTGAAAGTCTGTTACATTGAGTTGCAGTAAATTTTTCGTGTAAGATGCTTGATGGGGGCTTGTTCGCTGTAAAGCAGACACCCCCATCAAGCAATAAATAATATTCCTATCATTATTTCGGAAGAAATGAAAAACAGTGAATGGGTTTTACTCCAATATATGTCATATTTCTGTTTATTTCCCTCGCTATCGTACTCGGATTTCTCCCAATCAAAACAGCTATTTCTCGAAAACTCTTCCCGTTATTGTAGAATTCTCGTATACAACACTGCTCTTCTATGGTTTTTTGTTTGTGTCGTAACTACATTATACAGCAGTTTTGCATGAACTCTTTATTTTGTTGAAGTGTTGCACTTGAAAGTATAATTCACCCCCAACAATAAAAATAGCGAGATAATTATCTCGCTATTTTCTTTTCAAAAAAGTGCATTATTCTTCATAAAAAACGTTGGTTGTAACGTAATCCACTCCCATTTGGGTCGCGGATTCGAGAGAGTCCTTTTCGTCGACAGTCCAGACGTTTACCGTAAGCCCTGCGTTGTGGAAGGTCGTCACCAATTCCTCCGTCAGAATATTTTGAGACACGTCAATGGAAATGCGTTCGCTGAGACAAGAGGGGAAAACACTGTCATTCTCCTTCTGTGAGAGATACTGTAGATCGAGAGACGGATCAGCTTCTTTCATGGATAAAAGCTGAATGTAAGAGAAGGCTATGAAGGAAACGTGGGTTCGGTCGTACTCACGATCCACGATGTCGAGGATCCTCAAGATATCGTCATTATTGAAATAATCTTTCAGCTCGATGACCGCTACTTTGCCGCCCTCTTTACAGGCGCGTAGATACGACTCGAAGGTGCAGAGATAGACGTCCTCGCTTGTTTTATTGTTCTCGAGCGGTTTTGAGAGAAGGGTAGCGAGGTCGTTCTCGGAGATATTTTTCTTCGTTCCGTCGGAGTATAGTACGATAGCATCGTGATTGCACACGAAGTAGCCGTCTTCCGTCATGCGGATATCGGTCTCTATGCCGTAGAAGCCCATTCGAGACGCAGCGCGGAAGGCACCCTCTGTGTTATCTACGTAGCTGTGGCTGTAGCCTCTGTGTGCTACGAATTTCGGCCCAGACTTTTCCGAAGGGCGAGAGACACAGGCAGGGATGATGGCCATCATGATCGCAGTGGCAAATACCGAGAATAATGTACGCAAAAAACGCTTTATCATTTTCATATCCGGTCGTGATCCTCCATATCTTGATAGATACCATATTGCAGCGAATAAGTCAATACCGATCCGTAAATTTGAACGGAAAATGATGCGATATGTGGTGAAAGGAGGAAGGGATTTCGGTTCTCGTCCCTTATTAAGCATAAAAGAAAAATGTCGGATACATCCGACATTTTTTGTGTTGGTGGGCAATAAGGGACTCTCCTCTTGCTCCTCGCAAGGCAAGTCGTTTTGTTTTGTGTTCTGCCTTGCTCGGAGCTTCGGGCGCTATGAGGCTTAGCCTCTACGCGGACCTGCGCGTTGCTCCGGTGCAGCCGCTAAAATCGTGCCAAATCAAGGAATGATTTCTTTACGCTCTCGGTTCTCGTCCCTTGCTAAGTAAAGAAAAAGGTCCAAAGCGTTCGCTTTAGACCTGTCTTGGTGGGCAATAAGGGACTCGAACCCCTGACTTCCTCCATGTGACGGAGGCACTCTACCAACTGAGTCAATTGCCCGTTATTGGTCTGAGTGAGAAGATTTGAACTTCCGGCCTCTTGAACCCCATTCAAGCGCGCTACCAAACTGCGCCACACCCAGATATATTATGATGTAAATATTCATTGTGCTCTCGCTCATCACCCAATGTTTGGAAGCGTGCTGCGCGCATATGCCGAAGGCCATGCAGTAGCAAAGTATAAGCGAGAAAGCTCTTTATCCGAAACGTGACCTCAACAGTGTATTGCACCTATGCATACCAAACTGCGCCACACCCAGATAACCGAGAACTATATCGTTCAAGCATTGCAATTATATCACCCTAAAAGAAATAATTCAACTGATTTTTCAGCTTTTTAAAAGAAACGCGCAAACAATCCGTTTGTGACGTGCGAAAAAGAGAGAAAAGAGGCGAGATAGGTCTTTTCCTGTTTATTCCAAAAAGATTTACGCGCGCAGTATTGACATAATGAAATATAGAGGTATATAATGGCATTGTATATTATTCCGTATATATGCGCGGAGGACGGGAGACGCCTGATGCCAATAACGGAAAATAAAGAAAAGGAGAGGAAAATGAAAAAGATTATTCTCGCGGTCATAGTAATTTGTTTGGTTGCATGCTTCTCGATCGTTTTCGTTGCATGTAACAGCGGCGAAGAGCTACCGACGGTTACCTCGGAATACGTTGTGGAGGGCGCGACGACTGTTTTTACACAGAACGGCACTTTTTCCATTGATGGTACGAAGCTCGTCGTTACGCTGTCCGACGGCAGTAAGAAGACGATCACCGTTACGGAAGATATGCTTGTCTCCTTGCCCGATCTGACGACGCCGGGTAAGAAAACGGTGCAGATCCGTTATCAGGGTGTTACATATAGCTTCGAAATCGAAGTAACCGCATCCACGGATAACGGCAACGGTGATAACAACGGTAACACGGGTGATAACACAGGTAACAATACCGGTGATAACACCGGCGATAACACAGGCGACAACACCGGCGACAACACCGGCGACAACACCGGCGACAACACCGGCGACAATGGAAACACCGGTGATGACAACGGTAACGGGGACGATAACGGTAATACCGGCGACAATGGGAACACCGGCGACAATGGGAACACCGGCGACAATGGGAACACCGGCGACAATGGAAACACCGGCGACAATGGAAACACCGGTGGCGATAACCCCGTCACGTTGCAGGCGTACAGGATCTCCGGTCTCCCCGCAAAGGCAAAGCAAGGATTCGACGTCTTCGCGTATGAGAATTTCGCCTTGACGTTGATCTATTCTGATGGTACCTCTAAGACTTTGAAAGAGGATGACGAAGGAGTAGACGTAACGGAGTATCCCGACCTCACTGTTGCGGGTAAGCAGAAGTTCGTCGTTCATTATGGCGATGAGGATTACTTCTTCGAGGTAGACGTCGAGGAGGATCCAGTCTTTGTACTGACTGCGTTGCTCGGGAAATACGTTAACGGTGACTTCGGTGAAGATGGGACGTATATCGACCCTGCCTTGCTGAAGAACGCTCACGATATCAAGATTACGGCAGACTTCAAGGGCTCGTTCAATGGGTT
>Ga0310690_10010007_pt1 | contig 11840 bp, 5 predicted proteins | sample AusTroGonzalo_MG_2_FD_207661 | JGI IMG/M metagenome (GOLD analysis project Ga0310690, IMG submission 207661) | Bovine rumen microbial communities from tropical cattle in Woodstock, Queensland, Australia - Gonzalo_04 (v2) (version 2) | ecosystem: Host-associated > Mammals > Digestive system >...
ATAATTAAAAATCCTACTGTCATCATACGTTTGATGTATATAAATAAAAATTTAATTGTTTGGAATATAATATATAAGAATAATATTGTACATACTATACCAACAAATCCATTAAATGGTGATACCGACATTAGCATTATTTGATTTTGAAAATCATTAAATCCATTTTGTTCAAATAAATCTGATGCAGTAGTCGCTATTACATCTACTAATATTTGATTTATTGAAATTATAAAAATTATAAAATAATGTAATAAATAAATTAAGGCAACACTTGCAACCCAATCTACTAACATTTTTTTATACATTGCTTTTTCAGAAGCAATTGTTGAAATTGCCATTCTAATACCAACATATATTAATACTACTAATAATATAGCTGTTGCTAATGCTCTTATAATGTAATACCATGTTGCAATAGTAGTTCTAAAAGTAACTATCATTGAATCTGCACCCATATTAGGTGGATTAAAATCAAAAAAGTTTATATCTAAAATTGCAACTTTATTAAAAAATATTGCAACTGGAGTTACGGAATAATCACCGCTTAATTCACTTCCTAATCCTGCAACAGCACTTACAATCGCACTAACACCAACTCCCAAGCCAGCTGCAACAAGTCTTATACCTATTGTTCCTAATCCAACAAATAAACTTAATACTGTTAATAATCCATCTAGTATTTCTTCACCTGCGGTACTTGCATGTACATTTCCATAATCAGAAATTGTAGGAAGGATAATCATAGTAAATAATATGATTATTAATAATGATAAACTTAATTTCTGAATTCTATTTTTCATTATTTATTTCCCTCCTCTTCTTTTTCTGCTTCTTCTCTTTTTAATTCTTCTCGAATCTTTTCTCTTGTCATATCTTTTATTTTATCGCCATTGTCTTTTATTTCTCTTGCTACTTCTTCAGCATGTGTTTCTATTTTTTGTTCTGCTTCATGTACTTTATCCGCACCAGTATTTGTTTCTGTTACCTTTTCAACATGTTTTGTTCCTTTTCGTTTTGCAGGATAACTTGCTCCAGAAACAATCGCTTCTGCCATTTCTTTTGTAAATCCTGTAACCTGTTCTCGAGACTTTCCAGTATCCATTGAAGTTTTCATATTCTTATATAAACTTGCCTCATTTAAGGTCTTCATATAATTTCTAACTTCTTCTTTCATTCTTGCATCTTCATCAGAATCTGGAGATAATTGTTGTCCGCCTAAGTTTTTATCCATAGCTGCACTAAATGTTGTTTTACCAGAATTCATATCTAATTGCATTTGGAAAACAAAATCATTTACTGCTCTATCATCTCCACTAAAGAATGCAGATGAACTTAAAAGTTTCTTCATTTTCTTTTCAGCATCAGCTATTGCTTTTTCTTCATATTGACCAGCATCACCCATACGTAAAATAGCATCTTTTTCCATTGCTTCTATTGCTTCATCAAATTCGCCAGTATCATTATCATCTATTTTACTACGTTTATCCATTAATTTGTCACGTTCAGTTTCTAATGTTTTATTTGTATTCTTCCAAGCTTCAGTAGAAGCATTATAACCCATCTTAGTTGCTGTTATTGATTGTAATACATCATCAGTTGCATCAAGTGTTGCTAAACCTGCCATCATAGCAGTTGTAGTTCCTAATAATCTTCCACTCTTCCATTCTGCTATTGCTCCATCTTTTAACCACTTAGCACCTTTTGAAATATATTTTCCTGTATAGTGTCCAGCAGTTTTTGCTTTGTCTGATACCCATTCACCAGTTGCATGAAGTGCTTTTGTAACTTTAGTCTCTTTTCTTTGCTTTTTAGATTTTGGAACTTCACCTGTAGCTTTAACTTTTCCATCTTTAGCTTTTTTAGCCACTTTCTTAGCTCTTGTTTTTCTATTATTTTCTCTAATAGCTGAAGCTCCGCCTAAGCTTTCTATCTTACTTAATTCTTCATTAAACTCTTTTCCTAAATCTTTATCTTCCATTATCTCTTTATCAGATAAATGTTTAGCATAATCATGTTTCTTTCGAACATTCTTAAGAGCCATATCTTTATTACTTTTTGCTTCAAGTTTTTGTAATTGTTTTCCAGTAAATTTACCGAATTTTTCTCCCGCTCTTGTAGTAAATGCTGCAAATCCTTTTGATGTTTTTTCTAATTTTTTAGCTTCTTTATCATTTGTATCTGGTAAATTTGGATCATTTGGACTTATATCGCCAGCTTCTGGTGGTGGCATATTATCTTTCTTACCACCCACATCTGCTGCGGCTGCAGCTGCAGCACCTCCACCCATTGCTGCGGCTTTTCCTTGTCTAAATCCATTGGCAAATCCTTTTCCACCTTTTCCTGCTAAATTGCCTAATTTGCTGCCAATTGCCTTTGTAGCTCCATTATTAAACATTTTCTTACCTGTTTGTACCATCTTAGGTGCATTTTTAGCTAAACCAGCAACTGTCATAGCAGCAGCTGCTGTACTTTCTAATGAACCTGCTTTACCAAATCCGAATACATGTCTAATAAAATCTTCACCTTTATTAATAAATAATATACCTAATATTGCAAGCATACCATTACCAAATGCTGTTCCAAATGATATCTCATCTACACCCCATGACTGTTGACTTAAAAGAACAAACGCCTGATTTGCAAATACCAAATACAATATACAGTGGAATGGTTGTATAAATACATTATATAAAAATTCTTTTAACCATGCTCCAAATGCTTGAGCTTTATTATCTCCCATTTTATCCATACTATATGTAACTGTAATTAACGGACTTATAATAATCAAAAAACATACTGTCATCATACGTTTTACATATAAAAATATATATTTTACTGTTTGGAAGAATAAAATAATATAAACCAATAAGCACATAAATGCCATTAAATTGCTAATAACTGAAGCCGAACCTCCACCCAGTGATGGCCAAGACGCCGCTTTTTCGAGTATTTTTATCGTAAATTCATTAACATTATTTGCATTCGAAGAGTTAGCTACTCCCGATAATGTCGCCAAAATATTTACGAATGTATCATTTAAATATAATACAAATACCATAAAATAATGTAATAAATAAATTATAGCAACGCTTACTGCCCAATCCACTATCATTTTTTTGTATACTACTTTATCAGATATTCCACTTGAGATTGCTATACGAATACCTACATAAACAAGCATTAATAATAATATTGCTGTAGATAGTGCTCTTAAAACATAATACCATGTCGCAATGGAAGTTCTGAAATTAAGTATTATTTCACTTACGCCTTCATTGTCAAAAATATTAACACTTAATAATGGAATTTTATTAAAAAATACCATATATGGTGATAAGAAAAATCCATCTTGAATGCTACCACCAAGACTTGCAAAAGAAAACATAAGTGTATTAATTGCAATTGCAACTGCTATTGTAAATAATCTAACAATCCATGAAATAAGTCCGTGGAAGTGCACCTAATACATTTGCTGCTGTATCTGCTAATTCTTGACTAGATGTTTTTTGATCATCAGCTAATACAACATCACATCCTGTGAAAAAAGGCATAATTATTAGTGATAGTATCGCTACCACTAATAAACTAATTATTAACTTTTTGATAACCTTTGTTCTCATTAATCTTCCTTATTTATTAAAATCTTCTCATTATTGCTAATCCACCAAAATCACTTTATCCACACTTACCACCTATTCTATTTAAAAAGACTTGATGTACTACTACCTGTTCCACCTGAATTTTTAGCTCTTGCCTTAAGCTGTTCTGTAACTAATCTTGTATCATCACTGCTTGTATTTCTTGAAGTTTCAAGTCCTAAACTTCTCTTTGTATAATCCTCATGTCTTCCGCCTTGAGAAGAAGTACCTGCACTTGATTCGTAATTTGCATATGATGAATCACTATATTCAACTCTACTTGTATTATTTATTACTGTAACCAAATTATTTAACTCTCTTCCAACACCTGGTGCTTTAGAATATTTATCATAGTCTGGCACACGGAAATCTTCTGATAATTCACCAATAATACCTAATGTTTTACGTTTTTGTTCTTCTGTCTTCTTACCACCAACTAATAGAAGTTCCATATCTTTTCTTCCACCTCTATCAGAATCTGGTTCTGTATAATCTTTTTGAATTGCTTTTTCTGCTTGAACTCTTTGATATGCTGCAACACATGCAGCTAAGTTTTCTGCAATTTCTTGTTTTTTAGCAACCATTTGAGGATCTTCCATTTCATCTGATCCAGAAATAGAAATCATATTTTGAAGTGAGTTTCTACCAATATCTCCAAACATTTCTGTAACAGATTTTTCTGGTGAAACTTGTTCTCCTCTAATAGTTTGAGTCGCTCTATTTGCAGTATCTATAGTATCTTGTTCAGCAAAAGCTAATAAACTCTTAACAATCTCTTCACGCTTTTTAGCCTTAACTTCATCTGCTAATTGTCTTGCTTTTTCTTTACTTAATTTACTTTCTTTTTCACCTTTTGATTTAACTTTTGTAGCTTTACTTTGATTTACTTCTAAATTAGTTTTTAATACATTTAATCCTTCTTGTTGTAACTGAGCTAATCTTTCTTTTCTTGATTCTTCACTTGCAAATACTATGCTTCCTGCATCAGGATCTACTGAAACAGTACTTACTGCATCCGCATCTGCTGTTACAGTACTTGCAGCGTCTGCATTTGTAGTTACTCTACTTGATGCATCACCATCATCTGTTACTCTATTTGCTGCATCTGAATCTTTTGTAAACATAGATTCTGTATCAAAATCTTCAGATGGACTTGAAGTATCATAACTTGGTGTATATGGATTAACTCCTGAAGTTCTATCTGTTTCTGAACTATCTGGAGTATGAATACTATCTCTTGCTTTAGTTCCTCCTGATGTTCTATAACGTGCTTGTGGTCCTACTGTTCCACCAACATCTGTACTAAATGATGGCGTACTTGATGCATCCCCATTAGATGTAACTTGACTTGATGCATCTCCATTATCTGTTACTCTACTTGATGCATCTGAACTTGAAGTAAATAAACTACTAATATCAGCATTACCAGTATATGATTCTTGTTTTTTGCCATCTCCAAAAGATGTTTCTCTCATACTGCCTAAGCTATCTATTGCTCCAACAGATCCTCTATCCATATCCATTCTCTTATCTCCAGAGAATGCTGATGATTCACTTTGAGCATATGCAACTAGTCTTTCTTGCGCACGTTCTTGTATTCTTTCTTGTACTTGTTCATCTGTAAATTGCTCTCCAGTACCACTGTCAGCAATTTCTTCCATAACTTCAACAGTTGCAGCATTAACTTCCTCTCGGGCAACCATTGTAGTTAAACTTTTATCTATTATTTCACCAACTGAATCAACAACGCTTTTTTCTGCCTCAATATTTCCAACTACGATGCCTTCTTTTTTAAGATTTGCTATTAAAACTCCAATTGCTTGATCACGGCTAGCTCTACTTGATTTACCAAATTCTGCAACAGAAGCAAATCCCATTTCCATAACGGCTTGTTTAATTGCCTCTTCTGCATCTTTTCTTGTAATCTTAATTTTAGTTGTTTCTCTTTTTTGACCAGTATATTCATCTACTTCTTCAGTAACTTCGCCTTCGATTCTTTCTTGTGTTTCATCGTTTGAAACATTAATATTATCAACAGCGATTACAACAAAGAAACCTGCTTTATCTTCTTTAGCTGATTTTTTCTTTTCAGAGAAGGTATCTTCTGATATTTGCTCTCCACTTAAATTAAGTACTTCATTACCTGTATCATAAGCTAATCCTTGAGCTACTGCGGCTGCCATTAACAAATCTTCACTTGATAAGCTATTAACTTCTGAATCAAGTATACTTGCTAATGCTTCCATTTGTGCTTTTGCACCTTTTAATTCACTCAATTTAGAAATATCTAATTGACCAAAATCAATACTTCCGTCTGCTCTTTTTGGTAATTGATAACCTTCAATTTTTTTCCCATTTTCATCAACACCATATAATTCAAGTAACTGATCTTCTAATGGTGAATCTTTACCAAATAATACATTTGCTACTTGTGATAAATACTTTTGATTATTCTTTCTTTCTTGTTCATAATATTTATTTATTTCTATTTCACGAACTGTTTGACCCATACTCATAGAATGAGTTCCATCTGAACCGCCTCTATAGTACATTGCCATTCCTTTTCCGCCACCCCAACGAGCTAATGTATTTGTTGCTTTCATTTGGCCAGACATCATAAATTTAACAAGCTTATTATGTTTTTTTGTAATATCATGAACTATATATTTATCTTTTTCTTGCATAAGGGCAATATTTGCATATTTTGTAAGCATTCCCATTTCATAAGGTGATACTACCCCTTGCATTTGTTCAAAATTAACAGCAAATTCAGCAGCTTGATGTCTTTGTTCCATTTTAGCTACGCGTTCACCCTGTCTTTGGATTTTACTAGATTGTGCTTCAGCTGCCATAGCAAAGAATCCACCACTTGCAATACCGCTATCAGCCCATGACATAACACCACCTAATACACCTAATAATACTTTTGATGAATCTATTACATCCTTTTTAGCATCTTGAATTGCTTTCTTTTCTTCTTCATTTAAATTAAATATACTTGAGAAAGATAAGTTTTTCTTAATTCTAGTGCTTAATCCATCTTTCTCTTTTTCATGTGTAAAGAATCCTGTACGTTTTCCTTTTTCTGTTTTTTTAGCTACATATTTTCCTGTATCAACTTGTTCTTCTTTTCCTGTTTTTGGATTATATTTTACTTTTATTTGCTTTTCTGTATATAAATTAGGATCAAATACTTCTGCTAAACCTTTACGTGCGTAATATAATTGTGCATTCCATTGTCTATCACGTGCAAAAACCAAATCTTTTAAAGCTAATTCATCTTTTTGAATTTTAGCTAATTGACCTTGTTTTTCTTCTTCTGTTAATTCTTCAGAATTTTTAATTGCTTCATAATCTAGTTTTTCTTGATTTAATCTTGCGCCTAATACATCAATTGCTTCTCCATAAGTTCTGCCTTTAAATTCGCCTTTTTTAACTTTTCCAGAATTAATTCTTTTATATCCCTTATTCTTTTTATCTGCTTTTTTCTTTCTTAAGCTTTCTTCATATTCATTTAATTCTGTCTTTTGTTCTTCATTTAAAATACCAGTACTAATTCGAGCAACACCATGCTCATCTTTTTCATTATCATATTCTAAGTCTAAGCCAAAGTGTTCTCTTGCATATTCTGCCTTTTTAAACTCTAAATCTTTTTCAAATCTCTTATCAAAAACTTCTTTATTCTTTCTATGTGCCATTACCTTACCGAAACCTGCTTTACCAAGTTTTGCAGCAGGAGCAAGCATTACTTTTCTTTCTAAGTTTGCCATACTTCTAACTGCTTTAACACCTGCAACAGATTTATAAGCATTAACAGCACCCATAATCGCATCTTTACCAACATTCTTACCAGCGATAGATCCGATAACACTACCTTCACCACCACCAACACTAAATACTTTACGTATAATTTTGTCACCATCTGCCATAAATTTTAACATAACAACTGATAAAGCCATGCCCCAGAAGCCTTGTAATGAAAATTTAAGTACTGGAAGTGTAAATGTAACATAGCAAAGAGCATGAATTGATTGAATAAATGTATTCATCATATATTCTCTTAGCCAAGCACCAAATAACTTACTTTTTCCTGTTAAAGTTTTATTTAATGCATAACTTACACTAATTGGTGGACCTAATAATGTTAGTATCCAAATATTGAATACTCTTCTTAAATAAATAATTGCGTATTTCCAAGCATAGTAAACAAACGCACCATATAAAAACATACCTGGCATACCAACTGATAATCTCATTTCATAAGCACGAGTACGTAGGTTTTCAAATATACTTGTTTCTATATCATCGTTTGCTCTATCTTTTAAACTTCCATCATCATTTAATTCTAAATCTCTAATATCACCATATTCTTCAGGTCCAGCTCTATAAATAGCTTTTCCACTTTCTGCTATTAAATTAACTGTCATATCATTTACAGATAAAATAGCAATCATTATATAATGAATACCAAATACTAAAATCATTCCTGCAAACCAATCAACAAGCATCTTTTTATAAAACGCTCTATCGGCCGCAATAGAAGATTTAATAGCTAAATTAATACCAATAAAAATCAATAAAATAAGCATAATTGCAATGCAAATTGTTCTTATAATATAATACCACATTGCAACTTGCTCTTTTATTATTTCTATTGCTGAACCTGAATATTCATCTTCAATTTGTTCTCCAACTGCTGCAAAAACAGAGTTAGAAAAACTAGGTACTATAAAAGACACTATTAGCATAGCACATAATATTATCACAATTATTTTAGTAATTTTCTTTAGCATCTATTCCTCCTACCTAGTTTTTATTTTTCTATTATTAATCATAATTATTTTCTATCTCAAAATCTTATATTAAATCCATATAATAATTTTTATCTAAATTACTATGGGGTACTTGGTGCAATATGTTCATTTCCAAAATCAAATACATTTGCATTAAATAATCCAATTTGATTAAATATAATCTTTTCAAATGTAATTCTATTACTTACATTTTTAATACTATCAAATACATTTTCTATTCCTTCAAATGTATTTGCAACTTCACCATTTGTTCCAGACATATCAGTTGCACATAATTTATCAACTAATATTACCAATACCCACTCAAATAAAGCAATCCATCCAACAATAATCATTCTTTGTGCAAATAGTTTTAAACCTATAATATAATCAAACATTGCACCTAAAGCATTTATTATTTTTGTAAATATACTTGCCTCTGTTGTATATGAACCACCTGTAGTACCTATATAATAAAAGTTTGTTGAAGCATAAGCTGCAGGTGTTGCTATAAAGTTCATTCCTAATGTAATCAACAGTGCGATTACAATAATTAAAATTATTTTTTTAGATAAAATTTGCTTCATCTTTATTCTCCCTGTTCAATTATTAATTTTGAATTATCATATTTTAATAATCCGTTGTAACAATTATATATGTCAAATTTTTCGTTTCCTAATTTAATTGTTCCTTTTTTACCTGTTTCTAAATTAAAATAATATAAACCTTTATTTCTAATGCTATAAATAAATACATCATCATTTAGCCATGCAAATGTTGCAACTAAATCAATCAATTCTTGATTAGGATTTAAACCATCTCGACTAATAAAATTCATTTTATAAACATTACCTTGATAATCTAAATCTGCGTAAATTGCGTATTTGCTATTTGCTAAAGGATTTGCTTCTGTTTTATGTTCGTTTTGATATTCTATACATTTATCATATTCTGAAGCTTCTTTTTTCAATCTATCTCTTGCAACTTCATAAACTAAATCTATTTTTCTTTGAAGAATGAAATCTTCTGATTTTGAAACAAATTCTTCCATAATACTTGAATCTAATAAACAATTATTATAAAAGATAATTCCATTTCTTCCTTCTATATTAAACTTTACGGCCACACCTCTTTGAGGATATGTTAATAAAAAGCTATCATTTTGCATATCATAAGTATCAAAGTCAGGCCATATAATTGTAAGTTGATCAACAAATTGATTAATTGTTATTTCCTTATTAATATATCTTCTTGATAAATTAATAAATGAATCATAGTCTTGTTCTAATCTTCTATATATTGCTATTTTATCATCAGTTAGAAAAGCATAAAAATTCTTTCCTTTATATCCAATCATACCTATTTGAGTATCTTCAAAGGTAGGCTTTCCTAAAGATGCTTTTTTATAAGCAATTTCACTATCAACAGCTAATTCATTTATAACTGTTTTTTTGTAATTCTTTGTAAATACTATTGAAGAAACTCTTTCTTCTCTATCTTTTGTAATAAAACCCTCTTTAAAATATTGCTTTGTATTATTGTATAATACATAATCATCTACTTCTATTGCTGTCTTACTCCATTTTTTATCCAGTAATTGCAATAACTCATAACTAGAAGCTATTAAATCGCTTTCCGGTATTTCTTCATAATTTTTTAAACTTGCAAGTTCTTCTTGTAATTCAAAATAATTACTAACTCCATTTATAAGAGTATCATAAATTTGCATGTCTTTGCATTTTACTTCTATTGTTAAATCTTGTGAAGGATCTACTATTCTAAAACTATTATATTTATTTATACGAGCCATATTTGATATTATTATTAAAAAGAAATCTTTATTACTTTTACCTTCAGAATCAAATAATGATTTATTAAATTTTACTTTAACATCATATAAATAACCTTCTGCTTCACTCGGATTTCGAGAATAAAAATCTATTCCATAATACTCACATAATTCATCAATAGTATTAAATTCATAGTTTTCATCAATATCTTGTTTTTTGACATTTGACATATTATTTGTTGATAATGCTGTAGAAATTATTGCCAAAAACAGGCCAATTACCACAAAAAAAGCTATTTTGATAACACCTTTATTAGGGTTATTTTTATACCAACGAATTAATTGCCTCATTCATCAAAATCCTTTAATTGATTTTTATTACTTCAACTTCATTTGAATTAATGTTTTCTTTTGTTGCTTCTTCATTCTTTTTATTAGTTTCGTATTCTTTATATTCTAAACTATTTTCTGTTGCTTCATTTAGTCTTCTTTTTTGTTCCCATTCATTTACAGAATCTCTATCTTTTAAGATATTTACTCTACCTTCTCCTGCAAGTTTTGCTATTCTTTCGCCTATTTTTAAATTGCTATAAATATCTATTTTTACATCTTTATTGCCAAATATTTCTATAAATAATCCAAAGTTTGGATAAGTTATTTTTAAATATCCACTTTCTAAATTTAATTCATATTCTTCATAATTTTTCCAATATGAAATTATATTTTTTGCGAATTCTTCTAAATTTCTTGTACTATAATATTTATCTATATATTTTGCTAACTTTGAATCATCTACATATCCATAAGTTACAATACTAATTTCATCATTATATATATATGCATAAAAATTAGATGTTCTATAACATAAATAACCTTGACTTGGTCCTCCAAATGAATAGTTAGGGTATTTTTCATATATATCATTTAAAGACATTCTAGTATTAATATCCCTTAATACATTATCAGGATAGTCATCTAAAAACACTATGTTCATTACCCTGCCATTATTTGAAAGTAATTTTACTGTACCATTTTGATAATAGCTCCATTTACCATAACTAAATTCAATATCTCCAATTGATTTATTTAAAATCATACTATTATTATAAAGGCTTTGTAAAATCTTATTTGTATTACCAATATCTTCTCCTTTTACTATTTCACATTCTTTTGCTTCTTTATATTTTTGATAATTAAAGTTTCCATAGTAATTTGAAAGATCATTTATTTTATATGTTACTTCTTTTTTAGAGTCATCTCTTACTACTGATATAGATATTTCTTTATTGCTATCATATATAACAAATTCTCGTTCTTCTATATAATTTACTACTCTTTTAATCATTTCCTCAAAATATTCTTGATTTGATGATCCATCTTCATTATATAAATCTTTTGGGAATCTTGCATTTAACCTTAAATTATAATTACTATCTTTATAATCATCTACAATATAAGTATTAAAATCAGTAAATACTTCTCTTACATTACTATAACTTTTATTTGGATTGTACGTTATATCTTGATCTTTAACTTTATTATTAGGACCTGAATTATCTTGTGTAACTTTAATCTTAGATAAATCAATATATCCATCTTCAGTTATTTGATCTTGAT
>Ga0310690_10010009_pt1 | contig 11839 bp, 12 predicted proteins | sample AusTroGonzalo_MG_2_FD_207661 | JGI IMG/M metagenome (GOLD analysis project Ga0310690, IMG submission 207661) | Bovine rumen microbial communities from tropical cattle in Woodstock, Queensland, Australia - Gonzalo_04 (v2) (version 2) | ecosystem: Host-associated > Mammals > Digestive system >...
AGAGGGCAGTTCTTGTAAAGCTTCAGAAATTATATCAGACGGATGGCAGTCATTTCTTTTACGGTCCGGAAGAACGGATCTGGCCTACTTTAGTAGAAGGCAGAAAACAGCTGACCGTGCCAATGGTTCAGGATGATGACACATTTGTCAGAGAGTGGAGCTCGGAAGAGTATGAGCGAAAATCCTTTGCTGAAGATGCACCTGAGTATTATACTGGAAGCGGTATTCGTGTCCGGTCGAAGACAGAATTGATCATAGCAGAGATGCTTGAAAAGAAGAGTGTTCCATTCTATTATGAAAAACCGTTGATACTTAAAGGATTTGGCAAAATCCACCCGGACTTTACAGTGTTAAATGTAAAAAAGAGAAAGACCATGTATTGGGAGCACATGGGAATGATGGATGATTTAGAATACATGGCTAGTGCATTGGAACGGATCAACCGTTATGAGGCGGAAGGATTCTATCCCGGCATGGATCTGATTCTGACTCATGAAACCTCGTCCAGACCGATAAGAACGAGGACGATAGAAAGAATGATTGAAACATATCTTATGTAATATAGCATGGATTATAGTATTATGATCCAAGAGCTTCTGGCAATTGCTGTTAGCAGAGCAGAACAGAATGTCGAAATGCTATAATAAGCGGGATATAAGTATCCGAGAAAAGTACATCTATGCAAAAAATCGACATTCCGTCTGGAGACGCATATTGTGGAATAATAGGAGACTGTGTATATGGATAAGAATAACGATTTGACATTACAGCAGGAGATCATACTCTATCAGATAGATGATTCAAATGTTTGCGTAAGTGTCTTTTACAAAGATGAGACTTTTTGGCTGACACAGAAAGCAATGGCGGAATTATTTGGTGTCAATACACAGGCCATTACAAAACATTTGGGAAACATATATGAAGAAGGCGAGCTCGAAAAAGAGGCAACATGTTCCAAAATGGAACATGTTCGACAAGAGGGAGACAGGACTGTAAAAAGGAAAGTAGATTTCTATAATTTGGACGCCATTATTGCAGTAGGATACCGTGTTAACTCAAAAAAAGCCACACGATTCCGCCAGTGGGCGACCAAGACTTTAAAAGAATATATCACCAAGGGGTTTGTTCTGAACGATGAAATACTGAAGAACGGAAAACCGTTCGGCAAGGATTATTTTGATGAGCTGCTTGAACGGATCCGAGAGATTCGTGCAAGTGAACGAAGAGCATACCAGAAGATTACTGACATCTATGAACAATGCAGTTATGATTATGACAAGGACAGTGAAATCACAAGAAACTTTTATGCTTTTGTTCAGAACAAACTTCACTTTGCAGTGACGGGAAAGACGGCAGCAGAAATCATTTATGACAGAGCAAATGCTTCGAAGCCTGCTATGGGATTGACTACCTGGAAAGACGCTCCCGATGGCAAGATATACAAAAGAGATATTGTCGTTGCGAAAAACTATCTCAACGAGAAGGAATTATCCAGATTAAACCGGCTGGTCACAATGTTTATTGATTATGCTGAGCTTATGGCTGAAGACGAAGAATTGATGAGCATGAATGACTGGGTGCTACAGACAGATGTCTTTCTGAAAAACAACAGGAGAGACATTCTGGAGGACAAAGGGAATGTTTCACATGATCAGGCAATAGAAAAAGCTAGCAAGGAATACGAATCGTTTCGCATTCGTCAAGATGAAGAATACATCTCGGAGTTTGATCGGCAGACAGAGAAATATCTGAGAGGTGAATAGGCTACTGTTTTTCCGGGTGAAGAACTACCACGTCCCCTGGGAAAACTACCAAAAAACTACCGTAATTTACTAGGAAGTTCTTTGTGTAGAAAAAAATACAAGGAAATACAAGAAACAGAAGTAAAAAATCCACGGTAAAACAAGGAAATATAAGGAAAGACAAGGAAAGACAAGGAAATACAGTCTTCTCGTTTTGGGCTACCGGTTCAAGATTTAATATTTCTGAAAAACATCAAATACCCTTGTATTTAAGCCATTTCTGCACGTATAATAAAAGTAGAAATGGCTTAAATACTACCAAAATTCAATTTATATTTTTTATGAGGACCGAAATAAAGAGAAAAAATCAGATCCGGGCCGACAGATGAGACTGGGAGGAGACTGTCAATGAAATCTTTTGAACAATTCAAAAATGAGACTACGGAGGAAGAGAAATTGCAATTCCGTGAGTATATGGAAAAGCAGACAGTGGAGGGAAAACCATTTGCCGAAACTGCGGCTGAATACATCCGGAGCAAGGGATATGATGTTTCGGCAGCTGATTTTCAGCCATTGGATGATGACGAGCTGGAAAATGTAAGCGGCGGCGGCTACCCCCACTCTCATAAATGGAAGAGTCTGAACAGGGAAAAGGTTGACAGCCTTTACTTCTTCTGGAAAGCACGATATAGATATTGTCAATGCGAAATCTGCGGGGCCAGAGAATGGGTAATGGTAAAAGAAGATAATTGACGCTGCATCGTGATCTGACGAGGATGTTTCTCAGATTGCGATGCACTAAAAGAAGCACAAAGTTCGCGAATCTGCGGACCTTGTTCGTAAGCAAAAACTGAAAACAGAGAAAGAGAACTTTATGGGCTACACAAATAGTTCTATGGTGGTTTACACCAAGCTGAGTCCGAACAATTCCGGGCAGAGGACAATGGCGATTGACAGGATCACGCCTCATTGTGCTGTCGCCCAGTGTATTGCAGAAGAACTGGGTGACTGGTTCGCACAGAGCAGCAAAAAGGCATCCAGTAATTATGGCATTGACAAGGATGGCCGGGTCGCGATGTATGTGGAAGAGAAGGACCGCTCCTGGTGTTCTTCTTCTGAGGATAACGATCAGAGGGCGATTACGATCGAGTGCGCTTCTGATATAACGGAGCCGTATGCTTTCACGGATATTGTCTATCAGGGGCTGATCGAGCTTTGCATAGATATCTGCAGGCGTTACGGGAAGAATAAGCTGATCTGGTTCGGGGATAAGGATAAGACACTGAATTATTCACCGAAGAGCGATGAGATGATCCTGACGGTGCATCGGTGGTTCTCCAGTAAAAGCTGTCCTGGTACCTGGATGTATGCGAGGATGGGTGATCTGGCGGAGAAGGTGACGAAGGCGCTGGGCGGGTCGGCTGTATCAGGCTGATCAGAAAGCTAAAAATGGCATTTTTAAAATAAGACGTATTTTCGAAATGCGGTAAACATAGTATAATAGTTAAAAATAAGCAGTACTGGGGGAGTAGTAATGAAAAAAGCAAACAGATGGTTCTATGCGATCCTTGGTGTGATCGTGCTTCTTATGGCCGGTATGGTCTATGCCTGGTCGGTAATGGCTAAATCTATCGGCGCTTCCAGAGACTGGTCGGCAGCGACGCTGTCAATGACGTTTACGATCGTTATGGCGTTCTTCTGCGTCGGATGCCTGATCGGCGGTATTTTCGCAAAGAAGGTCCACCCCAGGATCTACCTCCTGGTGGCCGGCGTCCTGTTTCTGGCAGGATTCATGCTGGCATCCACGACCGGCGAATCACCGATTATCCTTTATCTGGGATTCGGTGTGCTGGCGGGTATGGGCTCGGGACTTGCCTATAACGCAGTCATGAGTACGCTGTCCCAATGGTTCCCGGATAAACAGGGGCTGATCTCCGGAATCCTGCTGATGGGTTTCGGACTTTCCAGCTTTATCATCGGCAAGGTGTTCGCCGCAGTGACGCCTTCCGACGGCAGTGATGCCTGGCAGAATACCTTCCGGATCATGGGTATCGTGATCGTGATCATTATGGTGATCTGCGGACTGCTCTTTGCCAAACCGGATCCGGGTTATAAACCGGCCGGTATGGACAGCATGAAGAAGAAGGTCCGTGAGCCTGCAATGGAAGCGACCACGGCGCAGATGGTAAAGATCCCGTCATTCTGGATGTTCTATATCTGGGCTGTCCTGCTCAGCGGTGCGGGCCTTGCACTGGTTTCCCAGGCGAGCGGCATTGCGGTACAGGTCGGAACCAACGTTCCGGACGGAGACATCGCCACTGTAGTGGGACTGATCTCGATCTTCAACGGCATCGGGCGCGTGATCTTCGGAATGATGTACGACAAGAAGGGCTACAAGCTGACCATGATCGTCGATATGATCGTGTTCATCCTGGCCGGAGGAATCCTGATCCTGGCGCTGAATACCGGAAACTTTACATTCATCGTGGCCGGCTTTGTGGTGGGCGGTTTTGCCTATGGCTGTATTACACCGACCAACTCGGCACTGATCAGCGACTTCTTCGGGCGCAAGAATTACCCGCTGAACTTCTCGCTGATCAATACCAACCTGCTGATCGCGTCCTTCGCGTCCACGATCGCCGGAAGCCTGTACGATTCGTCCGGCTCCTATCTGTCGACGATCTTTATGATGATCGGTCTGGTCGTGGCAGGATTTGCCGTGTTCTTCGGCATCCGCAGGCCGAAACCGAAACAGAGTACGTGATAAACGGCTTGCCGGATAATTTCAATGTTCAAAAGGTGACAGGGGGCCAGTCCCTTTGTCACCTTTTTCAAATGACGGCGGACCGACCGGACAGGGCTTTGCATAAAAGTTGCTTTCGGCGGCACTGTCATAATATAATTGCGTTGAGATGAGTTCGAATGAACAGGAGAAGCTTTATGTTTCATTTTGAAAATGAAAAGGTACGCAGTTTATTATTTGCAGGCCGGTTCGGTCTGGAAAAGGAGAGCCTGAGGATCAATCCCGACGGGACGTTTGCCCATACCATGCATCCTTTTCCGGACGATGACAATCTGGTCTATGATTTCAGTGAGAACCAGATCGAGATCAATACGGAAGCGGCGGACTCCGCAGCGGAGGCTCTTGAACTTCTGTATCATTATACCCGGCGGATCCAGCAGAAAATAGCCGGGCTTCCGTCACCGGAACTGCTGTGGCCGTTTTCGAATCCGCCTTACATCCGGAACGAAAGGGATATTCCGATTGCCGGACGAAATGTCCGCAAAGAGCTCGATGAAGGATACCGGGAATATCTTGCCGACCGTTACGGCAGATATAAGATGACGCTCTGCGGGATCCATGTGAGTTTTTCCTTTGCTGACGAACTGCTGAAAGCGGATTTTGCCCTGAGCGGGCATAAGGATTTTCATGAGTATAAAAATGAGCAGTATCTGACCCTGGCCGAAGGTCTTGCCGCGGCCGGCTGGATCATTACCGCGCTGACAGCGGCCAGTCCGGTAATGGACGGAAGCTACCTCGAAAAGGGAAAAGAAGGAACGACGATCTTTAACGGCATGAGCAGCACCCGGTGCAGTGAGCTCGGATACTGGAATTATTTTACACCGGTCTTCGATTACACGGATATCCGTGCCTATGCCGACAGCATTCAGCGTTATGTTGACGACGGATATATTGCCGCACCCAGGGAGCTTTATTATCCGATCCGGCTGAAATCCTACGGCAGGAACGATCTGAAGCGTCTTCACGATAGGGGGGTCAGTCATATCGAACTGCGGATGGTGGACCTGAACCCGCTGGCGCCTGCCGGTCTGGACCTGCGCGATCTGGAATTCATTCACCTTCTGATCGTCTGGCTCATGTGCCGGCCGCGCAGGTCTCTGGATCCGGGTTATCAGATCCAGGCGGCTCAGAATTTTAAACATGCCGCGCATTATGATCTGAAAACAGTGAAAATTGTCCTGCCGAAAAACGTAACGCAGAGCAGCAGCTCAAATTCCGTGGCGGACGAGGGAAGGATGATCCTTCAGATGATGAAGGAATTCTACCGCGAGTATCCGGAATCCGTCAGGGATATTCTGGATTTTGAGGAACTGAAATTCATCGATCCGGAGACTCGTTACTCCTGGAGGATCCGGCGGGAATACGAAGACAATTACGTTGGGAAAGGGCTCCGGCTGGCAGAAGAACAGCAGAAGGCATTTCTCTGAATATGCGGAATAGTTACGGCTTCAAGGTGCTTTTTGGGCGGGAGAAGAACAAGAATATGATAAAAGAAGAAATAAGAAAAGAACTGTTCGCCATGCAGGACCTGAAATACAGGGATTTTCAGGCGAAGCTCATCCCGACGGTCGACAGCGAGACCATAATCGGCGTCAGGACGCCGGAACTTCGTAAATTTGCAAAGCAGATGGCTAAGAGAGAAGATATTAACGGGTTTCTGGAGGAGCTGCCGCACCGGTATTTTGACGAGAACCAGCTGCAGGCTTTTATCATTTCAGAGATGAAGGATTATGATCGCTGCATGGAAGAGCTGACCCGTTTTCTTCCTTACGTGGACAACTGGGCGACCTGCGACCAGATGTCTCCGAAGGTGTTCCGGAAACACCGGAAAGAGCTGGCAGACAACATCAGATCATGGATCGATGTGGATGAAACATACACGGTCCGGTTCGGCGTCGGCATGCTGATGCAGCATTTTCTGGACGAGGATTTCGACCCCGCATATCCGGAGATGGTGGCGAAGATCCGTTCGGATGAATATTATGTCAATATGATGACTGCCTGGTATTTCGCGACGGCTCTGGCCAAACAGTACGATGCGGCACTTCCTTATATCGAAGACCGCAGGCTGGATGTCTGGACGCACAATAAAGCGATTCAGAAGGCTGTCGAAAGTTACCGGATCACCCCGGAGCAGAAGGAATATCTGAAGAGCCTGAAGATAAAGAACAGATAAGATCCGTGATAAGTCCGGGCGGCTGAAATACATAGTCAAATACCCGTTTTTATGTTATCTTAATGACAGAACTATTAAAGGAGATCATCTATGGACTATCGACGTGTGAAAGACAAGATCTTCCTCAGACTGGACAAGGGCGAGGACATTCAGGAATCGGTCATTGCGGTCTGCAGGAGAGAGAAGATCAATTCGGCTGTATATCACGGGATCGGCGCCTGCAGCGAAGCGGTGATCGCCACGTATATTCCCGAAGACAACGTATTTTTAGAGCATAAAAAAGAAGGCATGCTGGAAATGATCTCGCTGGAGGGGAATATTACTCACGATGATGCGGGCGAGCTTCTTTCGCATGCACACGTGATGTATTCTTATATGAATGACGCCGGAAAAGTCGAATATTTCGGCGGTCATCTGATCAGCGCCGTCACCTGGTTCACTGCGGAAATGGTGGTCGAACCGTACGAGGGTGAAGGAATCGGGAAAATGAAGGATCCCTGGTCGGAGGTCATGGTCTGGAAATTCCCGGAACAGTGTGACAAAGAGCAGAACGGAGCCGGTGCGGAAAACGGAAACGGCGGGGAAAGCAGGGATTGAAAATGAGTAAAAAACTGATCCTGCTCGACCTGGACGGGACAGCGCTGAACGACGAAAAAAAACTGACGGACGGGAACCGTGAGGCGATCGTTGCCGCACTTGCCGGCGGGCACCGGATCGTTGTAACGACAGGCAGGCCGCTGATCAGCGCTCTGACACAGGCGAAACGCCTGGGCCTGGACGGGCCGGGCAGTTTTATCGTCGCGTACAACGGGGGCGTCATTTATGACGCGGAAAAAGAAGAGATCATCTATCAGAGCCGCATATCCCTGGAGACCGTCAGGGAAGTCTTCGCAGAGGCCGCGCAGAGGGGCGTGCATATTCAGACTTATCGAAATGAAACAGTCCTTACGGACCCGGAGAACGACGACGACGAACTTCGGTATTACTGCCGTATGATCGAAATGCAGTATGAGATCATCCCGGATATAGGGGAACTCGCCGAAGAGCCTGCCAAAATGCATTCCAGCATGCTGAAGAACGCCGAACGCCTGATCCCGTTCCGGGACTGGATCAATGAAAATTATACCGGGGAGCTGGATAGTTTTCTCTCTTCCCCGATGTTCCTCGAGATCGTTCCGAAAGGTGTGAACAAGGGGCTGGCGGTACGCAAAATGTCGGAAATCCTTTCATGGCCGGTCGAAGATATGATCGCTGTGGGAGACCAGGCGAATGACATACCGATGATCCGCGAGGCAGGCATCGGTGCGGCTATGATCAACGGCATAGACGCGATCAAAGCGGAGGCGGATTATATTACGGAAGCGGACAACAATCATGACGGCGTTGCGGAAGTGATCCGGAAGTTCGTTCCCGGCTGCTGACCTCTTCCCCTTCAGGGTATTTACATGAACTACGAACATATTGTCCATCCCATACCTCCGTTCTTTGACGCGGAGTCAGAAATCCTGATCCTCGGCAGTTTTCCCTCGATCAAGACCAGGGAAAGCGGCTTTTTCTATGGGCATCCTCAGAACCGTTTCTGGAAACTGATGACAGAGATTTTCGAAGAAGAGAAGATTCCCGTTTCAACAGAAGAAAAGAAGGCGCTGCTTGCACGGAATCATATCGCGCTCTGGGATTCCATTCATTCCTGCGACATCGTCGGTTCGAGCGACAGCTCCATAAAAAATGCCGTGCCGAATGATTTTCGTGTTATACTGGATACAGCGAAGATCCGTCAGATTTTTACGAACGGAAAGAAGAGCCACGAGATCTACCGCCGGTATTGTTTTCCGCAGACGGGCATGGAGGATATCTGCCTGCCGTCCACGTCTCCGGCGAACGCCGCGTGGACCATGGAAAAACTGATAAAGGAATGGAACAGGATCCGTTTATGGGATTAGGCGTCATTTTACACGAACCGGAGCAGCCGGGAAATACGGGAGCAATCGGGCGGACCTGCATCTGCGCGGGGGCGGCGCTCCATCTGATCCGGCCGTTCGGATTCCGCACAGATGAAAAATCGCTGGCAAGGGCCGGGCTGGACTACTGGCCGCGCCTCGATGTTACGGAATACGATTGTTACGATGACTTTCTGAAGAGCCATCCGGACGCGCGCATATGGTACGTGACGACCAAGGCGCATAAAACGATCGCCGAGGGCGATTACAGAAGCGGAGATTTTCTGATGTTCGGACGGGAAAGCGCAGGCATTCCCGAGGAGATCCTGGCGGAACATCCCGAATTCTGCGTGCGCATTCCCATGATGGAAGGCGAACGGTCGCTGAACCTTGCAAATGCCGCCGCGATCGCGCTGTACGAAGCACTGCGGCATCTGGACTACGAAGGGCTCGAAAAATACGGTGAGCTTCACCGGCTGAACTGGAAATGATCCGTGTGAATCATAATAGTAACTTTTGGCGGCTTCAACATAGTATTTAACAAACCACATGTGAGAGGAGATCAGTTATGCAGTACGAGATCAGAGGCGGAAACCTGCCGGCAGTCATCTGCCAGGTCGCAGAAAACGAATCAATGGTAACAGAGAGCGGCGGACTCGCCTGGATGAGTCCGAATATGAAAATGGAAACACATATGAGCGGGGGCTTCGGAAAGGCTTTTATGCGTTCGCTCGCGAATGAGCATATGTTCCAGTGTACCTATACCGCACAGGGCGGACCGGGCATGATCGCGTTCACCTCCAGCTTCCCGGGCGAGATCCGCGCGGTCGAGATCACGCCGCAGAGGGGGATCATCGTTCAGAAGAGCGCCTTCCTTGCAGGTGAAACAGGCGTGGAGCTTTCCACATTTTTCCAGAAAAAGCTCGGCGCAGGCTTCTTCGGCGGTGAGGGCTTTATCATGAGCAAGATTTCCGGAAACGGAACGGTTTTCCTGGAGATCAACGGTTCCGTTGTGGAATATGAATTAAATGCGGGCCAGCAGATCGTCTGTGCCACGGGTTATCTGGCTGCAATGGATGATACCTGCTCGATGGACATCGTACAGGTCAAAGGTGTCAAAAACGTGCTGTTCGGCGGAGAAAGCCTGTTCAATACCGTGATCACCGGTCCCGGAAAAGTCATGATCCAGACCATGCCGATCGCGAGTGTGGCGGAAGCACTGATTCCGTATCTGCCGAGCAAGAGCTGAATATCAGCGTAAATCATAAGGGCTTTTGGGCGCGAATATCATTTCAGCTGCAGAAACAAAAGTTCAGAATAACTGAGTATAAAATCCCGGAAGCAGAAGTTCAGGCATCTGCTCCGGGTATTTTTTAACGGCGTTGTCATAGAGAAGTTTTACGGTGTATCTGTCGTCCTTCGGCAGCGGAAGATGTATGAGCACATGACAGTCCGCGGACAGGTCTGTTAGGAATTCCCTGTCTGATTCAAGCAGGAGCTGATAGGGATTCACGAACGCGGCCCTGACCGGGTGGCGGCAGAGTGATCGGATCTGTCCGGCCGACTGATCGGTAAATACCGCGTCTCCGGCGGCGAAAAAGGTCTCATCCGGCGTATTGATCACGAATGAAACGTGCGGCGTAAAGCACAGCGGCTTTCCGCCGTCGTGCCTGGTCCTGACGGTAATAATTTCAAAATCACCGATGCATATACGAAGGGTGCCGTCAGTTCCCGCGGGTTCTATGGTCACGCCGGGAATGTCGCGGGAGAGTGGATTTTCCGGTGTATACAGGAACAGGGGAACCGTCTCCTTTTCAGAGGGCTGTTCCTTTTCAGTCAGCCCGGCGACGGTGACCGCATCGAAATGGTCGCTGTGGCAGTGCGTGAAAAGCAGGGCTCTGAGATCGTGAAAGATCCCGATCCGCCCCGCGCATTCGCTGACTGTTTTCGGATGGACCGGTGAAAATCCCACGTCGGCCCCGCCGTGGATTCCGTCTATGAAAATGCCCGTATTGTCATCGGAAAAATACAGTCCGCTGTTTACGGTATAGTATACGTGTGCAGCCATTTGCGTCCCCTGTAAAGTAATCGTCTATTCTACGCTCCAGCCGGAAAGATAGGCCTCCTGTTCAGGTGTCAGTTTGTCTATGGAAAGGCCCATCGCGGCGAGCTTGGCGCGGCCGATCTCGTCATCGATGGAATCCGGCACTTCGTAAACTTTTTTCTCCAGTTCGTCCTTGTGCGCGGCCAGCCATTTCAGGGAAAGCGCCTGAACGGCAAAGGACATGTCCATGATCTCAGCCGGATGGCCTATGCCGCAGGCGAGATTGACCAGGCGGCCCTCGCCGAGGACGTGCAGCGTACGGCCGTCGGGCAGCGTGTAGCCGATGATGTTGTGACGCTCTTCTTCGGCGCTGACTGCCATTTCAGACAGTCCGGCGACGTCCACTTCGCAGTCAAAATGACCGGCGTTGCAGAGAATCGCATTGTCCTTCATTACTTCAAAATGACGCCCTACGATGACGTCTTTGCAGCCGGTAACGGTCACGAAAATATCACCGATCTTCGCGGCTTCGTCCATCGGGAGGATCGTAAATCCGTCCATTGTGGCATCGAGCGCCTTGAACGGGTCGATTTCCGTGACAATGACATTTGCCCCCATTCCCTTCGCACGCATCGCGCAGCCTTTACCGCACCAGCCGTAGCCGGCGATGACTACATTTTTGCCGGCGACGATGAGATTGGTCGTATCCATGATGGCGGTCCAGACCGACTGGCCTGTGCCGTATTTGTTGTCGTAATAATGTTTGGCCTTCGCGTCGTTCACGGCCATCATCGCGCAGGGGAGGATCCCTTCGCGCTCACGGGCATGCAGTCGGTGGATGCCCGTGGTCGTTTCCTCGCATCCGCCGATCAGTCGGTCAGCGTACTCTTTGCAGCGGCCGCTGAGCAGATTGATCAGATCGCCTCCGTCGTCGACGATCAGATCCGGATGGCAGGCGAGCGTGTCGGCCAGCAGATCTTCGTATTCCTCCATGGAAACGCCGTGGATCCCGAAGGTCTCCACTCCGAGGGAAGCGATCGCCGCGGCCACGTCGTCCTGGGTGGAAAGGGGATTGCATCCGGTGAGGAAGACTTCCGCACCGCCTTTCTTCAGGACGAGGCCCAGATTGGCCGT
>Ga0310690_10010011_pt1 | contig 11838 bp, 4 predicted proteins | sample AusTroGonzalo_MG_2_FD_207661 | JGI IMG/M metagenome (GOLD analysis project Ga0310690, IMG submission 207661) | Bovine rumen microbial communities from tropical cattle in Woodstock, Queensland, Australia - Gonzalo_04 (v2) (version 2) | ecosystem: Host-associated > Mammals > Digestive system >...
GCCACCCGGTCCAGCATGGTCTCGACGGTCTTCTCTTCGTTGAAGACCGGGATCACGACTGAAAGCAGGTGCGACATGGCGGTCCTTTCAGCGGCGGGAGCGGTCCCGGAGGATCACATGGCGTCCGGGATGCCGATCGTCAGCGCGGCGAGGCCGTCGGCGAGGATGTCGCGTACGGCGAAGCAGAGCGCGAGGCGCATCGTTCGTACGGCGGGATCTCCTGCGTTCAGCACCTGTTTTTCGCGGTAGAAGCGGTTGAAGAGCTTTGCGAGGTCGAGCAGGTAATTCACGAGGATGGAGCAGTCCATCTTGTCGGAGGAGGCCCGGATGGCGTCGGCGTAGCGCAGCGCGGCCACGGCGAGCGCCTTCTCCTCGGGCGAATCCGCCAGGGACCAGTCGACCGAAGCGGCGTCGAACTTGATGCCGGCTTCGCGGCACTTCCGCACGATGGAGTTGATGCGGGCGCAGACGTACTGGACGTACGGGCCGGTGTCGCCCTCGAATTTCAGCGAGGCCTGCGGATCGAACATGATCGTGGTCTTCGGGTTGAATTTGAGCAGCATGAACTTCAGCGCGCCCATGCCGATGATCTCGCTGCGGTCTTCCAGGTCGGCGGGCGGTTCCTCGCCTTCCTTCACGCGTTCCATCGCGGCCGCCTTCGCCAGCGAGTGCATCTCGTCGAAGAGGTCGTCGGCATCGACCACGGTGCCTTCGCGGCTTTTCATGCGTCCGGAGGGCAGGTTGACCATGCCGTAGGAGAGGTGGAAGAGGCTGTCGGCCCAGGCATATCCGAGGCAGCCGAGGATGGTGAAGAGCATGCGGAAATGGAGATTCTGCTCGTCGCCGACGACCCAGATCATGGTGTCCGGATGGTGTTCGTCATGCTTGAGGATCGTGGTGCCGATGTCCTGCGTGATGTAGACGCTGGTGCCGTCCTTGCGGAGGAGCACTTTTTCGCCGAGCTTGCCTAGGTCGACCGTGACGGCTCCATCGGCGCGTTTGCCGAAGATGCCTTTCGCGAGGGCGTCGGCGATGACGTCCTTGCCGAGCAGATAGGTCTGGCTTTCGAGGTAGGTCTTGTCGAAATGCACGCCCATTCGGCGGTAGGTCTCGTTGAACCCGTCGATCACCCACTTGTTCATGGTGGTCCAGAGCGCGCGGACTTCGGGATCGCCGGCCTCCCACTTGCGGAGCATGTCCTGCGCCTGTTTGCCGAGCTCGGTTTCGAGGAAAAGATCGTCGGAGGACTTGTCGGCGAGTTCGGGACGGGCTCCCTTCAACGCCTTGACTTCGTCGGACAGCATCTGGTTGAACTTGACGTAGAAATTGCCGACGTAGTGGTCGCCCTTGATCCCGGCCTGTTCCGGCGTGACGCCGTTCCCGGTGAGCTTGTAGGCGAGCATGGATTTGCAGATGTGGATGCCGCGGTCGTTGATGAGGTTGACCGGGACCACGTCGTGTCCGGCGCGCGCCATCACGCTGGCGAGGGTCATGCCGATGCAGTTGTTCCGCACATGGCCGAGGTGCTGGGGCTTGTTCGTGTTCGGCGCGGAGAATTCGATGAGGATCTTCCGGCGGGAAGCCTCGGGGAACGGCACGTCGGCGAGGAGCGACTTCACGTCCGCGAGGGAGTCGCGGAACAGCGCCGCCGGTTTGAGCGTGACGTTCACGAATGCCTTGACCTTTTCGGCCGCCAGCACGTCCAGGTCCTTCATCAGGAGTTCGACAGTTTCGGCGGCCAGCGCGTCCGGTGCGCCCTTCAGCGCCTTGGCGAGGCGGAAGCAGTTCACGGTCAGGTCGCCGTTCATCCCGGCGGGACAAGGCTCCCACGGGATCTCGAAGCCGGAATCAAGGGAACGCGAAGCGCGGAACGAATCCGCCAGACGGGAGAGGCATTGGATTTTCATGAATGTGCGGAAATATGGTTGTGACGATGTGAATTAATGCGTTGTGCGGATCAGCGTGACCGGCGAGGTCGGCTTCACGCGGATAATGTAGTCCCCGAGTGCGGCGGGGATCATGGCCGTCATGCAGCGCGGGATGGTCGTCACCGTGCCGCGGACCTCCACGTCCACCGGGCCGCTGACGGCGGTCAGGAGGTGGAAACTGCGCGTGGAGCGCGTCGTGTCGGGCCAGTCTCCGGCGAGGCGGAGTTCGTCGCAATGGAACTGCGGGCAGCGGTTGATGATCGGATACTTGCGGTTCCGCGCGGCCTTGTCGCTGACGCCCGTGATGCGGGCCGGCGTGCGGTCGATGAAGTCGATGCAGCGGACGCCCTCGTCGAGGCGGATTTCCTGGTCGGGATCGGGGCGGCCCCAGTCGTTCAGCATGTAGTCGGTATTGCTGTTCTGCTGGATGTCGAGCACCAGATTTCCCGCGTCGATGCAGTGAACGCGGCCCGCATTGACGAAATACGCGTCTCCGGCCACGGCGTCGAACGACTGAAGCACGCCTTCGACGTCCGGAGAGGACAGAAGCTCCAGGAAACGGTGGCGCGTGGCGTTCGGGCGGATGCCGACCATGATCTTCGTTCCGGGGTCCGCGTCCAGCACATACCACATTTTCGTCTTCGGTTCGGCGCCGTTCCCGATCATGCGCGCGGCAGTTTCATCCGGATTCACCTGCAGCGGGATGCGTTCGCCGGTGTCGATGATCTTCACGAGCAGCGGGAACCGTTTGTCGCGGGACATGTCTCCGATCAGGTAGGACGGGCCGAGTTCCGTGCAGAGTTCGTGCAGGGTCTTTCCTGCGAGCGGGCCGTTCGTTATCATGCTCTCCGCGCCTTCGCGGTCACAGATGTCCCATGCCTCGCCGAAGGGCCCTTCTTCCCCGGGAAGTTCGCGTCCCAGGACCCGTGCGAGTTTGGAGCCGCCCCACGCGGTCCGGCGGTACATCGGCTCGAACAGGAGCGGATAAAGTTCATCTTTCGAAAGAGTAGTCATCGCAGAAATCCGTCGGTTATCAACAGTTTTAAGTATTACAATATACTGCATGAACCGGAAATAACAACCCGCCCGGCGATTTTTTTCGGAAAAAAGGACGGGAACCGCGACGTTTTGCCGACTCGGCACGGGGGCCGGAACGCATCGGAAGCGGCATGGAGAAAAGCGTCCGCGCCGACCGGATCAGGTGCGTTTCGTGCGGCCGAAGAGGTTGCCGTATTTCTTCAGGTTCAGCGATTCGACGAACGAGGCGATCTTGGTCGTGGTGGAGCACGGGTCGATGGAGGCGTCCATGCAGTCGCCTTCCAGCGCCAGCAGAGGCAGCCCGATCTCCTCCAGTTCTTCGCGCAGGAGCTTCGTGAACGGCCTGTCGGCGAGGCTGCAGCGTCCGAATCCGTGCGTGTACAGGATGCAGCCCGTGAACTTCGCCTTCGCGGAGATGTCCTTCACATACTTCGCACGGAGTTTCGGGTCCAGGAATCCGGTCGTGAGGAGCCTCCGGGCGAGCGATTCGTACGGATGCTTCGGGTCCAGCGGGGCCCAGCCGATGAAGTTCGTCTCCTCGAACACGATCGGGGCGTTGCAGACGGTCTCGATGTAGTCGAGGTGCTTGGAATCGTAGAAGGGCGGCAGATGAAGCCAGAGCAGGCGGTGCGTATCGTCGATGGAATAGCGTTTTTCCGCCCATTCCTTCTTCTGAAGCAGTTCCTCGTAGTACGCTTTCTGGATGTCGACGAGTTCCTGCGTGCCCCACAGCTGGCTGAAGATGACGGCGTTGTAGACCGCTTCCGAACCGCGGATCAGCGGCGGCGACGTCCAGCGCAGCTCGTTGCATTTGCGCGAGTAATCCGCCGCCTGGTTGGACAGCACGCAGGCTTCCTCCAGACGAGCCGGATCGAGCTTGCTGTCGAACGCCTTTTCCATCTGTTCCACGGATTCGCGGAGCCCGTCGGCGATCTGTCCGACCGCGTTGGTGTTCTCCAGGTTGATCGGGGTGTGGAGCGAGTAGAACCGGTCTTCGAATCCGTAGGTGCGCGCCAGGTCGGCGAAGATGCGTTCGCCCTGCTGGCACGGCTGACTCGTGGAGACTGCGAAATCGGGCGCCTTAAGGGGGAGCCCCTCCAGTACGCGGAGGAACGTGCAGGTCTGCTGGTCGAATCCCTTGCGCGCCGCGGTGTCAAGCGCCGCTTTCACGCGCTTCGTGCTGCGGCCGAAGAGCGCCGCATAGGTCTCGAGCGTCAGGATGCGGGTGTTGAACGCGTTCAGGATCTCGGTCGGGAAGAAGAGGTTGCGCCAGACGGTCGGCTTGTCTTTCCCGTTGAAGAGGAAGGCCCGCTTGTTGCTGGCCACGCGCATGGCGACGGATTTCTGACGCGTCGGCTCGTACTGGACCGGATCCGGGTCGAGCTTGCCGCGGAGCTTGCTGTATTCGAGCGCGAGGACCGCCGCGCCGAGCGCGCCCATGACGTTGTGGAATTCGGGGATGATGATCTCGCAGCCGGTGATTTCCTTCATGAAATACGCCACGGCATGATTCGAGGCCACGCCGCCCTGGAACAGGATCGGATGCGACGGATCGTGATGCATGAGCATCTGCCCGACGCCGTTCAGGATCGTGCGGGCCTGGGCGCGGCATGCGCCGGCGAGCAGATCGCCCATCGGGATGCGGTTCTTGAACTTGTTGATGGAGGTGGCGGAGAGCACGGCGCAGACGGAGCTGAACTCGGTCTTCGCGTCGTAGTTCACTTTGTCCGCCATTTCCTCGACCGGGATGCCGAGCTTGGCGGCCACGCTGTCGAGGTAGCTGCCGGTCCCGGCGGCGCATACGCCGGACATCATGGAGACCCACATGCCCATCTTGTGGTTGAAGACCATGCACTTGCTGTCCTGCCCGCCGCAGTCGATGATCGCGTCGACGTTCGGATAGTAGCGCTTGGCCCCGGCCACGTGCGCGGAAACCTCGCTGACCTGGAAATCGTACGGGATGAAGCGCTTCGTGTCTTCCACGATCTGGCTGCCGGTCACCACGGTGCAGGCGATGTCTCCGGCGGTCAGTCCCGTGTCGGAGACGTTTTTCACTGCAGCCGCGGTCGTTTCGCATGTGATGTTTTCCGCGTTCAACCCCGCTTCGGAGAAGAACGTGGCCAGCGTCTTTTTCAACGCGCCCATGTTGCAGCGTCCGCAGGACGTGCAGCGACCGGTGCAGGAGAGCTGACCGGAATCGATCGGCTTCGTGCGCTGGTATGTCGTATGGACCACGCGTCCCTTGTCGGTGATGACCACCGCCTTGAACGTCGTGGATCCGATGTCTATCCCGAGGTAATATTTCATGGAAGACTCCAGAATGAATAATTCATAAAATAAAAAAAGTCTCACACATAATATATCCCTTTTCGTAGCTTTTTTCAATCCAAAATAACAATTAATGGGCGTTTTTTGGCATGGCCGGGCGGGGATCCGTTTCCAGTTTCGCACAGAAAATATCCCGACGTGTTCAAAACGCTGCGCTGCCGCCGTTCGTCCGTTTCGTTGTCACGCGTCCACCGACCGCATGATCGCCGCGGCATCCGCCCGGATATGTGCGATGGCGCATCCAAGCGGGCCGGATCCCGGGGCAGGGATCTGGCCGAAAAAGCCCGGGCCGAAGCGCGAAGGCGGGTCGGATCAGTCGTGTTGTCCGTCGGAGGCCGGCGGGAGGAAGTCGATGATTTTTGAGAGCGTGACGGGCTTGAAGATCACATCGCTGAACCCGATCTGCATACATTCGTCCTTCGCGTCGACGTCCGCCGTGATTGCGATGACGTTGAGCTGCAGGAAGCGCGGATCGGAGCGGAGTTCCCGGAGCATCTTTCTGCCGTCCATTTCGGGCATCCAGAGGTCGGTGAGGATCAGGTCGAAACCGGCCACGTCCGCACGGATCTTTCCGAGAGCGTCCTTCCCGTTCACGGCGCAGACGATGTCGGTCACGCCGTTCTTGCGGAGCATGGCGCGCAGGACGGAGATGTTCAACGGGACATCGTCCACGATGAGGACGCGGAGTTTTTCCCTTGCCTTCCCGTGGAAGTCGATCAGACTGCCGGGTCTGGGGAAGGTGTGTGTGCGTTCGGAGAACTTGATGCCCGGGATGCTGATGTCGAAGACGGTGCCTTTCCACGGCTCGGATCTCATTTCGATTGTGCCGTTCATCCGTTCGATGATGTGACGGCAGATGGTGACGCCGAGTCCTGTTCCGGCTCCGTGGTCGCCGGTTTCGGCCTGTGCGGAGAAGGGCTGCAGGATGCGTTTCTGTTCCTCGATGTTCATGCCCGTGCCGGTATCGGAGACTTTGAGGCGGAGGAGACCGGTATTTGCATCATGATCCCGTTCGAACGAGATCTTCAGGACGATTTCGCCCTCCTCGGTGAACTTCACCGCGTTGTCCATCAGATTGAAAAGGATCTGCCACATGCGTTTCTGATCGATCTCCACATACGGAATGGAGTCGTCCCATTCGCTGCGCAGCCTGACCGGTTTTCCGGCGACCGCGATTTCGAAGGACCTGAGGATGTTTTCGGCCAGCACGTTGAGATCGGAGAGCACGGGTGTGATGACGAGCTTGTCGGATTCGAGTCTGGCGAGGTCGATCATGTCATTGATGAGCTGGAGCAGGGATCGTCCGCTCATGGTGATGGCATCGTACGCTCCGGTGCGTTCCTTCTCGTCGGCGTCTCCTTTTTTCAGGAGTTCGGTGTACCCGATGATCGCGTTCAGCGGCGTGCGGATGTCGTGGCTGATGCAGGAGAAGAAATAGCTCTTGGCGTTTTCGGCCGCGACGGCGCGATTGCGCGCCAGCTGGAGCTGACGGTTGATGCGGATGACTTCCTCGTTCTGGCGTTTGATGACCATGTTGCGCGCTTTGCGTTCGATGCACACGGAGACCACGTTCGCGACCTGTTCGAGGAGTTCCTCGCAGAATCCCATGGATTCGAATGCGTCTCCGGTGAAGAGCGTGCCGATCTTGCCCCACTCGTCGCCCTCGAAAAAGATCTGGCGCGCGATGAGGATTCTGGTCGGGCAGTTTTCCGGCAGCGGGAAATCGGAGATGTTGCTGTCGTTCAGCACCACGTTGCCGTTGTGGCAGAAGAGCGAGGGATCGGCGGTCTTCAGCGGGCAGTCGACACACCTGTTGCAGTAGGTGTGTTCGTCGTCCGGGAACCAGTCCTGACGCGTGCCGTCGTGCCTGTGCAGAAGCACATGCTGGCATCCCAGCGTCTCAATGAGGCGTTTCGCCACGAAGTCGAGCAGTTCTTCCGGCTCGGAGTGGCCGAGCAGGAATGCCGTGATCTCGTTGCGGAAATGCTCCGTGTTGATCTTCTGCCGGATCTCGGTCACATCCTGCGCGACGCAGAAGAGAAGTGTGTGCCCGTTCTTCATCGTCATGGGCAGCTTCCAGTACAGGAAGACGCGGCGGTTGCAGTCGCCCCAGAGACAGGTGTCCTCGAAATGGACGATTTCGCGTTTTGCCATGGCTTCGGCGTCGGTTCGCTTGATTACTTCGAGGGACTCGTCCGAATAGAAATCCTCGTCCCTCCGTCCGATCATTTCCGAAGGCTCCAGGTGGTGCAGCGTCGCAAAGGCGCGGTTGCAGCGTATGTAGCGGAATTCGTTGGACGGATCCTTCACGACGCAGGGAATCGGCATCAGGTTGAGGACGTTGCTTGAGATGTTTCCTTCGTAAATCGCCTCGTTTTTCGCCTTGGTGAGCGCTTCGTAGACGATCGAACGCTCAATCGACGTTTCGAAAATGCGGGCGTTCTTCTGCAGGAAACTCTTTTCCATCTCGCTTGTCGTCCGCGAGGATGTGTAGGCCACGGAGAGAATGCCCCAGAATTCGCCCTGCACGGTCAGACGCAGCGCGCAATGCAGGGCGGCACGCGGCGTTTCCTGTGCCTGCTGATCGATCTTGAAGAGTTTGCGGATGCGGACGCATTCTTCTCTGCTGAAGTTGCAGAATCCGAGCATGCGGACGCGGTCGATCAGGTCGGCGACCAGTTGCTTGCTGGAGTAGATCCGTTTCGGCAGGGTGCGCCCGCCCCGGATGATGAATGCTTCGGGGTCGATGGAAATCGTGCCTTCCTCCTCGTTGACGCGCGCCAGATAGCAGTAGTCCGCGTCCAGTCGGCGGCGGACTAACTCGAGAATCTTGACCGGGGAGGCGAGGAGCGGTTCCATCTGGAGCAGCATCAGCGCCTCCTCGATGGCCTCGTTGTTCAGCTGCTGCTCGTGATCCTCGGTCATGTCCAGAGCCATGCCGAGCAGGCTCCGGTTGCCTTCGAAGTCCCGGATGCCGAGCCGTGTCGTGCGGAAATACCGGGTCACGCCCGAAGGACCCGTTATGGTCTCGTAATGCACGGACGGTTTGTCCCGATTCAGAGCGTCCTCGTCATTCTTCTCCAGCTGCTGAGCAGTTTCCGGATTCACCTCCCGGTCCGTTTTCCCCTTCGTGTCGTCGAGTCCGAACTGCCGAAGATAATCCGAAAACGTCTGGTTGTAGTTCACATAGCGCTTCGTTTTTATGTTTTTCAGGAAGACGAGAAGCGGGAGATTGTCCAGCAGACCCCGGAGGAACGACATCCTGCGGGAGAACATCCGTTCCGCCCAGATCAGGAGCGCGAGGAAGATCACGACGAAGAGCGCCACGGATATGACCTGAGTGATCCACAGGTTCCGCTGCCGACGTGTCACACGTTCGCGTCGGACATCCGCCAGCTTGGCCGCGCTCATGAGACCGTCGTCCAGTGCGCCGTAGATGGACTTTTTATATTGCGTATACTCGTCGCTGAAAAGCAGATTCATGGCCATGTGTCTCCGCTCATGCAGGTCTTTCCCGAGTTCTTCGGGCGTGACTTTTGCATTTTTCAGCTCTTCGCGATAGTTCGGGTCGGATGCCTCCTCGTCCGTTGCGGCCAGTCGCATCGCGCGAAACTCCAGCTCCATCAGCTCATTGGAATATTTCATTGCCTTCTGGATGTTCTGCTTGATCCGATCCGTGACACCACCCTCGTCGGGCAGTTTCTCCATCAGGTTCAATCCCCATTCGCGGTTTTGCTCCGTGAGTGCCTCGAAGAAATATTCGTCGCGGAATCTTGTGTCGCCGGTCACCACATAACGCCGCACGCTTTCGGTCAGGATATCCGAACCGTCGCGCAGACGCGACCTTGCCCGGTTGTAGTTCTGATATTCCTGTCGGGCGCTGCTCATGGCATGCGTATTTTTGTTGAGCTTAAGCGAAACGTATGTGATATGCCCGAGCAGGATTATGCCGACCAGGACCAGGCAGATGTTGAACATTCTGTTCTGCCAGCCGAATTGCGCAGATTGTTTTTTCATCGCAGATTTGTCTCCGATTCAGTTCCGGTTGAGCGGACGACAGGTGGTTTTTCGAATTTATTCGTAATATAGCATAGCCTGTCGCGTTTTTCAATAGGAAAAAACGGTTTTTCGGAGATCGGTTTGTTTTTTTGACGGACCACTGTACGCCGCACGTTTGCCGGAGAGATGACAGGCTCCTGATTCGTGCCGTTGAAAAGGATTGGTTCCCCAGAGGTTTTTGAGGAAAAAGTCCTTTTTTTGCCCCGGCTTCAGCTCGGTCGAATGAAGCGAGTCCCGCCTCAACCCGCCGGGAAGATGCCATTTGATTCTTTCCGCCTGATGCGCGCTGGATGAAGGTCTGTTGTCGCGGTCAACCGTATCGTGTGGACTGTGCCGCCCGGTCGCGCGTTCCTGCCCGACTCACGCCCGGCGACGGTCGATGTCGCTTGGGCCGCTTCGGAAAACCGCCTGCGACAATGGGCGGATTGTGCCGCGGCATCCCGACTCCGGCTTCGTCGGAGCTGCGCGCGAAAACTGGTTGCTGAATGCCCCCCGATGCCGTGCGATTTATGCCGATTCCTGTTTTTTTCGCTTGACTTTTTTCACGCCGGGTGTATAGTTTTATGTAAACACTGTTGCATGGGGGTGTCCCGGTTTCGACTGGACGCGCTGAACGTCAACTGCATGTCGAGGATGACCGTTGGCCTCGTTAATCATCGGTTACAAAAACAACTGCGAACGAAGAGTACGCACTCGCTGCCTAATTAGCTGCGGCGACGTCTTCTCCCCGACGGGCGCTGGGGGAATAAGGCGATAATCCGCGTCCTGGTTCTTACGGTTCTCCTGCCGCCGTGGAATGAGATTTCAGACGGGATAGTCGCAAAGAAGCCCGTTTGCCGGCCCTCGGCGCGACGATAAGCTTCAAAGGCAAAACAAGCATGTAGATGTTGCCGCAATGCCTTCTCAGGACAGGGGTTCGACTCCCCTCACCTCCACCAAAGTGCCATCGTGGCACTTTGAAATGGCACTTTGGACAGATTGCCCTTCTTCTGATTTGCAATCCTGTCTGCCCGGTGGAAAAGGGGGGGACGGGCAAAAAAAACAGCTTTTTTTCTACTTTCCGCTTGTATTATTATTGAAATGCGTTATAGTTTTAGAGTAAAGATGAGAAACCCGATTCATTTTTTCCCGAGAGCAGAAAAAAACAATGCAATGAACGCGTGGTGAGAGATGCGGATCATATGTCATGGCCTGAAAACAGAGGATTTTTCGGTTGAATTCCTCAACCACGAGATATCTTTGGGATATGCGGATTCCAATCTCATTCCCGTCAAGGCGGAAGGCGTTTCCAGGCATCATGCCATTCTGCTCGAAGAGGGGGACAGTCTGTTCATCAAGGACAATGGAAGTCTGAACGGCACATACCTCAACCATCGGGAGATTCACGGCAGACAGAGGCTTTTTTCTGGCGATACGATCCAAATCGGGATCCAGCACATCATGGTGGAAATCTCGTCCGAGCGGACCATCACACTGAATTTCATTCCGCCCGCTCCCGGAAAAGGCATTGCTGGGCATTCCGACGAGAAGAAGCAGGAGAATGGTGCGGAAAAAAAGCCCGGTTCAGCCGCAGCAATTCCCGAGGCGCATAGACCCTCATCCCGGACGGAATCCATGTTTGTGGAAGGCCGCGAGATCGGGAAATATATTATCGGCAAGCGGATCGGGAAAGGGGGAATGGGCGAGATTTATCTTGCCAAGCATAAAACTCTGGGCATTTACCGCGCGCTCAAAGTGCTTCCCACGGATATCCGGGAGGACAACGCGGAGTTTTTCGAACGCTTTATCCGCGAGGCAAAACTGGCCTCGGAAATCCGCCACCACAATGTGGTCGGCGTCATGGACGTCGAAACGGACCCGTCTCTCGGGTTCCCGTATATCGTTATGGAGTATGTTGACGGCGGCAGTCTTCGAAACAGCCTGAATTCCAACAAAAGACTGTCGGAGGAACAGGCCATCGTCATCGTCGAAGCCGTCGCATCCGCACTTCGGGCTGCCGAGGCGCATAAGATCGTTCATCGCGACATCAAGCCGGACAACATCATGTTCACGCAGCAGGGTGAAGTCAAGCTTGCCGATCTGGGTATTGCGAAGAATGGCGACATCGACAACGATCTGACCCGGACCAACACGATCATCGGAACTCCGGCGTATCTGCCGCCGGAACAGGCCCAGAATGCAAAGCATGTCGATTGCCGGGCGGACATCTACAGTCTGGGGGCGACTTTCTATGAGATGCTGACCGGGGAACTCCCTTATCCCGGCAACAACACGTTTGAGATCATTCACAAGCTGGCCACGGATCCGGTTCCCGATCCGAGAGATGTCAATCCCGAGATTTCCGCCGCATCGGCTTCAATCGTCATGAAGATGCTGGCAAAGGATCCGAAGGATCGGTTTCAGAATGCGAGTGAACTACTGGAGCTGATGGACCGGACGTTCCCCCCGCACACCGCATATGAAACGGCGGAACTGATCAAGAAGG
>Ga0310690_10010013_pt1 | contig 11837 bp, 14 predicted proteins | sample AusTroGonzalo_MG_2_FD_207661 | JGI IMG/M metagenome (GOLD analysis project Ga0310690, IMG submission 207661) | Bovine rumen microbial communities from tropical cattle in Woodstock, Queensland, Australia - Gonzalo_04 (v2) (version 2) | ecosystem: Host-associated > Mammals > Digestive system >...
CAGCATAATGGCCTCTAAATAGTATTTTAAAAAATTCAAATTCAGCTTTTGATTTAGATGAAAGTTTTATCATAGATAATTTTCCAACAGTTTCATCAAATCTTTTTAAACTTTTATCTCTATTTTGTTTATCGATATTAGCAAGCAAATAGCTTCTTAACATCTCAACATGGGTTAATGAAAGCCCTCTATCATTCATGGTCTCAAAGATTATGTAAGCAAAATCATCACTATTTGTCCAAACCTTTGAAAACACAACTTTCTTAAGCAGCCAATAAACAAAGCTGACAATATTATTACTGTTTATTTTATCATTCCAGCAATCTGCTATATCATTATATCTGTCAACAATAGTCTGGACATGGGATTTATCGATCGGATTTGGCGTATAAGAACCATTGGAGAACAGCCCGTTCATGCAATCCCTTCTTATATCAATATCAAGATTAAATCTAGGAGTGCCATAGTCATTAGATTTAATAGCGTTTTCTACATCAGTTCTTGGGAATCCATTTACATCTTTAAATGTTTGCAAGATATAAATGAGTAATAGCGTGAATGTGGTGATTCTTTGTTGTCCATCTATAATTGCACTCCTCTCACCCTTTTTCAAAGATAAAACAATTTCTCCCATAAAATATGGATCATAGCCTCGCACGCTTTCAGGGGTATCATCTTGCTTCCAGCACTTCAAAAAAGCATTAGAGAGGTCATTAATTAAATCTTCTAACTGCTTTTTTTCCCAAACATATTCACGCTGGTAAAAGTCTACTGTAAATTTTTCTTGAAAAATAGTTTCTAATTCAAAACAATGACTTTCAACAGTTTTTACCTGCTGGACAATCTCATTACTCATCTTTACCTCTCCTGTTATCATTATAATCTGCACCTGTCTCAAATAACGCTACACTTGTTTTTTTTAATACAAAAATCCTAAAAGCCAGATCGGTATCCGGCGGTCGGTGCCGAACTCGATGTTATCTGCAATTATGTACGAATTCTCCACATCCTTAATCTGTTTCCGCTTCTTGTTCTTTCCGCCCACTTCAAATGTATATTTGCCATCAATATAGAAATCACCGGAAGATGCAAACAATACTTCGTGGTTTTTCTTCAGCTGGTTAAGAACAAAGGTTTCCCGGGCATTGCCCATATCCACCTCATGTCCACTCAAATCAAACATAAGGTTTGTATTCTCAAGATATAACTTATCGGGCTTCACAAGGGTTGCCTGCCCCCGGGCTTCTTTAAAAAGCTGGGTAATAAGCATACTTTCTTCCAGGTACAGAAAATATGAAAGCAATGTCTGGCGGGCTACTCCTATGTGCGCGGCCAGCTCTGCTACATTTGGGATAAATGGAGCAGATTTACCTATCACAGCCAGCAACTTCTTTATCTTAGGAACATAGGCAACCTCAATCTTTCGGAGCAGCGGAAGCTCTATCTCCAGAATCATGTTGATAGTCTCGTTCAGGCGGCTGTAATAATCTTTCTCGCCCTCCAGAAAGAACGGATAATAGCCTGTTTTCAGATAATCCTCAAAGTATTTGAACGGCTTTATTTTTGTTGCCAGTTCGGCAGATAACTCTTCATTTCTTTTGATAATCTCTTCCAAAGAATAGATTGGATACTCCACCTTGGTCTGGACTGCAAGATACTCACGGAACGAAAGCCCCTGCATCTCATAAACCAGCGCCCTGCGGGAAAGATCTGCCCTTGCATCCAATATTTTGAGAAGGGAGGAGCCTGTGAATACAATCGAGAGCTCCGGGTAATCATCATAGAGATTCTTGATAGTCTGTGACCATTGTGGATATTTATGTACTTCGTCCAAGAAAAGATGTGTTCCGCCGCGCTTTATGAACTGCTCTGCCAGGTCAACAAGGGAATTATCTGCAAAGTAGAGGTTGTCCAGGCTGACATAGAGGGCCTTGCTATAATCATCCTTGAATGCTTCTTTTATGTGCTGGAGAAGCATGGTGGTTTTTCCCACACCCCGCGGCCCCCGTATTCCTACAAGCCGTGCATTCCAATTGATGTCCTTTTCAAGGCTTCTGATAAAGCCTGTGCTTGTGAATCCTATTTTCTTTCTGTAGTTCTCTATAAGCTTTTCCATAACTGGAGTTTACAATTTTTAGTCATTTTTGTAAAGTCCAGTTATCATTTTTATATCAAAATTGTAAAGTCCAGTTAACAAAATTGAGGAATAGGCTTCAAAAAACTGGCAAAAACTTATGCACCGGCTGCCAGGTGCGCAGAGGTTAACTGGCTGGAATGATAAGGAAACAGGGGAAATATTGTAAGGTTCTCAGGGCAGGCTGATGTAGATTAAATATTTATCATCCGTACATCGCTGATACTTTAGATGAACAAATATTATGATCTTCTCTATGGCATATGGAAGGCATCATCGCCCCAGCAACTTTATCAAGGGTTTCTGGGGCAAGTTCCACATCCTGAAGTTCATCAAGATAAGCCTCACTCCATTGCTTTTTCAAATTTCTCTTTTGTAAGTGAGTTTAAGTCAAGCTTGTTCATAAATACCTTTTTTATATTTTCTTTACTGAACTTGAAAATTATTACAAGGCTCAAAATTATTTTCAGAATAACATCCGCCACCAGCCACCTTATCCAAGACAGCATTGTCCAATTCTACATTATCCATCTCTGCAAGATATGCCTCTGCCTCTGCTTTTGTAATCTCCATTCCCTCTGTCTTTGCAAGTGCTATAAGTTCTTCAGCACTATTGCAATTTGCTGCTTTTGCAAGCATCTCTTTTGTAAGTTTTGTCTTGTCAATTGGCATATATACCTCCAGCAAATTCTGATTTGCTATTGTAATTAATTAATAAAAACCGCAACCGTCGACTGCGTAGCATACCCTTGAGCCAGCAGCAACTTTATCCAAATCAGCACTGTCCAGTTCCATGTTCTCAAGCTCTGCCAGGTAGGCCTCGGCCTCTTCCTTTGTCAGTGTGAAACCTTCGGCCTTAGCCAGGGCAACCAGTTCATCGGCTGTCTCGCATTCCAATGCCTTTTCCAGCATCTCTTTTGTGATTTTTTCCTTGTCAATTGGCATATTTTCCCCCTTGCCTATCAGCTAAGCGATGTAGACTTCAGCTTGCAAACTTTACCATTTCCGCCGGTTGTATCACTTCGGTCACAACACCGATGATTTTCATTCCAGATGCATCCAGGGTAATAACCTTGTCGCCAACCTTAAGATCTTTAATGTACTTTACACCGCCCGGAACAGCAACCTGGGAATCGCCTGCAAAACACTTTGAGCACTCCATTAGTAAGCTGTATAACAGGTTCCTCCTCCTGCCACTTTATCAAGAGCTTTCTCGTCAAGTTCTACATTCTCCAGTTCTTCAAAATAAGCCTTTGCCTGTTCAAGTGTGAGTTCCACCCCTTCTTCCTTAGCCAGAGCAATGAGTTCTTCGGGAGTTTCACACTCCATTGCTTTTCCAATCTGTTCTTTTGTGAAAGAATTAATGTCAAGTTTTTCCATTTCATTCCTCTTCTTTAATTTTAATATAAAGAAGTCCACAAGTCAATAAAACTGCGCCACGATCGCGAGTTGTTTTTCTGCCATTTTTTTGGTAAGTTTATTACGGAGACAATATGAGTTTAAAAGAAGATAGAATCAAATCGGTAAAGAAAGACTTTGTGATGCAGGCCAAGACCGCCTTCGGCGACAACCTGCGGTCAATCATCCTGTACGGCAGCATCCTTACAGAGAACTACAACCCTCTTTCTTCCGACATAAACCTGCTTATCATCCTGAACCAGGCCGACCCTGAGCGGATTGTGGTGCTGGGTAAATACGCCGCAAAAACACTGCAGAACAACAACATCACCCCTACAATCTTAAGCTACAACGAGTTTATCTCATCGGCCGACATCTTTCCTATGGAGTACTTCGACATCAAAGACCTGCACGAGGTTCTGTACGGCGATGATGTATTCCAGGGCCTTGAACTGTCAAGAGCAAACCTGCGGCTTCAGACCGAGGACCGGCTCCGGGGCTGCATCAACTCCTTGCGCCAGGTGCTTCTCCTTTCCGAGAGCAACCCAAAATACATTGCCAATGGTGTGCGCCATACACAGGGGCTCTATAACGCTATCTTCCGCTCTATCCTGCGCCTTGTAGGAGAAGAGAAGATCGCCTACACATATCGGGATAACCTGAAGGCTGTTTCTGAATATATTGATTTCAACCCTCAGCCTTTCAAGGATATCTGCAGAATTGCAAAGGACACCCCTATCGAGAGCGTGGTGGTGGATCTAGTGCTTGCACTGGTGAATATCGTAGATTTTGTGGATAAGCTGAATATAAAATGAGAAAGCTGTTTTCCTTCCTTCTTTTAATCTTTATCGCTTACAGTCTTTTTGCTGATGATGTCCCCGGCTACTCAAGCTATGTGAACGACTATGCCGGAATAATCTCCGAGAAGGATCAGACTTCCATTGAAGATGTAGCAAAGGAAGTTGAGGAGAAAACAGGTGCCCAGATTGCGGTGCTCACCGTCAAATCCATGAGCCCATACACCTCTATCGACCAGTTCGGAATGGCTGTGGCAGAGAAATGGAAGGTGGGAGAGAAGGACAAAGACACCGGCATCATCCTGATTCTTGCCATGGAAGAACGGCAGGTAAGAATCGAGGTGGGTTATGGCCTTGAGGGAATAATAAACGATGCCAAAGCAGGCAGAATTCTGGACAACAACGTGATTCCATACTTCCGTGGCGGTGACTTCAGTGCAGGTCTGCGCCGTGGAGTGTTCAAGATTGCAGACATCATTGGAACTGAGATGAATGTGGAGCTGGATGAGCGGGCCAAGATGCAGGACAACACCTTTACAGAAAAGCTCTGCATGCTGATTTTCTTTATTATTTTTGTCTCTATTTTTGTAATGATGATACGCCGGATGAACAATGCCAAGCGTACCGGACGCAGATACTACGGCAGCTCTTTCGGAGCAATGTACCCTGGCCATGGTCATGGACGGGGCAGCTTCGGAGGTTTCTCCTCCAGAGGATGCGGCGGTTTCGGCGGGGGCTTTGGGGGCTTCGGCGGAGGCGGATTCGGGGGCGGCGGTGCCTCCAGAGGTTTTTAATTAAGGAGATTGTATGAAAAACAAAGGATTGATGATTGTTCTGATCATAGTAGCAGTTGTTGCTATCATCTTCGGATGGTATATAAGCACAAGGAACAGCCTGGTGACACTGGATGAGCAGACCAGCTCCACCTGGGCTGAGATTGATAACCAGCTCCAGCGGAGATCCGACCTTATCCCTAACCTTGTGAACACAGTAAAGGGATATGCAAAACATGAGAGCGATGTATTCAACAACGTAGCAGAGGCACGGTCCAAGCTGGCCGGGGCTACCACTGTGGAAGAGAAGGCTGACGGCTACAACCAGATGCAGAGTGCACTGGGACGGCTTCTGGCTATAGCAGAGAATTATCCTGAACTGAAGAGCAACACCAACTTCCAGGCACTGCAGGATGAGCTGGCCGGCACCGAGAACCGCATTTCTGTAGCCCGGAAACGGTACAACGATTCTGTGCGGACATTCAACACTAAGATAAAGGTGTTCCCTTCCTCCATTGTGGCTGGCAACATGGGATTTGAGAAAAAGTCTTACTTCGAGATTGCAGATTCAGCCAGAGCTGTACCACAGGTTCAGTTCTAAGCCTTAAGGCTCCAGGATACAGTTTTTCCTGCATAGAGGGGCACTATTCCATCGATGACCGATGGGATGGTGCTCTCTTTTTTTATAAGGGCAATACTGCCCGCTGCCGGCTCGATGCCGTAGAAAGCAGGTCCGTACACCGACATAAAGTTTTCAAGTTTATCCAGCCGGCCGTTTTCTTCGAAAAGCTGTGCCATGAGCGGCACTGCGACAGGAGAAGAGTAGATACCGCCGGCAGCGGTGCCCGACTCCTTCGTTGCCTTCAGATGGGGTGCGCTGTCGGAGCCGAAGAAGAACTTCTTATCGCCGGAGAAAGCTGCACACCACAGGGCCTCCCGGTCCTTGGGGCCTTTCACCACCGGTTTGCAGAAGGTGTGGGGGTTCATGTTTGCCCCGATCACATCATCCAGTGTCAAAAGCAGATGGTGGGCTGTGATAGTTCCAGCCACCCGGTCCGGGAGGCCGGCTACAAAGTCTATGGAGCGGCGGTCCGATATATGCTCGAACACCATGCGTAAGTCTGGATATGCCTTGGCAATGGCGGCAAATTCTTGGTGGTACTCATATTCCCGCTCCAGACAGAAGGAGTCGGGCTTCTCGCAGTGTATGGAAAGCACCAGCCCAAGGTTGCTCATGGCTCCCAGTGCTTCTTTTATATCGTGCCAGGATTTCACTCCATCCTCTGAATTGGTGGTGACCCCAGCAGGATAAAGCTTGCCAAAAAGAGCCCCTGAGGCAGCCATGGCTTTGACCGCATCGGCACTCATCCCCGGGTAGAGCTTGAAGCTCATTATCGGTTTGAAATCAGGAGCAAGGGAAAGAATCTCATTACGGTAAGCAGTCAGCCGTTCTGGAGTATTTATGGCTGGAACAGTGTTGGGCATAACCACTACCTGGGCAAACCAGGCAGCCGCATCCCGAACTGTAGTCTTCAGCATATCACCCTGCCGCAGATGCAGGTGCATATCAGATGGCTTACGGATGGTAATCTCTTTTTCCATTTTCTTTCCCTTTTCTTTACTATAAGTTTAAAGTATAATATTTGCAAGGAGAGAATAATGGCTGGTAAAACTGTTCTTGTTGTCCTTCCTGTGGAAGAGCGGCACAAAAAGCTTTTGGAATCATCATATCCTGAGGGAAAATTCATCTATTGTCAGAAGAATTATCAGGAATATCTCAAGGAGGCCCAGATCCTTATCGGGAACATTCCTTCCAAAGAGATACAGCTGGGGAAAAAACTTGAGTTCATCCAGACCAACAACGCAGGGGTGGAGGAGTATACCATACCCGGCATCATTCCCGAGAATGTGAAGTTCTGCTGTGCATCAGGCTGCTACGGCCTTGCTATCTCCGAGTATATGCTGGGCTGTGTCCTCTCTCTTATCAAACATCTGAATGTGTACCGGATCAACCAGCTGAACCACCAATGGAAAGATGCAGGTCATGTCACCTCTATCTATGGAAGTAAGACCCTGGTGATAGGCCTTGGAGATATCGGAAGCGAGTTTGGGAAGAAGATGCACCTTTTGGGAAGCTCGGTGACAGGAATCCGCCGCCATACTGCAGACAAGCCCGACTGGCTCGAGGCAATCTATCCTCTTGAGAAGTTGGATGATATAATCGGTGACTTCGACATTGTAGCCCTCTCTATTCCTAATACAAAGGCGACTGCCCATCTTATTGATATGAGCCGGCTCAAGAAGATGAAAAAGAGTGCAATACTCATCAATGTAGGCCGGGGAAATGCAATTGTGACCGACGACCTGTGCAAAGCCCTGAACGAAGGCATCATCGCAGGTGCTGCAGTGGATGTGACAGATCCGGAGCCGCTACCGTCTGAGAATCCTTTGTGGGATGCCCCTAATATGATCATCACACCACATACTTCAGGACAGTACCATCTGCCCGAAACCTTTGAGCGGATAGTGCGTCTTGCCGCAGAGAACCTCAAGGCATATACAACAGGCCAGCCATTGAAGAGCCTGGTGGATTTCAAGGCAGGATACAGATCTTTTGATGCGAGGAAAAACTGAAAATGAGTGCAACACGGGTGGCAAATTCTGAGACTACTATTTTTACTGTTGTGAACACACTTGCGGCCCAGTACAATGCAGTGGGGCTAAGCCAGGGGGCGCCGGATTTCGACACTCCCAGGTGGGTTCTGGATATAATAAAAGAGGCCTTTGACTCAGGGCGTAACCAGTATGCCCCTCTCTCGGGAGTACCGGAGTTCAGGCAGGCTATCAGTGATATCTACAAAAGAAAATATGGTCTTTCTTTCGACCCGGCAACCCAGATTACAGTGACCAGCGGCGCCACCGAAGCAATATTCGACAGCGTCATGGCTTTGTGTGACCCAGGTGATGAGCTTATAGCTTTTGAGCCTTTCTTCGACTCCTATGCCGGCAGTACCAAGATGGCAGGCTGCACCATGAAGGTTGTGACATTGCATTTGCCCGATTTCTCCTTTGACAGGAAGGAGCTGGAAGCAGCCATCACACCACAGACCAAGGCAATCATAGTAAACAATCCGAATAACCCTACCGGTAAAGTCTATACAATGGAAGAGCTGACAATTCTTTCCGAAGTTGCAAATAAGTACAATCTGGTCATAATCAGCGACGAGGTGTACGAGAATCTGGTCTTCGACGGGCTCAGGCACATACCAACCGCAACAATCCCAGGTCTGGCAGACAGGACTATAACTATAAACTCCACCGCCAAGACCTTCTCTGCCACAGGCTGGAAAATCGGCTACATCTGCACCACACCGGCGTTAACTGCTGCGGTTCAGGCAGTGCATCAGTGGGTCACCTTCGCGGTGAATCATCCTATTCAGCTGGCCTTCTCCAAGATTCTCCCTATCTCGGCAGACTACTCCAAGGAGTTCTGTGCACAGATGGAGAAGCGGCGGGATTACCTGCTGGCAAGAGCTGCCGAATGGGGCTTTGATCCGGTCAAACCGGAAGGCTCCTACTTCTTCATGGCCACTTTCGACCGCCTCTCTAAAAAGAGCGACATGGATTTCATGGAAGAACTTATTAAGACAAAACAGGTTGCACTTATTCCGGCATCTCCTTTCTACTTGAGTGCAAAGGATGAAGGACACAGACTTCTGCGGTTCAACTTTGTAAAATCTATGGCTGCCCTTGAGCAGGCCGACAACAACATGAGGACACTATGAGCACATTATTTATAAACGCCTGCATCAGACCGGAATCGAGAACACTCAAGCTTGCAAAAGAGCTCCTTTCAAAGCTGGAAGATAAAGATATAACAACACTCAACCTCGAGAAGGAGAACATCAAACCTCTCAGCAATGCTGACATTGCAAAACGGGATAAAGCTGGTGCCACCGGAGATTTCAGCGACCCACTTTTTAAGTATGCAAAGCAGTTTGCAGCAGCAGACACCATTGTTATGGCAGCCCCATACTGGGATCTTTCTTTCCCGGCCCTGGTCAAGCTTTATTTCGAGGCAACATCAGTATGCGGCATCACTTTCTGCTATACACCTGAGGGCTATCCTCAAGGCCTGTGCAAGGCAAAGAAATTCTACTATGTGACTACTTCAGGCGGATATATCGGCGACTTCGATTTCGGGTTCCAGTATGCCAAGGCTTTAACAACAAAGCTTTACGGAATTCCAGAGGCAGAGTGCATCAGAAAAGAAGGTCTGGATATAGTATGACTTCTGATTTTGAGACCTTTACAGAAAAGGCAGGGAAAGTCAAAACCCCCTGCTATATCATTGACACCGACAAGCTGACAGCAAACTTCAAAAACATTAAAGAAAAGGCCGACAAGGCTGGACTTTCGCTTCTGATGGCTATGAAAGGGTTTCCCCTTGCACAGGCATTTCCGTTTATAAAGCCCTTTGTGGATGGTGTTTCCGCTTCAGGGCTTTTCGAGGCAAAGCTGGGAAGCCGACTTGGAAAGGAAGTTCACATTCACACTCCTGCCTATAAAAAGGAAGATGCCGCAGAAATCGCCGCCCTGTGCGACCACATTGTTTTAAATTCGCCGCAGCAGACAGAAGTCTTCAGCGGTGTTGCAAGCAGCAGAAATCAATTTGCTTTGCGGCTTAATCCAGAGATCAATGCGGTAAAAGAGGCAGTCTACAATCCCTCTGGCCGTTTTTCCCGATTCGGCCTTACAAAGTCTGCTCTTTCAGAAGTGCCGGCAGACACAATGAACCATATCTCGGGCTTTCATGTCCATGCTCTCTGTGGGAATTCTTCCAAAGATTTCAACAATCTGCTTTCGGCAGTCTTAGAAAAATTCTCGGACTATTTACCTTCTGTCTCCTGGATAAACTTAGGCGGGGGGCAGGCACTTACCGACTCTGATTTTGACTTTGCCCATTTCCAGGCTAATCTGGATATCCTCCACACAAAATACCACTTAAAGACCTACATTGAGCCATGTGAATACCTGGTTATGGAATCAGGCTTCATGGTCGTTACAGTGCTGGACATAGTGCATAACGAAAAGGATATAGCGATTCTTGATACTTCTATTTCCTGCCATGCCCTTGATGTCCTTAAAAACTATTACCAGCTTCCTGTGGTCTTCCCAGAAGGTGGACACTCTGATAATAAAACCTACAGTTACCAGCTTGCCGGGAACAGCTGTCTTGCAGGGGATGTGTTCGGCGAATACATCTTTTCTGCCCCGCTGAAGCCTGGCGACAAGATTATTTTTGGCGACATGGGCTCCTACTCCTTTGCCCAACAGAACTATTTTAATGGAATCAACTTCCCCGACATCGCTTTTTACAGTAGGATGTCTGGGTTAAAGCCTGTTAAAAAATACACCTATGAGGATTACGAAAAAGTATATGACTGACTATGAAATAGAGATGGAACTGGATGAGACGTTGGAAGAATTCAGAGGACCGAATACCCCTGTAAATCTTTCCTACTGGAATTCCGGTTCTGAATATAAGGCACAGATAAAAAAGATTCTCAAGCTTGAGGGCGAACAGGATATATTTGACTATCATTATTATTTTCCGGAAGATATCAAGAAGAAGATTGCTCAAAAACTGGGATTTTCTGCCGGCGACTATAAAAAAGCATTTTTCCATGCACTTTCCCAAAGCACTCTTTCTATTGCAGTGATTTCAGTGCTTCTTTCAAGAATGAAGGTGAAACTTGGAATCGTAGCTCCTGTTTATTTTTCAGTTCTTGACTGCTGTGATAATCTGAAAGTGCCCTATAAAGTCTTTGACGGCTTTCTGCCAGACCTGAAGGATACATTTGACGAAGATGCACTCTTGAAGTCTGACTGCGGTGCTTTCTGGTTCACATCGCCGGTCAATTCCTGCAGCATTCATTTCAGCCAGCAGGTAAAGAACATTATTCAAAAACTTCTGGTTGCTGGGAAAATTGTGATTCTGGATGAATCCCTGACTGTAAACAGCAAGGAGCTGGCCCGGACATTCGGCGTACAGGAAAATCTGATATATATCTACAGCCCTCATAAGAGCCTTGGTCTTCAAGGAATAAAATTCTCTGCCCTTGTAGCAGACAAAAAATATTACGATGAAATCAACAACCTGATAGACAGTTTTGGCGGATCTCTCAATTACTCATGCCAGCAGGGGGTATCTCATTTTGTCTCAAAGAACTTTGATGAATGCCTGTCCATTTACAATCAATTCTGGCGGGAGAATTTTTCTGCGGTCAAAAACATTTTGGCTTCCTATGGTTTTGCATCCGTTCCTCAGGAGATTTTCGGCCATTACGCCATAATCTTTGTAGACGGCACAATTGATGACAGAGCTTTTGTTGACGCCATGAAGAACCTGATGAAAGAAAGGGGCTACTTTGTATATCCCGGCAGCATGCAGGGCTTTGGCTCAAAGCAGCGTTTCTGCTTCCGGATAAACCTGCTTCTGAACAGATCAGATCTGGAACTGGGGCTCAGAGCTGTCCTTGATTATTTTAAGGACAACTTAGGGGCAGTCAGATGATTCCATTTTTAAAGCGTTTAGCAGAGGTGGCAAAAACATACCCGGCGCGCGCGGCAGCCGTTGACCATGACGGTGAGCGCACAACCACATATGAAGCGCTCAATGACTGTTCAAGCCGCGTAGCTTTCTATCTGCGGACACTGGGCTTGAAAAAAGAG
>Ga0310690_10010014_pt1 | contig 11836 bp, 13 predicted proteins | sample AusTroGonzalo_MG_2_FD_207661 | JGI IMG/M metagenome (GOLD analysis project Ga0310690, IMG submission 207661) | Bovine rumen microbial communities from tropical cattle in Woodstock, Queensland, Australia - Gonzalo_04 (v2) (version 2) | ecosystem: Host-associated > Mammals > Digestive system >...
TGAACTGTGACCATGTGCTCTGTGACAGGGGCATTCCGTCTACCTTGCCGAAATCCATGTCTACGTTGGTGAGCATTCCGAATGCGCTGCGGGGTGTGCCCTGAAGCTCTGACTGCTTTGCAAGGATCTCCTCTTCCTTCTGCCCGAGGGTATGCTCCTTCTGGCGCATGATCTTGCTCAGGTAGACACGGCTGTCGTCGAACTCCTTCTCCTGAATCCACTTTTCCAGGTTCCTGATTTCCAGTATCTCGGGATCCATATAGCTGATGGCGGCCATGAGGTCCGTGTAGACCTGCGATATGATGCCCATCTTGCGCTGGTTCTCGGGGTTGTCGTTTTCTGCCGCCGACTTGAGCGATGCATAGACGTAGACCTGCTCTGCCAGCATGCAGGCGTCTGAGAGCCACTTCATGGCCTCCAGAAGGTTCGTCGGATCCTTTCCGAGGGTTCCCCTGAATTTGCCGGCTTCCTCGACCTTCTTCTTCAGTTTCTGAAGGTCGTTCTCCCAAGCCTCATCGCAGGGATAGAGGCTGCTCAGATCCCATTTGTCGTTCTCGGCGACCTGGTTTCTCAACGGTATTTCCTTAGACATGTTCACTCCTTTATCAGTTTCATTATGCTTCTAGCGGCCTTGCCTCTGTGGCTGTAGAGGTTCTTGTCTCCGTCCGGCAGAAGAGCCATGGAACAGCCTGCCTCATTGCAGTGGAAGACAGGGTCATATCCGAATCCTCCCGTTCCGTTCACTTCTTCATGGAGGATCCTGCCTTCTGCATTCTCCACCGCGCAATAGATTCTGTTTCTGTTTATGATCATCACGATGGCACAGACGAATACCGCCTTGCGCTCTTCTTCAGTCTTGCCTTCAAGCATCCTTATCAGCAGCCGGTTCTTCTCATGGGCACTCAGCAGAGGGCCTCCGTCCTCTGCTCCGAAACGTGCTGTCCTCACGCCGAGACGGCCGGGAAGGGCAGGGACAATCAGGCCTGAATCATCGGCCATCACGGGCATTCCCAGATCGGCGGCCTTGTCATAAAGTGCATTTGCCTTTATCAGGGCATTGTCCAGGAACGTCTCACCGTTCTCATCGCAGTCGAAGCTGATGCCCAGGTCGGAAGGGAGGATTATTTCATAGTCTCCGAACAGCTGGCTGAACTCGTGGCGCTTGTGCTCGTTTGAGCTTGCAAGCAGGATTTTCTTGAATCGTGACATACTTCGAGGATAGTTGATTTGTCCCCGTAAGTCCACTGGTCTAGGCTATGCCGATGGTTGTCAGGAAGAGTTCTTCCCCGGCATCGGGTCTGGGAATCATGGTGATGTTGAATACGTCGAACGGCTCGAACCTCCGGAGTTCGGGATCACCGTCTGCCGCATATGTGAAGTTGTCGTCATCCGTTGATGCGGCTTCCAGGATTTTCTTTGCATTGAATACTGCGGATGCTATGGCAGAGCACGTGATTCCCAGGACCTCGCTCAGGATCCTGTACTTCACGTTCATCTTGGTGTGTTCCATTTCCCTGTGCACTGTCTTGAGCTGCTTCTTCTGGTACTCGAGTTTCTCCATCAGCTTCTGCTCGTTGAGCGCACTTCTTATATGCAGCTCCAGCTCGATGCGGCGCATGAGGAAGTAATTCCTCCTCATGTTCAGATACCCGCGGCTTGTCCTGTACATCCGGACCTGACTGTTCATTTCCGCCAGGTAGTCCGCGATTGCAAACGTCTGCTCCTTGTCGATGTTCAGCATGCTGCAGAAATTGTCGACCATGTCCGCGGAGGAGCAGGGCAGGAGGGTGCAGAGGAAAATGAAGAGGTTCCTCTGCTTTACCGGTCTGATCGAGCACAGGTGACGGAGCCTGTCTATGACGTTTCCGGCTCTTTCCTCCTTTTCAAGCTCTTCCTGCTGCCGGAGAACCAGTTCCTCCGGTCCCAGCTGGACGGTCTCCTCTCCCAGCGTCAGCAGCCTGTTGGAAAAGTGGGTGTTGAAGCATCGGCTCCTGCGGTTCTTTGCCAGATAGCTCATGGCCCTCAGTTCCATGTTGTGCCTCAAGAACGCGAGTATCGTGCTCCTTCTGGGATTGAAGCTGTCGATCATCATCCTCAGGTCCTTCTCGACATAGAGCACGAAGCCGGACATCTCGTCGTCGGTCAGTATGCGTCTGACCGCCTTCATGAAGTATATCTCCACGATCAGCATGTCCTTGAGCCTTCGGTATTCATCGTTGACGGTTTCTGCATCCGGACCAAGTTTCCAGCAGAGCCTGAGGTATCTCACCACATGTTCCTGCAGCAGTGCTTCCGAGTTCATTTTTCTCCCCCAGTCAAAGGTTATCAGAATCGGATGCTGCAGCATAAGGTGGTTTTTGCCTGCACAAGTACGATTTTCCGGGTTTTTTGTGTGTTTCGGCAAAAAAAAGAGGATTGCCTGCGCAATCCTCTTTTTTCACGCAAACAGTCCTCAGAGGTCGATATCATCGATTCCCGAGACATCAATCTCCTCGGTAGCATCTCCGCCGATGGCAGAGAACTGCTCCGCAATCTCGAAATCATCGACATTAAGGTCAAGGTTGTCCAGTCCGACTTCGTTGAGGCTCTCAAGGGAGGTCTCGATGCTCTGTGCAATGCGGGCCTCATCTTCCTTGTAGTTGTCAACATAGGCCTGGAGTTCCTCGTTGTGAGCTGTTATGAGTCTGATGTCTCTTCTGAGAGCTTCATTCTCGGCTCTGAGCTTCTGAATGTAAGCAGATGCTTTCTTGACTCTCTCTTCAAGAAGTAACATGTTTTCATAAACCGTCATGCTACGACCTCCTCTCCCTTAATGTTAAGACCTTTTTCGTCAAGCCTCAAGTGCCTTTTTTGCTGTTGCTACCAAGGCGCTGAAGGAAGCCTTGTCCTCGATTGCCATGTTGGACAGTGCCTTCCTGTTGAGCTCGATGTTCGAGATCTTCAGAGCATGCATGAACTGCGAGTAGCTGAGACCTTCAGCCCTGACTGCGGCGGAGATTCTGGCGATCCAGAGCTTTCTGAAATCTCTCTTCTTCTCCTTTCTTCCGCGGTAGGCGTAGGCACCTGCCTTTGCCACTGCATCCTTTGCAACACGGTTATTGGTGCTTCTGCGTCCGTAATAACCCTTTGCAAGCTCCATGATTTTCTTGCGTCTGTCTTTGTGTTTGGTTCCGTCTACTGCTCTAGGCATAATCTACACCCTCCATCTCAAGCATAAGGAAGCATGACTTTTGCTTTCTTTGCTTCTACGTCGGAAAGAATACCTGTGGCGCGGAGAGTTCTCTTGCGCTTGGTGGTCTTCTTGGTGAGAATATGGCGAAGTCCCTGTTTCTTGAACCTGACCTTGCCAGTACCGGTGACCCTGTACCGCTTTGCTGCGGCCTTTCTTGTTTTCATCTTAGGCATGTTTTACCTCGTTATAAGCGCCCTGGGGAACAAGAACCCCCAGAAGCTGCCGTATCCATCTCCATACGGAGACTAGTTGCTCTGTTGCTGCTGCTTTCTGGCTGCGTTCTTCACCGGGCTCAGAAGCATGGACATGTTCCTTCCTTCCATGGCCGGCTGGGAATCAACGTTATACGATATCTCCTTTTCGGTCAAGAGTTCAAGGATTTTGTAAAGTACATCCCGACCCAGCTCGGTGTGTGCCAGTTCCCTGCCGTGGAAGCGGATCGTGACCTTGCATTTGTCGCCCCCGGAGAGGAACTCCGCAATGGCCTTTGACTTGACCTCAAGGTCGTGTGTATCGATCTTGGGCTGCATCCTGATCTCACGCATCTTCACGATGGTCTGGTTCTTCTTGGCTTCCTTGAGCTTCTTCTCCTGCTCATAGCGGAACTTGCCGTAGTCGATGATCTTACAAACCGGAGGATTGGCGTTGGGGGAGATCTCGACAAGATCGAGTCCTGCGTCCTCTGCCAGTGCCAATGCGTCGAAATAATTCATGACGCCTCTTTTGTCTCCATTCTCATCAATCAGGAATACTTCCTTAGCGCGGATCTGTCTGTTGATCCTAAGTTCCTTCGTAGCCAAGCTCACCTCATAGATATCAATATAAAGTATAATCGGGCAAACAATTGCCCCAACGTTGTAGAATATAGCACTGATGCCGTCACACTGTCAAACACAATATATATATCGCGTGCGGGAAATGAAAAAGCCGCCCGTTTCCGAGCGGCTTTCCGACACCTCAGTGCCGTGTTTCTCAAGCGTGACCTGCTGATCCGAGAACATCGATGTTCTTGTGGACATACATCTTCTTGAGTTCCTCACGTGCCGGAGCCAGATACTTTCTGGGATCGAACACTGCAGGCTGCTCTGCCAGGACCTTGCGGATCATGGCCGTCATTGCAAGTCTTCCGTCGGAGTCGATGTTGATCTTGCAGACTGCGCTCTTTGCGGCTTCCCTGAGCTGCTCCTCGGGGATTCCGACGCTGTCCTTGAGCTTTCCGCCGAACTGGTTGATGATCTTGACGTACTCCTGCGGGACTGATGAGGATCCGTGGAGGACGATGGGGAATCCGGGAAGCTTCTTCTCGATTTCCTTGAGGATGTCGAAGCGGAGCGGTGGCGGAACAAGGATTCCGTCAGCGTTTCTGGTGCACTGCTCGGCAGTGAACTTGAATGCGCCGTGGCTGGTTCCGATTGAAATTGCGAGTGAATCGACGCCTGTCTTGGAGACGAAGTCGATGACCTCTGACGGCTGTGTGTAGTGTGAAGTCTCTGCCTGGACCTCATCCTCGATGCCGGCCAGGACTCCGAGCTCGCCTTCGACCGTGACATCGAACTGATGTGCGTACTCGACGACCTTTCTGGTCAGTGCGACGTTCTCATCGTAGGGGAGTGAAGAACCGTCGATCATGACGGAAGAGAATCCGTTGTCGATGCAGTCCTTGCATGTCTGGAATGAATCACCGTGGTCCAGATGAAGGACGATGGGGATATCGTATCCGAGCTCGTGTGCATATTCTGTGGCACCCTTGGCCATGTTCCTGAGCAGGTTGATGTTGGCATAGTCTCTTGCGCCCTTCGAAACCTGAAGGATGACGGGTGACTTTGTCTCGACACATGCCATGATGATTGCCTGCATCTGCTCCATGTTGTTGAAGTTGTAAGCAGGAATTGCATATCCGCCCTTGACAGCCTTGGCGAACATATCTCTGGTGTTTACCAGACCCAGTTCTTTGTATGATGTCATTTGGTAATCTCCTATACTGCTAATACTAATGTTTACAAGGTCATACGTCAATAACGGTCGCTTGACGCATATGCCCGCGGGCTGTAATCTTCAATGCATGAAGAAAAAACGCAGGGCATGGAAAATCCTGATCATCACCGTCTCCGTCATACTGCTGCTTGCAGGTGCGGCGGCCGCGGTGTACTTCCTTGCATTCGATTCCATGGCCCTCGTTACGGACGATGCGTTCATGCAGGTGGTGCCGTCCGATACGCTGGGCGGACTCAGGATGAGCCTTGCCGGAAAGGGCATACGCCTGAAGGTGGTGAAGCTGCCGGAAAGCACATTCCGTTCCGTGGATCTGTTCACGTCGGCTCTGGCGGCACTGAAGGATGACTACATCGTGCTGGCTCCGGTTTCCGCAACCTATGCCGTGAAGAACGAGATCGATGTGTCGGCGCTGGATCCGTCATCGATAGTCCTTGCCATACACGATTCCTACGGCTCGCAGTACTTTGACTGCACGCTTGTCTCGGATGAGATGTCCGGTTGGGAAAAGGCTGCGGCATCGCTGATTTCCGAAACAGCATCGATGTCCCGGAATGTAGCTCTTGTCTTTGACGACAAGGGTAAAGACCTGGCAGAGGACATCGTTGCCTGTTTTCCTGACGGTCATGTGACCGAATTCGAGAAGGAAGGGACAAGCAGGATGTTCGCAACGAACGCGCTTGAGCAGATGGACAGGCTGGGCATAGTGATGGCCTTGTGCCCGTATGTGGGCGGGTTCTCAAGCTTCTTCGAATCCAAGGGCTCTGTCTCCTGGATAACGGACTACCGTCTGGCGCAGGTTGTAACCGACGGGAATCTGTACGGCGTGGTCCTGCCCGATTTCGGGTCAATTGCCGCAGTAGCCGGAAGAACGGAGAAGGGCGCCCGCGATACGGCCGTACTTGAGTATGTTTATGAAAAGAAGTGACATGGACGAATCCTATTTCGACAGGATCTTCTCCGAGTTCAGACAGGTTCTGGCCGATATGGGCAAGGTGCTGCCCGCGGTGTCGCTTGTGGCTGTGGAGAAACAGGATCCGTTCTCTGTGCTGATCTCTACCGTCATATCGCTGCGGACAAAGGACGATGTCACGCTGAATGCCTCCAAGAGGCTTCTGGCCGAGGCTCCGGATGCCCGCGCCATGCTTCAGCTGTCTGAGGAACGGATCTCACGGCTCATCTTTCCAGCCGGGTTCTACAAGCGCAAGGCCGTCCAGATCAGGCAGATTTCCGAGATACTGGTAAAAGAATATGACGGAAATGTCCCTGCAGATGCGGAAAAGCTGATGGCTCTTCCGGGAGTCGGAATCAAGACTGCCAACCTTACGCTCAACCTGGGATTTGCAATCGATGCCATATGTGTGGACTGTCATGTCCATCAGATATCCAACCGTCTGGGGTGGATAGAGACAAAGACTCCGGAGGAGAGCGAGAAGGCACTTCAGCCGATAATGCCCAGACGTTTCTGGATTCCGCTGAACGAGCTTCTGGTGTCTTACGGACAGGAAGTCTGCACCAGCGTGAGTCCCAGATGCTCCTTGTGCCCCGAGAACGGAAGATGTCCCAAGGTCGGGGTCACACGCAGCCGCTGAGCCTGTCGAAGTTTTCCCTTACAGTTACAGCCAGTTCCTCTGTCTCCATTCCCAGAGTCCGTGCCGCGCATTCATAGGTATGGATTATGTTCAGCGGGCTGTTGGGCTGTCCCCTGAGCGGCACGGGTGCAAGGTAGGGGGAATCCGTCTCGAGAAGCAGCCTGTCCATGGGAACGGCCTTGAGCATCTCCCTGAGCTGCGTATTCCTTTTATATGTAAGATTCCCTGCAAAGCTTATGAAGTAGCCTCTGTCCAGGGCTGCTTCCAGCACCGTGCGGCTACCGTCAAAGCAGTGGATCACGCCGCCTCTGTCCGGACCCAGCCTCCTTATGACCTCGGCTGTATCGTCATCGGCATCCCTGTCATGTATCAGGACCCGCAGACCCATCTCCGAAGCCCACTTCATCTGTGTCTCGAATATCAGGTGCTGCTTCTCATGCGTTCCGTAGTCCCAGTAGTAGTCCAGCCCTATCTCCCCGATGAACGAGGCCTTGTACCGGATGATGTTCTTCCTGAGCTCCTCCAGTTCCGCCTGTATCAGGTCGGTGCTCTTTACCGTCTGGAATTCATATTCCGGCTCAACCGGCTTTGTCTCGCTGCGGCCGGCTTCCCACGGGCCCATGGCTCCGGCAAGAAGTATCTTGGGATAATCCTTGAGCAGCCTGCTGCGCTCGGGCAGGTCATCATGCGTGCAGCCGATGTCTATGCCGCCGTGAAAACCGGATCCGAACAATCTGTCGTAGTCAGAAAAAACATCCATGCCCCTCTGGAGCATGGACTGTGTATGGAAATGGGAATCGATTATGTTGCCGTATGTCATGACGGGAGCTTGCGTTCCACCGGCTTTCCGTCTGATCCGAGGAGAACCGGCTTGGTCTTGCTGGTTACCGTGGATTCCTCAATCACGATCTTTGCCACATCGCTGTATGACGGGACATCGAACATTATGTCCGTCATGATGGACTCCACTATGCTCCGCAGTCCGCGGGCACCGGTCTTCTGGTCGTATGCCGTCTGGGCGATGCTGTGGATGGCATCCTTGGTGAACTCGAGCTCCACCTTGTCCAGCTTCATGGTTGCCTGATACTGCCTGATGATGGAGTTTTTGGGCTCGGTGAGGATCCTCTCCAGGTCTTCCACCTTGAGGTCGTTCAGAGCTACGTGGATGGGGAGTCTTCCGATGAACTCGGGAATCAGGCCGAACTTGATCAGATCGTCAGGAAGGACATTGGAGTAGAGGGTCTCGAGATCCTTGTCCCTGGAATCCGTCTGGTGCTTTCCGAAACCGATTTCTGATTTTCCGATCCTCTTCTCGATTATCCTGTCCAGTCCCACGAACGCTCCGCCGCAGATGAACAGTATGTTGCGTGTGTCTATCTTGAGCATCTCCTGATTGGGATGCTTCCTGCCGCCCTGGGGCGGGACGCTTGCAACCGTTCCCTCTATGATCTTAAGCAGTGCCTGCTGCACGCCTTCACCTGAGACGTCACGCGTTATGGAGACGTTCTCTCCCTTCTTGGCTATCTTGTCCACCTCGTCCAGGAAGATGATTCCGTGCTCGGCGGCTGCGATGTCGTCGTTGGCGGCCTGGATGAGCTTGAGCAGGATGTTCTCCACATCCTCTCCGACGTAACCGGCCTCGGTGATCGTCGTTGCATCTGCAATGGCGAACGGAACGCTGAGTCTTGTGGCGAGTGTCCTTGCAAGCAGCGTCTTTCCGGTTCCGGTGGGTCCCATGATCAGGATGTTGGACTTGTCCAGTGAAACGTTCTCGTTGGACTCCAGCTCCTTCTCGAACTTCACACGCTTGTAGTGGTTGTATACGGCCACGCTGAGGATCTTCTTGGCCTGATGCTGTCCGATGACGAACTGGTCAAGATATTCCTTGAGCTCGTGAGGTGTGGGAAGCTTGTCCGGGATTGCGAACGAGGACGGCTCCTTTGAACCGTTTTCCTCATCCTCTCCATAGAGGATTGCCCTGCATTTCTCCACGCAGCTCTCGCAGATGGTCACGCCGCCCGGGCCTGTGACCATCCTGTTGGTGGAGCTTCCGCAGAATGAACAGTATTTGTTGTTCTTTCCGAATGCCATCGTCAGTCCTCACGTTTCAGGATCGAGTCAACGATATGATAGTCGACCGCGTCCTGAGCTGTCATGAAGTGGTCTCTCTCGATATCGGATGCAACCTTGTCGTATTCCTGTCCGGTGTGCCTTGCCAGATACTCGATGGAGAGTTTCTTGAGCCTGATGATTTCCTTGGCGTGGATGCTGATGTCCGACGCCTGTCCCTGCACGCCGCCCCACGGCTGGTGGATCATGACCCTGGCCGAAGGAAGGATCATTCTCTTTCCTTCGGTTCCGGATGCAAGGATCAGGGCTGCCATTGAAGCTGCCTGACCCATGCAGATGGTGGATACATCAGACGTGATGCTCTGGATGGTATCATAGATTGCAAGACCTGCCGTTACGCTTCCGCCCGGTGAATTGATGTAGAGGTAGATCTCCTTCTTGGGATCCTCGTTCTCCAGGAACAGAAGCTGGGCCACGACAAGGTCTGCCCTGGCATCGTCGATCTCTCCGTCAAGGAAGACGATCCTTTCCTTGAGCAGCCTGCTGTAGATGTCGTAGGCCCTTTCATTGAGTCCGTTGTGCTCTATGACGGTCGGTATCAGCATTCGGTTTCCTCAGTTCTCTTTCTTCTCGGCCTTGGGGGCTTTTGCCTTGGGAGCAGCCTTCTCGGTCTTCTCTTCCTTTTCTGCCTTGGGAGCCTTTGCTGCCTTGAACTTGTTGTTCTCGATCAGGAAGTCACGTGCCTTTCTGAACTTGACGTCATCCTCGGCATAGATCTTCATTGACTCGTAGTTGGGGCTGTCCTTGGTGATGTCCTCGCCGTAGTTCTTGAGCTCGGCTGCAAGCTCTTCCTCGGAGACCTCGAACTTCTGGTCTTCCTTGATCTGCTCGATCACAAGCTGAGCCTTGATGTTCTGCAGGGTATCTGCCCTTCTGGTCTCGAGGAACTGCTCCTTTGAACCGCCCTGGGCGCCCATGATCTTGAGGACGTCTTCCTCGCTCATGCCGAAGCGGGAGATGAAGTTCTGCCAGTCTGACTCAAGCTGAGCCTCGACCATGCTCTTGGGAACTGCAATCTCTGTCTTCTCGAGCAGGGCCTTGACCACTGCGTCGAGCTTTGCGGCCTTGTTGTCTGACTCTGCTGCGTCCTCAAGCTGCTTCCTTGTGGCCTTGAGCAGGTCTGCAACCGTCTTGTACTCGTCCTTGACGTCCTGTGCGAAATCGTCGTCGAGCTCCGGAACTTCCTTGACCTTGACTTCCTTGACCTTGACCTTGATCTTCACGGTCTTTCCGAGGTAGTCGGTACCCATTCCGCTGTCGTCGCCGTATGTCTTCTCGATGACCTTCTCGTCACCCTTCTTGAAACCGATGATGTCCTTGTCCAGCTTGTAGAAGTTGTAGGAGCTTCCGACCGTGAAGGTGAAGTCGTCGCGCTTGTTGGCTTCCATCTCCTTGCCGTCTGCATCAAGCTCTGCATAGTCGAGCGTGACGATGTCGCCCTCGGCAACAGCACCGTTCTTGGCGATGACCATGGCGTTCTGCTGTCTGAGTCTCTCGATCTCCTCGTTGACCTCGGCGTCCGTGATCTTCCTTTCCTGATACTCGATCTCAAGTCCCTTGTACTCGGGGAGCTTCACGACGGGAAGTACATCGTAGATGACGCTGTAGGTGATGTCGGTGTTGGGCTTGAACGGAAGGAGTGCTTCCTCGTTCTGCAGCTCGGGTGTGCTGTAGGGAAGCGGGCGGTCCTTGGCATCCATGTCCTTGTAGGAATCGGTGAGGTTCTTCTCCATGAGTCTGAACGTGACTTCCTCACGGATGGCATCGCCGTACTTGCTCTCGACAAGTGAGACAGGAGCCTTTCCGGGTCTGAATCCCTTGAGGGTAAGCTTCTTGGCGTAATCCCTGATTGTCTTTGAATAGTCTTCCTCGATGACATCTGCCTTGAGTGTGAGTGTGAGCTCCACGGAAGAGTTCTCAAGTTTCTTGATTTCCATTTTATTCCTCTCAACTAATGATGTTTGTTTGATCCGCAGTTTTTTGCCGCTTGACTAATATATAGAAATTACGAAAAGAAATCTACATGCGTCGCCAAAAAAAATAAATGCTCTTGGACTTGCGTAAGTTCTGCAAAAATGTTATAAACGATTTTGTCTTGCAGCAGTAGCGTAGTGGTTACGCACCACCTTGCCAAGGTGGCCTACACGAGTTCGAATCTCGCCTGCTGCTTTTTTTATTGCCCGGACGGTATGTCCGGGTTATAGTTTATCTATGACGGGATTTAAGCTCTAATTGCTCCGTCGGAAAAGAATAGCTAAAGGAGGGGAGACATGAGTATGTTTTCCACAGAGATGGTCAGCAAGTACCATCCCGACAAGTACGCAGATCAGATTTCAGATTCAATCCTCACGGCAGTCCTCAGGAAAGATCCCCGCGCCCATGTGGCATGCGAGGTCATGGCAAAGGACGCCACGGTTGTCCTGGGCGGAGAGATCACCGCAGCCTGCGACATCGACTACGAAGCCGTGGTCAGGTCCGTAGGAGACCGCCTGGGATACAAGGTGGACAAGGTCATCAACCTCATCACCAGACAGTCCACGGAGATAGGCGGAGCCGTCGATTCCGATGAGATGATCGGTGCCGGCGATCAGGGAATGATGTTCGGATTCGCGGTCAAGGGCGGAAAATATTTCCTTCCGTTCGGACAGGAGGTCGCTATCGACATCATCAGGGCCATCGAGAAGGACATCGAGGAGAACCCGGATTCGCCTTTCCTCGGCGATGCCAAGACCCAGGTGACCACCGATCTGGCAGCCCCGGGATTCGTGAAGCCTGTGGACACCATCCTGATTTCCGTGTGCCACAAGGAAGGACTGACCATCAATGAGGTCCAGGAATACGTAATCGGACTTCTTGAGAAGAACCGTATCCCGGCTCCCAGGAAGCTACT
>Ga0310690_10010015_pt1 | contig 11836 bp, 14 predicted proteins | sample AusTroGonzalo_MG_2_FD_207661 | JGI IMG/M metagenome (GOLD analysis project Ga0310690, IMG submission 207661) | Bovine rumen microbial communities from tropical cattle in Woodstock, Queensland, Australia - Gonzalo_04 (v2) (version 2) | ecosystem: Host-associated > Mammals > Digestive system >...
ACGAGAAGATCGCCTCGGAATCCGAGAAGCTGGGTGACGTGACGGTGGACGAGGACCTAATGGCCGCGCTTGAAAGCGAGGCGGCGGCCGAAATCGGCGGCGGCCTCGCGAACGCGTCGAAGACCGAAGACGACATCAACGCCGGACGCGACCGTCTGCGTGCGCTTCTGGAAGAGAAGTAAGGCGGTGCCCAATGGCCAATTTCACGCTCGACAAGAAAAAGGAGCATGAGGCGCTTGCCGAACAGGCGCTGAAGGGCAAGGACTACGCGAAGGCGTTTTACCACACGGCGCAGGCGGCCAAATACGCGTATGCCTTGGCGGACAAATGCGAGGGACTTTTGAAGAACGCCTACGAGGCGAATGCGACCGACCTGGTCGCCATCGCCGATGAACTCAAGAAGCGGGCCCAAGCCGCATCGGACGGAAGGACGGGCGATGCGCGCGGTACCGGGGCGGGCGGCGAGAAGTGCCGCGTGGAGCGCCCGACCGTGCGTCTCGACGACGTGGCGGGCATGCAGAATGTGAAAGACCAGATACGCCTTCGGCTGGTCGAGCCGTTGAAGCGCGCGGACGAGGCGAAGAAACATGGTCTCAAGGTCGGCGGCGGCATTTTGCTGTATGGCCCGCCCGGAACCGGCAAGACGTTTATCGCCAAGGCCGTGGCGGGCGAGCTGGACTTGCCGTTCTATGCCATCACCTCGGCGGATGTGTTCGGCAAATACGTGGGTGAATCGGAAAACAACATTCGCAACCTGTTCCGCGACGCGCGAAAGAATCCGCTGTCGGTCATCTTCATCGACGAGTTGGAAACGATCTTCCGGAAGCGTACGGAATCGATTCACGAAACGACACAGAAGGTCATAACCGTCATCTTGCAGGAACTGGACGGCATCAACGATCGGCAGAATCCAATCCTGCTCCTTGGCGCAACAAATACGCCGTGGATGATCGACGAGGCGTTTTTGCGCACTGGGCGGTTCGATGTCATGGCCTATGTCGGTTTGCCGGACGCCGACGCGCGGAAGAAAATCATTTCCAATTCGTTCAAAGATGTATCGTATCCTATTGATCCCGATGGTGTGAATTTTCTGGTCGGCGCAACAGATGGCTATAGCGGTGCGGACCTGAAGGGCGTTGTGCAGAAGGTGAAGCAGCTTGCGTTCGACAGGAATGCGACCGGGTACGCGAAGGCGCTGTTCGAAGAGGCGCTCGCGGATTCCTCGCCGTCCTGCAACGCCGAGACGATGGCCGGGATCGAGGCGTGGGAAAAGGCCAATGACATCAAACGATAGGAGGGGAACATGGGCAAGTTGAAAAAGTGGTTCTCGGAGTACGTATCCGGCCCGCTGGCGCGGGAGGCGGTAAAGCGCAGCATAGTTCCGGCAGGGCTCACCGCAGGAGCGGCGTATGCCACGGCAGATTCGGTATCAATGGCGCGGGTGCTGGTTTGCCTGTCGGTGGCCTTGCTGGCACCGGTTGCGCTGTTTGCGCCGTTGCGCCGCTTGGCGCGGCTGCGATCCAACATGGCGAACGCCATGACGCTTGCGGCCTTTGTGCTGCTGGATTTGCTGTGCGGGTTTGTCGCCGTGAGGTGGACGATTGCCGGATGGCTTAGCGCCCTTGTGGTGGTCGCCATGACGGTAGGCGGCTTGTTCTACAGCATGTGGATGATGACTTTTGCGTTGAAACTCGAAGCAAATTGAATCTGGAGATACAAAGATGAAAGAAAGAAAATTCATAATAGTCAAGAAGTTGAACAAGAAAGAGGAATTTCGCTCGCACGAGCTTGACCATTGCAAATTTGTCGGCATAGCGCGAGCCTCTGAGGCAAAGACGCCCGAAGAATTAAAGACGCCCGCGCCCGAACCCCTCAGGAACGAAAGAGAGATTGAAGCTGCGCTCTCCGATGGATGGCTGGTGTTGGCGGTCTGCAACATTCCCGTGCCCGTGCCTTTTGTCGTCTTGAATGTTGAGGCGGTGGATGACAAACGCAAGTTCAACGCATCTGGTTTTATAACTGTCCGCTTGACTACGGGCCAGGAGTTCTACGATTGGGTGCTTGGGGCCTTGACCGAAACCGATGAAGTTCTGGATACGGATTTTTGGGAAGTTCTGTATTGTCATTATGGGCTGGACGATTATTTCAAGCATCTTGTCAACTGCGAGAAGGTCGCACAGCTTGAGAAGCATAATATCCACGCCACCGATTTCCCCGATTTCGGCGAGAAACTTCGCAAATGGTTTTCTTTGAATTCCGTCGATTCCTTCCGTGTGGAATCGTCGGATGACGAACCTTCGGCGGCTTTGTTGAAGTGTATAAATGCCGTCAACAAGGCAAAGAACCGAGAAGAGGCACGAAAGAAAACGCTTGTCGGCATCCTTGATGAAGGTAGAAAGACGATGATCCGGACTTGGGCCAAAAAGTTCATCGACGCGATGACCAGTCATCCGTTTCGGACGCTGTTTACGGTGGCCGTGGCATTGATAGCCGTTTACTTTCTGCGCGGATGCCTTTCTTCGTACAGCGAGGAAAAAGCGGCGCAGGATACGATACGCGGGATTAAGAACGCTACGGCAATAGCCGAAGCTGCCAATAAAAAGCCAGTCAAGGGTTCGATTTCGGTGAAATGCGTCGGGACGGGCGACGAGGCGGCCGAGAATCTTCTGGTCTTGGCGGCCCAGGGCACCGCTCGCGACCTTGTCTCTGGCGTTTCTAACGGTACGAAGGCATGGCGCGACGGCGGAAAGATCGAGCTGCCCGCGAATTCCTGGGCGAACATAGTCACCAGCGTCCAGAAGTTCGCAGCCGAGAGCGCGGGCGAATTTACGTGCGAGGCGAAAGGAAACGACATCGTAATCTTCGCCCATCCCGAAGTCGTGAAATCCTATACGCTCGATGTCGACTTGCTCAGGACGGACGCCGCCGCCATCGGCCTTGTTTCCAAGGCGTTTGGCGTGAGCTTCGGCGGCCAGACGCGGCTTGGACCGATGCCCATCCGCGCGGCGAAAAGGAAGACCGCCTTGAAGTCGCTGGAGGATACGCAGGTCAAGGTCGAGGTCGGAGGCGATGCGTCTGCAATCGTATTTGCACCGAATCTTTCCGCGCTTTCCAGAAACGATCCATCCGCTGCCGGCATGACGGATGCGGAACTTTCTAAGAAGGCGGATGCGTTCTGGCGAGACGTCGCGGCGGAGAAATTCGCGTCTCTCCCCAAGGCGCACGAAGACTTCCGGCTTCGCTTCTCGGCGCTTGACCACGAATTTACCGATGGTTTCGAGGCGGCGGAGCGCGATCTAGCCGTTTTGCTGGACGACATTGCGCAGAAGACGCAGGAGTGCTCCGTATTTCTGGCCGAATGTGGTGCGCCTTGGCGCCAATACAGCGCGGCAATGCCCTCAGACAAGAACGCCAAAGTCCGCGCTGTCCGCGAGGCCCTTGGCGGCTTGGAGTCGCTTAAGAAATCCGCTCAGGCGCGCTACGACCGCGTATCGTTCGACAAGGACATCGCCGCGTTCAAGAAGAACAGGGAGCAGTTTCTCTTTTGGGGCGGAGAGATGATCAAGGTCTACAATGCGCAACAGGCGCGGCTGGCGCAGATGACGCAATTGAGGCAGAATATGGCGAATGCCCTTAATGCCCGCAGCTTTAGCCAGCTGGCGGCGTTCGAGTCGTCCATTGTCGAGCGTGAGAACGCCCAACGCGCCAACCGGACAAGGGAAATTCAAATCGGGCAGTATGTGTCGTCGATCTGCAATGCCGACTATTTCGATCAAACGTTTGGGCAGAAATGGGCGAAAGCCGTCGTTCGCAAATATTCCGCCAAAGTTTCCGCTGTCGACACTCTCGCGCGGCAGGCGGTTGCAGACTTTTCATCCGATGTCCAGAGACTGTTCGGCGCCGCGACGCTGGGCAAGGCCTTGGACTATGGCAGGCGGCTGTCGGAAGCGGTCGTCGACAATCACAAAGAGGCGCGCGACGGAAAAACGCTGTCAGAAATGGGGGCAGAGGTTGCCTCTGTGCATGGGCTGAGGAACGACGTGGCCGTTTTGAAGCGCGCTCAGAGAAAGTTAGGTCAACGATAAACCGCCCGAAAGGGCACAACATGAAAGGAAGAAACAAATGAAGAAACTAATGATAATGTCGGCAAGCGTGATTGCGCTGGGTGCAATGGCTCAGGAAGTCTCGGTTCCGCCGCCAGTAGTTGCGGCCGAAACAACTGTCGCGGTCCCAGCCGATTCTGCGCCGGTTGCGGCACCCGTACCGGTTCCCGTTGTCCCGGTGCCTGCCGTTCCTGTAGCAGCCGCAGCAGAAGCACTTGTCGAAATCCAACCAGGCGCGCTTTGCAAGACGTATATGCTCAATTTGACGAAATACGGCGATCCGCTGTCGGAAGAGATAGTCGAAAAACTTAATGGAGCCTTTTCCGTTGATCAGGCGTATGATATCGGCAGCGCTAAATTCGATGCTAAGACTATTGCCGCCCACAAATTTAATGTTGCGGTCTGGGAAGGCGTGTTCGAGGCGAAAAAGCCAGGGAAATATATTTTCACTGTAAGCGTAGGACCTTACATCCGGAATAATTACAACTATGGTTTCAAAATCAACGATGTCGAAGTTTGGGGGAAGACGCAAAAGTCTGTTGTTGTTGAACTCAGAAAGGGAATCAACCAAATTAAGGTCGTGCGCTTTCTTTTCTCCAATTCTGAACTAAATAATGAAGTAGGAGTCGCTCCAGAATTTAAATCCTTCAAGATTGACTATCGCCTTGCGGCATCGTCGAAGCCTGCGAAACCTGTTACGCCCAGTATGCTTAAGCATATCGTTCAGGACGAAGAAGAGTGGTAATTGGCAATCATAAGGGATAAAAAAGACGATGAACAGGATCTTTGCATTGACGATGTGCGTTGCCTCTTTTGTCGCCGCCGCGCAGGAACCTTTGGTTCCTGTGCCGGTTGCCGTCGGGGGCACGGCAGGCAATCTGGCGCTTATGGAGGCTGGTGCCCGTTACCGGACCTTTATATCCAAGCAGCCTGGACAGCGACTATTCGTCCATGGCGTGGATACGGTCGAAGAGTTGAACGTGGAATTGGAGCATTCGGCAATAGTGTCCGAAACAGGAGTCGATGTTTCGCCGGTCGGGTTTTGCGGAAGGTTGCTCTTCAAGCATAAATGCGATATGGCAGTTTGGGACGGCGTGTTCGAGGCGAAAAAGGCCGGCACCTATGTCGTCTATGCAGAATCATGTCGGTATTGCTACTTGTATGTCAATGGCAAGAAGGTGCAAGGATTTGGAAGTGCGCCAACAGGAGTCCAGCTCAAGCGAGGCGCGAACGACATCATGCTTGTAAGCAGCATCCCGAGCTTGGACATGAAACTGGAATATCGTCTTGCGTCGTCCGAGCAGAAGGCTAAAACCCTTGTGCCATCCACTCTCAAGCATAGGGATGAGGATGTCGCAGACGAAAATGATGATTGGTAATCGTAAATAGACAAAATTTAACAACCAGCCCGAAAGGGCACAACATGAAAGGAAGAAACAAATGAAGAAACTAATGATAATGTCGGCAAGCGTGATTGCGCTGGGTGCCTTGGCGCAGGAAGCCCCCGTCCCGCCACCGGTGGTAACGGCAGAGGCAACGATTGCCGTTCCATCCGTTCCTGCTGTACCTGTTGTTCCTGTGCCGGTTGCCGTTCCGGTACCTGCGGTAGCCGTGGCAGAATCGCTTGTCGACCTCCAGCCTGGTGCGCTTTGCAAGACGTATCTTGTTGAGTTCGGATCTCGAACGGGATCGACTCGTTTTATGCCAGCCATCGGCTCCCAGGAACATTACGAACAAATGATGGCGGCTGTCGAACGCGCAGTGGCGTCGGATGTGGCGTATGATGTCGGCGCGCCAAGATTTGATGCTGCGCAAGTTGCCAAGCACAAGTGCAATGTCGCCGTATGGGAAGGCGTCTTGGAAGGGAAGAAGGCCGGCTCATACGTGTTCACTGTAAATTCTGGATACGACTATCACGTCGAGGTGAATGACGCGTCTGTTGGTGGCGTAGGGCAAAAGTCCTTCCCCGTCAATTTGAAAGTGGGCGTTAACAAGATAAAGATTGTTCGCTTCATTGACAACTCGAAAGGTGTTCGCGTTGTTGGACGCGATGGAAGAGACCCAAGGATCTTTAGCATTGACTATCGCTTCACTGTGTCCACCAAGCCTGCAAGGCCGATAGCGCCAAGCATGCTTCAGCATATTGTTGACGATGACAATAACGACGAGTGGTAGGGCAATTGGGGGGGCTTGCCGCCCTGCTCTACAGACGAATCGCAACAACTGTCCCCGTTCGCCTTGCCGCATTGTGCGGCAAGGCGATCTTAACTTTCCCGCACCATTTCTGCCCATCGATTGAAATACAGCCCCCTCTTGCCATTGTATCAATATATTGATATAATATGCGGCGCAAGGGGGCAGTGGAATGAAAATCTATCATGGATCATCTGTGGAGATACCAGCGCCGTTGTTGGGCAAGGGAAAGCCCAACAACGACTATGGTAGGGGTTTCTATTGTACAGAAGACATTGAAATGGCGAGGGAATGGGCGTGCAAGGGCAAGGAACCGCCGGGCTTTGCCAACATCTACGAGCTTTCAGCGGACGGGCTCAATATCCTAGACCTTTCTTCGCCAGACTATACGATACTTAATTGGATGGCCGTGCTTCTGGTGAATCGCACATTTGATCTTGATACCGACATCGCCATTGAGGTGCGGGACTACCTTATGGCGAATTTCATGCCGCCGATTGAGGATTCTGACATTGTGATAGGCTATCGTGCCGACGATTCCTATTTCAACTATGCAGATTCGTTCGTAAACAATGCGCTTTCCATAAGGCGGTTGAATGACGCATTGCACCTTGGTCGACTCGGAATGCAGGTGGCGTTGCGTACGGAACGGGCATTTGAATGCCTAAGATACCTTGGCGCCGAAGAAGTGTCATGGGACGAATACCATCCACGCTACGTGGCTCGTGATGCCGATGCCCGTACACAATGGCGCGAGGTCGTCAAGAAGTCGCCACGTGCGGCGGACGATATGTTTGCCATTGACATCATAAGAAGGGGGCTGCGCCATGGCGATCAGGTCATACAATGAAGTATATCTGAACGAAGCCAAGCGACATCTCGGCGTTGCGACGGACTATCTTGCGAACGCCTGCCGCGTCCCCGTCGACAGAATCGGGTACGTCTATGCGTCCAGCGCGACGATGGTTCTCTTTGGCCGTGGAGACCCAGGCATTGTCGCCGGACTATCCGGCACGGAACTAGGGCAGCGCCTTTATCATGAGATTCGTCCTGACGAAGAACCGCCAGTTGCAGTCAATGCAGTTGCGGGACGTTCGCCTGAGTATTGGGGCGGATGGGCGCTTGCGCATTTTCAGTGGCACTGGTGCAAGACATTTCGCTGGATATTCGCCCGTGTGTCGATGTCGGATATATTGGCCAAGTATAGTGTCTACCATGAGATGGATGTCTCGCGATTCCTTGAAGACTTCATGCGTGAGCTTGAGTCTGTGAACGTCGAGAAGAACCTGCGCCGCATGCGACTTGCCGCCGGATATTCCCAGTCTGAGCTCTCCCGTCTCTCGGGCGTGAACATCCGCAACATACAGCTCTATGAACAGGGCGTTCAGGACATTAACAGGGCGTCGGCCTCAACACTTGCATCTCTCGCCCGCCCCCTTGCCTGCGCCATTGAGGACTTGATGGAATGAGATTGTGGAAACCGGTTCGGGCGCGCAGGCGCGGCGAATTTTTAGTATAATACGTGCCTGACATTGCGACACAAGGAGGAAAGGACACCAGCCATGATACACAAGACTCTAGTTTTCGCCGTCGCGGCGGCTCTCTCCGCAGGCGCGTTCGCGGGCCCGCACGGCCATTGGCGTCCGGGGCCGGTGCCTATGCATGTCCACCACCATAGCTACTGGGGCCGCGGCGGACGCCACTTCTGGCCGGGCTTTGTTGGCGGTGTCGTCGGAGGGGCAATCGTCGGCGCCACGATGTCGCGACCTGCGGTCGTCGTGTCCCAGCCGGCCGTAGTCGTGGCGCAGCCTGCGGTGGTGACCCAGCCCGTAGTCGTGCAGCAGCCGGTCGTCGTACAGCAGCAGCCTGTCGTAGTGCAACAGCCCGTGACGCAGGTGCAGAACGTCTGGGTTGAGGGATGCTATGTCGACCAGGTCCAGGCAAACGGAACAATCGTCCGCGTGTGGCAGCCCGGGCACTACGAACAGCGCACGGTAGTCGTGCAGTAGCGCCATGTCTGACTCCCCGCACGTTCCGCTGCCGCTAAAGTACCGCCCGATGACGTTCGACGACGTCGTCGGCCAGGAGCACGTCGTCCGCACGCTTCGCCACGCCATAGAGTCTGGCCGCATAGCGAACGCATACCTCTTCATCGGCCCGCGCGGCATAGGCAAGACGACGCTCTCGCGCATCTTCGCGAAGGCGCTTAACTGCACGTCCCCGAAGGGCGTGGAGCCGTGCGGCGAGTGCGAGAACTGCACGGAGATAGCGGCCGGCCGCTCGCTCGACGTCACCGAGCTCGACGCGGCCTCGCACAACAAGGTGGAGGACGTGAAGCCGATCATCGAGTCGGTGCAGTTCAAGCCGACGTCCTCTAAGTACAAGATATTCATCGTCGACGAGTGCCACATGCTCTCCAACGCGGCGTGGAACGCGCTCCTGAAGACGCTTGAGGAGCCGCCGCCGTGGGTGCGGTTCATATTCGCGACGACAGAGGGCGACAAGGTGCTGGCGACAATCGTCTCGCGCTGCCAGCGCTTCGACCTGAGGCGCATCCAGACGCACGACATAGTCGCGCGGCTCAAGCACATCTGCGGCAAGGAGGGCATCGCCGCGGAGGAGGACGCGCTCCTCGCAATCGCGCGCGGCGCCGAGGGCGGCATGCGAGACGCGCTTTCGTCCCTCGACCAGCTCGTCGCGTTCAAGGGCGACAAGGTCTCTGAGGAAGACGCGCTCGGCGTGTTCGGCCTTGTGAGCCGCTCCGCCCTGGAGGGCCTTGCAGGAGCGATACTGCGTGGCGACGTCGCTGCGATCCTCGAGGCGATAGAGACGTTCGACTCCGCCGGCAAGAACATGCGCCGACTCTCGGGCGAGCTCCTGCAGCACTTCCGCAACCTTGTCGTCCTGCAGGCGCTCGGGCCGGGCGCCAAGTCGCTCGCGGCGACGCCCGACCAGGTGAAGGCGCTGTCCGAGCAGGCTAAGGGCATCGACCCCAGGCGCGTATTCAGGATTTGCGACCAGCTTGCGGAGATGGAGGACAAGCTGCGCTACGTCCTAAGCGTGCGCACGCTCATAGAGATGTCGCTTATCCGCGCCTCGCGCCTTGCGACGACCGCGACCATCGACGAACTGCTGAAGGCCGTCAAGGGGATGAAGGGCGCGGCGGGCGGTGCATCCATGCCGGAGCCCGCTACCGTGGAAGTGCCTGTGCCGGCCGCTCCCGTGTCTGCACCCGTGCCGGCCCCGGACACCGCACCTGCACCGGCCCCCGCACCTGCGCAGAAGCCGCTGCCGTCGCGCTCCGATATTCTTGACGACCCCAAGATCAACGACATACTTGGCTGTGCGCCCGGCGCGGTCATAACAGACATAAAGGGAGGATAGCGAAATGACGACATGCGGATGGCTCTGGATCTACGCCGGTTGCGCCCTTATGCTCCTTGAGCTCGTGGCGCCTGGCTTCGTGCTGTGCTTCTTCGGTCTCGCGGCGGCAACCGTGGGCGTGCTGCGCTTCGCGTTTGGCGAGGCGTTTACCCCGACATGGCAGCTGGCGGCGTTCTCCGTCGGCTCCATTCTCTACATCGTGCTGCTGCGTCGCTGGCTAAAGTCGGTCTTTGTCGGCGACAAGGTCGATCGCAGCGCATCCATTTCCGGCGCATGCGTCGGGCGGTCCGGCAGCGTGACTACGGCGATACAGCCCGGGGTTTCCGGTCGCGTCATGGTCGGCGACGCCGAGTGGGACGCGGTGGCCGACACTCCGATTGCCGCCGGCACGGCGGTGCGCGTTACCGCGCAGTCGAACCTGACCCTTACCGTCGCCGCCGTATGACGGCGTCTGCCGGCCATTGGAGCGGGAAATTATGCTATAATATGCGGCGTTTGGAGATAATGGCTTGATTGCCAAAGGAAGGTATGCATAGATGACGGAAGGAGAAGTTCTGGTCGGAAGGTCGTATGCGGCATGTCCGCAGGTACGGTTGGACGCAGGATACGCCGCATCGACGGGAACGTCGATGCGCCGCGCTCTGCTTTTTCTCCTGTTTCCCTTTGCCATGCTCCTTCTCTTCGCGGGATGCCGCCGCACTGACGTTCGCGAGATGACCGTCTCGATGCCGGGGCTCGTCGAGGCCGACAAGGCGAAGGTCGTGGAGGCGCTTGCCAAGTACGCCGGTGTCGAGAAGGACTCCTACAAGTGGGACATGGACGCCAAGACGCTCACTCTTAGGTACGACTCAATGCAGGTCGCGCAGGCGAACATCCGCTACGCGATCGACGAGAAGGGCGTCAAGGTCGCCTTCCCAGAGAAGAAGGACGATCGCGCAGGGCACTGACAGTCAGGGAATTTCAAACAGGAAAGGCAAGACACATGGAAGACATACAGAGCCTGCTGGAAAAGATAAACCGCGAGGGCGTCGAGAAGGCCGAGGCCGAGGCGAAGCGCATCGTGGACGCCGCGAAGGCCAAGGCGGACAGGATCCTCGCCGAGGCGCGCGAGGGCGCCGAACGCGCGAAGGCCGACGCCGCGAAGGACGCCGAGGAGTCCGCCGCCCGCGCGGCCGAGACGATCCGCCAGGGCGCGCGCGACGTAGTGATCAGCGTAAAGGAGTCCGTGACGGCGATGCTCGAGAAGCTGCTGGCGAAGGACGTGGCCGCCGCGCTCGCGGACGACAAGGCCGCCGCCGCGCTCGCCGCAGACGCGATTCGCGAGCTCGCGGGCCCTGGGGAGATCGCGTGCGGCGAGAAGCTTGCGCAGACCCTGCGGGCGCAGCTCGCGGCGCAGGGCGGATTTACCGTCGTCGTCGACGAGTCGCTCGGCGCGGGCTTCTCCGTGAAGCTCGACGGCGGGCGTGTGGAGCACGCGTTCACCGCAGAGGTGATCGCGGCAGAGCTCGCAAAGCGCCTTCGTCCCGACCTCGCCAAGCTCCTTTCATGAGCGTCGACGCCATAGTCGCGGGACTTCCCGCAATGCGGTTTGGCGACACCGCGCCTATTTCGTGGAGCTTGTTCCTCGAGAAGTGCGGCGGCGAGGCCGAATGGGTCGTCCGCAGCCTCGGCGAAGGGGCGTGGGCCGACCTAGAGACGCAGCTCAGGAATGCGATGGCGGAGGCGCGCGGCGGCGACGTGAAGTACCGCCGTGCCGCAGACGGCTGCTCGCTCTACTGGCGCGACAGGGCGCGCGCGTGCTTCCAGGAGGCGGACGTCCTCAGGCGCGACGAGCTCCTGGACCGCGTCTGGTGGGATGCCGCCGCCGAGCTCGTCCCGCCTGCCGCGCCGCTCGGCAGGGGCGCGCTTCTCGCGTACGCCGTCCGGCTCAGGATCGCGCTAAAGCGTTCCGCCGTCTCGCAGGAGAAGGGCGGCGCGGCGTTCGACCGCATGACGGCCACTCCCCCACTCCCCCACTCCCCCACTCCCCCACTCCCCCACTAATCCAACTATCTATGACTACAGGAAAGATCATCGGCGTCAACGGAAACATGATCACCGTCAAGTTCGACGGAGCCGTCGCCCAGAACGAAGTCGGCTATGCGAAGCTCGGCGAC
>Ga0310690_10010016_pt1 | contig 11835 bp, 8 predicted proteins | sample AusTroGonzalo_MG_2_FD_207661 | JGI IMG/M metagenome (GOLD analysis project Ga0310690, IMG submission 207661) | Bovine rumen microbial communities from tropical cattle in Woodstock, Queensland, Australia - Gonzalo_04 (v2) (version 2) | ecosystem: Host-associated > Mammals > Digestive system >...
CGTAGGTCGCTTCCTTCTCGAGCTCGACCGTGAGGTCGACGAACGAGACGTCGCTCGTGGGAACGCGCACGGACATGCCCGTGAGCTTGCCGTTGAGCTGCGGGAGGACCTTGCCGACCGCCTTGGCCGCGCCCGTCGAGGACGGAATCATGTTCTCGAGGATGCCGCGGCCGCCGCGCCAGTCCTTCTTGGACGGGCCGTCAACGGTCTTCTGCGTCGCAGTGGCGGCGTGGATCGTCGTCATGAGGCCGCGCTTGATGCCGAACGCGTCGTTGAGGACCTTCGAGATCGGAGCGAGGCAGTTCGTCGTGCAGGAAGCGTTGGAGATGATGTCCTGGCCGGCGTAGGTCTTGTCGTTGACGCCGTAGACGAACATCGGGGTCGCGTCCTTGGAAGGAGCGGACATGATGACCTTCTTGGCACCGGCGGTGATGTGGGCGCGGGCCTTCTCATCCGTGAGGAAGAGACCGGTCGACTCGACGACGACTTCGGCGCCGACTTCGTTCCACTTGAGGGCGGCGGGATCCTTCTCGGCGGTGAGGCGGATGGCCTTGCCGTCAACGGTCATCGTGGAGCCGTCAACCTTGATGTCGTGGTTGAAGATGCCGTGTACGGAATCGTACTTCAGCATGTATGCGAGATAATCGGGGTCGAGCAGATCGTTGATGCCGACGACCTCGATGTCCTGAGCGAAATTCTCGACCGCTGCACGGAACACCATGCGACCAATGCGGCCGAAACCGTTGATGCCAACCTTGATAGCCATTTTACCTTACCTTTGCTTTTTTGACCCGCCGAGGAACCCCTCCCCTGCGGAAATTTTGCGTATTATACTATTTTCCCACTCTCCCCGTCAACCCCTTGTCCATTCTGGAGATTTACTTGGTGAGTTATGGCAACCCACTATCCACACACTAAAATTGAATTTTAGCTCTTGCGTTTCGGAAGAGGATGTGATATCATTCTTAGATTTACGTGAAGTGGTATTAAAGAAACTAAGAAAAAAGGTGCCACAACGATGAAAACACTATTGTTTGCGGCGGCATGTGCCGTAGTGATGGCGGGGCACGCGAAAGAGGTTGCCCTGATAGACGAGGCCCTGCCCCCGGCGGACGGATGGAGTCTCATTGGATTTGCATTCATGCCGGTTACGTATTTCCAGTTCCCAGGCACTGCCAGCGATGTGGACGGATTGCGGCTCGGATTGACCGTAGGGCGCAACCACCAGGTAAACGGCATCGACTTAGGAGCAATTGGAAGCTGGGCGGACGGGGAGATCAACGGCTTGTCATGTTCGGGCATCTACAAGCAATGCGGCGGCGCCACATTCGGCATTCACATGTCGTCCGCGATAAACTATGCGTCCGGCCGGTTTAACGGGTGCCAGGTCTCGATAGTCAACAGCGCATACTGCATCAACGGCCTGCAGCTTGGCATAGTAAACTATGTATCGGAGGGAAACGGGTGCCAGATTAGCGCATTCAACCTGGCGGAGACCATGCGAGGAGTCCAAATCGGGCTTGTCAACACAACCATGAACTGCAGCGGCATCCAGATCGGCCTCGGCAACATCATCGGCGAATCTCCGCTTACAGCGTGTGTGTTCATGAACGTCTGGTTCTAAGGAAAGGATGGGGCATGAGAAGCTTATGCGTGATCGGTATCTTGGCGCTCGCCGGCGGATGCGCATCGGTCGGCGAACTTGTGGAGCCTAAGGACATTCCTGCGCTTGTCACAAGCTATCGCATTGCGGGGTTGGGAGCGCGCACGGGCGATGTCGCGACAATGCTGGACGTAGACGAGTGCACGGAATACGCTATCCTCTCGTCTGTCGGCCTTTCCGGTGTACCGTCGGTGGCGGGACATTTTCCGGTCCGCCAACTTGTCGCCCGCGAATTCCAAAAGGTCGTCGTGGGTAATTTTCGCACGGTCATGCCGGAAGAGGAGCCAAAGCTCGAGGTTCGTATCACATCCAACCGGATGTCCGTCAGCAGGAGCTGGTCGCGCGTGAAAGCCTCGATGTCCTTTGAAGTGCAGCTCGTAGATCCAGAGCACAATCGGCGTCCCTATTTCCGGAAGACATACCAGCTAAGCTCCGAATCCATCCAACGCCGGAAGGACGAGGTGCCGATATGCGTCTATTCCTGCATCCAGAACCTCGCGCGCAACTTCCTCGAGGACATCTCGAAGGATTCCCTTGTCCTCGCCCGTTTGAGGGCCTTGGGAGGCGATTGACGGCTGATTGCCGGCTCTTGGACTGTTTAAAAGAAAGGAAAAACCAAGATGAAGAAGATTGTGAAGACGGCACTGATCGGTGCGCTTCTGGCCACAGCGGGATGCATGTCGAACGCGGTTTCGTTCTGCGCGTCGTCCGTGCCGATTGAACAAGGCAAGTATTCAATTCTTGCCGACGAAATAACCGGTACGTGCACGCAGACCAGCTGGCTGTTCTTCACTTTCGGCCTCGGCGGCTCTGGGCAGCGTCATGCCTATCGCGATGCGCTCAGCCAGGTGCCGAACGCGGACGGGCTCGTGTCGATGGCCGTCGATGAAGAGTACTTCATGCTCGTTCCGTTCGCCCTGCCGAGTTTCTACACGACTCGCGTGACGGGTACGCCTGTCAGGCTCGGCCGCAATGATTGATGCCGACTGACGGATCCAGGAAGATCATCGGCGGCTTTCGCGTCCTAAAAGACCTGAAAGCCGGCGCGGGAAGCCAGGGGACTGTCTATAAGGCAGTTTGCGAGGACTCCCGGTTTCCGTCCGTCTCCGCAGGGGACGTAGTCGCCCTGAAAGTGATGGCCGTCCAGGATGAAGACGGCGAGGCATACGCCAGATTGGAGCGGCGTACCGCCAAGCTTGTCGCCTTGGACCATCCGAACATCGTAAAATACCACGGATGCTTCCGCGAGAAGGGACCTTTCAACGACGTACACGTCATTGTGCTCGAGTTTGTCGAAGGACGCTCTCTGAAGGAACTTCTTTCCGAATCGCCGTGCGGCATCGGCGCGGACGAGGCGATGCGCATTGCCCTTGGGCTGATCGACGGCCTGTCCTACACTTCCGCCAAGGGGATCGTCCACCGCGACATCAAGCCTGCGAACGTCATCGTTCGCCCGGACGGCACTCCGAAGCTCATCGATTTCGAGGTTGCGCACCGGGTAGAAGGCACGGCAACCGTCGGCGGCAGCAACATGATCGGTACCTTCGACTACATGGCGCCCGATTTCACCGACGATTCGTTTAGGGGGGACGTCCGCTCCGACATCTTCAGCATGGGGGTGTGCCTGCATGAGATGTTGACGGGGCGGACGCCATACCGCAGGCAGTCCGCGACGAGCACGCAGGCGAACGTGGCCTTCCTCCAACGCTGGCTCAAAGCCGGGACTTCGGCGAACCCGCTGAGAATCAGTTCGCACGTGGGGAAACTGCTGCCAGGCGCACGGGAATTGCTTGAGCGCGCCCTTGCGCCAGACCGTTCAAACCGCATTGCCGACTTCCCCGCCTTTCACAAGGCGCTTGGCCGCGTACGCTACCAGGAACTGTCTCATGCAGGGCAGACATGGCGGCTTTTGAAATACATTGGGCACGGCGGTTTCGGCGAAGTGTTCGGGGCGGTGGAACTGGCCACCGGGAAGCGCGTGGCCATAAAACACCTGCTGAACGAATCCGGCCTCGACCGCTTTCGGCGCGAAGCTGCGACAATGCGCCGCGTTTCCGATGCCGGCTTTCCGCACTTCATCGACTTCTTCACGTTGGAGTCTGGCGATGCGTTCCTCGTGATGGACTACCTTGACGGCATGCCTGGCCAGTCGTTGAAGGACGTCCTGCACGCGAACCACCACCACGGACTTGATTGCAAGACAGTGCTGACGGCGTTTGCGCGCTATGCGCACACGCTCGCCAGCATTCATGCAATCGGAATCATCCACCGCGACATAAAGCCGGCAAACCTCTACTTCCCCGTCGCCGCCCCTGAATCGGCCGTCATAATGGACTTAGGCATCGCCCGTGACCTGTCTGGCACGGCGACCGTCGGAGATGTGCCGGGAACAATCGACTACATGCCGCCCGAATGCGTGTCAGGACAGACACGAGGAGGCCCCGAGGCCGATGTCTGGGCGTTAGGCCTTTGCCTATACGAGGCGCTGTCCGGAAAATTGGCCTATCCTCGCCTCCCAGATGGCGCGGCGGCATTCCAGGCATATTTCGCGAGGGTGAAGAAAGGCATGCAACCGGATTTCTCCGGCGTAAATGGCATGCCGGAGATGCGCAGTCTCCTGGAGAAGATGTGTACGCTCGATCCTGCCAGACGTCTGCGCAACATCCGCCTTGTCGAGCGTGAACTGCGCATCGCCAACGGAGAGAATCCCGCAGGCCTTCCTCTTGCAGAGGCGGATTTCGTCTGGAAGGAAGACGACGAATACGATGACGCCGAGTCCTTTTCCGATGCGACGCAGGCAACAGTTTGCGTTAGAAACATCGCCGCAGATCTGGATTCAGACGTGACGAGGGAGACTGTCTGGTGCGACGCCCGAGCGCTGGACGCCGTGCGTTTCAAACCCCTCAGCGGCCAGCCAGAGAAGAAAAACAGGGCGACATTCTTAATTCTCATGTCAACGGTTGTCTTGCTTGTTGTCGGAGGAGCAGCCGTTTGGAAGTTTTCCGAATACCGCAAGGCAGCCGAAATGGCTGCAATCGAAAAGATGGTGCATCTTGCCACAAAAGAGGAAAAGCGCAGAGCCGAGGCAGAGGCGAAAAGGAAAGCCGAGGCGGCGGCCGCGGCAAAGCGGAGGGCTGAGGATGAGAAGCGCAAGGCCGACGAAGCGGCAAGGAGGAAGGCAGAGGAGGAGAAGCGCAAAGCCGACGAAGCGGCAAGGAGGAAGGCAGAAGAGGAGAAGCGCAAAGCCGACGAAGAGGCAAAGCGAAAGGCAGACGAGACAAAGCGCAAAGCTGACGAAGAGGCAAAGCGCAAAGCTGACGAAGAAGCAAAGCGCAAAGCCGACGAAGAAGCAAAGCGCAAAGCCGACGAAGAGGCAAAGCGGAAGGCAGACGAGGCAAAGCGCAAAGCTGACGAAGAAGCAAAGCGCAAAGCCGACGAAGAGGCAAAGGCCAAGCAGAAGGCGAAGGAAAACTTGATGCGCAAAAAACAAGCCGAGGCCGCACGGCGCGCAGAACTCAAGCGAATTGACGATGCCTGGAAAGCGTACCAGAAGACCTACAACAGGCGAGTTGACGAGGCGCTGAAGCCTGGCTCCCGCATAGATCCCATACCGTTGCAGCAGGAATACCTCTTGAAGAAGCGCGCTTACATGGAATGCAGGAAGAAGCTGGAGAAAGACGAGGAATAAGACTGTCGCACGTCAATCCAGGTCTTCCATGCGAATCTCAGGCGCTTTAGTCGTTGGTATCCACGGTGCGCCCGCCTCCACGCCGCCGCGCGTACGGATCATGTTGAGATAGCGCTGCTTGTCGAGCTCTGTCGCGCGTGAAAAAGTCTTGTACGCAAAGGCGCCGTCCTCCGCGACGACCTTGTAGGTGATGTAGTCCTCGTCAGGCAAGCGCGCCGTCGCATCGACGAACGAGCAGCCGGCCAGCCCCGTCGCCAGCGTCTCGTAGCCAGGCTCGCTCCTGCGGTTGCGCAAAACGGAATAAGTTATGCCTGCACGAGCCCCCTTCCATGTCAGCGTCATTGTAGCCCTGTCCAGCTTCAAGCCGGTCGGCGCAGGGATTCCTTCGGCCGATTTAGGCGGCATCACGACCGGCGGACGCGACTTGCCGCCGCGCACGTCGTAGCGGACAACCTTTCCGTCCGCCCACTCGCAATCCACCGTATAGCCGCCGCGCGCACAGAGCCCCCTGAAGGAACCGCGCTTCGCCCATTCCTTCGGAAGCGCCGGCAGGAGATCGACGCTCCCCGCATGGCTCTGCACGAGCATCTCGGCGACTCCGGCAGTGCCTCCGAAGTTGCCGTCGATCTGAAACGGAGGATGGACGTCCCAGAGGTTTGCAAACGTCTTCTCCCCCACAAGCTTGCGGTAGAGGGAATGGGCGTGGTTGCCGTCGCCAAGCCTCGCCCAGAGGCAAAGGCGGTGCGCAAGGGCCCATCCAGTCGCATAGTCGCCGCGCAGCTCAAGCGTCCGCCGCGCCGCGTCCATCCACGCCGGAGTAGAGCGGTTGATCGCCGACCCTGGCATGAGAGCCATGAGCTGCGAGACATGGCGGTGGCGATACATGCCGATTTCGCCGTAGTAGTTCTCCTCGCGGTATTCCTTGACCTGCCCAGACCAGCCGATCTGGATCGGGTCAAAGCGTCCGTCCGCCGCGCGAAGCGACGCGGCGACTGCATCGTTGGTCCCGAGCGCGGACGCGATTCGCAGCGCGTCGCGGCACGTCTCGTCGATAAGCTGCTGGTCGAACGCGCAGCCGACCGTGTTGTAGTAGGCGCAGTCGGGATAGATGTAGCGCTCCGCGTTTATGAGCATCTCCGGCGATGCCGAAAATACAGCGAGATTCCTGCCGTCGTAGTCGCGCGTCGACCTGACGAGAAAGTCGCCCACTCCCGAAACCGCAGGCCAGACATGCCGTTCAAGCGCCAGCGCATCTCGCGTGAAATCCCACCAGTCGGAAAAAAGCTTCGCGGTAAATCCGCCCATGCCTGGCCCTGAGCTTCCGCCGGGCATTCCCTGGATGCAGTAGGGATATACGGCGACGCCTACGATCCAGAGGTTTGGCGAAACGCCCTCCGGCGGCACGTTCTCCGGGGCGTGGCGCGAGAGGAAGCGGTTTGCGACAGCCCGCGCCGCCGGGCGCAGCGCCGCGTTGAAAGCCGCATACGCCTCGAAGCACTCGGCGAGATTGCACGAGAACGCAGGCCAGTAGTTCATCTGCACGTTTATGTTGTGCCAGTAGCCCGCACCCCAAGGCGAATAGTAAAGCCCGTTCCAGACGCCCTGCAAGTTCGCAGGCATCGTGCCAGGACGCGAAGAGCTTATAAGCAGATAGCGGCCATACTGGAAATACGCCTCTTCGAGATAAGGGCAGGGCTCGCCCTTCAGGTATGCGGCCTTTAGTTGCGGAGTGGTCTTGAGCCGGTCGGCGTCGGAGCCGCCGAGGTCAAGCGAAACGCGCCCGTAGAGCGAGGCGAAATCTCTCTCGTGCTCGTCCTTGAGCGCAGCATATCCCTTCGCCCGCGCGGCGGCGTGCAACGCTTCGCAGTCTGGACGCGGCGGAGGGTTGCCCGCAAGCTTCTTCGACGGCTCCGGCTCGATGAAGACCTTCGGGTCGATGCGGTAGTTCGACTGTCCAGTGAAATAGACGTTCGCCCAGCTTGCGCCTTCGACCGACAGCGTTCCGTCTTTCGCAGCAACTCGCCCGTCGGTCTCTACCGAAAGCCGCGTTGCATAGTCGATTGCGTAATAGTCGAAGTGCTGATCTACGTCGATCGTGTCGCCGCCCGCAGTCCTGACGCTCCAGGTGCGGCCCAGCTTGAGGTCTGCGTCGTTCTCGGTGCGCGCACGAGGACGAGGCTCTTCGCAGCGCACGCGGAACGCAAGCGCGCCTGGGCGGCTGGACGTGAAGCGCGCCACGAGCGCACGCGCCGGATAGCTCGTGAAGAATTCGCGCGTGTATGAAACGCCGCCCGCGGCATACCGCACCCAGGCCCGCGCCGTGTCGAAGTCAAGGCCGCGCTCGTAGTTCACGTCGTTATCGTGCCCGAAGTCGAACCTGATATCAATTGCGCTCGTGAGCCCCGTGCCAGTGGTCCAGTCGCCGACGCCGTTCGCCTTGCCGTCTATGAGCAGCGTGTTGTCCGTTATCTGCACGCGCTCGCGGTAAGGCAACCCGAAGACGCAAGCGCCGAACCAGCCGTTGCCGAGAGGAAGAGACTCCTGCTCCCAGCCGACGTCGCTGTCGGCTGCGGGAGAGTCAAACCTCAAGCCGTGCCGGCCGTCCGATGCGACAGCGGACAGCCAGGCGACGAGCGCCAGTGCCATGGAAAAGAAAACTTTGTTTGCCATGGCAGAGTATTATATCAAATTCTACAACTTCTTGATCTGCGCAGCCACCTTCTCCGCAAGGGCGACATCGGGCATCACGAGATCGGGGAGTCGCGAAAACGGAATCATCTCCACCGTGAACGGTCCGGCGTAGCCGATCTTCTCAAACGCGGCAAACACCTTTTCGAAATCGACGACGCCCTTGAAGATGTCGTCCCCGAATCCGTGGAGGCCTCCGGCCGAGTCGCTCTCCTCGAAGTTCTTGAGATGCACCGCCTTTATGCGGTCGCCGAGAATCTCCGGCCAATCCGCCGGATTCGTGTTCAGACAGCAGTTTCCCACGTCGAAATAGAGGCCTATGCGGCTGGAGCCCACTTGGTCGAGGAACACCTTCCACTCCATCGGCGAGACGAGGAAACGGTTCCACACGTTCTCCAACGCGAAGTTGACCCCAAGCGACTCGGCGACCGGCGCAATCTCGCGGAGCGACGCCAAAAGGTTGTTCCATGCGTTGAGATACGAGACTTCGGCATGGGAGGCGTCCCACGCGACGCGAGTCGCGCCTGGCACCATCAAAACCGTTTCCGCGCCGATCCACGATGCAAGCTTGAGGTATTTCTCCGCGAACTCTACCGCCTCCGCCCTCTCCGCCGCATCGTCTGACGTAAGCCACTTCCCCCAGCCGAAGCCAGCGGAAAGAGTGCGTATTCCCACGCCTTTCCCCTTGGCATATGCGGCGAGCTCCTTTGCCTCCGACTCCGAAGTTTCCAGCGGCAGGCAGTCGCCGACGGTCAGCTCAACGCCGTCAAGTCCATTTTCAGCGGCCCAGTCGATGAATTCGCGCGGCTTCTTCTCGCCGCCGAATCCGCAGTATATCCATCCGTTTAGCGCAATGTATTTCATTGGTCGATAGCGTTTGTCGTTAGTGGTTAGAGACGGACTGCCCGGCCAAGCTTGACCGAACGCTCCTCGGCAAAGATGAGCTTCATCGTCTTCTCCACGGAGTCGATTGCCTGGTACTTCTCCGGCTTCACTCCCTTGGCAACGCAGCTCACGAAATACGCGAGTTCCTGATGCCATCCCGTCGGCCCCGCCTTTACGTCAAGCTTCGGCGTAATAGGCTTGCCCTTGACCGGATAGATGTGGTAGCCTGACGCATCCAGCTTAAGCGTGGCCTTCTCGCAGACAATCGTGAACGACATCTCGAACGGAGTCCCCTTCGCCGCCGCCCAGCCGCCCTCGGCCATGACGAGCGTCCCGTCGCCGTAGTCGTAGGCGGCGACCACATGATCGACGCCGCCCTTCGACACGATGCCTGTCGCGCCAAAGGCCGTGACGGATTTCGGCATCCCGAAAAAGCAGTTCACCTGGTCTGCATCGTGGACGTGCAGATCCAGCAGCGCGCCGCCGGACATCTTGCCGTCCATGAACCAATTGCGCCACGCATTGCCGTCAACCGAGGGAGATATGCGCTTAAACGTCGCCGACTTCATCTTCCCGGCCTTGCCGCTCCTGTAGTATTCCAGGGCGTGGCGGTATTCCGGCCAGGCGCGGACGCACAGGCCGACGTTGAAAAACGACTTCGCCTTCCTGACAGCCGCCACGATCCGCTTCAGCTGCGCGGCATCGCGGCAAAGCGGCTTTTCGCAAAACACGTGCTTCCCGGCGGCGAGCGCCGCGCACACGATGCCGGCGTGGTCGGGAGTCGGCACGCAAACATCCACGATATCGACCGCAGGGTCCGCGATAAGGGCGGCGGCGCTCTCGTACACCGTGACGCCCGCGAGGTCGAGCGGCTTCGAGTTGTCGCCGCCGCCGATGTTCCCGACGACAGCCGAGACGTCGCCCTTGCGCTTCTTCGCGTCCAGATCGGCGATTGCCGTGATCTTCGCGTTCTTTAGGCCCTTGTAAACGCCCCAGTGGGTGGTGCCCATGAAGCCCAAGCCGACGATTCCAATGTTGACGATTTTCATGATGTGCATATTATATCCAATTGAGCCCAGCCATTTTATCAAAAACGAAAATCATTGTTGTCAAAATCGGACCGATATGGTAACCTATGCGCATGGCAACGGACAGACCGCAGAGGCGAATCCTCGTCGTGATACCAACCTCCACTCTGACGCAGAGGCAGCTATTGGAGGGGCTGCTGGAGTACGCCCACGAGTCTGCGGCCGGCACATGGCAGTTCCACCTGGACCTTCACGACCTCAACCGCCAGCACGTCAGGAACTTGAAATCGTGGGGCTGCAGCGGCATAATCGCTTACATTCTGAACGACCGCGTGCGCCGCGAATTCACGGCTTCCGGGCTTCCGGCGGTGTTCATCGAGCCGACGCTCTCGAAACCGCTCTCGAAGCAGCCGCGAAACGTCGTGACATTCATAAACGACCATGCGGCGGAGGGGCGGACTGCGGCCCGCTACTTCGTCGAGCGCCGCTACCGCTCGTTCGCCTACATCGGCACGGCGAAGCCGACGTTCTGGAGCGACGAGCGCATGAAGGGATTCGCCGCGCAACTGGCCGAGTCCGGCTTCAAGCCGCGGATCTACCCCGCGCCGCCGACACGCGAACAGAACGACTTCGCCTTGGAAGCGGACAGGCTTTCGCGGTGGATGAAAAAACTGCCGCGCCGCACGGCCCTGTTCTGCGTGCACGACCGCCGGGCGCAACAGGCCATCGCCACGGCCGCTTCGGCCAAGCTGCGCGTGCCGGAGGACATCGCCGTCCTCGGCGTTGACAACGACCAGCTTCTCTGCCGCATGACGGTTCCCGCGATATCGTCCATCCCGGTTTACTACCGGGAGCGGGGGATGGACGTCGGCAGGGCGATGGACGACCTGCTGGAGGGGCGCAAGACTGAGCGAGTCGTCATAACTCAGCACGACACCGTCATCACGCGAACCTCGACGGACGCCCATGCAATAGACGATCCCTTCGTGGCGCGGGCAATCGCATACGCAAAGTCCCGCATAGGCGAGCGCATCACACTTCCCGAGCTGGCGAAAACGGCGAACTGCTCGAAAACGACGCTGAATCTGCGCGCTCGCCGCGTGTTCGGCCATACCATCGCGGAAGAGATCACGCGCATCCAGCTCGACGCCGCTGTAGAGCGGCTGAAAAGCACGGACCTATCCATCGAGGAAATAGCCCGCGAATGCGGGTTCTGCAGCGCCTCCCACCTCGGGCTCCGCCTGAAAGCCGAACGCGGCATCACGCCGTCAAAGCTGCGACAGCGCTGTTGATCGTCAGCGCTTTGAAGCGGCCTTGCGCTCCACAAGAACCATTTCAGGATCGTATGCATATACGCCTGTCGTGGCGGCGCCAAGGCGGATATGGCAGTCGTCGGCAAAATGCGTGACGTGCAGCCGCCAGATCTCGGCCGGAGCGTCTGCCGAGCGCTTTCCGCAAAGGATCACGCCCGCATCGGCCTTTACGCACTTGTCGGCGACAGTCCCATCAGGCGCGATCAGCTCGGCGGTGACATACTCGTGCGGAGACATTGTAAGCTCCACCTTTACGTCCCCAGCGCCAGGACGCGCCTGGAAATAGATGTCTTCGCCTTTTCCAGTAAGCCAGTGGATGCGGCCCGTGGCGACAAAGCCCTGACCCGCCGTCTCGCTCGAAAGGACCACGCGCGAGCCGCACGGATTCACCTCGAAGCGGTAGATAGTGCCCGCCCGCGCAGTCGTCTTCAGCTGATAGACGAAATCTGGCTCTGAAATGGTAAATGTGTCGTGAGGAGTTCCCGCAGGGTCGAAGACCTCAACCTCCACGGAGACATTTCGCTTCTTGCCAATCTGTCCAGACTGAAACCGTATTGGATACACCCCCGG
>Ga0310690_10010017_pt1 | contig 11835 bp, 8 predicted proteins | sample AusTroGonzalo_MG_2_FD_207661 | JGI IMG/M metagenome (GOLD analysis project Ga0310690, IMG submission 207661) | Bovine rumen microbial communities from tropical cattle in Woodstock, Queensland, Australia - Gonzalo_04 (v2) (version 2) | ecosystem: Host-associated > Mammals > Digestive system >...
GCCAAACACGTCGGCGATGCGCTGACGCAGACTGGCTGGACGCAGGTTGAGCATCTCGACGCCATTATGATGGAGCGTGAAGTGGATATCGGGATACACCAAGACGATGCGCTCGAAGGCCGTCATGATGTTAGAGAGTTCGGTGGCATTGGTCTTGAGGAACTTACGACGGGCAGGCACATTATAGAAGAGGTTGCTCACCGTGAAGTTGCTGCCCACAGGACAGGAGGCGGGCTCCTGGAGGGTAACCTTAGAGCCGGCAATCATGAGTCGCGTACCTATCTCATCATCCTGACGACGCGTGAGCAGCTCGACCTGGGCCACAGCTGCGATGGAGGCAAGGGCCTCACCACGGAAGCCCATGGTACGCAGGGCAAAGAGGTCGGCGGCATCCTGAATCTTCGACGTGGCATGACGCTCGAACGACAGACGGGCATCGGTCTCGGACATGCCCTTGCCGTTGTCGATGACCTGGATAGAGGTGCGTCCGGCATCGACCACCAGCACATGGATGGTGGTGGCAGAGGCATCGACGGCATTCTCGACCAACTCCTTGATGACGGAGGCGGGACGCTGAATCACCTCACCAGCGGCTATCTGGTTGGCGACACTGTCGGGCAATAAATGTATTACATCCATTTATTTAAATGATGAATGATAAATGATAAACTACTGTTTGGGACGCCAGTTGAAGATGTCGTAGCGGTTCTGGGGACGGACGGCATCGTACCAGGCAAAGCCGGGCAGACGCTTGCGATCGAGGGGTATCTGATTGAGCGGATACATGGTGCCCGAGGTCTTCGGCGTCCACACATGCTGCAGCTTACGGTCCTTGAGGAACATACGCAACTCTGACGTCTCTTGGTAATTATATATAATAGGTATAGAGTCGCCCTCCTCGAAGTAGTAGCCTATGAGCACATTGCCCACGGCACGCGTCTCGTGGATCTGCCCATCTACGAAGAAGGCGAACATCTCCTTCGACTTGACCTGGTTGAAACAGGCGGTATCGCTCTTGAGCTCCTGGATGGAGAAGCAGTTGCCGATGACATGGGCGCGATTGATGAGGGAGTCCTTGAGGAACACGTCGATCTGGTCGCCCACAAGCTGCTGGTTGACATTCCACACGATGGGGTCGTGGTACATGGTCATGCAGGAGTCCTGCGAGTTGTACACCAGCGAGTCGCAGATGGCCTGCACATCGGTACGATAGGCACGTACATGGTGGTAGGCATGGATCTTACGATACACCGAGTCGGTCTCGATATTGAAAGTGACCACCTTGAAGGTGTCGGCATGCATGAAGAGCGAGTCGCCCTGGGAGAAGTCGATGGCCACGGCACTGTCGGTACACATGGCATAGCCGGTATTCTCGTAGTACTCGCCGTAGTTGCCGGTGAGCTTGTTCTTGTTGACGGAGTCGACGTAGACCACATTGCGGAAGGCCTGACTGATGCCCTGCTGACTATCGTACCACACGCTGTCGCCCGTGAGCATCTTTCCCTGGTTGGAGAGCACCGAGCGGTCCATGAGTCGGGCCTGCTCGGCCTTCGTGTCGTAGTAGCCCTGCTCGGAGTAGATATGACTCTCGCCCGAATAGATGTCGGAGGGGCCCACGATATGGGCCATCGACAGACGGGTGTCGTAGTAGAGGGTATCGGTGGTGAGGTAGAACTTCGGCGAGCGCATCTTCACGTCGTAGTTGAACACCGACATCTTCGACTTGGTGTTGTACTCGCCCCAGTCGGAGGTGAGCGTGGTATTGCCGTCGATCATCTTTCCGCCCTCGAAGAAGTAGGCGTTGTCGTAGAGACGGTCGTAGTCGAGGCTGTCGGTATAGAGGGTGGTCTTCTTATGTTTCAGCACCACGTTATAGCGGGCACGGGCCATCTGCTCGTTGCCGTCGTAGTAGGCGTAGTCGCTCACCAGAGAGAGGGTGTCGCCCTGGTACATCCTTACATGACCGAAGGCCTCGAAGGAGTTACTGGCCTCGTAGAAGTAGGCGCTATCGCAGTAGAGGCGGGCGCCCTGATGGGTAAAGTGAACGCTACCGTTCAAGATCGTAGCGTCAGGGTTGATCTGCTGGTCGAAGTGGAGCACATCGGCATGAACCAAGTAAACGCGCGAATCTTTCGTCTTGGCTTTCTGAGTCGGACGGGGCTTCCCACCCTGCTTCTTCTGCGCCCCTGCGGGGCTGAATGATAAATGAAGAATGATGAATGATAAAGCTATCACCATCATTCCAATCGTCTTATTCCTTTGCATGCCCCCAATTATTAATCATTTATCATTTATCATTCATCATTTAGCGAAGCGCCAAGGCGCTTCGCGCTACTTGTTCCAGCCTTCGAACTCGAAGTGGCAGTCTTTGTAGTCGTCGCTCAGGCGGGTATAGACATTCTTGATCTTATCGACCACCCACTGATGGATACGCTCCTCGCGACGCTTGTTGAGCACCACCTCCTTCAGCGTCTGGAAGTCCTCCGTCACCGTGGCCTTATGACCGTCGATGCGGTTCTTTAGCTTGGCGATGACACAAACGGTCTTACCACGCTGGTTGATCATGGTGAAAGCCTGGGAGATCTGACCTACCTTCATGGTGTCGACCACCTTTGCCACCTCGGGGGGAAGGTCCTGCATGCGGAACTTCGAAGAGGTATGACCAGTGGTCATCATGTTGGTAGACATCAGACCCTTACTGTTACGGGTGTCCTTATCGTCGGAGAGTATCGGAGCAGCCTCCTCGAAGGTGAACTTACCGGCACGCAACTGGTCGGCGATGGAGTCGAGACGTACGCGTGTCTTCTCGATAGCCTCTTCGCTCACAACGGGCTTGCGGAGGATATGACGCACGTTCACCTTGTCGCCACGCTTCTCGATGAGCTGGATGATATGATAACCAAACTCTGACTCCACGATCTTAGATACTTTCTTAGGATCGGTGAGGTTGAAGGCTACGGCAGCGAAGGCGGGGTCGAGCGTACCACGGCCCACCAGACCGAGCTCACCACCACGACGGGCCGTACCAGGATCCTCAGAATACAGACGGGCCAGCGTCTGGAATGTGGCGTCGCCCTTGTTGACACGTTCGGTATACTCACGCAACTCATCCTTCACACGGTTCAGCTCCTCCTGATCGATGCGGGGGGTCTGCTGAATGATCTGCACCTCCACCTCCGTAGGCACGAAGGGGACGCTGTCGGCTGGCACATCCTTGAAGTAACGACGCACGTCGGCGGGCGTTACGGAGATGTCCTCCACCAGTTTGGCACGCATCTTCTGCACCATCTGACGGTCTTTCATATCCTCACGCAGGTCGTTACGGATCTGTGAGAGCGTCTGGTGCTTGTATTCTTCCAAACGTTCGCGCGAGCCATCGACCATCTCGAGCCAGTAGCTGATCTGCTGCTCTACCTCGGCAGCTACGTCGGCATCGGTCACTTCGATACTGTCGATCTCGGCCTGGTGCTTGAACAGCTTCTGCACGGCTATCTGCTCAGGGATGATGCAGTCGGGATCGCCCTCCCACTTCACACCTTCCATCGTGGCCTGCATACGCATGGCCTCGACATCAGACTTGAGGATGGCATCGTCGCCTACGATCCATACCACCTCGTCGACAACGGTTCCCACCTGTACGGAATCCTTTGTCTGAGCGCCCGCAGCAAGGGGCAGCATGAGCAGCATGGCACCTATAAAATACTGTATTCTTTTCATTGATGCTTATTTACGGTTTTCAATACTTCTTCATTGATGATGACGGGATAGCGCTTACGCAACGAGGCCACCCAAAGGTCCTCGAGATAGTTCTGGTAGTCTTCCACCACCTGCGTACGCACATCGGTATAATCGGTTGGCTTCTTCAGTTTCTTGCCATAGACGGCATCGATGGGATAGCCCTCTACAGGCTTAGAGGCCACCGCGCGCTTGAACACCATACGGTCGATGGTGGCGTTGTCGCCGGGCTTGAAGAGTCCCTTCTCCACACGGATACGGATCACGGAGTCGGGGTTGAACGTGGTGCGGAGTACCTCAGCCCACTGGTCGAAGGGCAGGTTCTTCACGCAGTTCTTCACGGCCTTCACGTCTTTCTTGTCCTGAACATGGTAGGCGATACCACGATAACGGGGTTCCTTCCATGAATAATTCTTGCGATGGGTGTCGAACCAAGCCTTGAGGGCAGCCTCATCGGCAGTGGCCTTGTCCCATACCTCACGCGTGCTGATCTCGTAGAGCAACAGTCCGTCGTGGTATTCCTGGAAGAGGAACTTCATCTCAGGATCGGCAGCAGCCAGGGAGTCGGAACGTCGCTCCATGATCTGGTCGGACGTCAGAGCACCCTTCGAGTCCTCCACCATCTGGAGGATTTTCTGCGAGGCCACCTCGTCGCGGATCTCACGACGCTCGAGCATGGTGATAAGCTCGGCCTTCAAAGAGTCGAAGGGCTCCAGCTGCTTACGCTCTTTCATGAGCATGATGTGATAGCCTACCGGGGTGAGGAAAGGCGCACTCATCTGTCCGGGTTGCAGGGCATAGGCGGCATTCTCAAACTCCTTGAGGGTCTGACCGGGTCCGAACCAAGGCAGCTGACCACCCTCCTTCTTCGACACAGGGTCTTCGGAGTATTTCTTGGCCATCTCGGCGAAGTCGGCACCTGCCTGCAGGGCACGGTAGATGGAGTCGATACGGGCCTTCACCCTGTTCTGCTCCTGCTGGCTGGCCTGGGTGGACACCTCCAGGAGGATATGGGCGGGATGAACCAGTCCGCGGGGACCGATGGCCGCCTTCGTACGATCGTACATCTCCTTGGCCGATGCCAGCAGCTCGTCGGTAGTCACCATCGTGGGGCGCACCTGTTGGTCGCGGTACATGGCATACTCCTGACGGAATGACGACAGGGTGTCGAGCTTGGCGTCGAGGGCAGCCTGTACCTTCAACTTATAGTTGGCATAGAGGTCGGCATACTCCCTGACGGTCTTCTTATCGACCACCTCATCGCCGTTGTTCTTGTTATAAGAGTACTCAAACTCAGAGCGATGAACGTCAACACCATTGACGCTCATCACTACGGGGTCTGATTGTGCCCATGAGGACACAGCAGCCAGCAATATGCCTGCAAGCAGCAGATTTCTTTTCATTTAATTAATCGTTTGGACGACTATAATTTGGAGCCTCACTCGTGATGGTGATATCATGCGGATGGCTCTCGTTGACACCAGCATTGGTGATGCGGGTGAACTTAGCATTGTGCAGGGCCTCGATGGTGGGAGCACCACAGTAACCCATACCAGAACGCAGACCACCAACCATCTGGTAGATTACCTCCTGAACGGTTCCCTTGTAAGGCACACGACCGGCGATACCCTCGGGAACGAGCTTCTTCACCTCCTTCGTGTCGCCCTGGAAGTAGCGGTCCTTCGAGCCGTGCTTCTGCTCCATGGCTTCAAGGGAGCCCATACCACGATAGCTCTTGAACTTACGTCCGTTGTAGATGATGGTGTCGCCAGGACTCTCCTCGGTACCTGCCACGAGCGAACCGATCATCACGCAGCTGCCACCGGCAGCGAGGGCCTTCACGATATCGCCCGAGTAGCGCAGACCACCATCGGCGATGAGGGGCACACCCGTACCCTTCAGGGCACTGTATACGTCGTAGACGGCACTCAGCTGGGGCACACCTACACCGGCCACCACACGGGTGGTACAGATAGAGCCCGGACCGATACCTACCTTCACGGAGTCGGCACCGTTCTCAACGAGCATCTTGGCAGCCTCACCGGTAGCCACGTTACCTACTACGATATCTATGTTGGGGAAGCACTTCTTGGCCTCCACGAGCTTCTCGATAACAGACTTAGAATGACCGTGGGCGGTATCGATGACGATAGCGTCGGCACCGGCATCCACGAGGGCCTGCATACGGTCGAGGGTATCGGCTGTAACACCTACACCGGCTGCCACACGCAGACGACCCTTCTCATCCTTACAAGCCATGGGCTTATCCTTGGCCTTGGTGATGTCCTTATAGGTGATCAGACCGATGAGACGGTTGTTCTGGTCGACCACAGGCAGTTTCTCGATCTTGTTCTCCTGCAGAATCTGGGCAGCAGCGATCAGGTCGGTCTGCTGATGGGTGGTCACGAGGTTCTCCTTCGACATGATCTCCTCAACGGGACGATCGAGACGACGCTCGAAACGGAGGTCGCGGTTGGTGACGATACCCACAAGGTGGTTGTCATCGTCAACCACGGGAATACCACCGATATGATATTCCGACATGATGTCGAGGGCCTGAGCCACGGTAGAACCCTGGGGGATGGTGATAGGATCGTAGATCATACCGTTCTCGGCACGCTTCACGATAGCCACCTGACGGGCCTGGTCTTCAATCGACATATTCTTATGGATCACACCGATACCACCTTCACGGGCGATGGCGATGGCCATCTGCGATTCGGTAACGGTATCCATGGCTGCCGTTACGAAAGGAACGTTCAGCTCGATGTTGCGCGAAAAGCGCGTTTTCAACTCTACTGTCTTGGGCAGTACTTCAGAATAAGCTGGGATTAAGAGGACGTCGTCGAATGTCAGGCCGTCCATCACGATTTTGTCTGCAATAAATGAAGCCATAATTTATACCTTTCTTAAAATATTGCGTGCAAAGGTACTCATTTTAATTAAGAATTAAGAATTAAGAATTAAGAAATTCGAGAAAGCCCCGCTTTTTTTCTTAATTCTTAACTCTTAACTCTTCATTCTTAACAATTAGTTCGCCATTTCGGAGATGAACTTGATCCTGACAAGGCGGATCTCATCCTCGGAGTAATCCTCTCCAAGTTCCTCCTGAGCCACACTCAACTTATCGGTGTCGCTCTCAGCGAAATAGTCGTAGATATCATCGATATGATCCTCGTCGATCACCTCCTCGAGGAAGTAGTCGATATTCAGCCGGGTACCACTGTAAACGATGGCCTCCACCTCGTCGAGCAGCTCGTCGAAGTCGATGTTCTGACTGTCAGCGATATCGTCGAGAGGCACCTGACGGTCGATGCTCTGGATGATCTTCACCTTGAGCATGGACTTCTTGGCCACGGTACGGACACGCATATCCACCTGACGCTCGATCTCGTTCTCCTCGCAATAGCGGGCAATGAGATCCACGAACTCCTTGGCGTAGGGCTGCTTCACCTTTCCTTCGCCCACACCCTGGATATTCTTCAGTTCTTCGAGGGTGACGGGATAGTCGGTGGCCATCTGCTCGAGCGACACATCCTGGAAGATGACGTATGGCGGACGCTCCAGGCGCTTCGACACCTTCTTACGAAGGTCGCGCAGCATGGCACTCAGCACGGGGTCGAGTGCGCTGGTTCCACCCTCCTGGTCAACAGGCTCGTCGTCATCGCTGAACTCAGCGTCCTTCACAATCATGAACGAGCTGGGCGCCTTCAGGAACTTCTTACCAGCCGAGGTAACCTTAAGCAGACCGTAATTCTCCACCTCCTTCTTCAGGAAGCCGGCGATGAGGGCCTGACGGATGACGGGATTCCATATCTTCTCGTCGTCATCGGCACCGGCACCAAACAGATCCTGCTCATCATGGTGATGGGCCAGAATCTCATCGGTCTCCTTACCCGTGATGAAGTCGATGACATAATCACTGCGGAAGTTCTCCTTGATGGCGAGGATGGAGTTGAGCACAATGACGAGCTGCTCCTGAGCCTCGATCTTCGTCTTCGGATGCAGACAGTTGTCGCAGTTGCCACAGTTATCCTTCTCGTATTCCTCACCGAAGTAGTGCAACAGCATCTTACGGCGACAGACGGAGGTCTCGGCATAGGCAGCCGTCTCCACCAGCAACTGTCGACCGATGTCCTGCTCGGCCACGGGCTTGCCCTCCATGAACTTCTCGAGCTTGTCGAGGTCCTTACGGGAGTAGAACGCCAGACAGATGCCCTCGCCACCGTCGCGACCGGCACGACCTGTCTCCTGATAGTAGCCCTCGAGCGACTTGGGGATGTCGTAGTGGATCACGAAGCGCACATCGGGCTTGTCGATACCCATACCGAAGGCGATGGTAGCCACGATGACGTCGATATCCTCCATCAGGAAGTCATCCTGTGTCTGAGTACGGGTGGCGGAGTCGAGACCGGCATGATAAGCCGCGGCCTTGATGTCGTTGGCCCTCAGAATGGCAGCCAATTCCTCTACCTTCTTACGCGACAGACAGTAGATGATACCACTCTTGCCGGGGTGCTGTTTGATGAACTTGATGATATCCTTGTCAACGTCCTTCGTCTTCTGACGCACCTCGTAATACAGGTTCGGACGGTTGAAGGAGCTTTTGAACTCCGTCGCGTCGACAATGCCCAGGTTCTTCTTGATATCGGTACGTACCTTATCGGTAGCCGTAGCCGTCAGGGCTATGATGGGTGCCGGTCCTATCTCGTTCACGATGGGACGGATACGACGATACTCCGGACGGAAGTCATGACCCCATTCCGAGATACAATGGGCTTCGTCGATGGCATAGAAGGAGATCTTCACGGACTTCAGGAACTCCACGTTATCCTCCTTCGTCAGCGACTCAGGGGCTACGTACAGCAGTTTGGTATGTCCTGCCAGGATATCCTCCTTCACCTGATCGATGGCCGCCTTGTTGAGCGACGAGTTCAGGTAATGGGCCGTGCCGGCCTGCTCACTGAGGTTAGAGATGACGTCCACCTGGTTCTTCATCAGCGCAATCAGCGGTGAGATGACGATGGCCGTTCCCTCCATCAGCAGCGAGGGTAACTGATAGCACAAGGACTTACCACCGCCGGTAGGCATGAGCACAAAGGTGTCGTTGCCATCCAGGAGGTTCTGGATAATCCTTTCCTGATCGCCTTTGAATGTATCGAATCCAAAGTATTTCTTCAGGGCTTCGGTAAGATTTACTTTCTCGGTCATAAAGTCTTAGTTATTATGAGGCTTTTAATTGTTGTATATGAGTCTTATCTAACTGTTCACGGACATAATCGGCCGTAACTTCAAATTTCTTAACCTTTCGCGATGGCAGATCGAACATCGGATCCATCATCACGCTCTCCACGATGGAGCGCAGACCACGGGCACCCAACTTATACTCCACAGCCTCATCCACAAGGGCATCGAGGGCCTCGGGGGTGAAGGTCAACTTCACACCATCCATCTCAAAAAGCTTCTGATACTGACGGATGATGGAGTTCTTTGGCTCCGTAAGAATCTTCGACAGGGCCTCACGGTCGAGCGGGTTCAGGTAGGTAAGCACAGGCAGACGACCGATGAGCTCGGGAATCAGTCCGAATGACTTCAGATCCTGAGGCACCACGTACTTCATCAGGTTCTCCTTATCAATCTTCCTGACATTCTGTACGGAATTATAGCCTACCACATGGGTGTTCATGCGCTGGGCAATCTTACGCTCGATGCCATCGAAGGCACCACCGCAGATAAAGAGGATGTTGCGCGTATCCACATGGATATAATCCTGATCGGGATGCTTACGACCTCCCTTGGGCGGCACGTTCACCATGGTGCCCTCCAACAACTTTAACAATCCCTGCTGCACGCCCTCGCCACTTACGTCGCGGGTGATGCTGGGGTTGTCGCTCTTACGGGCTATCTTGTCTATCTCGTCGATGAACACAATACCACGCTGGGCAGCGTCCACGTTATAATCAGCCACCTGCAACAGACGACTCAGGATGCTCTCCACGTCCTCACCCACATAACCGGCCTCGGTAAACACCGTGGCATCGACGATGGTGAAGGGAACATCGAGCAACTTGGCGATGGTGCGGGCCAGCAGGGTCTTACCCGTACCGGTAGAGCCCACCATAATGATATTGCTCTTCTCAATCTCCACCCCGTTCTCGTCGACGGGCTGCTGCAAACGCTTATAATGGTTGTATACAGCGACAGAGAGGAAACGTTTGGCCTCGTCCTGACCGATGACATAATCATCGAGATAGGCCTTGATCTCCTTGGGCTTGGGCACCTTGGTATTCTGGTATTTCCCACCAGTAGCCTTCGTCTGCTTCGACGTATCCACCAGGTTCTCCTGCACAATGCGGTAGGCCTGCTGGGCACAGTCCTCACAGATAAAGCCACTAAGACCAGAGATCATCAGCTTCACCTCCTTATCGCTCCTTCCACAGAAACTACATTTCTTCACTTCTCTAACTTCTTTTATCTTCTTCTATCAACTTATTACTTCTTTCTGGCCAGCACCTCATCAATCATACCGTACTCCTTGGCTTCCTCGGCAGTCATCCAATAGTTACGATCGGAGTCGGCATATACCTTCTCATAAGGTGTATGCGAGTGGTCGGAGATGATGGTATACAGTTCCTTCTTGAACTTCAGGATCTCCTTAGCCTCGATCTCGATATCGGAAGCCTGACCCTGTACGCCACCGAGCGGCTGGTGGATCATCACACGACTATGGGGCAGAGCCGAACGCTTACCCTCGGTACCAGCCACCAGCAGCACAGCACCCATCGAGGCAGCCATACCAGTACAGATGGTAGCCACGTCGCTCGAGATGAACTGCATGGTGTCGTAGATGCCCAGACCGGCAGTCACACTACCACCAGGCGAGTTGATATAGATACTAATGTCCTTGCCAGAGTCTACCGAGTCGAGGTAGAGCAGCTGGGCCTGCAGGGTGTTGGCGGTATAATCATCGATCTGTGTACCCAGGAAGATGATGCGGTCCATCATCAAACGTGAAAAGACATCCATCTGAGTCACGTTCAACTGGCGCTCCTCGAGGATATACGGGTTCAGATACTGGGCCTGGGCCTTCATTACCTCGTCGAGGGTCAGACCGTTCATTCCTAAATGCTGTACAGCATATTTCCTAAAATCATTCTTCATATATAATTCTTCCTTTCCTTTTACAATATTTACTACGAGAGAAGGGTTATCGGCCTTCCGCATCTCGTGTTTGGGACACAAAGATAATCAAAAAAACCGATAACCCTTCAAAAATAGGGGTTATTTTTTCCTAAATTAACTTATTTTTCCGTCATAAGCTTGTTAAACTCCTCCAAAGACACCTCTTTTGTGTTCAGTTTAACCACATTCTTCAGTGCTTCGGTCAGTTTAACATCCACAGCGCGGTCAACGAAGTTCTCAACGTTCTCACGCTTCTTCAACTGCTCGGCGGCATAGTTCTCCAGCACATCGTCGGGAACATTGCTCATACCATACTGGGCGAACTGGGCACGGATGGCCTCCTTGGCAACAGCCTTCAGGTCGGCATCCTCTACCTTAATATTATTAGCGGCCACAAGCTGCTCCTTGATCATGTGCCAGGTAAGCTCCTTGATGCTGCCCTCGAAGTTCTTCTCTACGTAGTCGGCACCCTTGTCCTTGTTGTTCTGGATCATCACGCGCTTCAGCAGAGCTTCGGGGAACTCGAGCTTGCCCACCTTCTTCTCCATGTGCTGACGAACGTCGAGCAGGAACTTATAGTCGCTGTTCTGCTGCAGCTGGGGAGCGATGTTAGCGGCGATCTTCTCGCGGAACTCTTTCTCGTCCTTTACTGTACCCTCGCCGAATACACGGTCGAAAAGTTTCTGGTCAACCTCTGCGGGCTGGAAGTGACGAATCTCAGTGATCTGATAGCTGAAGTCGCTGTTCAGATCCTTCACGTTGTCCTTCTCGGTCTTCAGCAGGGCTGCTACCTCTGCGTCGTTGTCGGGATATGCCTTCTTGGGGTTGAAAGTAATGATATCACCGGGCTTGGCACCGTCGAAGAGTTTTTTCTGGTCGTCGGCCTTGATATAGGCAGGCATCACCATGGCACCCTCG
>Ga0310690_10010018_pt1 | contig 11833 bp, 12 predicted proteins | sample AusTroGonzalo_MG_2_FD_207661 | JGI IMG/M metagenome (GOLD analysis project Ga0310690, IMG submission 207661) | Bovine rumen microbial communities from tropical cattle in Woodstock, Queensland, Australia - Gonzalo_04 (v2) (version 2) | ecosystem: Host-associated > Mammals > Digestive system >...
TGTCCCGCTAGGCGATTGCGTATTAACGCAAGAAGAAAAAGATATCGGAGCAGTGCTGATTGATTTGGGCGGCGAAACCATGTCTGTCGGTATCTATGTGGAAGGAATTTTGAAGTATTCGCGCGACATTCCGTATGGATGTGATTTAATTACCAGCGACTTATCGCGTGTGTTGCATACCTCTAGACAAAACGCTAAAGAAATTAAAGAAAAATACGGAGTCGCTTTTCCCACGCGCCTAAATGAAGATGGGATAGTGCCGGTTCCTTCGTTGGATGGGACCACTACAAACGATACTAAAAAAAGCTACATTTTGGACATCATTCAACCTCGGGTGGAAGAATTATTTGAACAAATTCAACGTTGTGTTGCAACCTCCGGATATAAAAATGTGCCGGTTGCCGGTATTTTGACGGGTAGCGGAAGTTTGATGCCTGGTATGACAGATCAGGCAATTAACATTTTAGGACTCAAAGAAGTACGCCGCGGCGGCGTGCAACGTGATTTAATTACAGCACCGGATGATTTGTTTGATCCTTTGTACAGTACGGCTATGTCTTTGGCTATTTATGCTACAGAACAAGGTGGGTATTCTGATTATGCCCGTCAACATTATGATAGCAACGGCGGCCGCTCTGTGTTTGGCAAAATCGGACGGTTTCTTAAAGGAATAGATTTGTTCGGCGGATGATTTGGAGCGAATTATGAAAGACGTATATATGCCGGCTGACTTGTTTGAAAGCAAAAAAGCCAAAATAAAAGTAATCGGCGTGGGTGGCGGTGGCGGAAATGCCATTAACCACATGGTGGAGTCCGGCTTGCAAGATATCGATTTTATTGCAGTGAACACAGATGCACAAGATTTACGTCGTAATCAAGCCCCTTATTTGGTACAAGTCGGTGAAAAAATCACAAAAGGTTTAGGGGTAGGCGGTGATCCTGAAAAAGGACGTTTAGCGGCCGAAGAATCCAAAGAGAAATTAAAACTTATTATCGGACAAACGGATTTACTATTCATTACTGCCGGAATGGGCGGCGGTACCGGAACCGGGGTTGCCCCGTATTTGGCAAAATTATCAAAAGAAATTTATGGAGATGATTTACTAGTTATCGGCGTAGTCACGCGTCCGTTTAATTTCGAGGGGTACGTGCGCGAAAAACAAGCCGATGAAGGCATCAAGGAAATGCAGAAATATGTAGATTCCATGATTATCGTGCCGAATGAAAAACTGTTTGCCAATATAGACACCAAAACTTCTTCCAAAGATGCTTTTAAAATGGTAGATGAGGTTTTGTTGCAAGCCGTAAAAGGTATTTCCGAAGTAATTACAAAACCCGGTGAAGTAAATATCGATTTTAACGATATCCGCAAAGTAATGAGCAAATCGCACAAATCTCTGATCGGTATTGGCCAAGCCAGTGGGCCCGGCCGGCATTTGACTGCAGTAAAGCAAGCTATTTCTTCTCCGTTGTTGGAAAATGCAGATATTCGCGGTGCAAAGGGATTTATTGTGCACTTTGCCGCGGATGAAGATTTAACACTCATGGAGCAAGGTGAAGTAATGAACTTGATTCGGCAGTATGCCAGCAATGATTCTATTGTTATGTTCGGACAGTCGTATGATTCTTCACTCAAAGATACGTTCAAAGTGACGGTCATTGCCACCGGTTTTAGCCCTGAAAAGGCAAACGTGTTTATTTCCCGTCGGCCGATTCCGAATTCACAGTCAGAACCGTATGATTTGGCACAAAACGTATTTACGACATTTGATGAACCAAAAACACCGGATAGCGAAGAAGACAGTATGTTGATTCCGGCGTTTTTGCGCCGTAAAAAAAATAATACTCGATAATAAGGAGAGACAAGTATGGCGGTAGGTTTACAGAGTTTACTTAGAACAGTAGTTGATAACAAAGCCAGCGGATTACACATTCGCGGCAATTCCAATGCTTATGTGCGTTTAAACGGATCCATTAAACCGATTGATGATTCCTTTGTGAGCAACGAGGAAGTTAAAAAAATGGCATATGCCTGTATGGGTGAACGTGAACGCCGTATTTTTGAACAGTACAGTACCGTCGATTTTTCGTTGGACGCCAAAGCCTATGGCCGTTTCCGTTTTAACGTATTTCATCAAATGGGCAAAGTGGCTATGGCTATCCGCCACATCCCGCTGAAGATTCCTTCTTTTAAAGATTTAAATTTGCCTGAAGAAGTAATCCAAAAAATTTCAGACAATCGCCGCGGTTTAATTATTGTCACCGGAATGACCGGTTCCGGTAAATCTTCTACGTTGGCGGCCATTGTGGATTATATTAACCGTTCACGCAATGGGCATATTATTACGATTGAAGATCCTATTGAATTCGTCCATACGGAAAATAAATGTATCGTGAGCCAGTTAGAACTAGGGGTGGATACCCCGTCTTATACGGGTGCTTTGCGCGCGGCAATGCGTCAAGATCCGGATACTATTATGATCGGAGAATTGCGCGACACAGAGGTTATGAAGGCCGCTATCGGAGCTGCCGAAACGGGCCAATTAGTGTTATGTACCATGCATACGGTCAATGTGGCGCAAACCTTGTCTCGTTTAACGGAAGCTTTCCCGATTGAACAACATGCGCAGGTGCGGTTGCAACTTTCCGAATTAATCCGCGGGATTATTTGTCAGCGTCTATTACCGACTATTAAACCCGGTATGACTCCGGCTTTAGAAGTTATGGTTTCCACGCCACAAACCCGTAAGTTGATTTTAGAGAACCGTGTAAGCGATTTAACAAAAGCTATGCAAAACGGTGCTTTCTACGGTATGAACACTTTTGACCAATCTTTGGCCGAACTGTATAAGAGCAACAAAGTGGATATGGACCGTGTGATGGCTGCCGCCACCAGTCCGGATGCCTTGATGATGGCTATTCGCGGTGTGACGGATAGCTTGGAGGTTGAATGAGCCGTCCGAAAGGACTTGTAGTAGCCATAGACGGAACTGCCGGCACCGGTAAATCTACGGTAGGCAGAGCGGCTGCGCAAGCATTAGGTTATAGTTTTTTAAGTACAGGCGGTTTGTACCGTGCGTTGGCCTATACCGTGTTTGCTAAACAGGTAGATCCGTCCAATGCACAGGCCGTTTTGGCCACAGCAAAAGCTTTGCAATTTCGGTTTGAACGTCAACCGGATGCAACCCTGAAAATGTTTGTGGACGGAGAATACTTAGGGAATAGATTGCAATTGGATGAAGTGGCACAAACTGCCAGCAAAATATCTACGTATGCCGATTCGCGTGCCGTATTAACTGAAAAAATGCGGCAAGCCGGAAAAGACGGCGGTATTATCATGGAAGGACGCGATATCGGAACAGTGGTTTTTCCGGATGCGGAAGTAAAAATTTACTTAGATGCCAGCGCAGAGGTCCGTGCAGACCGTCGTGTAAAACAACTTGCAGAACAAGGTGTGCAAGCAGATTATCAGCAAATTTTAACCTCCATTAAAGAGCGTGATTTGCGTGACAGTACGCGTGCGGCTTCTCCGTTGAAACCGGCAAAAGATGCCATTAAAATCGATACATCTTCTATGACGCGGGAAGAAGTTGTTGCTGCCGTCATCAAGGAAATAAAACGATATGTTGCTTAATTTAGTAAAATTTACTTTCAGGGTGTTCTTTAAAACTTGCTACGATTTCAAAGTAGAAGGCCTAGAAAATATCCCCAAAACAGGTCCTTTAATTATAGCCAGCAATCACTTGTCTAATGCAGATCCTCCAGCAGTAGGCGGATTTGCGGGACTTGTGCGTGATTCGCGTTTTATGGCTAAAAAGGAACTGTTTGAAATCCCTGTGGTGGGTTGGTTTTTTAGACGGTGCGGATATATTTCGGTAGACCGAAAACGTACTATTGGTGATTTTGGAGCTTTGGAAGGGGCTATTAAAGCGCTTGAAAAAGGGGAAAGTGTTGTAATGTTCCCAGAGGGCACGCGTTCCAAAACAGGCAAACCGCAAAAACCTAAAAATGGAATCGGTTTTTTAGTCTATAAAACAGGAGCCCCTGTCTTACCGGTGAAAGTAGAAGGTACATTCGGCTGGCCGTGGGTGCGGAAAATCCGCGTGAAATTCGGTCACCCTATGACGTTAACAAAAGACACCACCTTAGAACCCAAGGTGCAGTATAAACAATTTGCCAATGAAATAATGGACACAATAAATTCAATTACTATCTAAACAAAACGGAGGAAACGCGCCCTGCCTCGGCAAAGGTAGTGGCGTAAATAAGGACTTATGACAACGAACGAAGAAATTAAAAATACTGAAGAAACGATGAACGAATCCGAAGAAATGACCATGGATCAGTTAATCGCGCAACAAGAGTCTTTATCGGAGCAGTTAAACAAAAGAGAAATTGTAGAAGTGACAGTTGTACAAATCTCCGGTGACTACATCTTAGTAGATACAGGAGCCAAAAAAGAAGGAGCTATTTTGGTATCGGAATTTGAAGGCAAAACCTTACCTGCGGTGGGGGATAAAGTATCTGCTGTATTAGTGAAACGGGGCACGGACGAAAGATATTCTATTTTATCTCATAAAAAAGCGCTTGAGATGCAGGGCTGGGATGTATGTAAAAAAGCCTTTGAAGCCAAAGAACGCGTCAAAGGAGTTATCCTGCAAACTGTTAAAGGCGGCTATATGGTGGACGTGTTCGGCGTAAGCGGATTTATGCCGCTTTCTTTGTCTGAGCTGCATACAGCCTATAAACATTATTTGCCGGTGGGCGCTAAAATTAAAGCCGTTATCGTAGAATTTTCTAAAGAAAAACAGAAACTCATTGTTTCTCGTAAACAAGTGTTGGAAGAAGACGAAGCTGTCCGCCGCGCAGAAGTGCTCAGTCAAATTCAGGAAGGGCAAGTATTGCGTGTCGTGGTGGCCAAAGTGGACAAGGAACGCTTGTTCTTGCGTTTCCATGGCATTGAAGGGGTGGTAAGTTTAGACAATGTGGCGTGGAAAGATCCCGCTACCGCCATTACTAATTTCCGCCGCGGTCAGCGCTTGAAAGCCAAATTACTCAAACTGGACAAAGAAACTCCGCGCTTGGAATTTGGACTCAAGCAACTTTTCTTAAATCCGGCCGAAGCGTTGAAACGCCGCTATCCGTATAAGAGCACCGTTAAAGCTACGGTAGTGAAAGTTTCCGCTGAAGAAGGCGTAGAATGCACCATTGGCAAAAATGCTACTAAAGCCTATATCAGCCCGTTTGAAATGGGACAAGATTTTAGTGCTAAAGAAGGGGATGTGATTCCGACCTTAGTGGTAGGTGTGAATCCAGAAACCTATGTGGTGAATCTTTCTGTAAAGAAATATGACCAAGCGCAAAACCGCAAAGTGGTGGCGCAGTACTTAAAGCAAGCTCCGCGTCCGACTTTAGGTCAACTCTTGGAAGATTCTTTGCAAGGCGAAGAAACCGAAGAAAAATAGTTTAGATAGTAGATCAAAAATCCCGCTTAATAGTAAGCGGGATTTTTTATTTTATTTCTTCAGTAAATTGGGAGAAGGTTTAAAACGAATCTTTTGCTTGGCGGGGATTTGTACCTTTTCCATGGTTTTGGGGTTATGGCGTGTGACAGGACGGGCCGTTTTTAAATGAAACGTACCAAAATTGCTGATAACCACCTTCCCGTCGCGATGCAAACCGTGTTTGATAATCTCAAATACTTTATCAACCGAAAATTTAGCTTGTTTTTTGTCCGCTATGTGACGCATCAAATGGCGAACGACATCATCTTTGTTCATAAATAGTCCTTATTTATTCCCGCGGTTAACAAATCCCATAGCTTGCAATAGCACATGCGGTTGTTTGCCCTGGCAGACAATTTGCCAAATGGCATCGATAATAGGTGTTTGTAAATTGTTTTTGCGCGCGATATCGTACACGCTTTGCACGGAATTGACCCCTTCGGCAATGGTACCGACTTCTTTTTTGGCTTCTTCTAGGGATAAACCGGATCCTAGTTTCTCACCCAATCGGCGGTTGCGCGAAATGGCAGACATACAAGTCAAAATAGCGTCCCCAAATCCGGCCAAACTATAAACCGTTTCGGCTTTGCCGCCTTGACTAACCAGTACAGAGGCCATTTCTTGCAGGGCTTGTGTGATCAGTGCGGCTTTGGTGTTGGCGCCGTCTCCGATACCGTCAATCACACCCGCTCCGATAGCCAGTACGTTTTTAATAGCTCCGCCGTATTCCACACCGCGACGGTCACTGCCCGGGACCATAATAATCGGGTCTCCGTCAAAAACAGCGGCCATCTCTTGTACTTTTTTGGCATCTGCCCCGGCAAGCATAATCTTGGTGGGTACGTTTTGGGCTACTTCTAAAGCAAAACTTGGCCCGCTGAAAGCAAAAACGTTGTCTTTGAGTTGGGGAATTTCCTCTTCTATAATTTCACAAATGGTTTTAAAGGTTTTGTCTTCCACCCCTTTGGAGGCACTAACGACGGGAACTACTTTTCCGTTTAGAAGAGGTTTTAGTTGTTCGCGGCAGAAGGTGCGTATGGCCTTTGAAGAAATGACGAAAACGATTAAATCGGTTTCCTGTACTGCTTCCGCCACGTTTCCGGTCAGACGGATATTGTCATGGATTTTGAAATTAGGAATGTTCGGATGGCGTCCCATAGTACGTAGTACGTTGAGAAGCTGCTCATTGTATTCCCACAAACGGACTTGATAGCCCTTTTTGGCTAGATGCTGGGCGATGACACTTCCCCAAATACCCGCTCCGAAAACAGTAATGTTATTTATTTTCATTTCTTTTTTTGGCACCGTCTTCAAATTTGAGTTCTTTTTTGGCCAGTAAGCGTTTAATGTTCGGCACATGTTTGTAAATAACTAATAGACCAATGGCAGTCACCATGATATTAACACCCATGGGATGTTTGCCAATAAAGAAACTGGCCGTCGGTAAGACGATACATGCGACGATAGAGCCGATAGAAATACGCCCCCACAAGGCGACACAAATCACAAAAGCAATAAAGGCTAGTAATGTTGGGATGGGCAATAAAGCGGCAAATACACCGGCTGAGGTGGCCACGCCCTTTCCTCCGCGGAAATTCAGGTAAATGGTCCACATGTGGCCCAAAATGGCAATCGTACCGCACATAATGGCGGGCCAATAGAGATCAGGACAAAAATGTAAAGCCAGCATGGTAGGAATAAATCCTTTCATCCCGTCTACTAAAAACGTACAAATACCGGCCCATTTTCCGACGGTTCGATATACGTTGGCCGCACCCGGGTTGCCGGAGCCGTGTTCACGAATGTCTATGCCCATTACTTTGCGGGCGATTAAATAACCAGTCGGGACTGCCCCGAGTAAATAACTAAATAAAGCCAGGGAGAGTACTTTTATTGTCATATAATTATTATATAAAGTTTAAGGCTCTGGGCAAGTGGAAAAATAGATTTTTTCTAAAAAAGTGTTGCGGTAGCTTGATAATTAGTTATACTAAAAGAAAGAGAAATTTTATGAAAAAAGTTATAGTGGCTATCTTATTACTTACAGCTTTGTCCGCTTGGGCGGTGGTACCCGTGACGGATGATTCTGACAACGATTATCCGGATATTCTAAATCAAAGCCTGATTACCGTATTTAGCGGAAAAAGGGCAAACCAGTGTCAAGCGGTTCGTATTACCCCTACATGGTATGTGACGGCAGCCCATTGTGTGTATCCTGCTTGTGAAAAGGAATGTAATGTAGAAATAGAGTTATTGAAAGGGGATTTACAAGCTATTGTACAAGTAAAGCATGATAGAACTTACTACCCACGAGTCTTTCCTAAGCCACAATATGACCCCGCTAGTCAAAAAAATGTGCGGCATGATGTAGCGCTAATCCATTTTATTCCCCAAGCAGAAGATTGGATGTTTTTCTTAAAATCGTCCAATACATTATTGGACGAAGAAGAATTTCAAAAATTATTAAAATCACGTAAATATGTTAAAGCAAAGGTCCAATGGAAAGCCTTGTCCAAAGCGAATCCAATTATGTTGATTACGGACAATACGCAAACGCGGCAAATGGTGCAACATATCGCGGTGCCAGATTTACGCGGAGACAGACAAGAATTGCGAGAAAATTATGGAGGGCCCTATTATTATTTTAAGGAATTGTGGCATTATTTTGGTCCTAATTTCGGAGTAGAACGGGGTATGAGTGGTGGAGGCGTTATCGTGCCGGGAGGCACCTTGGTGGGGATCGTTTCAGCCAATTTAAATCGCATCGGCAAATTGGTGACTTATAATGAACAAGACGAACCTGTAAGAGAAATCCCCTATTCGTCGGACTATTTTATGATTACTCCGTTTAACAATGATATCCAATCTTTCATTAACACCACTTTTGAAAAGAACAAAGATAATTATTCAATGCGTGTAAAACCGCGCTTCGCTACGATTACCGACAAATATGCGGTACCCATTGACTATACAGTAGAAGAGTTTTTTGGATTAGGAGAAAAAAGAGCCGTTGAGACATATTCTGAAAAAGAATCAATTCAATAAACCGATATTTGCGGGTTAATTCGAGTGATAATGGTCTAAAATTTGTTTAACTAGTTTGTTGATATCAAAATCCTGCGGGCGGGCAAAGTCCAAACGCAGGATATTTTTATAACGGTTAAACCAAGTGCGTTGGCGTTTGGCATATTGCCGCGTGCGGATAATAATTCTTTCAAGCGTTTCTTCACGGTTCAATTTGCCGTTGAGCCATTGTATTATTTCGGGATAGCCCAAACTTTTAAGTCCGGCACAATCGGGTGCAAAGCCCTTATTTAATAAAGCACGTGTTTCCTCGGCCATAGGGTCTAACATGGCTTGCGTGCGTTGGGTAATGCGCTGATTTAAAAGTTCTTTGTCCCAATTCAGATAGACGAACAAGGCTTTTTCTGTCGGAAATTCTTTTTGAAAAAATGCGCCGCTTTTAACTTCAGATGCGGGTTTACCGGTCAGTTGGCAAATTTCTAGCGCGCGTATTACGCGGTGAATGTTTTGCGAGGGAATTTGCCGAGCGGAAATGGGGTCTGCTTGAGCAAGGCGCGCGTGCAGAGCGGCTCGTCCGTTCTTTTCTGCAAATTCGGCCAATTGGGCGCGTAAATTTGGGTCAGCGGGGGGGAGTGGGTCTATGCCAATAAAAAACGCATGCAAATACATTCCCGTTCCGCCCGCAAAAATAAAGGGTTTATCCGGTTGTGTCTGTTCAATCGTACGGCTTTTTTCACAAAAAGAAACTACATCAAAAGTTTGCGCAGGAGACAAAAAATCTACTAAGTGATAGGCTATCTCGTCGACATGATATTTACCCTCTTGCCAAGTACCTTGCGGTTTGGCTGTTCCGACGGTTAAATCTGTATAAATTTGGCGAGAGTCTGCCGAAATAATTTCTGAGTTTAAAGCTCGGGCCAAAGCCAAAGCCAATTCAGTCTTTCCGCTGGCGGTTGGTCCGGCTAAGATGATATGTCTCATGAATATATTGTAATAAATTTAGTGCATATACATAAAAAACCCGCCGTAAAGGCGGGTTTTTTGAGAGTGATATATTTATTCAAACAAACTGTTATCTTTTTGGATTTTGTTGCAAATGCGGCAAGCTTTGCAATTAGCCACACAGGCTTCCGGCAAGCGTAGCAAAATGCGGGTGTCGCAATCGTTAAAGTCATCCGCCATGGCGCTAATTAAAGCGGCATGTTCGGGCTTAATGTTTGTAAAGCTGATACCAATGGTATATACATTTCCTTTTTGTTTTACCCATGCCATGCGTGCCTTAACTTCCATTTTCTCCATGCCAGGCAGTTGTAAAGTAATGGTGAAAGTTTCTGCTAGCGGCGCCCCCAAAAAGCTAATCATACGCATACCGGATGCAGATAAATCAGCCAAAATGGCCACCAAAGATGTTTCTTTGCCATCTGTGGTTTTATAACTTAAATTGACAGGCTCAATCAAATTGCTCAATACCGGCATGCGGCGTTCTTTACGTTTTTCAGAAAATGTTTTTGCCATAATTAATCCCTCGTAAATAATAAAGTTCCGTCTGATGCAACTACTTCACCCTTAACTATACTTCCTATAGTATAATTTTTTTGCGTTTGTAGCCAGAAATTTTCGGAGGTGCGGCCTTTGTTTGAAGACTCCATAAGTACTTCCACTTGTTTGCCTACTTGCCCCTGATAAGCAGTTTCAGCCAAACCTCTCACTTTATTTAACAAAATATCTAGTCGTTGTTCCAGTATTTTTTCATCTAATAATTTCATCTGTGCGGCAGGCGTACCTTGGCGGGGGGAATATTTAAAACAATATGCCGCCGAAAATTCCGCCTGTTCTACCATAGAGAGCGTTTGCTCAAAATCTTGTTGCGTTTCCGTCGGAAAACCAACGATTAAATCTGTGCTAACAGAAAATCCGATTTGGTTGAGTGCGTGGATTTTTTCTAGTAGTGTTTCGCGAGTATAGCCGCGTTTCATTTCTTGTAAAACTTTACTGGATCCGCTCTGTACCGGCAAATGAATATGACGGGCAATTTTAGTATTATGCTCAATCTCTTTTAGAAATTGAGGCGTAATAAACGCCGGATGCGGGCTGACAAAGCGAACACGGGATACGCCGGACAGAGCAGATACTTCATTGAGCAAATCTGCAAATGTTTTGCCGGGTTCGTACCATGCGTTTACGGTTTGTCCCAGTAGTACGATTTCGGGATATCCTTGTTCAACTTTTTTAGCAGCTTGTTTTAGGATATCATCAGAAGATAAGCATTTAACCGGTCCGCGTACGGAGGGTACAATACAATAACTGCAGGCAAAGTCACAACCACGCATAATTGTCACGTAGCCGCTGATACCTTTTTGGGCAGGTTGTCCTCCGGAAGCATCAGATAAAAAACCGCTATCGTCTAAAAGTTCTGAGAATTGGTCTATCTCACGCGCACCGGATACGATATCTAAATAGGGAAATGTTTTTTTAAGTTTTTGTCCTAGACGTTGGGCAGCGCATCCGGCAAAGATAATGCGTCTTCCGGATTTTTCGCGTTTCCATTGGCGTAGCCTGCCTAAAAAAGATAAAGCACGGTGTTCGGCATGATCCCGTACGGTACAAGTATTGAGCAAAACCAAATCAGCCTCGTCTAATTGTTCGGTCTGCATATAACCGCGGTTAAATAAATGTGCGGCCATTTCCTCCGAATCGGCAAGGTTCATTTGACAACCGTATGTTTGAACAAAAAGCTTTTTCATATCATAAAAAAGGCGGCGTTTTCCGCGCCGCCTTTGTTCTGTTTTTGCTTAAAATAAATCGCCCAATTTCTTAATGGCTTGTGCGACGGGCTGTTTCAGGTGCAATTTGATGGCGCGGCGGCCTTTATTTTCCAGTGCCTGGAAATCACCTAAAGCCTGTGCATTGCATAATTGGCCAAAAGTGTAATTTTGCCCCGGAATTTTAATATCTTTTTCGGGTTCGGCGGATAAAATCAAGAACACACCGTTATTGCCATCCCCTTTGTGTAATTGCCCGCTGGAGTGTAAATAACGCGGACCATAACCGAATAAGATAGCGCGTTTAGTGCGGCACAACATTTTATCTCTTAACTCATGTAGTGCTTTATCGGTATCTTCCGAAGGCCATAAATACGGTAAGATGGCAATATAATCATTGCTTTCCAGCAAGGAATAGAAATCTTGTGATAAGGTATCGAATTTGATCTCATCTTTTAAGTCTTTAGATACCAATAATTCAGCGGTCACTTCTGCCGGGATATCACCTTTTTCTAGTTTAGCGAGTACATTTTTGGTCAACGT
>Ga0310690_10010019_pt1 | contig 11833 bp, 10 predicted proteins | sample AusTroGonzalo_MG_2_FD_207661 | JGI IMG/M metagenome (GOLD analysis project Ga0310690, IMG submission 207661) | Bovine rumen microbial communities from tropical cattle in Woodstock, Queensland, Australia - Gonzalo_04 (v2) (version 2) | ecosystem: Host-associated > Mammals > Digestive system >...
AGAGAAAATCATTAGTAAAGTTATATTAGAAAAATTTGAAGAAAGTACAATAAAGTTAGCAATACTAAGAAATATTAATTTTTTCTACAAACATGGTCATAGAGCACTAAAAAATAGCAAAGATGAAGAAGAACGAACCATCGCTATTGAATATGAGAAAAAATGCATGGAAAAATTAGATCAAGAAACGATTAATATGTTAAACAGAATTTTTAATTATAAAAAAAATTTGCAAAAAGCTTGTGAAGCTTATATACAAAATATCATTGCTTCACAAACAGAAAGGGAATCATAATGGATTTGGAAAAATTATCTAACTTAACCTTGGAACAGAAAAAAGAGATTTTAGCTGACCTAATAAAAGATGATGTTACTTATTGGAAAAAAATTGCTATTCTAATGTCAATGACAGATGAAAATGAAGATACAGAATTATTAGATTTAATTGTTGAACACAAAAGAGAAGAAATCGATTTAGCCAACAAAAAGTATCAGCTGTTATTAAAACAGGATAATAATTAGGGGGAAAATGGATATGAGACCTGCAAACTATGAATACAATCCTTCAGATAAAGAGGATGAAATTCCAGAAGAAAGAAAAGAAGAACTAATTATAAAACTAAAAAAACTAATTAGAAAAGACACTATTGCACATTATCATGTGTTAAATATAGGAAAAAACGATGCAGAGCTAGATTTCTTATATGATTGGCTAGATGATCATGATATACAGATCAGAGGAATCAATGGAACAATTAGTGGAGAAATTCCTAATTTTACGCATATACCAAAAATGGGTCAAAGCCTTACGCCAGATACACTTTCTGAAGAAGAACAATTAGATTTGTTTCGAAAACTTCAAACTTTTTCTGATGAAGATAAACGAGATCCTTTTTCAGATTATTTTAAAATTAGAAACAAACTTATTGAACACAATATGAGATTGGCGCAGTGGATGCTCACTTGGGAAGGTATTAGAAGATTTCGTATATCTGAAGAAGATAAAAAACAAATGGCTTATATAGGGCTTGTTTTTGCAGTTGAAAAATTTGATCCCTCTAAAGGATACAAATTTTCAACATATGCTAGTAAAGCTATATATCGAAGAATTATTAGAGAAATTTATAGAGATAGTAGAGAATTTAGACAATCTTATATCGTTAGTGAACAATTAGAAATGATTGCAGAAGTAGAAAATCAAATACTAGTAAGTTTAGGTAGAGAAGCTAAATCAGAAGAATTATCAGATATTTTAGGTATACCTGTAGATAGAATTGGTGAATTAAAAAGATTACGAAGCATGCGAGCCAAAGAGAGTTTAGAACAAATTTCAAGTGATAGAACTGATTTGGAAACAGTTGCTGGTGAACTTTCTGATAGTGATACTATTACGAATTCTAGTGAAGGACATATTATAATAGATGGCGTATACAGAGATGAAAAAGAAGAACTTCCAGTTGGCTTTAGAAGAAGAGATAGAGTTGAGGATGCAGGCATGGTGCAGGAATTACAGATTGAGATAGGACGTGTATTAGGAACTTTAACTCCAAAGGAAGAGCAAATTATAAGATTGAGATTTGGATTGGATGGTAGAAGGCCTCAAACACTAAGAGAAGTTGCAAAGCACTTTGGGGTAAGTCCTGGACGTATAAGCCAAGTGGAACTGAAAGCTCTAAGAAAATTAATGTATCCTTCAAGAAGTAAACGTCTCAAACCTTTTATGGATTTGGTTGGTGAGAATAGAGATGAAGAAGAACATTTCTAGAAACTATTAATAAGGGAGATAGATGATGGAAGAAGAAAAATTATATGGATTAACGGAAGGCCTTGCTGAAAAATACGGTTTGGGAGAAGTTAAATCTTTAAAAGATTGGGAAGAACTAAGAAAAAAAGATTGTGAAATACTTCTAAATATGATTTATCCTGGTTATACAGAAATGAATGACAAGAAAAAAAGCAGAATTCGAGAGGATTTTGCTCATGGTAACATAGTAGGTGCATCAACTAGTATTAAGTGGATTGTAGAACAAATGAAAAATCCCCAAAGTCCAATGTATCAACCAAATGCATCTGATAAAGATTTAGTTTGGATTGCTAGCGAGTTTTATAATCTATGTGAGAATATTAAAGACTATACACTGGAAAATACAGGAGAAGAAAGATTAGATAGTTTGCATGATGGCTGGGGAGGAGTAATGATACCAGAGTATAAAGCAGTAGAAAGAACAAAACAGCTTACAGTAAAAGAAATTAAAAAAAATATTCAATGGGCTGTGGACCGTCATAATAAACCTACATCCTTAAAAGACCGTATTTTCAATGGAAAAAAACATCCTATTTCTTATGAAGCTGCTTTAGAAATCACAAAATATATCATGTATACTTCTGATCTATATTCAAATTTATTCGATAAGGAACACGGTGATTTATCGATAAAAAAAGCATTAGGAAATGCCTTAAAATCTGGAGTTTCAGAACATGATGTAGAAAAAGTAGAACATACTACTCCTAAGAAAGAAGAAGAAAAAGAAACTGACTTATAAAACTGATAATAAAGAGGCTTGCTTGCCATGTTGCTACATGACAGACAAGCCTCTTGTGATTTAAAAAATCACCTCCACGCCATCATCAATGCTATTAATCATTATCATATCATAGATTCCCGTAGACGTCATGATGTTAATTGCAATGTCACTGTACGGAACACCAGAGATGATACCATCTTTTACAATGGTGATGATGAAGTTTTTCTGATCTTGAGACAGAACTTTTTTCGTTTTCAAAATTACATTGAGATCTCCATCAGGAACAGATTTGGGATGTTTCCGATTTTTGAATACTTTTTCTAAGATACTCATGTCAAAACACCTCTTCCTATGATACATACGTCGTGTATGTCGAATATCCATATAATAACATGATTTTCTTCGTTTTGCAACATTTTTTCAAAATTTTAATGTATTTCAAGAGCATTAAACTTATGTTACATTTGTAATAATTATTGAAAAAAGATGTATTTCATGATTAGATAAAAATGATAAAATAGGTGAATTGAAATAAAATATGAAAGTGAGGAAAAACGAGATGAATTATAGCATATATGCTAAAGCCTATAAAGAGGTATTAGAAATCATAAAATATCTTCCAGAAGAAGAATATAATAAAATACCAAAAGAAAAAATTGCATTTTACCAAAATAATATAGATCAAGAATATGAATTTACTATTAATCCTGCAATTGATTTGGCAGAACAAAACATATCCAAAGAAGCAAATGCTATTATTATAAGTCTTTTTCAAGATTATTTCGCTACAGAAGAAGAAAAAGAAAAGGTTCAAGAAATTTTAGAATTAAATGAAAAAAAACTAGAACAAGAAAGAAGAGAAAAATACAATCCAAATGATTTGTTTAAAAATCAAAATGAAATGGAAAGTGTAAAACAATCTACTGTAGAGGAAACTGCTCTAGTAGAGTATAAAGAAAATTTTTTTACCAGGTTTAAAAATTTTATTATGAAGTTATTACGTATAGAGAAATAGTAAGAGAATTGTATAGAATTAGACAAAAATATCTAATGAAGGAGAAAAGATTTAATGTCAATTGTTATAAGAAACACAAGTGAAGTTACCTTAGAACAATTACTTGAAATGCAACAAAATGGAATAAAAACTATAGTAGTGAAAGATAAGGATATACACGAAGAATATGGAATGTATAAAGAAACAGAAAAAATAGTGAGGGAAAGGAAAACAATAAACGATGCTGTTTTAAAGAAGAGACAAGACAGAAAAACATTAGAAGATGAAGAGATAAGATAGATAGGAGTAATATGATTATGGGAAAACAATCATTACCGAATTGGAAAGATAACCTTATACGAATCTGTAGAATTTTGAAAGATAATGGAATTGATATTCAGAAGATTCCTATTAGAAAAACATTGGAAAACGGAAAAAGAGAATATATAACATTAAAAGATATTGAGCAAGAGGGAATCAATATTACAAAAATAATAAAGGAAAATGGATTAGATGAAAGCTTTGCCATTGGTAAATACATAAGATTGTATAGAAATGCATATAACGGAACGAAAGGGGCCTTAACACTTGAAGAGGGTGAAGCAGGTGAAATGTTAGAAATTGTTGTTAAACGAAATGAAAGTGTGACTCCACCTATTTTTAAAGGTAGAAAATTATCTGCATTTCATTTGAATTACATAAGTGGAATTCTTGATGAAATTTTGAGCGGTCAAATCAATACAAAAGAAGCCTTGGAACTCTTAAGAAAAGCTAGCATTGAAAACGGTGAAATGATTATTGAAGATTCTGGAAGCATAAAAAGATGTGTAGAGATGCTTTTAAAAGATAGACCCGAAGATCTTAAATTATATTATGAGACATTAAAAAAGAATATACATAGCAGGACTTTATTAGCTAAACGAAAACCAAGTATTGGAATATATCATAAAGAGGAAAAAGAATTTAAGAAAAAGATTATAGAATACTATTTACCATTAATACTTAATGGGCAAATTACATTTGATATGATTGAAAAAGAATTATCATCTTCACATCAAACTATCAACAAAATCATTGAGGAGTTTTATACCAAAAATGGTGATTTAAAAGGATTGGAGAAATATAGAAATAGCAAAAAGAGTAATAAAGGTTCTATAGAACAGAGAGAAAATGCTAAAAGGGCACGAGAAGAAGTAGCTAATTACCAATTAGTTACTAATAAAGAATTTATTCTTTTGTCTCCTGAACAACAAGAAATGCAATTGATTATGAAAATAAGAACTGAAAAATTGAAAGAAGAATTAAGTAAAACAAATCGTAAAAAATCAGTTTTGTCGGGTGAAGATTTCATTAAAGCTAAAATAAAAATGCTGATGGACTATTTTAGAAGTAAGAACAACCCAAATTCCGGCAAAGAATTTTTTTCTGATGAAGATATAAGATATATGATTTTTAAATATCCATCATTAATAGGGCGAACTGTAGAAACATTAGAGAGAAAAATAGATATATTAACTTCCTATGCAGAAATTGATGAAGAAACAGCTTATGGAATGATTAAAACTTTTCCTGCGATTATTGGATATGATGCATCAAGAACAAAGGCACAATTAGACTTATTAGAACAAGAAGATTTGATTGATGCCGTGATAGCAAGCCCTAAAAGATTTATGCAATCTGTTGAGTTAATGTATGCTCTTATTCAGTATGCAAAAGAAAGACATCATACAACAGATTTGACAAACATTAATAGAAGCAATATTTTCATGAACAGTAGTTCACTAAAGCGATTATATGGCGTATCTTATGATGATATAAAGGCTAGATATCCATATATTGCCGAAGATGAGAAGACTCAAAATGCTAAACATATCATACATCCTATTGAAATAGGTATAGCAACTTTTGATGCTAGGTCCAAATCAGAGGAAGCAAGTAGAGTTCTAAATGAAGCAATTCAAAATAATGAGAAAGAGCAAAGATAGTTATATAAAAGGATAGGATAAATATATGAAAAATGAATCATTACCAAATTGGAAAGATAACCTTAGACGAATTTGTAAAATCTTGAAAGATAATGGAATTGATATTCAACAGATTCGTACTAGAAAAACAACTGTAGATGGGAAAAAAGTACCTACCATATTAACAGATATTCACATAGATGCAATAGATATTATGGCAATTATAAAAGAAAACGAATTAGACGAAAGTTATCCAATTGGTCATTATATAACAAAATTTAGAAATGCTTACAATGAAACAGCAGGAAAGTTAACTAAAGAAGAACGTGAAGAAGGGGAAAACTTAGGAATTGTCGTTAAACGTAAAGAAAACATTTCGCCACCAATTTATAGAGGAAGAAAATTATCTCAATTTCATTTGGATTTTATTGCTGAAATGCTTGACAAAATTTTAAATGGTCAAATTAATATAAAAGAAACTTTAAAACTCTTAAAACAGGCCAGTATTGAACATGGCGAAACAGTAATTGAAGATGCAGGTACTATCAAGAGAGGCGTTGAGATGCTTTTAAAAGACAGACCAGAAGATCTTAAAAAATATCATGACATACTTAAGAAAAATCCAGGTAAAAGAATCCTTTTATATAAACACAATAGAAAAAAACCAGAAATTGGTTCTTATTATGAGAAAGAAGCAGAATTTAAACAGTTTATTATCGAGCATTATTTACCATTGATACTCAGTGGGCAAATTACATTGCGTAGAATTGAACAAGAATTGTCGTGTTCACGTCATACTGTAAATCAAATCATCGAAGAGTTTTATATAAAGAATAAAGATTTAGAAGGGTTAGCAAAATTTGAAGAAACTAAAAAAAAGCATAAAGGGCTTTCTAGAGAAGCAAGAGAGAACGCTAAAAGGAAAAGAGAAGAAGTAGCGAATTACAAAATTGTTTCTAATAAAGAATTTTTATTTTTATCTCCGGAAGAACAAGAATTACAATTAAATATGAAAATAAGATTTGAAAGATTAAAAACAGAATTAAGCGAAACAAATCTTACAACCTCTGCTTTAATGAGTGAAGAAGTTATTAGAAATAGAATAAAAACACTAATGGATTATTTTAAAAGTAAGAATAATCCTAGTACTGGTAAAGAATTTTTTTCTGACGAAGATATACGATATATGATTTTTAGATTTCAAACATTAATCAATCATACTCCAGAAGGATTAGATAAAAAAATAGCTGTATTAACTTCGTATGATGAAATCGATGAAGAAACAGCTTATGGAATGATTAAAACTTTTCCGGCTATTATGAGCTACGATACATTAAGAACAAAAAGACAATTAGATTTATTAAAAAAAGAAAACATGATTGATGCTGCAATATCAAAACCAGCAAGATTTATGCAATCTGTTGCCTTGATATATGCTCTTATTCAGCACGCTAAAGAAAGACATCATACAACAGACTTAACAAATATTAGCAGAAACAATATTTTTATGGCAAATAATGCATTAAAACGAACATATGGCGTTACTTATGAACAAATAAAAGCTAAATATCCATATATTGCCGAAGATGAAAAGAGTCAATTCACTAAACATACCATACATTCAACTGAAATAGGAATAGCAACTTTTGATGCTAGATTAAAATCGGAAGAAGCAAGTAGGGTTCTAAATGAAGCAATTAGAAATAATGAGAAAGAAGAAAGGTAAATCAAAAAATGGTTAATGATGGATTATTAGTCGTTCCCAATTTAGAAGATACGGATCAATATTTGAAGGGAGGTACACGAACTGAAATTATAGATGTAAGTAGTATAATTAAAAAAGATGGTTTAACGGATGGCGGGATTGTAAGGCAAATCTTATTCTGGATGCATGCAAATCTAACAAGATTAGATAATGATAATGATAATGATAATGATAAAAGAAAATTTAAAAGAAGTGCAGCAGAGATTTTACAATCTGGAGAAATAACAGGATGTTGCGACAGTTGCACATTATTTACATCTCTTGCTAGAAGCGCTGGAATACCAACCATGCAGATTATATCTTTTAACAAGGAATGGGGAAAAAACATAAAAAATCAAGAAGAAAAACTAAAGACATCTGGACATTTTTTTGTAGGCATATATTTAAAAGATATATACGGAAATTCTAACTGGTTTCTTCTTGACCCAGATAGATATGTAAAAAATATGAGCAACATTAATGAGGTTAGATTTCAACCTTTGTATATTTCGAATAGAAATATAGGGAATCAATATATTTTTGCTTATGTGAAAGACTATTTTGATGATTTAGGAATTGATTCTGTAAAGGAAATGAAAAATATACAACTTGCTGCATATAAAAAATGCAATAAGAATGACTTCGAGATTGAAAAAGAAGAAAGATAATTTTAAAATAGTATTATAAATACCTATTTACAGATGTACCAGAAGGAAAGTATTATACAGAAGCAGTAAAATGGGCTTTTTCAAAAGGAATTACAACAGGAAAAACTGCAACATCATTTGATCCAAACGGAAACGTAACACGTCAAGAATTAGCTGTATTTATGGCAAGATATGCAAAAGAAATTTGTGGAATAGATACTACATCTACCTACGATATTACTGGAATAGCAGATTATAACAATTTATCAACTTGGGCTATTAAACCAATGCAATATATTATGGAAAACGGTGTAATCACAGGAGATATGAAACTAGGATATGCAAGAATATTACCAAAGAATAATGCAACCAGAGCAGAAGCAGCAACCATGTTTATGAGATTTTGCCAAAATATAATAGATAAAATTTGATGGATAATTAAAGAATTTATAGAAATTTAAATTAAGGAGATTCCTATGATTAAGAGAATTATTAAAATAAGTTTGATTGTTATTTTGGCAGTTGTAGTATTAATCTTATTCAATATGCCAAATGCTTATGCAACAACGCAAACGGTAAGCAATCTTACAGAATTACAAGATGCATTATTAAGTAATACTGTAGATGAAATCATTGTAACGCAAGCAATTACAGTACCAGATAATACAGAACTAAATGGTAATAATAAAATTGTTCGAGTTGAAACTCCATGTGTTGATTCAAATGGTCAATTAGCGGAAACACCAAGTGAAAACAGAATATTTATTATAGAAAACAGTACGGAAGTCACTATTGAAAATATGATTATCATGGGCGGAATGACATCTGGTTATGCTGCTATTTCTAATTATGGTAATTTAACACTTGAAAACGTAAGTGTTGTACGCTCCAATAGAGCTGTCGAAAATGATGGAGGACAACTCATTGCGAAGAATTGTAATTTTGCGTTTAATGTTGCACGAAGTGCAGGAGCTATTTGGAATGGAAATGGAGCAAAATTAATTTTAGATGGTTGTTCTTTATCTAATAATCGATCAAATGGAGGCTCATCATCTGGTGGAGGTGCTATTGGTGTCAGTGGCAGTAATTCTTATTTATATGCAAACAATACAGTGTTTGCTTATAATTCCACTGAAGAAATTGGCGGAGCAATCAATGTATATAATGGAAATGTATATTTAATGAATTGTACTATCACAGGAAATTGTACAGAAAGATCAAATGCTTATGGTGGTGGTATTGGTAAAAATGGTGGTCACTTATATATAGTCAACAGCCTTTTAGTAGATAATTATGCCAATAGTAAGACAACTCCAACACGTAGTGATTTGGGTATATATAGTAGCGGTTCTAATAATGCAGAATTATATAATTGTGTTTATTCTAATATAGATGGAACAAGTTTTACAGCAACTGCATGTAAAACTGATTCAGAATGCCATACAATAGCAGGATATACCACAGATGGCATATTAACAGCAGATGGAACAATGTCAAGCAATTTCTTTAAACCATCAGTTGTATGGGGTGACAATCAATATTTTGTTTATGCACGAGTAAAAGTGAACGGTGAAGCTGCAACAGGTGGAATAAATACATATTTAGATTATTCTGATTTAGATAATATAAAAATGGGATATGGACCTCAAGATAGTATTGTATCACTAGGAGGTTTGGCTATTCCAGAATCAAGCAAAAAAATAGATATATTTATTGAAGGATTATCTCGAAATGATGGAATTATTGGTGCTTCGTATTGTGCAATAAATAATTGGGGAGAATTACAACAAGCAATTAATTTAGGTGGAACAATAGTATTGACACATGGATTTGAGGCAGGGTCAGGCGACAGTAATTTAACAATTACGAATCCAGTTGTATTAGATTTAAATGGAAATATAATTAACAGAAAATCTGGAGGCACTGTATTAGAAGTTTATAGTAATTTAACAATTATAGATAGTGACCCAATTAATACGCATTATTCTTCAGTATTTTATAATAATCCAGTTACAGGCGAAAAAGTCTTTGTAAATGGCGGCGTCATTACAGGAGGAAGTAATGCAGGAATAATATGTTATAGCAATTCTATTGTTACATTGAATGGCGGAAGAATTGTATGTAATACAACTACTAATCATGGTGGAGGAGTTGTATTAAGAGATGGAGCTAAGTTTTATATGAATGGCGGCTCTATTATTGGAAATACTGCACCAAGTGGTAATGGTGGTGCAGTATGGGTTTATGACGGTAACGCTGAGTTTCATTTAAATGGTGGTTCCATCATGCATAATTCATGCTCTGGTAATGGTGGTGCATTTTACTTATATAATAATCAAAGTCATAGAAGTAAGTTATATTTAAATGGTGGTATTATTTCAGAAAACAAATCCAATAATCCAGGTGGTGGAGTATATGTAGATAGTAATGGTGGACAACTATATATATCTGGCAATCCGAAAGTTTATGGAAATAGAAGAATATATCAAGAAAGATTAATAGAAAACAACTTAAATGCTTCTTTTGATGCATTTGTCAATGTTGTTGGAACTTTAACTTCAGAAGCTCATATTGGTATTACTACACCATCTGTTCCAAATAATGATTATTCTTCTATTACATTTACTAATAATTATGGAACATATCATAATGATAGTCCATCCAATTATTTCTTTAATGATAGAGCATTAGAAAGAATAACATTAAATGATAATGAAGCATGTTTATCATTAATTCCAAGTGCGAAAGGAAATAGTATTACAAGAACTAATGCTAGTACAGCTACTATTAAGTTTTATTCAAATGTATCTGGAACATATTATTATGTTGTAACGAATAATAATGTGGTACCAACAATTTCTGAAATAAAAGGTGCGAATACAGGCATATATGCAAATGGTTCTGTAACAGTTGGAACAAATACAATAAATCTTACAGGATTAAATACTGGTGAACAATTTGTACATATATTAGTCAATAAAAATGGAATGGATAGTAGTATTTTAACGATATCTATGCCTTATGATATCTACTATTATGATGATTTTGAAGTATATGAGCTAAATAGTGATATATCAAGTGGAACATTAGCTCCAATGAGTCAAATACATAATGGATCAGGTAACGGAGATCAAAAGGTAATTACCAATAATGCAGAAGGAAAAATTTTACAATTGAGTAGTTCCAAATCTTATATGTGGGCTTCTGATCAAATTATTAAATGGGATGATATGATTCCGTCTGAAGGGAAATTTGTTCTTGAAGGAGATATAAAACCACATTGTTCTACAGGTGAGACAGATGATTGGCAACTAAGCTTTTTCTTATTCAATGGTACTTATTCCGGAGGCCATGAAGCAGGTATCTGTGTCAAAGAGGGAAAAATAAAAGATATATCTGAAACTTATGTTTTAAAAGATTTAGTTTCTAAAGAGGAATGGTATCATATAAAATTAGAATTGATTTCAAATAAATATAATATTTATATTAATAATCAAAAAGTAGCCAATAACTTAACAGTGCCTTCTGGGATAGATAGAATAGCTATTTCATCAGGCCATTATCATGATGCATATTTTGATAATTTAAAGTATTATGTTGATTCAAGTTTTATACCAATGGGTTCCATTGAGGTTCCTACATTAGGAAGTTTACATGAAGGATATTCTGAAGCACCTTATAATGCGGTAAATGTTACGATTTCAAATGATTATGTGTTAGATGGAAGTAAGTTATATTTTGAATTAACAGGAGATAATCCAGAGGCATTTAGTACAGTTATAAATGCTGAAAATTTAAATGGACCTGGATTATGGAGTAATGCTAATACTTTTGGAGTAGGATTTGCAAATGGACTTCAACCTGAAGTATATAGTGCAGTATTAACCTTAAAATATGATATTGATGGAGATGGAACTGCAGAAACAACAATAGGAAGTACCAATATTTCTAATTCCATA
>Ga0310690_10010020_pt1 | contig 11833 bp, 9 predicted proteins | sample AusTroGonzalo_MG_2_FD_207661 | JGI IMG/M metagenome (GOLD analysis project Ga0310690, IMG submission 207661) | Bovine rumen microbial communities from tropical cattle in Woodstock, Queensland, Australia - Gonzalo_04 (v2) (version 2) | ecosystem: Host-associated > Mammals > Digestive system >...
GCTCTCATTGAAGAAAAACTTCGCCTGCTCCGCTTCGAGCTGTTTGCGCCGGTACGCATAGGCCTCCGTCACCGCCGCCTCAAAGGCAAGCGGCTCCTCCCGTCCGAGCAGACGGAGCAGATACTTCGTAAACGGCGGGTTCAAAATCAGGAACGGCCCCAGCAGATAGGTCGCAAAGAGATTCTTGCAGCGGAAGCCCTCGTTCGGATCGTCCATGGAATTGCCGCAGCCGCCCAGAACCCGGATGAATTCCCCGGGAAATTCGCCGCGCAGAACAGAGAACTGCGCCCGGTAGCCCACGATCTTCATGCCCGCAAATTCGCCGAGGAACATCGAGTTGTGCCGGTTTTCCCGATCCCGCTCGGCGTGGAACGGAAAAAGCGAAAGCATGGGATCGCGCTTCCCGCCCTCCTCGATGAATTCGCCGAAGAGCTCCACCGAGTTCCCCGTGGCCAGCACCGCCATGCCCGCGTCGATGCGCTCGCGCAGAGCCTCGCGGTACGGCGTCAGCCGTTCGGCTGCCGCAAGCTGCTGCCGCTCGGTCATCGAGCCGAGGATCAGCAGATCCACCGAGCCGTCCGGAAAAGCAGGCCTGTCATGGCTGCCGGTTTCAATCAGCTCCGCGTCCGGCAGGCATTGCCGGAGATAGCGGACGTTCCCGGAATCGCCAAACCACTGGCAAAATTCAGGATACAGCGCTTCGATCCTCATCTGGCGCACCTCCCCGCTTCTTCAATCCGCTTCTGCACTGCGTCGCGCACCGCATGGGCGCGGGTGATATAGTGGACGTCATGCAGTATATAGATGTTGTCGATCCCCGCAAGATCCACCAGGTCGGCCGTCTCCGCCATGCCCCGGATGCAGACCATCTTCTCTTCCGGGATCCCGGCCATCCGCATCCGCACGCGGTGATCCAGGTATCGGTCGCCGCCGACAATGATTTTCCGAATGTGCGGATCGTTCAGGTATTCATACTGCACGTCAAAGATCCAGGCCGCCGTCTCGCTCTCTCCCGGATGGTCGTACACCTCGTCCACAAGAATGATGATTTCCTTTTCGCCGGGCTCCCGGGCAATGCCCTCCAGCACGGTGGAGGTCGCCGTCGCGTTCTGACCCTTGGCCAGGTGCGTGTAGATCGTGACGCCGTTGCACGCAGTCTTTGTCGCACGGGAGGCCGGGATCGAAGCCTTGGCCAGATGCTCGCCCAGCTCCTCCGGCGTCAGCCCCAGATCGAGGAACATCGCAACGATGGCCGCCTCGTTGTATACATTATATATAGATGCGGAAATGAGCGGGTATTCATGCGAGCCGGAGGCGCTTCGCACCGTCATGACGCCCCGCGCCTGATCGACCCGCTCCACAAAGCAGTCGCACTTCGGCGCGCTGTATCCGCAGGCCGGGCAGGAGAAGCGGCCCATATGGCGGAAGTTGCGGTAGGAATACGTCAGCTTCGTAAAGCAGTGCGGGCAGAGCGCCAGATCGTGCAGCGAGGCCGCCGAGGGGTTCGTGTGCAGATCGGCCGCGCCGAAAAAGACGCGACGATTCTGTTCGGCGATGCCGCAGCTATGCGGATCGTCTGCGTTGGAGAGCACCACCGTGTCAGGCGAGGCCGCCGCCGCGCCGTGCAGGTGCCGTTCCACAAACTCCGGCGTCGCGTTGCGCAGCATCGAATCCCGCGCCAAATTGCTGACGATCAGATAATTCGGCTTCACCTGCGGCAGGTTGCGGAGGCTGACAAGCTCATCCATTTCGATCACCGCCGCGTCCTTGGTGGGCCGGTTGAAGATGCTCACCGCGTTCAGGATACACCAGGCGTTGCCGCCGCGGTCGTTCGCGCCCCAGTCGGCGTAGGAAACCGTCAGGCCGCGCTGCTTTAAGATCTCCGCGACCACACAGGAGATCGTCGTCTTTCCGTTGGTGCCGGATACCACAATGGTCAGCTTCGGCTTGGCGGCGTATCGGAGAAAGTCGTCGCACAAGCGCAGGGCCGCCATGCCGGGCTTGTCATTCTGCGCGTGCCCGGTATGCTGATAGATAAAAAGTAGCAGCTTGCCCGCCCAGAGCGCCGGGTAAAACAGCACGCGATCCATGAGCTTGCGGATCCGAAACCGGGTCAGCACCTGCTCGTAGACGGCGCGTCCGAGAATGCCCTCCGCAGTGCGGGCCAGATAGATAATCAGGAAGTAGACCATGCAGCCAAGGCACGCATAGACCACAAGCTGCAGCACAAGCAGCAAGCGTCCCTGCTCCGTCACAGGCCAGAGCAGCTTCAGCAGGTACAAAGCAAGCAGCATCGCCGCCGTGCCCACAGTGATGTGGATCATGTGCCGCAGCACCGGCTTGGGCGAATAGCCGTGCGTCTTCCGCAGCGAGCGCATTTGCAGGAACACCGTCACGCTTTGACCGACGATGCTGGCAGCCGCTGCGCCGAGATAGGCCGGGATGCCGATGCGGTCAAACAGGTAGATCAGCGGCAGATCCAGCATCGCATTGAGCACGACGCCCACAAAAACCGTCACGGAGACAGCCTTGCCCTTGCCCACGCTCTGCATCGTCGTGGACAGCACGCTGGTCATGCCGCTGATCGCGTTGACGACAGTCATAAGCGCAAGGATCCCCGCGCCAAAGTCACTGGCGCCGTAAAACAGGCGATACAGCGGCTCGGAAAAGAGGATCATCCCCGCCCCCAGCGGTACGGAAATCAGCAGCAGCACACCGAGCGCCTGGTTCAGACGCGCAGAGACCGCCCTGGGATTGCCGGCATTGCTCTCCGCCATGAACGGGGCAATGCTGCTGACAATGCCAATGGGAAGCGCAGTGATGATCATGCAAATCCGCGGAACCCAGGTGGAGGCGACGCTGGCAATCTCCTGCGTGTCGGAATCGCTGAAGTGCAGCCTGTGCAGGCCGACGAGAATCAGCTTCATATCCACAACGCTGTAAACGCTGTGGGTCAGATAGATAATGAAAATCGGAACGCTGATCGCAACCAGGCGGCGAACGATCTGCGCAAGAGGCAAATCGTCTTTTGCCGCGGCGGAGACGGCACGCGCCTCTTTCATGGCGCTGCGGCTGCGGAAACTCACGTACAGGAGCGTGATCAGCGCGCTGAACACCGTTCCGGCAAAGGCCATGTCCACGCCGAGCTCCACGCTCCGCTTCAACAGGCGGATCACAACGTAGGAGCCGATCAGGGAGACGGAGATACGCACCAGCTGCTCAACGACCTGGCTTTTGGAGGAAACCGTGACGTATTTATAGCCCTGCAGCAGACCGCGCCGCATGCTCAGGAACGGCACGATCAGCATGCACAGCGAGACGATCCGAATGCCATTCGCCACAGCAGCGGGCGCCACGCCGTTTTCCATATCCTTGAGCAGGCTGTAGGCAAGATCGTCGGCAAAAATCTGCATGACCGCAAACGACAGCAGCGACAGGCTCAGGATGATCCACAGGGCGGTTTGATACGCCCGCCGCTCGCTCCGATGCATGTTTCTTGCGTGGTATTCGCTGATGACGATGCTGACCGCCACGGGAATCCCGCTGGTTGCAAGATCCAAGAACAGAACGTAGACGTTGTAGACGCAGGAGTAGATCACGCCGCCCTCTTTTCCAATAATATCATAGAACGGAATGCTGTAAAACATCCCAAGAATTTTGGTAATGACGATCGCAGCGTAAGCCGAAAACATCCCGCGGATGAAGGTATCCTTTTTCATCCGCGGCTTTGCCGTCTTTTCCAAGGTCGATTTTTCGCGGTTCTCCAACACGTTGTCTTCCCCTTTGTCAGGCCCCGCTCCTCGCGGGAAGCCCGCTCAGACCGTTCTGACAGATAATCATTCGATATAGTCACGCGCATTATACCACGGAAAGCCCGGTCTGTAAAGAAAAAAGTGCGCTCTCCGGCCGCATTGGTCTCTGTGATGTCCGACCGCATTGGCGCTTTCCTGTTGTAGATCCGGGCGGACTGTGATATGATGTGGCTTGGACGTAAAAAAAACCGATTTTCTCTGCAAGAATCGCAGAGAAGCAGCGTGTATATGGGTGAAGGACCTTCACGAAGGAGACACTCGATGGAAGACAAAAAGATCATCGCCCTGTATTTTGATCGGAATACAGACGCGATTGCGCAAACTACGGCGCGTTACGGAAGCTACTGCCATGACGTTCACAGTGGAGTTCGACAAAACGCACACCGCCTTTCCCGACGTGACCGTTTCTTTGGATTTGCTCTCTGAGCAACTGGAAGACGGGCGCTGGAAACTCACAAAGTACGGCGAATTGCAGCTCGTAGAGCCTTAACCCGGTCATACGGCGCAAGCGCAACCAGATCCCATCGCGGCGCGCCTTGCCGTTCTGGAAATAGAAAGACGAATTTAGCGTTTTCCCCCGCACAAGCCCTATGCCGTCGGCAGCTTACCGGCGGCATGGGGCTTATCTTTTCAAAAAAATGTTCATTTTTTCGCAAACAAACCCGGCAGAATTCGTCTATCATGGTGAAAGGCCCTTTCACAAGGAGTTGAACGCATGGATGACCAACTGATCGTCGGACTATTCCTTTCAAAAAAGCTTCCCAATTCGATCCAAATCGACTATAATGGGAAAAACAAACGAATTTGGAAAGGAGGGCACACAAATGAACCGCCTGTCTGTTTTGTTGATCGTCATGCTTTTTCTCGCGGGATGCCAGGTGAATGCGCCCGTCGATACGGCCCCGGAGCCCGGTGCGCCGCTCCTGACGGAGGAAAGCGTTCCTGCGTTTGTTGGCACTTCTGCACCCGTTTCGGAGACGCCTGCGTGGACGGAAGCGCCGGCAAGCGACACGGAGCCCGTCACGGAAGCGTCGGCAACGAGCGAGCAGCCGCCTGACCCGTCGGAGCTTCCGCATTACCAGTACGGCGATACGACGCCCACCTGGAGGCCGGAGCTGGCCGAGAACTACCCGGCGGACGAAGACTGTGACGCGGCACTGCTGCTCAAAAAGTGGCTGGCCGTGGAGGGCTTGACAGTGGCCGATCTGGACGAGCGCGGCTGCCGCCAGTTGATTCTTGTCAGCGCGCAGCCCACGGACGGGGTCGAGACGCTTACGGTCTGCTACACGCGAAACGACGCGGGCGACTTTCTCCCGGCAGAGGGGCTGGATCGGCTGCACGGTTTCATCGGGAAGAAAGGGCTCTGCCATGACCGGCTTCGTGATTCCTATACCTCCCCTGCTGGGCTTTGGGCCATCTCCTCCGCGTTCGGAAACGAGCCGCCGCCGGACGCTCTCAAACTCCCCTGGCGGCAAGTCACGCCGAACTCCGACTGGGTTTGCGACGTCGATTCGCCTTACTACAACACCTGGCAGGAGCGCGGCGACCCGGATCTGCTCGATTGGAGCGACGACGTGGAGCACCTGGAAAACTACCCCAGGCAGTACGCCTGGGCGGCTGTAATTGAATTCAACCGCCCGCCCGACGTGATTCCGAGTCGCGGCTGCGCCATCTTCCTGCATTGCAGCGAACAGTACACCGCAGGCTGCGTGGGGCTGCACCGTGCGGATCTGTACGCGGTATTACAGTGGCTGGACGCAGAGGAACATCCTTATATCCTGATTACAGGCGTCGATTCTGGCTTCCGCGAGGTCTACGTTCCCTGAACTGAAACATAAAGCAAGAAAAACCATGAAGCACGCCGCTGCGGTGCTTCATGGTTTTCTGTTTCTGCCGCGCGCAGCCTTGTCGTTCAACTGCTTCCCTCCGCTGCCAGGGCGCGGACGGCTTCAATCGCCGCCTCGACCTCCTCGGGCGTGGTGAACGGAGAAAAGCTGAATCGGACTGCGCCGCAATCCTCTGTGCCGAGGGCACGGTGCATCCGGGGGGCGCAGTGGGCTCCGGCCCGGACGGCAATCTCGTAATCCACAGCCAGCCGATCCGCCGCCTCGGCGGCATCCATGCCCCGGATGTTGAGGCTGACGATGGCGGCCCGGATCGGATCGGAAAAGTCGCCGTAGACCGTCACCCCGTCCATCGCGGAAAGCGCCTCATAAAAGCGTTGCATCCGTTCGTGTTCCAAAACAAAGAGGCTCTCTCGCCCGGCGATGGCGATATAGTCCAAGGCGGCGGAGAGGCCCGCAAGGCCGTGGGCGTTCAGCGTTCCGGCCTCCAGGCGCGTCGGATAGTCCCTCGGCTGGTCTATGTCGTGAGAGTAGGCGCCGCTGCCGCCGCGCTTGAAAGGGCGGAGCTCGATGCCAGGACGGATCAAAAGCGCTCCCGTCCCCTGCGGGCCCATCAGACCCTTGTGGCCCGTGACGCAGAGCAGGTCGATCTCCATCGCCGTCATGTCAATGGGCAGCGCGCCCGCCGTCTGCGCGGCGTCTACGATCAGCAGGGCGCCCTTTGCGTGCGCGAGCGCGGCAATCCGCCGCAGATCCAGGGCGTTGCCCGTCAAATTGGAGGCGTGCGTGCAGATCACGGCCTTGGTATCCGGCCGGATCATCCGCTCGAAATCGGCATAGTCCACGCGCCCCTGCCGATCCGCCGGGACGAAGTCCAACTGCAGACCGCGCGCTTGCAGCGCATAGAGCGGGCGCAGAACGGAGTTGTGTTCAAGATCTGTCGTCACGGCGTGATCGCCGGGAGAAAGCAGACCGCAGATTGCAATATTCAGCGCCTCGGTGGCATTGCAGGTAAATACCACGTGATCCGGCCGTGGGCAGCCCAGCAGAGCCGCCAGCTTCCGTCTGGCGTTGTAGACCGCCCGGCTCGCGTCCAGCGCAGCCGGATGGGCCCCGCGGGCAGGATTGCCGAAGCTGCGGATGGCGTTCGCCACCGCCTCCGCCACCCCTTCCGGCTTGTGCAGCGATGTGGCGGCGGAATCCAGATAGATCACTTCTGCCCTCCCCTTTCTCAAACGGCTCAGTCGTCGTCTTCGTCCGAGTATGAGGTATCTGTCCAGACGCGCACAGCGACGACCTTATTCCGTTTGGAATATCGGCTGTATGAGATCTGCTCCGTATCCAGCAGATTCCCATCCAGATCGTAGCGCTTCTTGTAGGTTGCGACCAGATAGCCCGTATAGGGCGTGACGATGGTGTCGCCGGTTTCATATTCGTCGTCATAAACCGCACGCTCCTCCACCTCCCAGGGGATCTCCTCCTGGATCTCATAGGAGAGCTCCACGGTGTAGTCTTTCCACTCCATCCCGCGCAACAGGATATGCACATCGCCATCGGAGACGCTGGCCTCGATCTTGATCGGATAGGGGCTGATGTTTTCAAATTGGAAATCCAGGCTGCCCCAGTAGATGGCCGCATCCATGCCCTGCGGCACGTAGGTGACCAGATAGGTGTGTGCATGCCGCTCCACGGCGGGCAAATCGGCTTGCAGGGTTGCGTAATAGATCGACGAAGCGACCTGGCAGACGCCGCCGCCAATCTCGGGCACCGATGCGCCGGAGATGTACGCGATTGCCTCGCGGTAACCCTTTTCCGCCGTCCGCTCGCCCACGGTTTCGTTAAAAGAAAAAATCTGGCCGGGCATGACCACCGTACCGTCGATCTCAGCACAGGCCAGAATCAGGTTCGTGGTTCGGTCGTCATTCCAGACGTGCGGGGTGTGCGCCTCGCCGAGAATGTTTTCATAGAGCTTGGCCTCGATGTCCGCGGCGGTGACCTGCGGCGGAATGATCCGAAGCGGGATCGTATAGCCTCGGCCCGCGTGCGCGCAGGCAAGCACCCGTTCCAGCTCTGCGGAATCCACGCCAAGCCCGGGGACTTCGGGGCTGATCTCAAAGCTGATCTCGTTGAGCTTGGCATCCACGGGCTCAGTGTGGAAGCGGTCGCAGATCGCCCCGGCGTCAAGCTTTTGCGGAATGTAGGTCTCATAGCGCATCGTGGGGTTCAGATTTCCCGCCAGGTAGGCGTTCACCAGCGTATAATAGATCTGATCGGCAGAAATGACCCGCCCAGCGGCGCCGGTGTTGACGCTCAGCAGGCGAATCCCCCGCTGCCCCTCCCGGACTGTAGAGCACTCGGCAAAGGACGGCAGATAGGGGCGATTCCATTCGCGCTCCGTCTGCTCTGCAAGCTTCCGCATGATGGAACGATCCAAAGAGATATAGTTGGCAGGATCCATCAGATAGCGGTCTCTGCCGACCTTGCCGACCCCGTTTTCAAGATCCAGCTCCAGACCGATCAGATCCACACGAACCCGGCTGTCGGACGGAGACAGGGTCAGCAGGATGGGTAGGTCCTGGGAAGCGGAATCGTTGGGAAAGAGCGTCAGCTTCATATCTTCCTGTTCCAGCTTCTGCGCGAGGCTGCGGAAGTGCTCCAGCGTTTCCTCTCTGGTCATCGCTTCTTTTGGAAGCTGGTTCAGCGAGATCGGCTGCCAGATCCAAAGGAGCAGAAGCAGCGCCAGTCCGGCTGCCACCGCCAGCGGAACTGTAATCAGCAGCCGCCGCCACAGTTTGTGGCGCTCGGGCTGCTCCAGCTCCGTCGGCTTTGCCGCAGGGCGTTTGGCTTCAAATTTTCCGTGCTTCATGTGTTTCTATCCTCACTGCATCGCAGGCTAAGCTTGGATTCAAAGCGTCGGGCACTCCGACGCCTTTCGTGCTATCATAGCGCATTTTTCGCAGAAAAGCAACCTTTAATTCACAATCTGCTTATCTCGGCTGACCTTGCCGGAAACAGAGACCGTCGGATGGCAGACATGATTTTTGCCGAAAATCATGTGCAGCTATGGCAGATCAGCAAAAAGAAAGCCCAGTCATATGGGCGCAAAGCCTTGATATGACTGGGTTTTTTGGATTTGTTACACTGTTTTGATAGAATTTCCCGCAGGGGGTGCAATTCATTTTAGGGGGGTGCAAACAGTCAAGGGGGGCATCTTGAACGATAGGAGAACGCTGACAAACCGGAATATATCAGGGAATTGCTTATAGCAGTTTAACTGCTATATTATCTATTTCTTCCTTCTTTATCCCGATTGCAGTCAAATAATCCCGAAAGCTGCCATATTTGGCTATTAACATTTTGAGAAATTCTTTCATATATCGTTCACTTGGAATGACTATATTCATGTCGATCTCTGGAAAGTTGTGATGGATTAGCTCGAATCTTTCTCTGTTGTACGTCTTCGTCAGCATATAATCACGAATGATATCTTCATCAGACACCCCGCATAATCCCAACAGAACAGCACTTACAACCCCTGTACGGTCTTTGCCAGCTGTGCAGTTTATCATCACCCCTTCAGGTGCGGAAGCAATTGCCCTAAACACACAGGGTAGGTTCGGGCTTTCTGCAATTTTCAGGTAGCTTTCACTGACAACGTCCGTGCTTTCCGGTATTCCACTGCCTTCATCAATGGGTATATTGATATATAAAAAACCATCCTGATTCGCAAACCCACTGGGCTTTCTCTTCACATCATTTGTGCCTCTCAGATCCAATACCGTCAATATCCGGTGTTTTTTTAAGAGGATGATATCGTTGACGGAAGGATAATTCTGAACATCACTTCGCAGTATATGCCAGGTCTTTAACTGGTTTCCGGATACCGTACTTTGATATCTTCCAAGGTCGCGGGTATTCAATGTCGTTTCCAGCAGTGACTTCTCATCGCTCATACTATATCTCCATCTCAATCAGGGGACGGTTCTCTGATTGACGTCCTCAATCAGGGGACGGTTCTCTGATTGACGCACTTCAACAGCTATTACAGTGACTTCATCTATTCAAATTCGGCTTAAGAAAAGCAGCTTTTTCCCCAAGCGTCCATAAAGCAGATGCGAAATCCTTTGGAACCTTTATATAGCTTAATGGTTTTTGAAGCCAAATCAGCTAATTCTCTTTCATTTATTGCCTCTCCTTCATGCGGTGGCAACCATCGTGCAGTATCCAGTTTTGCTACAAAGCCCTCAAAATCTCGAAATCCACTTATCCGCATTGTTTTTCCAGAATAGGAAATATCGAGATGATTTAGAACACCTCTTACACAAATCTTCGTATTCGACGCAGAAAAGCCCCATGAGGGGTTCACATCATAATCTTCAAACATGATGATATGTTCCTGGTTCTTTTCTGTTTGATTGTTTGTTTCAATTGCCATTGCCAAAGAATGGATCTCGTCTATGCTCAACAGAACATCATTGCACGAATTTTTATCTATCCACTTTGCACCTTTCACTGTAGACAGAAATCCCCGCTGGCCAAGTTCGCCAACAATTGATACTGTTCTCCCACCATCTATCTGGATATGAGCGTTCTCCTTATTTTGCAGACATATCTGAACAATACGCATTTCATTTTCTCCTATTCACCTGATATAAAATATCAATCAGGGTCAATCAGGGGACGGTTCTCTGATTGATCAGATGCCGATGTCGCCGATTGTATCCGCCTTCATAAGGAAAGCGTATTTGGCTCGAACCAGATCTTTTGCGCCATCGCTAAGTTCAAGGTAATCCCTCATGAGCTTATCCTGTATGAATCGCAGCGCATCTGCATCGTTCAGTTCCATAACTTTATGTGCTAGGGAATATATACTGCGAATCGCATCAAAATGGGACAGCCCATCCGCATCGACCAGCATCTGTTCCTCTATTGTTGTCCGAAAATCCGCCCGCGTGCTGCTGTGATTCAAAATACATTTTTTTACAAGCTGTGTTTTCTCTTCCGGGCAGGAATACATCCGCAATAACTCTTCTGCAATCAAGGCGCTATACTCGTTATGTTTGGAACGGTCAAGGCTGCTGTCCGTCATGGAAATATCATGCAGGAATGCGCTCAATTCCAGGACGTCTCGGTCCGCGCCGCTCCCTTTTGAAAGCTGTATCACATACCGATGTACAAATTGAATATGATCGCGGTAAAGGTTATACTCGTCTTTTGTCCCTTTTGTTCTTTCTTCAAACAGATTGCTTCTTTTGATAATCTCCTGTTGAATTCTGTCAATAATCTCGCGCATAAGCCGAACCTCTTGTGGGAACCTCTAATAATAGGTTCCGCAATGTAATTTTACGGTTCAATTTGCTTTTTTTCCAAAAATCGGAGCGCAAACCGTTTTCGCTGCCGACTTATGGCGTTTTCATGGGAGTGGGAGCCCCCATTCAGACGGGTTTTTCCCGCCTTTGTCAATCAGAGAACCGTCCCCTGATTGATCCCTGATTGATGCCGTCCCCTGATTGATGAGAACCGTCCCCTGATTGATTTATGCCGCTCCCCGCCGCCTGTGATGGCAGTATGGGTGCCTCCTTACATCCTTTTATATGGGAATATGAACGATAAATCGGTCAACGACGATCTCTGAGCTCAGCACACAGGGATACAGCGTCTCCGTTTACACCGTCAAAGCGATAGTCATACGTTCCGCCGTCAAATATTCCGTGTTTTTTCTCCAACATCTGAGCCACCGGCGCTGGCAGATTTCCGTGCATTCTTGCCTTGAAGCGCTCCTTGATGATATCAATATCAGCATATACAAGTATCCTGACAGCACCATCCGGCAATAGCTTCATATGCTCTGGCTCGGATATTACATATATTATGTTATCTCCTGAGACTGCTTTCAGCAGTCTTTCCTTAAACAAAGCGACAGCCTCACTCTCGGATTTTGCCATTCTTAGATAATCCTTGCCGGTAATGACTTCTGCACCGATCTCTTTTTTAATTGAACTTGCAAGGGTGGATTTCCCACTACAATTCTCTCCGATAATCCCAATCAGCATATTGTGTTTCATTCCTTTCTATTTAAGGGAACCTCTAATAATGGGTTCCGCAATGTAATTTTACGGTTCAATTTGCTTTTTTTCCAAAAATCGGAGCGCGAACCGTTTTCGCTGCCGACTTATG
>Ga0310690_10010021_pt1 | contig 11832 bp, 13 predicted proteins | sample AusTroGonzalo_MG_2_FD_207661 | JGI IMG/M metagenome (GOLD analysis project Ga0310690, IMG submission 207661) | Bovine rumen microbial communities from tropical cattle in Woodstock, Queensland, Australia - Gonzalo_04 (v2) (version 2) | ecosystem: Host-associated > Mammals > Digestive system >...
CTTTAAGTGCTTGGTGACTACGGACCTATCGACATCGAACAGCCTTGAAATTCCGTCCTGCGTGAGCCACACATTTTCGTCCTGGACGCGCACTTCTATCGAATCCTGAGAATTCTGCTTGGTAAACTCCAAGAAATCGATGGTACTATTGCGAATCTGCAACATTTTGCTCTTTTCTACCTCAGAATTCAACACAACAGGCTCTTTTTTGTTCATTTTCAACTCCTTCCTTGCGGACAAGCAAATGTCAGCTACCCATTTTTAGGACTGGTTTAAGGTATACAAAATCACCCAGTTCTCATCAACCGATCTTCGGTTCGATCCGTTAAATCGTTCGATGTAGCTGTTCTGAGTCGGACACCCGGGCTGCGTGTACAAAATTTTGATTCCGTTTCCATCGCACCAATCTTGAAATTCATGTGAAATGAATTCTGGGCCGTTGTCACAGCGAATGTTGCTCGGTTTGCCTTTCTCCCAAATGATTTTCTCCATGAACCGAATCAAGCGGGATGCCGGTATGGAATGCGCAACGGCTTTCGTTTGTTGAAATGAATCGCCAATTCGCCTCAGTCATATTGGCTCATGCAAGCATGGCCAATACGACGTTCGTCTCTAGAGTTTTTTTTCGATAACCTCGCGGAGAATCTCGTTGTCCAGGGCGAGATTGGCGGACATCTGGTCCTTTGCTACCAAAGGTAGCATTTTGACGCAAGCGGAATTGCCTTTTGTCTAGTTATGAACAGTCCTAATTATGGGGAAGCTTACAGTAGCATTAGCGCATAGTTACTTTTGCGAAAGCCCATTGGCATCATTAAAAAGCTAATGGAAACTAACGGACGGCTTGGCCGCACCATACAGACAACGACAAACAAAAGGAAAAGGTAAAACAATGAAAACTCTTGACTACATCTATGGAGTAATTCTTCACGTTTTGAATAACAAAATTAGTGTTGCTAAAGCACTAGAGATGATCAGGGCGGCGCTTTCAGAACTAGACAAGGAATCATACAGAAACAATAACGTTTCATAAAAGAACTCTTTTCCCCAAAAAATGAGTTGGTTGTTCGGTTTTTCCAAACAACCGCTTTTTCGCTCTCATCAAAGCCCTTGTCAGCAATTCATTTTTAGCACTGGCTTAAAGTACGGCGAACCACTCTTTGAATTCTTGCGAAATGAATCCGGGATCGTTGTCACAGCGGAAGATCCGTAAGGCAATCGCAAGCCTTCAACCTCGCCTCAACCCTAGTCGAGCCCTAAGCCAGCTCCGAACTTGTTCTGGGATCACACTTTTATGTACTCCTCACACAAAGCAATCCTGACTCCCACGCACAGCACTATTATCTTTACGCAAAGTTTTCCGGATGTCTCAGTTCTAGAATTAATTCATCAACATGCGTGCAAGGATTCTGATTACTAGGTTTTGACGCTGTTCCAAATTTCGACTTGAGTTTTGCAGCCCTATTAATCGCATCGGATTCGTTGCCCAATGTATTTACAAATTCGTATATACGCTTTTCACCCTTTGACAACCTATAAATAGCGGAAGGATTACTTCTACGCATTGCTTCACATATTGCCGTTTCAAGTTCATCGAAAAGATTTTCGCGCCTAGTTGATGTCAATACATCCTTAAAATGAAGTAGCAACCAAAGTTCAAAACATTCATTTGACCAAGCACATTTTACATTATGCTGCGAGGCAAGATATATCGCGTCGTCAAAGTTCTTGAAATCATCCTTGTCAAAAACAGCCCAGACCCGGTCGTATTCTTGATGGTTGTTCTCAACTTGGCGTATAACTTTGCGAACAAGATCCAGAGTAGGTATTCCCTTTCCTTCAACAGAGACTTCTATGTTGAAACGATTTGTCGCTTCTAATTCCTTTTTGAGCGCATTAAAGTAGATGGGCTCCGTCTTCATCCCCTCTGTTGCAATCAGGAACGTTATTTTGACATAACGCTCCTTAGGCACGACAACGGCTTGCTGCAATTCCGAGCGCAATTTTTCTTCTTGCGTTATTTCCTCTAACGAGAGTTTTTTCATTTTAGCCTCTCAAGTACGGAATTGCACCATATTTGCCATTGATATAATCTTTCTCGTAAAGTCTATCACGCCTAATCTTTTCGCCATTCTGCTCCTTGATTTCACTAAGCGGATAAATATCTGTCGACTCATCCTCACGATTCTTTTCGGCAAACCATATCTGATCCCTACGGAATATCTTGTTGCTGAGCAAATTCGTATCGTGCGTAGCAAATATCAGCTGAGCATTATTCGGGTTTGTATCTGGCGAGTTAAAAGTCGAAATAATTTTTTGGGTAAGTAAAGGATGCAATTTTGCATCAAATTCATCTACGACAATCACTCCGCCCTTTGACAAGACATCTACAATCGGGCCGGACATGTTAATGATTTTTTTTGTTCCCTCTGATTCCATTTCATCGTTTGGAAAAAATTCCTCATTGAATGTTCCATCGTTTTTGCGGACCATATGCCCCGTTTTTATCTTTGAGCCAAAGATACTGTCCCAGTCAAATTCCTTTATTCGATCCAAAAGCGTCTTAGGTTTGGAATCAAAATTCAAAGAATCGTGCCCCACCGTTTTTGGTTCCGCCTTTTGAATGTTGGTAAATCCTAAATCCATGGAATTTATGAATTCATTTGCCATTTTGGCTTCAATGTTATTAGCGAACAACAATTCACTGGAATAATCACGAAAGTAAGAATCTTCAACGCCTGATATAACCTTAAGATTCTCAAACCAATTCATAACCGACAGAGAGATTTTGCCATTAAGTTGAGCGACCAACGAAAGAAACAAACGATTTTCCGCTGTAGAACTTTCTTTTCCTTCGCCTTCCGGAAAGTCCTTGGTCATACCAATTCCCTCGTTATTCCGGACAAAAAGCAGTTTTTCTCGCTCATTTTTTATTATATACAGCCACTCGGCATTAACCTTTTTTTTGCTGTACTCGAAACCATACCTGAACATATTTCCATCGGAGGAAAAAATGGCATCAAACAGCGTCGGTTTTTGCAGATATTGTTCGTCTAATTTAAACACATCCGTTTTAAGATCTTCCGTAGGATTCGTTTTGACAGAAGAAAGCAAAACTTCTTTCATTACTTTTAATGCCGACAGCAGATTACTCTTGCCACTAGAATTTGCCCCATAAACGGCAACAGATGGCAAAAGCTTCACTCCATAGCCATCTCTGACAAACTCCCCATGCTCCTGCATGGAAGAGGCTTTCAAGGAAAAAATCTTTTTTTCCTTGAAAGAACGATAATTACCAACAGTAAAGGATACTAGCATATCGACCTAATTTATCAAATTTTGAGACAAATATACCAATAATATATACAATTATCTACAAATAACCAAGAAAAAGCCCTAAAAACTGAGACATTTTCTCATTTTTAACAAAAATGGCACTAAAAAAATTGTCAAAATCGCTGCCCCCCCCCCTCTTTCCGCTAAATTTCTCTGTAATGACTACATCCCCTTAAGATATCCCGCAATCTTATCCAGATTCGGATAAATCGTCGCCTGATTCACTCCGATTGAATCCAGTTCTCTCAAGATGGAAGCCTTCTTGTCGGCTGGAATTACAAAATAAGTTTGCGACATTCGATCTTTGATTTTTTCCTCGGTCTCGTCATCATTAAGTGTTAGGCCACTTAGTAAAAAAGCGCCCTGTTGATTCGTTATACGAGAATTTATCATATTGGGTTGCACGAAAAGCGGCGTCAGAAGGTCTCCATATTTGATTCTTCGTTGAAAAGCAGGTTTCTCCGAGCAAATTTCCAAAAAAAGTTTGTTCAGATGCACGCATTCGCAGTCATCGTCATAGACGTTACGATGGCTTTTGTTGATTTCATCCCAAATATTCATTTTTTCATACGACGATAAAGGAGCAAGACACGAAAGAATTAAAGCCTTGTCAGAATTTCCATAAGAAATACTGCCATGCATGACCGGAAAGAGCATCACTTTTCCATCATCGGATGAATCTTTATTCTGTTCACACGCAAAATACAATGCATTAAGTGGATTCGACGTCAGATCAAGTAATCGAGTAGGAGCCCCATAATGTTGCATGGTGACAAGTTTATCTAGGTGGGACTGATTCTCAAATTCCTTTGGGGCACGAGCCTGTATTTCATGAAAATAAAACGATTCACGTGAATTATACGAATTCTCTCTAAAGACGCTAGGCAGAGTTCTCCAATTTTTTGATGTTTCGCCTCTATAATAAACCCGGACAGGTAAAATTCGTTTTTCTTCAGGAGATTGAAAATTTAATAAGACAATATCATTTACCCAATCAAGAGGATCAGGAAATTCTTTCAACATAATATCAGAGCATTTGCAGTACTTTTTTATTGCATCATGTATTCTGCTATAAATTCCTAAAAGATACTTTTTTTCTACTGGAGTAAGTCTATCCATGAAATTTACTAAAGCAAAGTATATGCTTTGCGCCTCCCGCATCAAGAAAATAAAAGAGTAGTATTCCTACGCTTTTCCCTGTTCCTTTATCGACTTACTTTCAATTTTATTTATAAAGCGATGGATGACTTGTCTGTACAACGCAGTTCCGCTTGTGACATCTTTAATGGCTTTTATGAAGTCACTTAGGGAAGTAATTTCCTTAGCATCTTCTTTATTTTTAATTAATTCTGCACTCATTTTATCCGCCTTATTATCGGATTAAATATACATTTGTCAGCTACCCATTTTTAGGACTGGTTTAAAGTATACAAAATCACCCAGTTTTCATCAACCGATCTTCGGTACGATCCGTTAAATCGTTCGATATAGCTGTTCTGTGTCGGACACCCGGGCTGCGTGTACAAAATTTTGATTCCGTTTCCATCGCACCAATCTTGAAATTCATGTGAAATGAATTCTGGACCGTTGTCACAGCGAATGTTGCTCGGTTTGCCTTTCTCCCAAATGATTTCCTCCATGAACCGAATCAAGCGAGTTGCCGGTATGGAATGCGCAACGGCTTTCGTTTGTTGAAATGAATCGCCAATTCGCCTCAGTCATATTGGCTCATGCAAGCATGGCCAATGCGACATTCGGCTCTAGAGTTTTTTTCGATAACCTCGCAGAGAATCTCGTTGTCCAGGGCGAGATTGGCGTACATCTTCTTGAGCTTGGCGTTCTCTTCTTCGAATTCCTTGAGCATTTTTAGCTGGCTGGCATCAAGTTCGTTTACGCTTTTGACGATTTCCGATTCGGAATGAGTCAGTTTCTTCATGGCTGTTCCTTTGCTACCAAAGGTAGCTTTTTGACATAGGGGATCCCCTTTTGTCTAGTTATGAACGGTCCTAATTTCGGGGGAAGCTTACAAAAATGGGTAGCTTACAGGAGGGGCATGCCTTCCCCTCGCTCGCACGGTGCATGCACCGTTGCTCGCTACCCCTTCTAGCAGGGTCTCAAACGCCGGCCCTGCAACGTCCCGCTATTTCATATAACAAAAACAGAGCAATGCGATAGCGTTGCTCTGTTTTGATAATTTTTCGCCTGATTTTCTTGGCAGGATTAATACTTTCGCCAAACCATCTTGTTGACGATGCCGGTGTAGCTCTGAATGATCTTCACGACCTTCGTACTGACGTTTTCTTCGACGTAGTCGGGCACGGGGATGCCGTAGTCGCCGTTGGAGTTCATCGTGACGGCGGTATCGACAGCTTGCAAAAGGGACTTTTCGTCGATGCCGGCGATGAAGAAGCATGCCTTGTCAAGCGCTTCGGGGCGTTCCGTGCTGGTGCGGATGCAGATTGCCGGGAACGGGTGGCCGACGCTTGTGAAGAAGGAGCTTTCTTCGGGGAGCGTGCCGCTGTCGCTCACGACGGCGAATGCGTTCATCTGCAAGCAGTTGTAGTCGTGGAATCCGAGCGGTTCGTGCTGAATCACGCGCTTGTCGAGCTTGAAGCCCGAAGCGGCAAGGCGGTTACGGCTGCGCGGATGGCAGCTGTACAGAATCGGCATGTCGTACTTTTCGGCCATCTTGTTAATGGCGGTAAAGAGGCTCGTAAAGTTCTTTTCTGTGTCGATGTTTTCTTCGCGATGGGCGCTGAGCAAAATATACTTGCCCTTTTCGAGACCGAGGCGGGCGTGAATGTCGCTCGCTTCGATTTGTGCGAGGTTCTTGTGCAGAACTTCGGCCATGGGACTGCCGGTCACGTACGTGCGTTCCTTGGGCAGACCGCAGTCTGCGAGGTAGCGGCGAGCATGTTCGGAATAGGCCATGTTCACGTCGCTGATGATGTCCACGATGCGGCGGTTGGTCTCTTCGGGCAGGCATTCGTCCTTGCAGCGGTTGCCGGCTTCCATGTGGACTTCCGGATTCTTGAGATTCAAAAACTTGAACAATAATTTACATTCTTCATATAGCCTATTGACTACAGAAATCAATGGATATATATTTATTTGAGTTATTCAACAAATATTCACAAAGGGGAAAAACGTTTCACGGAAAAACAGCTTTCTGTATTCTGCTAAAAAATTCATATGGTGGAAAAAAGGACCGAAACATTTATTCTATTGGCAATGGTCTACGAGCACCTGAGGGGTTCTTTCGAGAAACGAAACTTATTGGAATAAATGCAGGTCATTATAATTCAGATAAAGGACATTCTGGCATATCATACTTTTATAAATCTTCTGTAATTAAAAATATTATCGACAAAATGATGAAAAAAATAAATTCTATCACAAAATCATCCAAAAGGAGAAAAATATGGCACTAATACCACATTTTTATATGGAAGCAGTAGTTTCCATTGGCGTAAGGAACGAAAATACAATCAATTGGATTGGAACAGGTTTTTTCGTAGTAAAGCCAATTAATGATAACGAGGTGCAACCATTCATGGTTACAAACAGGCATGTTCTTCAAGGGGAAAAAAGCGTCGTTATTCGACTAAAAGAAAAGAACTCTGGCGATCTTAGAGTTATTGACATGCCACTAGAAAACAACGAAAAACTTTTATATTCTATACATGATGACGAACAAGTCGACATAGCAGTTGTGTTAATTAACGGATCTTTTTTGACAGAAAATAATTTACAGTTTTCAGCGTTTAACACTAAAGAGCACTTATTAGAATCTTACGAGTTAAAGAAACAAGGTGTAGAAGAAGGCTCATATGTTTTCATGCTTGGTTTTCCTATGGGTTTAGTAAATGTCGACTCCAACGCTCCTATTTGTAGGGGTGGTTGCATAGCTCGATTTGACGAAAAAGAAATTAATTCAACAAAACAATTCTTATTAGATATTCAAAATTTCCCAGGAAATTCGGGAAGTCCCATCATTACCAAACCTGAAGTCATTGGCTTTGGTAACTCTGCTTTTAAAAAAAGTGTACTGATTGGAATTGTTTTTGGTTATAAACCTTACATAGTGAATGCAATAAACGCTCAGACAAACAAAGTTGAAGAAATAAGAAGAGAGAACAGCGGAATCGCAGTAGTCAACCCAGCAGAATTTATTTTACAAGTAATAGAAAAAGAAATGAATAGAAGAAACAACATACCACAATAAGCCTAAATACGGCCCGTACCAAAAGCTCCCGCCTGACAACAAATCAAGCAGGAGCTTTTTTTAACACATCCATTTTAAAATTGGGATAAAAAATCTAGGTTCATAAAGCTACTACAAACAACTTTTCCTTTTACACTTTGAAAAAAGCATCAAAAAGTTCTACTATCTTTTTTGCTTTTATTATATACCCCAAATTTAAAGGTAGCTCAAATTCTGCACAGGGAGTCAAAGCCGTTGGAACATCTTTGACAAGAATTTCTCCATTCATTTTACGCACAGGACCAGAGTGTAAAATTCCTCCCAAATAATAATGTATAGACTTGCCCAAAGATACAACCCCCTTTTCACGAGACGTAAACCCCGTTGATTCCGTTCTTATAAACACTGGAGATCCACTAGATCCCCAAAAACAAGCCATATCCACAAGAAATTCCGGACAATTGTCATAGTCTAGCTTTATACTAGAGGCTGTTATACCTTTACGAACTATCGGTTTATTATTGTACACATCCATTAATCCATTAGGATAGCCAACCATAATAACATCTTCAATTGGAGAAAATTTCGCCAATACCTCGTCTGAGGGAATCATTGTCGACGAAATAGATCTATAATAAGCAGATTTTCCCTCAGAGCACGCCTTATTGATATCATCTCCAATAAGCAACATACAAATGTCTATATCACGAGATGGGTGACTTACCCTTTTCATTTGCAAATCTGATATAGAAACTACAACTCTATTTTGGTCATTTGGAGTTCCATCCGCATTTACGCTAGCAAGATATATTTCAGCATTATCGAACCCATTAACCACATGATTGTTTGTCACTAAAGCAAAAACATTCTTTCCATTTGAAAGTTTTTTTTGAAAGAAAAATCCAGTTCCTTCAGATATCACCGAAGAATTAAAACATTTGATTTTTGTTGTTGCATAAACAAGTTGATCAGCAATATTATCTGCGCTCATTGGCACCTCCCCAAAAATGTTTCAACAGAGTCAAAAAAACGATCTAACTCTTATAGAAATTATAATTTTTTATCGATATTTTCCCCAAAAAAAATAAAAAAAGAGGGGCGAAGCCTCTATTTAGTCTTTATTGGCAAATTTTACAGTAGCCACAACGTAGGTAAAGAAATTTACAGCCGATACAGAAACCACAGCAAGCCCTAGCAGAGTTTTTCACTTCGGAAAGCTTCTAGGCTTCTTGAAATCGGCCTCAGATGTGTTCCCGAAGTGAAATGGCTTGTTTTTTCTTTTTTTGAAATAAATACAGCTGCTATTTATTTCATCTCGATAATATCTTTCAGATAAAAAGCGGGGGTAACCATAGCAATTTTTCCTCCAGTGTCGTCAATCATTGTTCCGTGCATAATCCCATGACACAGAGTTTTTTCTTTTTTTACTTCAGATACGCCATTTGTGGAATACCCCAAATCAAATATGGGGCCACCTGAATATCCGCCGACGCTTGGGTTTTCAAGGCAAAAGAAAATGCATTCCTGCTTCGTATCGAATCTATGATACCTGAAAAATCCCGATGACGCAAAAGAGCGAAACGTGAATGGAGAGAACAAACCTTCTGTTCCTAAGCCTTTAGGAAACCCAAAGCATGTCAACTCAAAATCTCTAGAAACAGATTCTTGTTTTAGATTAAAATGATCCATAGGAAGAAAAGTTCTCCCATTTAAAAACTGTATATTAAAATCGTCTAGTTGAATGAAGAAAGCACTAATATCGGCGAAAGGATGATGCCTCCAGGATGAAAGAGGTCCGAATAATTTTAGAGGTAACTGTTGTGCAAATCCATCTTTGGTCGAAACAACAACAATAGTCTGTTCGTTTGTCTCTTTTGCGACATGGTTCGCAGTGACCAACCACAAGAAAACATGACCATCTCCTGTTGGTGATGTGACAAATATTCCCGTTCCAACATCATTGGATTTGTCTTCTTTAGGCGTTTTTATTTCGCAAACGACTGAAAAGACGTTGTCTCTTTTAAGTATCATATTTTTATCTCCTTTTTACTTACCGGAGGTTTCAGCGAAATTGGCCGAAGCGAAAAGCGTGTTTCTGATATCGATAAAGCCGGCTTTAAGGCCGCATTCATCGCAAAAATGGACTATGTACCGAAGCCACTCCCTCCGCAGAACATTTCGCTAAAATACTAAAAAACACACGTTCAATCACGAATTTCTGTAGTTTTACGACCTCATAATGCACATTTTTTTCGTAGCATTTCCGTGTTTTTCTATTATTTCCTCATTGAAGTATTCTAGCCATAGAGCAACGATGTTATTTTACGACCTTTTATCGACAACCCACACACAGTGCAAAATTGAGGAGCATGCGTGCCTGATTCGTCTATGAGTATACTCGATTTTATCGCCAAGAATAAAGAGTGGTTCTTTAGCGGGATAGGTGTTTTACCCCTATCCCTGTTGATTACATTTGTTGTTTATCTCATAAAAAGGCGTAAAAAGGGCGATTCTTCCCAGTCCCAAAAGTCGGGAAAGAATTCGGTGAATTTGCAATCTAAAGGTTCGATTACCATTCATGGAGGAGTTCGCAATGGACCAAACTCAAAAGACCGGTAACGATTGTACAAATCTCCAAGCTGGGAACGATATAAATGTCTTTAACGGAGTTCCGTATACCGAAGCTAGGCAAATTGCACTAGATGTGTTCAACGCCAATTTTATGAAATTGGTTGGCGTAGCGAAGGATGTTGCCGAAGAACGAGCGAATAAAATCACTCAGTCTTTCCTCGAAAAATTGATGAAGGAAAATCCTGCCGGTTTGGCTTCTGCTAAAGATCCTGATTTCCAGGATTCTTTGTTTTCTGTCCAAAAGGAATATGCCAAATGCGGTGATTCGGACATGGGAAATATTCTCGTTGATTTGTTGGTTGACCGAAGCAGGGAGCCTAGACGCAGTTTAAAGCAGATTGTCCTTAACGAATCCATACGAACGGTAGCCAAACTTACAGAGAATCAAATTGCAATTTTGTCAGTAATATTTATCCTAAGATATACCGTAAACAATAGTATTATAAACCAAGAGACTTTTGGAGAATATCTTGACAAATATCTCTTACCCCAAATGAAATTTATCGCAGATTCAAGAGCTGCTTATGAACATTTGGAATATGCCGGCTGCGGAACAGTTCAAATAGGAAGCATTGAGTTATCTCAAGTTTGGCAAACCGGTTACCAGGGAATTTTTTCTAAAGGTTTTAATAATGAAAACTTTGATATAGGCAAATTATCTCCGGAATCTATATCAAAATTTATTATGAAATGTATGAATGACCCAACAAAATACCAGATAAGAGCATTGTCTTTGAAAGAATTAAATAAAAAGATTGCAGCAGAATCTGTCTCAGAAAATGAAGCCAATTACATTAGAGAACTATTTGGCAAAAACAAGATGACCCCAGATGAAATGAAAGCAAAAATTGTTGAAATTCGCCCATATATGGCAGATTTTTATGATATTTGGGAAAAATCGTCTATGAAGAATTTTCAGTTGACTAGCGTCGGTATTGCGATTGGTCATGCAAATCTTCGGAAAAGTCTTGGGAACTTTGCAGACTTATCGATTTGGATCAATTAAAAATGACCTACTTGATGGCTGACATTTCTGGACGGAGTCCGGTTTACGATATTCCCTTGTGCGAGGCGTTGCATAAGGTGTTATCTCCAGAGCACCATCTAAAGCTGCTGGCTCCGAACATCGATCCAAAAAATGTTGATTTTGATTGTGGCAGGCTGTTTAACATACTCCCCCACAGGTTGCAAAAAAGCAAGAGGAAACCGTTCCGTGCAATAAAGGCTCTAACAGTCATCTTAAACTACATAAATCTTATTGCGCGGGTCGCCTTAAAGAAACCGGATATACTGCATTTGCAGTGGTTGCCGCTTGTCGAGGTTTCTTCCATTGAAAAGTACTTCCTTAAAATTCTGCGATTTTCTGCGCCGAAAACCAAGTTCCTGCTGACAATCCACAATGTCTACCCGCACGACAGCAGTGATGGGAACAAGCAAATTTACAAGGAACGGTTTTCCAAAGTCGAGCCGTATGTTGACAAGTTTATCGTCCATCTAGAAACAACAAAAAAAGAATTCTGTTCCGCCTTCGGGATTTCGGTAGTGTCAAGGGTCTTTCGCAAAAATAGTTTGTTCCAACGTCAGATTTAGGCTACATCCATCTTCGCCTTTTTCATTTCCTTTTCGTATTCCAACATTTTTTCATGCTCGTAGAGATGCTTCAT